>OIEN01000031.1_pt1 | contig 118201 bp, 118 predicted proteins | sample 1581741 | NCBI WGS metagenome assembly OIEN01 (sample SAMN01760944, study PRJEB22395) | human gut metagenome | reverse complement strand
TGGACAAAATGTGGTGCTTAGCCGAAATTTGCCGCAAGAAAGCGGACGGTAAGCGCTTTGCCGAAAAGGCCAGAAAGCTCCGCCACTGCGTAGAGCAGGCGGGATGGGACGGCGCGTGGTACAGGCGGGCGTATTACGGCAGCGGCGAACCGCTTGGCGCAAAGGGGAACGCTGCCTGCGAGATAGACTGCATATCCCAGGCCTGGGCGGCAATATGCGGCGGTGAACATGCCGACGAGGCGGTGGATTCGATGCTCAGCATGCTTTACGACGAACAGGAGGGCATGATAAAGCTGCTCACGCCGCCATTTACAGGGCAAAGCCGGCAGCGCCCCGGGTATATCGAGGATTACATTCCCGGAGTGAGGGAAAACGGCGGGCAGTACACCCACGGCGCCGTATGGGCAGTGCAGGCCTGCTGCAAGCTGGGCATGGGAGAGAAGGCTCTTGCGCTGTTCGACGCGCTGAATCCCATAAACCACGCGCTCACGCGGGCGCAGGCGGCAAAATACAAGGGGGAGCCATATGCCGTGGCGGGGGACGTGTATTCCGGACTCAATGCCGGACGGGCGGGCTGGACGTGGTATACGGGGGCCGCAGCGTGGCTGTATAAGATATGCCTTGAGGATATGCTGGGCATAAGGAGGGAGAAGGATGCGCTGCGCATAGCGCCTACGGTGCCATTTGAGGAGTACACTGTGAAATACAGATACGGCGAAGCAGTATACATACTGCACCTGAGCGGTAAAAGCCGGGGCACGGTAAAGCTGGAGGACGACGGAATGACGCACGAGATCACACTGTAATGATAAAGAGAAATGCCGCGGTCCAAATGGGCTGCGGCATTTCATATGGGGGGAAAACTTATAATAGGGACTTTTTATTTATTTTAAGTACAGCTCCAGCTCGACCTCGTCCTCATCGCTGCGGCCGGACTCATTGAAACCGAGCCTCTTATACAGGCCATAGGCAGCCTTATTATCGGGTGCGCAGGTGAGTGATACATGGTTTGAGTTTCCGAAGGGCTTAGAGGCTATGTAGCTAAGTACCCGCTGCATGGCGGCCTTGCCGTAGCCCCTGCCCTGATAAGCCTTATCTATCATCATATGCCAGATGTTGTAGGCTTCCTCGTCGTAGTCGTATATTACCATGACATAGCCTATCATGGTATCATCGGCGTACACTCCGAAGGGCTGGCATTGATCGCGGTAAACATAGGCTTGAGCCAGGCTGCGTATGGGGTGGGATACGAATTTATCCTGCCCGTCTCCAAGCTGAAGATTGAAGCAGTCGATAAAGTTGGATTCGTCTATGGGCTTTAAAGTAATGTCCATAATCTGTTCTCCTTAGGGAAGCCTGCAGTATTCGACGGCTATGCGGGAGGCGACCCGGGCGTTGTTGTAGGCCAGCTGCAAATTGGAGGCCAGAGACTCGCCGCCGGTCAGATCCTTTATGTGGGCGAGCAGGAAGGGAGTGGTGTCCTTGCCGTGTATGCCCTGCTCCTTTGCCATGGAAAGAGCGCGGTTGATAACGGTCTCCATCTCGTCAAAGTCAAGCTCATACTCCTTGGGTATGGGGTTGGCTATGAGCGCGCCGCCCTCCAGGCCCACATCCCATTTTGTTTTGATTATGCGGGCTATCTCATTGGCGTCCTTTGCGTTGTAGTCTACCCTGAACCCGCTCTTGCGGCAATAGAAGGCGGGGAAGTCATCGGTATCCACGCCAACCACCGGTACGCCCATGGTTTCAAGGTATTCGAGGGTCAGACCTATATCCAGTATGGACTTTGCGCCTGCGCAAATGACCGCAACGGGGGTATGGGCCAGCTCCTGCAGATCCGCGCTTATGTCCATAGTCTCGGTAGCGCCCCTGTGTACGCCGCCTATACCGCCGGTGGCGAATATACGTATGCCGGCAAGGGAAGCTATGAGCATGGTGGTAGCAACTGTGGTGGCGCCGGTCTTGCCGGTAGCAAGGTATACAGCCACATCCCTGCGGCTGACCTTGCCTACGCCATTTGCCTTGCACATTATCTCAAGTTCCTCGGCATTGAGGCCTACCTTCAGCTTGCCGCCGATTATGGCGGTGGTAGCGGGTATAGCGCCTTCCCCACGCACTATTTTTTCTACATTATGGGCGAATTCGAGGTTTTCGGGGTATGGCATGCCGTGGCTGAGAATGGTGCTTTCGAGGGCGACTACGGGCCTGCCCTCGTCTATTGCCTGCTGTATTTCGGGTGCAACGCTAAGGTAATCTTTGATGGTCATGGAATTTATCCTCTCTCAATAATTATTTTTTCTATAAGTTCAGGGCTTATTTCGGGATTGATCGTAGTAGCCGCCGATACGGCTACGGCCCCTGCCGCAAGGGCGTAATCTATGGTGCGGTTTATGCCGAAGCCCTTTAAATAGCTGTATATCACGGCAGCCGTGAAGGCGTCCCCGGCGCCGGAGGCATTGGCGATGTTCTCTATCGGGCTTAGCGCCCGCTGAACCACGTTGCCCTCGCTGTCCATATACAGGCAGCCCTCGTGGCCCATGGATACGAATATGCGCTTTACCCCGCGGCAAAGAAGCATTTCACAGGCGGCCTTTACGCCTTTCGGAGTATCGGTATCATGGCCTGTCAGCACCGTAAGCTCCATTCTGTTGGGCTTCAGGGTATGTACCTTGCCTACGTAGGGCTTGAGCCGCCGGGCGTAAGCGGAGGATACGGGGTCGCAGAACAGGGGCAGCGCATCGCCGTACTGTGAGGTTATGCCCTCAACTACGGCTTCTGGCAGCGCCGGGTCGAATACCAGCAGTCTCGCACCCTTTATCATGCTTTCCCTGCGCCTGATAAACTCCATATCCATGCGCTGAAGCACCGACATATCGGATAGCGCTACATACATCTCGCCGCGCTCATCCAGCAGGGACATATAGGTGGAGGAGGGGTGTCCTTCTACCGTCATGCACTGGCTCATGTCAACGCCGGCGGCAGTGGATTCCTCCCGTATCATATGTCCGTAAAGATCGCTGCCCAAAGCCGAAATGAGCTTTACGCTGCCGCCCAGCCGGGCCAGGTTCTCGCATATATTGCGGGTAACGCCGCCCAGGGATATGCTCATGGCGCCGGGGTTGCTGTCCGCCATTATTATGGGGTTTTTGCTGCGGCCGCAGATATCCACATTGGCCGCGCCTATGCCCACGGCGTAGTCAAAGTCATTTACGAGGTATATCCGCCCGCTGATATAGCCCTTTTTCTGAAGGTTGGATATGTGTACCGCAACGGACGCACGGGCGATATTGAGCCGGGAGGCTATCTCGCTCTGCTCGATATCCGGCTGCTTTTTTATTATCTCAAGTATTTCACGTTCCCGGTTGGTCATGGCGGCCACCTTTCACAACTTTTGTTTATTAAAAATAACTTTTGTTTAATATACTACTGCGAAGCCATATTGTCAAGAGCGCCGCAATAAGCGGTTGTGTTGCGACGCAAAAAAAGGTATAGTGTTTTTAATAATCCCTTTAATAAGGAGAAGCGAAGTATGTTCAGTGACGGAAGGTTACTTATAGGCAAGGGTGAAAAGGAAGTATATTTAGAGCCTAAGATGGCCAACAGGCACGGCCTCATAGCGGGCGCTACGGGTACGGGAAAGACCATAACGCTGAAGGTCATGGCGGAATCATTCTCGGATATGGGCGTTCCGGTATTTCTGGCGGATATAAAGGGCGATCTGGGCGGCTGTGTAAAGAAGGGCGTCGGGAATGAGAACATAACAAAGCGCCTGGATTCCATGGGAATAAGCCGCGATGAATTCATATTCACAGGCTATCCCGTAAGGTTCTGGGATGTTTTCGGAGAGGGAGGCCACCCGGTGCGCACTACCGTAAGCGAGATGGGCTCCACGCTGCTTTCGAGGCTGCTTGGCCTGACGGACGTTCAGAGCGGCGTAATGGATATAGTATTCCGCGTGGCTGATGATAAGGGCTGGCTGCTCATAGACTATAAGGATCTTCGGGCAATGGTGAGCTATGTAGCGGAGCACTCCAAGGAGCTTCTGAATGACTACGGCAATGTCACCAAGCAGTCCGTAGGCGCTATACAGCGTTCACTCCTGCGCCTGGAGGATGAAGGCGCGGAAGCTTTCTTCGGTGAACCGAGTATAGATATAAGCGACTGGATACAGACCGACGGCGAGGGGCGGGGGTATATAAATATACTGCATTGCGTTAGGCTGTACCATTCCCCGCTGCTTTACTCGACCTTTATGCTGTGGCTGCTGAGCGAGCTGTTCGAGACGCTGCCGGAGGTTGGCGATCTGGAAAAGCCCAAGCTGGTGTTTTTCTTTGACGAGGCCCATCTGCTGTTCAAGGGCGCGCCTACCGCCCTTGTAGACAAGATAGAGCAGGTGGTAAAGCTCATACGCTCAAAGGGCGTTGGCGTGTACTTCATAACCCAATCCCCTTCAGAAGTGCCGGATACGGTCCTTGCACAGCTCGGCAACAGGGTGCAGCATGCGCTCAGGGCATATACTCCCTCCGAGCAGCGTGCGGTAAGAGCTGCGGCGCAGACATTCCGGCCAAATCCTGCATTCAGCACGGAGGCGACGATAACAGAGCTTGCGACAGGCCAGGCGCTGGTGAGCTTTCTTGACGCAAAGGGAGTACCCGGCATAGTTGAAAGGGCGATGATACTTCCTCCTCAGTCTGCCATGGGTCCCATAGACGATGAGCGCAGGAAGGCCGAGATAGAGGCGGACGATCTCTACGGCAAGTATGAGGACGAGGTGGATAACGAGTCCGCATACGAGATAATCAACGCCGAGCGGGAGGCCTTGCTGAAGGATGAGATAGCCGCAGCAAAGGAGCAGCAAAAGAAGGCCGCCGGCGGGGCAAAGGAAAAGAAGCCGGCCTCGGGCGGGAGGAAGAAAAAGACCGCCGCCGAAAGGATGGCGGATCAGGCTATGAACACCATAGGCCGCGAGATAGGCAAATCCATATCCCGGGGGCTTCTGGGTTCGCTCAAAAAGTTTATGTAAGGGACAGGAAGCGTCATAATCCGAAAAAAAACCGCATAGCCTGATATACCGAATAAAATTGGGGGTAAGGCTATGATACAGGCGCTGCTGGAGCTTTTTGGCGGGATATTCGCCTTTGCTGGGCATATTACCGGAGGAAGCTCATTTCCGGAGCCACTGAGCCCCGAGGAGGAGAAGGACTGCATAGCACGGCTGGAGGCGGGGGACGCGGAGGCGCGGCGGCTGCTGATAGAGCATAATCTGCGTCTGGTGGCTCATATCGCCAAGAAGTATACCACGCCGAAGAGGGACGCGGACGACGTTATATCCATAGGGGTGGTTGGGCTGATAAAGGCGGTCTCCACCTTTAATTCGCAAAAGGGAAACACACTGGCAACATATGCCGCCAGGTGCATAGAAAACGAAATACTTATGTCGCTCCGCTCGGAAAAGAAACAGGCAGGGGAGGTGTCATTATCGGAGCCGATAGGCATGGATAAAGATGGAAACGAAATATCCCTTTCCGAGGTGCTGGGCTCTGACGAGGACGAGATACACAACGCCGTGGAGCTTACCGTGGCGGGAGAGTACCTCAGAAAGGCAATGGATACGGTGCTGACGCCCCGGGAGCGCAAGGTGATAGAGCTGCGCTACGGCCTGACGGGCGGCAGGATAGTGACACAGAGGGAGATAGCCAAGCTACTCGGAATATCGCGCAGCTATATTTCAAGAATAGAGAAAAAAGCGCTGCACAAGCTGAATAAAGAGCTGGGCGGCGATAAAGCTTAGGAGAGATAAAAATGTCAGATATACAGAAGTCAAACGCAAAGTTCGGTCCCGCGGGGAACAGCGACAGCTTTTATCAGGAGGGGCATTCCGCTACGGTGGAAATGCCAAAGTGGATTTCAGAGCGGGGGCTCGATTGCTTTGAATATTCCTTCGGCCGCGGAGTGCGCATGGGAGCTGAGGGCGCCAAGGCCATACGGGCCGAGGCAGAAAGGTACGGCATACAGCTCAGCGTACACATGCCGTACTTCATAAACCTGGCTGCGGAGGACGAGGAAAAAAAGAAAAAGAACCTTGGTTATTTTGTCGATTCCCTTAAAGCGGCAGAAGCTCTCGGCGCAAAGCGGGCTGTGTTTCACCCCGGCTCAGCGTCAGGCGGCAACAGGGGGGAGATACTGGAGAGGGCCTGCGGCTTCTTTAAGGAGATAATAGCCGCGCTGGACGAGATGGAGCTCATGAATGTCACCCTCTGCCCCGAGACTATGGGGAAGATAAACCAGCTGGGCGACCTCGATGAGGTAATAGCCCTCTGCAACGTGGATGAGCGCATATGGCCCACCGTAGATTTCGGACATCTCCACTGCCGTGGCCTCGGCTCGATAAAATCCAAGCAGGACTATGCCGATATATTGGACAGGCTGGAAAACGGCATAGGCACGGAACGGGCGAAGACCATGCATGTGCACTTTTCACGGATAGAGTACACAAAAGGCGGGGAAAAGATGCACCATACCTTCGCGGATACACAGTACGGCCCTGAGTTCATGCCGCTGGCGGAGCTGGTGGCCGAGCGGGATTACAGCCCGGTTTTCATCTGCGAGAGCAAGGGAACCATGGCGGAAGACGCAAAAGCCATGAAAGATATGTATTTTTCCGCTGCAAAAGCCTTGTTGAAGTAGTATAACCTGTGATATAATGCAAAATGGTTATAATCTGCACATAATGCAGTGTAGGTAATATACACGATACTTTTTACTTTGGAGGTAATTCCTTATGATCATGGCTGGCGATTTCAGGAAGGGCGTAACCGTAGAAATAGACGGACAGGTCTGGTCCGTCGTCGATTTTCAGCACGTTAAGCCCGGTAAGGGCGCCGCGTTCGTACGTACCCGCCTTAAGAACGTTATGACCGGCGCGGTGCTCGAGCGCACCTTCAGCCCCACCGACAAGTATCCCACCGCTCACATTGAAACAAAGGAGATGCAGTATCTCTACAACGATGGTGACCTGTATTACTTTATGGACACAGAGACTTACGAGCAGCTGCCCCTGAATCACGAGCAGGTAGAGGATGCTATCAACTACATCATCGAAAACGATACCGTTACAGTTCGCTTTTTCAAGGGTAATCCCTTCTCCGTACAGCCTGCCAACTTCGTAACTCTTACCGTTACCGAGTGTGAACCCGGTGTCCGCGGCGATACCGCCACTGGCGCAAACAAGCCTGCCACCGTTGAGACTGGCCTGAAGATAGTCGTTCCTCTCTTCGTAAACGAGGGCGACAAGGTGCGTATCGATACCCGTACCGGCGAATATATGGAGCGCGTATAACGCATTCTAACAGAAAAACAAGGAGGTCAACTATGGGTTATATGAAAGAAAAGGTCGCATATCTCAAAGGTCTTGCCGAGGGTATGAATATCGGCGGGGAAGGCCAGGGCAAGCTCCTGAACGCCATGATATCTACCATGGACGAAATGGCCGACGCTATCGACGAGAACGAAGCTGCCATGGCTGAGATAGACGAATGCCTGGATGACATCTATGACGAGCTGGATAATATCGATGATTATCTTTCCGACGATGAAGATGAAGACGAGGATGAAGAGGACGACGATTTTGTAGAGCTTCAGTGCCCCGAGTGCGGCGAGACCATCTATTTTGACGAGGACATGCTGGAGAGCGGCGAGGAGCTCCTCTGCACCAACTGCAACGCCTTGCTGGTACCCACCCTTGAAGAGGACGATGACGGGGAAGAATAAGCACCTTCAATCCCAATAGTACACTGTACAAAGCTGAGGCCCGCGCTTTGCGCGGGCCTTTTGTGAAGGCCAACGGCAACCGTTATTTCCAAGAATATAAAAACAAAGGAAAAGTGTCATGCTTGCATATATAGAGTCCGCAGCCTTAGGGTATATAATAGGCAACATCCAGTTTGCAGTAATATTCAGCCATCTGCTGCATCGTGATGACGTGCGCCATCATGGCAGCGGCAATGCCGGCAGCACAAATATGCTGCGGGTATACGGCAAAAAAGACGGTATAATCACCTTCGCGGGAGATCTTTTGAAGGGTGTCGCGGGAGTGCTGATAGGCAGGCTGCTTGGCGGCGAGAACTGCGCCTATATGGGCGCCATGGGCGTCGTGCTGGGTCACTGCTATCCGGCGTTCTTCGGATTTCACGGCGGGAAGGGCGTGGCTTCGTCCTTGGGCGCGGTGTTCGCCCTCAACCCGCTTTATGGAGGTATAGTCTCGATAGTAGCCGCCATAGTAGCGATAGCCACAAAAACCATATCCGCAGCTTCCCTTTCAGGCACTGCGGCATACCTGATCATAGCGCTTATATGGGGTACTAAGGGAAATAAACTCTTTGCGGCAGCCCTGTTTATCCTGATATGTATACGCCACAGGGAAAACATAGCCCGTATGATCGCGGGCAGCGAGGGGCGTGTGCTGGAAAAATTTAAAAAGGAAAAATAGCCTGAGGGCTTTGGCTTTACGGAAAATGAAATACGGATACGTTGTATTTGACATGGACGGTACCCTCATAGATACCTGCGAAGCGATACAGCAGTCGCTTAGGGATACCATTGTAATGCTTACCGGCAAAACGCCTGCAAAGGCCGAGATGCGCGCCACCTTCGGCACGCCGAGCGATGTAGGGCTTAAAATGCTGGGAGTGAGGGACGAGGACATCCGGCGGGGCATATTGCTCTGGAGCGAAAATATCAAAAAGTACGAGGATACGCCGAGGGCGTTTCCCGGCGTGCGGGAGCTTATGGACGGGCTTAAGGCGGGAGGCTGCCGGATAGGCATAGCCACCTCCAAGAACGCGGCGGAGCTTGAGCACAGCCGCGAACAGTTCGGGGATATTGTATCCCGTGCGGACTGCGTAATATGCGCGGACGATACGGCAGAGCACAAGCCTGAACCGGGGCCGCTGCTCAAGTATATGGAGCGTACCGGCGCGAAACCGTCAGAGGTGCTTTATGTGGGCGATACGGTGTACGACATGCGGTGCGCCCGGGGAGCGGGCGCGGATTTCGCACTTGCGCGCTGGGGCAACCCTGACGGCAGGGTGGATGCGGATTACGACGAGCCGACACCTCTGGCGCTGCTGGAAAAACTCAGATAAAAAGCAAAGGCAGGAATGGGGAAAGCCCGCATCCCTGCTTTTTTGTTTTAGCCTATCTCGGATATTGCGGCCTCGCCAAAGCTGTTATCGACAAGCTCGGAAAGCTCTATCCTCGCGGCAAGCTCTCCGGCGCCATCGAGTATATCCTGAAGCCGGGTGAAGGCGTCCTCGGTCATTGTGGGAACCTTGGTCCAGGAGTCGGTAGCCCGATAGCTCTTTGCCACGGCAGACAGCGTGGCGATATCGGTATCCGGGAAGTAAGACTGCATTGCGTAGGCGACCTCCTCGTCGCCTGCCGCCCATACCCACTTCTGCGCCCTGTATATGGCTCTGACGAAAGCCGCCGCGAAGCCGGGCTCATTCTCTATGGTATCCTTGCGCATCATGAATGTGGTATAAGGTACTTCGCCGCTTTCAAGGCCCATATTGGTGACAATGTGGCCCTTGCCCTGTGCAGCGAAGGCAGAAGCGGTGGGCTCGAACAGCGTCACGTAGTCGCCTGTGCCGCTTTCAAATGCGCCGCCCATAAGGTTGAACTGTATGTTGCTTATTACCTCAACGTCACTGCCCGGTTCAAGGCCATGCTGCCTTAAAACATAGAGCAGGGTCATATACGGCATCCCGCCGGGACGACCTGCGATAATGGATTTGCCCTTCAGCTTGGAAAAATCAAAGCTGCCGTCCGCTTCCCTGCCAAGCAGGAAGGAACCGTCCCGCTTGGTGAGCTGGGCGATTATCATAGGGTGATCCGCCTTGCCCTGATTGGTCACGTATATGCCTGTTTCGGGGCCCATGAGAGCTGCATCCGCCTCGCCCGAAAGCAGTGCCGTCATGCTGGCGTCGCTGCCGCCGCCTGTGACGATGTCAACCTCAAGGCCTTCCTCCGCAAAAAATCCCTTTGAGCAGGCCACATAAAGGGGAGCGTAGAATACGGAACGGGTGACTTCGTTGAGCGTTACTTTGCGCAGGCCGCTTTCGTCTTTGCTGCAGGCGGTAAGTGCAAACAGCATAATAAGGCACAGCAGCAAAGCTGTCAGTCTTTTCATGATAAGCATATTCCTCCATATCAGTTTACTGCTATACTATGCCGGAAGTGCAGATTTAGTGCACGGAAAAGGCCGCCCTCATGAGGCGGCCGGCGTTTCTGCAGCAAGAAGCTATGCCTTGCGGCGCATGAACTGCGTGCGCGCATAGTGGCCGAGGGCTATGAAGGAGCATACTATGGACATACAGAACAGCGCGGTGCTGAGGCCGCATATACGGCGAAGCAGCAGCGGAAGCGGGGATTTTTCCAGAAGCGCCATGGTTATGCTGGCGCAGAAAAGCACGGTGGAGGCCTTGCCGAAGCGGTCGGAATAAGCCACCACATTGGAGCGGAGCATTATCAGCCCGCCGATTATCATAAGGCTTTCTTTTATTATCACGGCGGCAAGCATGGGCCAGATTATCCAGCCCTCGGTATAGAAGCAGACTGATACCACGAGAAGCGTTATCTTGTCTGCAAGGGGATCCAGCACCTTGCCGAGATCTGATACGCAGCCGTATTTTCTGGCGATAGCTCCGTCCAGCACATCGCTGACCATAGATATGATAAAAGTTATCACGCAGGCGTTGTACTGATGGCAGACGAAGAAATAGGCAAATACCCCGGCGCAGGCTATGCGCACAAGCGTGAGTATGTTTGGCAGATTTTTCATTGGCGGTATCATCCCCCCGAATAAAACGCTTTTCACTATAAGGATAACCCATATGGCGGCTAAAAATAAAGCCTTTATCATAATTTTATATAAAAACAGCCGGTTTTGACCATTGGAATTTTTAATGGGTGACAATCCGCAGCCGCATGAACGGAAAAATTGCGGCATTTTTTAAAACAGACCGTTATTCCGTTGACATGGCAGGTGCTAAAGTATAAAATAAATAAGGTTTGTATACTGCCTGTTTATCGGGCTATCAACAAGAGATAAGGAGATTTTCAATGCTTAAGAACAACCGTATCCTCCGAGTGCTTGCGGCGGTGATGACCGTTATAATGGTTGCCTGTGCCTTTGCAGGCTGCAGCGCAGTTGTGCAGGATCCCGTAGTTGCAAAGGTAGGCGACGTTGAGATACTGTATTCCACATTTTACAATGCATTCAGCACCTATGCACAGTATGGCATCATAGATACCAGCAACTCCGAGACCGCGAAGGACGGCCGCCAGATGATAATGGATATGCTGGTGAATTCCGTAGTACCCGTGGCGGAGGCGCATAAGATCGGCCTCGAACTCACCGAAGAAGAGGCGAACAAAGCCAAGGAAAACGCCCTCTCGGCCGCAAACAGCTATCTCAGCCAGTATGAGGACAGCGAAATAGAGGACGAGACGGAGCGCCGCGAGAACGCCATAAAGGCCTTTGACGCGGCGTACAAGGCCAACGGCTACTCCTTTGCGGCAATACTCGCCGATATGGAGCAGCAGTATGTTGACGAAGCCCTGGGCCAGAAAATATTGAACGAACATTACTCTGCCATAGCAGAGCCTACCGACGAGGAAATACAGGCCCGCTACGACAAGGAGCTCGCAGCCGATAAGGAGGCTTACGAAAAGGATCCCTCCCAGTACAATACCGATGAGAGCTACTATTCCTACTACGGCAATCTCAAGCCGCTGGTAGCCCCTGCGGGACTGTACTACGTAAAGCATATACTCATAAAGAACGCCGAGAATGCCGACGAGGACAAGAAGAACAGGGACTACAAGGCCCTTGCCCAGGAAGTGCTGGACAAGGTAAACGCCGGCGAGGACTTTGAAGCCCTTATGAAGGAATACAATGAGGATCCCGGCATGGACAGCAAGCCCGATGGTTATATCGTAGGCGAAACCTTTGAAAACGTATATGACGAGGCTTTCCAGAAGGCGGCAGCTGCCCTGAAGAAAGAAGGGGACGTTTCCGGCTTGGTAGAGGGTACCTACGGCATACATATAATCAAGCGCTATAAGGATGTAAGCACTGACGTGGTTCCCCTTGAGGACGTCAAGGATGATATAAAGAACCTTATCATGAGCGACAAGAAGGACGAGATGTACGATGAGCTCATGGAGCAGTGGAAGTCCGAGCTGGATGTAGTTACCTACGACAAGAGAGTGCAGTATGTGGGCGTGAACCAGTAATAAAAAGCAGCATAAAAGGCAAAGCAAAAGAGCGGCGGAATGCCGCTCTTTTGACGTTTATCTTACCTTGAAGCCGAAGTCGGCGCCGTAGCCCGTGCCGTTGAAGTCCGGGCAGTAATAGAAGATGTAATACTCTCCAGGCCCGTCTACCGTTATCTTGTCTCCCGTTATGGTCTCGCCCTCCTGCCCCTTGGGAACGGAGTATTCCCAATGCTGGGCGGTGTGAACCTTTGCCTTGCATTCCTTTGAGTATACCGGCGCCAAGACCTTTATATCCAGTGTGAGCGGGAATTCCGTAACGCCGCTTACGCTCTTGGGCAAAAACTCCGCGCCGGGATAGTCGAACATCGAATGTCCGTCCAGCCTTGCGTCGTTCGGGTGGGTGATGAGCTCGCAGGTGCAGGGTATCTCCGCGTCAGAAGACGCAGTCTCCACCGCAGTCTCCACCGCAGGCGGCGCTTCGCTGCGCGTCTGCGCTTCCTCCTCCGGGCGCGCCCCCCTGCCAGCGGCAAGGCCGGAGCAAAAGCCGAGCAGCAGCGCAAGCATGACCGGCACGGCACGCAAAACGGCGGGCTTTTTCTTTTTAACGCCCAGCTCCTCAAGCAGCTCGTCCGCAGAGGAATACCTGTCCCTTGCGCTGAATTCGAGGCATTTTTTTATTATCCGCCCCATTGGGCAGCTTATCTCGGCCCCCGCGGCGTATGGCTTTCCCTCCGCCGCCTCGTATAGCGTTGCGCCCAGGGAGTATATGTCGCTCTCCGGCCCGGTCTGACCGAAGCCGTACTGCTCCGGCGCGGCGTAGCCGTTGGTGCCGAGGGTAACGGTATCCGAGGTAGACTCCGGCTTAAAGAAACGGGAAGCATCGAAATCTATCAGCACATACCCGCCGCCATCGGCGCATATTATGTTTTCCGGCTTTATGTCTCTGTGTATTATGGGCGGGCGGCTGCTGTGCAGCAGAGAAAGGGCGGAGCATATATCTATGGCGAGCCGCCTGAGCTCATCCTCGCCAAGCCTTCCGTTATCCAGCGCCCTTCGCAGCGTAACGCCGTCGATATACCCCTCGGTCACCACCGCCCCCTCATCGTCCTCCCTTACGGATATCACCTTTGGCAGCCTCGGGCTGTTCAGACCCATGAGGGCAGAGTACAGCGGCACGGCGGAGCTGCTTATCCTGCGCTGGGTAGCGCATACCCTTCCGTCGGCTCCGTATACGAACGTGATCGGGCTTTTTGCGGCAAAATCGTCTTTAAGCGTCACAGGGTATCCTCCTTTATATCGAAAAGCAGATCATTGCACCGGCTCAGCCCTATGCCTCTTTCGAGGGCGAAGATAAGCGCGCCATCGCGGTGAAAGCGGGGATCCAGCAGGGCGTGGCGGCTGATGCGCAGCAGCGTCTGGCATTCCGATAACGTAGAGCCAATGGCGAGGCAGAAGGCCACCACGGTATCCCGCCCCGGAGTGCGTTCATCGTTGAGTATACGGTAAACGTAGTTGCCGGTGCCGGTGCGCGCAGATATATCCCCCGGACGCAGCCCGTACTTATCCAGCAGGGCGTAAAGGCAGCCGCCCGGCGTTTCTTTTATGAGTTCGTCTTCGTATTTTTGAAAAAAAGATAATAAATCTGAAGTCTGGCTGAGAAAGAAAAGCAAATTGGAAGTACTTATGCTCAAGGGCTGTCCCTCCCTTCTTGTATCAGAATAAACCAGATGTGCGCCCCCTGTCAACACAAAAGGCAGCGGGCGGTTTTTTCGCCTCCGTGTCGAAGAAAAGCGCTGTTCTCCGATGGTATGATTTTACAAAACGTATCCATACTATAACCACACACCGTGTCCTATAAGGAGAAATGCAAAAAAATGAAAAGAACAGCCGCCGTGATGTTTCTCATAATATTGTTGGCTGCGGGCTGCGCCGATGCGGAGGCGGAAAAGCCGATATTCGATATGGCGCCCGCTGCCGAGGCCGCTGCGCCCACGCCGGAGCCTACTCCCGCGCCAACACCGGAACCTACACCGGAACCTACGCCGGAACCGACGCCGGAGCCCATACCATTTTCGAAATACGCGCCTACCGTAAATATGTCCTTTGAGGAGCTGATAGGGGACGATGGGGACAGGAGCCTGCCCAAGGGGTACCCCAAGGCGGGGACTTATAAGATAATAGTCGATATAGCGCATCAGGTGACGATGGTATACAAGGCGGACGAGGGCGGCGAATACCGGCCGGAGAGGTATATGCTGTGCTCGACCGGCGTAAACGGACGCACGCCGAAGGGGACCTTCAAGATGGGGGCGTACAGGGTGCGCTTCTCGAAGTTCGCCCGGGACGGAAGGTACGGGCAGTACTGGACGCAGATACGCAAGGCGATTTACTTTCACACCACGCTGTACACCGCAAAGGACGTGAACGCATACGAGGCGGCCTCCTTCAATAAGCTGGGCGTGGCGGATTCCCACGGCTGTGTGCGGCTTACGGTGCCGGATGCAAGGTGGATGTGGTATCATATCGCCCCCGGCACGGAGTGCGTGATACGGGAGGGGGACCCCGATGACGCAGAGACCGCCGCGATAAGGGCGGGACTCACCATAACAAAGGCGCCGGAGGAGCGCGTGGAGCTTTCGGCGGGGACTGCGCCGTATACCGACGATTGGCGGGTGGGGGATATACCCATTGAGGAAAAATTCCGTCAGGGCAGCCAAAACTGAAATACCGCATATTGAGACACTCCGAGGCTGCCCGATAATATTAGGGCAGCCTTTTGAACTGTTGCAATTTTTGCCCGGTTTTTGTATGCTATAAGCATATCTGAAAGGACATTGGTGCTTTATGACTAAAAGGGCTTATTACGAAAACGGCGCGCTGGAGTGCGAGGCTACAGTGCTGGAGTGCAGAGCCGTGGAGAACGGCTTTGAGATACTTACCGATGTTACCTCTATTTTTCCGGAAAGCGGAGGACAGCTGTCAGATACGGGCTTTATTGGGAATTCCCGCGTGACCCACGCCCGCGAGGAGGGCAGCGAGGTATGGCATCTCTGCGATAAGGCCGTAGAAGCGGGTGCAAAGGTAAAGATAGCCGCCGATGCCGGGCCCCGCCTGGACCACACACAGCAGCACAGCGGAGAACATATACTTTCCGGCATGGCAAGTAAGCTGTTCGGAGCCAAGAACGTAGGCTTCCACATGGCGGAGGATTACGCCACCATAGACCTTGACACACAGCTCACCCATGAGCAGATAAAGGAGCTTCAGCGGGAAGCTAACCGCGCGGTGCAGCGCAATGTTCCCGTTACATATGAGACGGTTCAGGGGGAGGAGCTTGAGCATATCGCGCTACGCAAGCAGGCCAAGGGCCTCAAGGGAGATATCCGCATAGTATATTTCGACGGGGGAGAGGTGGATTCCTGCACCTGCTGCGGCACACATGTAGCTTTTTCCGGCGAGGTAGGATACATAAAGATAACCGCCCATATAAAATACAAGGGAGGCACCCGCATATGGTTCGCCTGCGGCATGCGCGCCGTCGAGGATTCGCTGAATAATCAGGATATCGTGGATTCTCTTGCAGTTCGCTTCAGCGCAAAGCAGGAGGACGTGCTCAATGCAGTTCTGCGTCAGGGGGACGAGCTCACCGCCGCAAGACATCAGCTCAAGGAGCGCACCGAGAAGCTAAACGAATTCATCGCGGCGGAATTGCTCGGCAAGGCGGAGGTGATAGGTGCCACAAAACTTATAATAGATATGCAGAAGGGCAGCTCCATGAACGAGCTGAAGAATCTTGGCGATATGCTCATAAGGGACGAAAACGTCCTCGCGATGCTCTTTGGCGAGAACGGGGACAGCCTCGTATATCAGCTGGCACGCGGCAGGAACGTCAAGACCAGCATGAGGGAGCTTATAAAGGCGGTGAACGCAGCGGCAGGCGGCAAGGGCGGTGGAAGAGACGAGTACGCTCAGGGCAGCGCTAAGATAACCAGCGCAACGGATGCCGAGGGCAGCATAGAAAGCCTCAGAGGTTATTGCAGGAGCATGCTGAAGGCATAAAAGCACAGAAAAACAGCGAATATACTGTTGACAAATATCCCGAATGTGATATAATAACCAACGGCAAAGCAGAAGCAGCCCGCTTCTCACCCGCCGGCAGAATTCAGCCAGGCGCGGTAAATACAGGCAAGGATTTGAGCTAATGTATTCGGCGGGTCTTCAGGCCCGCTGAATTTTTTATATGGAGGTGTCCACCATAGCCAAGGAAGAACTTCAGATCAATGAGGAGATCCGCGATAAGGAAGTGCGCCTTATCGACGAGAACGGCAACCAGCAGGGCGTTGTTCATAGCGACGTCGCTCTTCGCATGGCCGAAGAAGCGGGGCTTGACCTCGTCAAGATAGCCCCTCAGGCCACGCCGCCCGTATGCAAGATAATGGACTACGGCAAGTACAAGTTTGAGCAGGGCAAGCGGGAAAAGGAAGCCAAGAAGAACCAGAAGGTCATCGATATAAAGGAGATACGCCTTTCCGCCACTATCGATACCCACGATATGGAAGTTAAAGCCAAGGCAACCGAAAAGTTCCTCAAGAACGGGGACAAGGTAAAGGTGAGCATCCGCTTCCGGGGCCGCCAGATAAAGCATGGCGACCTGGGACTGGACGTAATGGACACTTTCTACGATATGGTCAAGGACAGTGCTGCGATCGACCGCCCTGCCAAGCAGGAGGGACGCAATATGTTCATGATATTAACACCAAAAACCAATTAATACAGGAGGAATACCCCATGCCGAAAATCAAGACCCATAGGGGTGCCGCAAAACGCTTCAGCGTTACCAAGTCCGGCAAGATCAAGAGAGCAAAGGCCTATAAGAGCCACATTCTTACCAAAAAGACCACTAAGCGCGGCCGCAGACTGCGTAAGGGCGGCTTTATTGCCGAGTGCGAAGCCAAAAAGGTTCGCGAGCTGATACCTTATAAGTAGGAGGAAATGAATCATGGCAAGAATAAAGAGAGCAGTTAATGCCGTTAAAAAGCGCCGCAAGGTCTTTAAACTTTCAAAGGGCTACTATGGTGCTAAGAGCAAGCAGTACCGTGCAGCTTCCCAGCAGGTAATGCGTTCCATGGCTTATGCCTACGTTGGCCGTAAGCTCAAAAAGCGCGAGTACCGCAAGCTTTGGATCGCCCGTATCAACGCCGGCGCACGCATCTGCGGCACCACTTACAGCCGCATGATCGACGGCCTGAAGAAGGCTGGCGTGGATGTGAACCGCAAGGTTCTGGCCGATCTCGCCGTAAACGATATGGCGGCCTTCAAGAAGCTGGCCGATATCGCTGTCGAGGCAAGGGCCTAATAAACTTAAATAAAATAGCGCAGTCAGAAACGGCTGCGCTGTTTGATTAAAGGGAGGATGCGCCAATGCTTATACAGAGCACCCGTAATCCAACGGTAAAGCTTGTACGTTCACTGCTTACCAAAAAGGGCCGAAGGGAGACGGGACTGCACCTGATAGAGGGCGAAAGGCTTGTTGCGGAGGCCGTTTCCTCAGGCGCGGAGATAGATTCGCTGTTCGTCGAGGAGGGCCGTGAGCCTGTGTATTGCCCGAATGGCAGCGTGTATCAGGTGACGCGCCATGTCCTGGAGAGCATGACGGATACTGACAACCCGCAGAGCGTCTGCGCGGCGGTAAAGACCCCGGATATTAAGCTTCCGGACGAGTATCCGGAAGGCCTTATAGTGGCGCTGGACTGCGTGCAGGACCCGGGTAATATGGGGACCATAATACGCACAGCCGATGCCATGGGTGCTGCGGGGCTGCTTTTGAGTTCCGGCTGCGCAGACCCATTTGGCCCAAAGGTGCTGCGTTCTACAATGGGCAGCATATATCACCTGCCCATATGGCAGGGTGAGCTTGCTGCTGAGCTTGTAAAGCTGAAGTCTGAGGATTTCAGGCTGATATGCGGGCATTTGGCGGGGAGCGGGATACTGCCCGGCCCCGGCCGCCGCTGCGTGCTTATAATAGGAAACGAGGGCAACGGAGTGTCAGATGCTGTGGCGGCGCTGTGCGATAAATACAGGCTGCCCATGTTCGGAAGGGCTGAGAGCCTCAACGCCTCGGTAGCCGCCGGCATAATGATGTACGAAATAGCTAAGGAAATGCGCAAATAGGCGCTTAAAAGAAGGTGTAAGCTGTATGTGGCTTGTATGCGCCATACTCAGCGCGGTGTTCGCCGCCGCGACGTCCATACTTGCCAAGGTAGGCATAGAGGGTGTTGGCTCCAACCTCGCCACGGCCATACGCACTATGGTAGTTGTGGTGATGGCGTGGATAATGGTGCTGATCACCAATCAGCAGGGCGGAATAAGCGGGATAACGCCGAAGAGCTGGCTGTTCCTGTGCCTGTCCGGCCTTGCCACCGGCGCGTCGTGGCTCTTCTATTATAGGGCCATACAGATAGGCGAGGTGAGCAAGGTAGTGCCGATAGACAAGCTGAGCGTAGTCATAACGCTGATACTTGCGTTTGCGTTCCTGCATGAGAAATTCACATGGAAAAGCGCGGTGGGGGCCGCGCTCATAACCGCGGGGACGCTTGTAATGGTGCTGTAAAATAAGAGCCTCGTTCATACGGGGCTCTTTTATATTACTGTCACGTTCTCGCCGCCCTTTGCCAGTCAGGGTATATGCCCACCTTGGCGAGCATATGGTACAGCTTGTGCATGGGCATACCGATTATGGTGAAATAGCAGCCCTCCACCCGCTTTACGAACACCGCGGCAGGGCCCTGTATGCCGTATGCCCCCGCCTTGTCGAGCGGCTCGCCGGAGGCTACATAGGCGCGTATGTCAGCTTCGGGTATATCCTCCATGGTCACCTCGGTGGTGTCATGGCAAACGTCGCAGCCCTGATCGGTCAGTACCGCAACGCCGGTGTATACCGTGTGCGTTTTGCCGGAAAGCTTTTTCAGTATGCTCACGGCGTCCTCGGGGTCCCTGGGCTTGCCGATTATTTCTCCATCGAGCCATACTATGGTGTCCGCGCCGACCACACAGGCGCCGGGTTTATCCTTCTTTACGGCGCCCGCCTTGCGAAGGGCAAGCTGCTCTACAAAATCCCCGGGCTCGGTAAAGGGTATGTTCTCGTCGGCGTCGCTGGTTATGGCGGTGTAATCGAGGCCCACAAGGCTGAAAAGCTCCCTGCGGCGGGGAGACTGGGAAGCGAGAATAAGCTCCATACATTTCACCTCAAAAAAATTCTCAAAAAATCACATATTGTAGAATATCACAGCCTGCGGCCAAACGCAAACCCGGAGGGTATATCTGTAACAATATATGGAAATACTTTTTTGTGAAGATCACACGGAGGTATTTCTATGCTTGGAATAAAATTTTTGAGGGATATATTCGGCGAGGCGGTGGCGTTGGATCTTGGAACCGTGAACACCCTTGCAGCCATAAGGGGCAGAGGAATAGTGCTTAGGGAGCCCAGCGCCGTGGCGGTGTCCACAGGCAGCGAAAGGGAGATACTCGAGCTGGGCGACAGAGCCATGCAGATGCTGGGCCGCACCCCTGGGCAGATAACCGTAAGCTACCCGATGAGGGACGGCGTGATAGCGGACATGGCGCTGGCGGAAGCCATGATTCGCTTCACAATAACCGAGGCGCTGGGCAGAAAGGCGGGGCCGGTAGGCATACGCCTTGGGCTTTGTCTGCCCCTGTGCGTAAACGATATAGAGCGCAGGGCGCTGATGGAGGCTGCAAAGAACGCGGGCGCAAGGGATATGATAGTGCTGAACGAGGCCCTTGCCGCCGCCATAGGCGCAGGACTGCCTGTGAGCGAGCCTGTGGGCAACATGGTGGTGGATATAGGCGGAGGAACTACGGATTCCGCTGTGGTGGTGCTGGGCGGCATAGCCTGCCATAAGTCAGTCCGCACGGGCGGCACGCACATTGACAGGGCCATAGTGGAGTACATAGCCAGGGAATATAAGCTCAGCATAGGCGAACGTACTGCGGAGCAGATAAAGCTCACACTGGGCAGCGCCCTCATGGGTGGGGACGAGCATATGGAGGTGCGGGGAAGAAGCATGGATACCGGGCTGCCCCAAAGCATAGTCGTAGGACAGGGTGAGATAAGCTATGCCATAATAAAGCCGGTGCGCCGCATAGTGGGCGCAATAAAGGATACGCTGGCGGAGACGCCGCCGGAGCTTGCGGGGGATATATATACCAACGGCATAACGCTGACCGGCGGCGGAGCCTTGCTGGACGGACTTGCAGAGTATGTGAGCCGTGAGACTCAGATGGAGGTGCGCGTAGCCGACGAGGCGGAGAACTGTGTAGTGCTGGGTGCGCTGAAGGCGCTGGACATAAAGGACAGAATAGACTGCATACAGGACGGTGAGCTGACCGCATAAGCATTGCAATATGGCAAAATCCGGCCTGGTTTTTAAACAAATGTAACGATTTGCCGTCATGCCTTGCGCATGGCGGTACTTGCATTTATAATAATTATCGGAGTTTTATAATGAGCTTGTATATAGCGGCCGTAGGAAGTTTTTCCCGAGGCGTAACGATAAGGAGCAGGTAATGCACGATTTTTTTCGCAGCAAGGGCTTTTTGATAATCCTGATAATAGTAGCTGTGCTGTCTATATTCATAGCGGCCACATACCGGGACAGGGCAAAGGTGTCATTTATTGAGGATACAGTAAACTCTGTGGTCAAGCCGGTACAGAGCTTTTCCGTGAAGGCGTCCAACTCTATAATACACTTTTTTGAGAGGGTTTTCAGCTCTACGGATCTTGATAAGGAAAACGAGCAGCTTAGGGTAAAGCTGGCTCAGTACGAGATAATCGAAAGCGAGCTGGAGACGCTGCGGGAGGAAAACTCGCGCCTCAAGGATCTTTTGAATTACACGGATATTACCGATAACTACAGCTATATAACCTCTACCGTAATAGGCAAGAGTCAGGGTATATGGTTCAGTGAATTTACGGTAAATGCCGGCCGTAAGGACGGCGTAGAGGAAAATATGGCGGTAGTAAACTCGCAGGGACTTGTTGGCCGCGTAAACAGCGTCAGCGCAAATACCTGCAAGGTGACCGCTATAATCGACAGCACCTCTGATATAAGCGCCATGGTGGAGCGCACACGCGACTACGGCTTTGCGCGGGGTATACTTAATACCGACGAAAAGGAGACGCTGGAGCTTTACTATCTGCCAAGCGGCTATGACCTGGTTCCCGGCGATACCATAGTTACCTCGGGCATAGGCGGCACCTTTCCAAAGGGCATAGCCATAGGTACGGTGACCGAAGTATCCCGCTCAAACGACGATGCGGAAGAAAGAAACGCCATAATCGAGCCGGCGGTGGATTTTCTCAGGCTCGAGGAGGTAATGATAGTAAAGGTCGATACCAAAGAGGAGGAAACGACAGAGTAATGTACCGGCTGTATGCGGCTATAAGCATAATAATCGGGATGTATCTCGATTCGGTGCTGTTCGCAAAAGTAAATATAGCCGGCGTAGTGCCGGACTGCGTGCTGGTGGTGATAGTATGCATGGGAATACAGCTGGGCGCCACCGAGGCTGCGGCGGTTGGCTGTGCTGCCGGGCTTGTCATAGATATACTTTTCGGCAAGGCGGTAGGCATAAACGCCATAGCCTATATGGTTGCCGGCTCCGTGGGAGGCATATTCTATAAAAAATATTTTGCAGACAATATGATTATCCCGGTGCTGACGGTTGGCGTATGCGCTTTCTTGAAGGAAAACCTCATGGCAATACTCACCAGGATGGTGGGCGGAAGGTTTTCGTATTTCGGTATGCTGATAACCTATATGGTGCCCTCGGCGCTTATGAGCGCGGCGCTGTGCATACCGGCGCACGCACTGCTCAAGCCCAGGCTGATGCTTTCCGCCAAGAAGCGCTATGACAGAAGCGCCGGAGGAATAAAATAATGAAGAACAGCATATCGAGGTTCATAATAATATCGTTGGTTCTGATGTGCCTTATGGGCGCGCTTATATATAAGCTCCACGAGGTCACCATAGTAGAAGGCGCACAGTATGCCGAGGCGGCCGCGAATACCAGCACCAGCTCAATAGACATAAAGGGCACCCGCGGCAGGATACTCGACCGCAACGGAGTAGTATTGGCATACAGCAAAAACAGCTATAATGTGGAGTTCCTTCGGGATGCGGACAACCGTACCGATTACGACTCCGCCACATATACCGATTCTCTCATCAAGGCCATAAAGATAATAGAGGACGGCGGCGGTAAGACCATCGACACATCGTATATACGCCTTGGCGAGGATGGCAGGCTCGAATATGAGTGGGGTGTGAAGAGCAGGGCGGCACAGGTGGCCAGGTACAAAAACTTTTGCCAGTCCATGGGCTTCAATATAAGCGAATCCCTGAAGAAAAATGAAAAGATAGAGGACAAGTCCAAGTGGGACACAAGTACATGGCCCACAGCCGAGGAAGCCTATACAAAGCTTCGCGCCCTGTGGTTCATACCGGAGGACCTTTCCTTTGAGGACGCCAACAAGGTCATATCCATACGTCAGGAGGTATTGCTCAACAACTACCGCGCCTATGAGCCTATTACCATAGCCTACGATGTGCGCATGGAGGTAGTGGCGGAGATTAAGCTGCGGGCGGACGAGCTTACCGGCTTACAGACCAGCCAGAGTACTACACGCGTGTATCCGCGCGGCACTACGGCGGCGCACATCCTCGGCTATCTCGGCAGGACGGCCACAGAGGAGATGGTAAAGGAGCAGGGCTATTCCTATGACGACTATATAGGAGTATCCGGCATCGAATATACGATGGAGGAGTATCTGACAGGCTCAACCAACCAACGTAAGGGAGAGCGGGTGCTTGAGAAAAACAAAAACGGCAGCGCAATACGAGAGCTTTCCTATACGCCCGCAAAGGACGGCGACGACGTCATGCTCACCATAGATATAAACCTCCAGACCGTCGTTGAAAAGGCCCTTGAGGACCTCATAGCCAAGATAGACGAAAAGGAAGAAAAGCAGCTTCTGGAGAGATATGCGGATTATGAAAAGGCTACCAACGACGACGTGGAGGGTATAAAGACGGCAAAGACCGGCGCGGCGGTGGTCATGAACGTAAACACCGGGCAGGTACTTGCCATGGCGTCTTACCCTTCCTTCAACCCCAACTGGTTCATAGCGGGCCTCAGCCCTGAGCAGAATCAGGAGCTTTTCAACAGCGAGTTTTCTGTGGAAACCACACCCACCCGAAACAAGGCAATATCCACAAAGCTGGCGCCCGGATCCATATTTAAAATGGCCACCGGCGTGGCGGCGGCGGCAGAGGGTGTTCTGGATATTAACGAACGCATAAGCTGCGACTATCAGTACATAATCAAGTATACCGATGAAAATGGCAATGAAAAAACCATAGAGCAGAACGCTCCTAAGTGCCACCTGAATAACAGGAGCAAGATAGGCCAGCACGCGAATCAGACACTGGCGGACGCCATAAAAAATTCCTGCAACTACTACTTCTGCGAGGCGGCGTATCGCCTGGGCATAGATAAACTCAATGAATGGGCGGGCAAATTCGGCCTCACCAGCCGCACCGGCATAGAACTCACCGGCGAGACAGAGGGTATCGTGGGTGGCCAGAAGGTACTGTTTGACAATACACTTACGGGAGAGGACGGCACGCTGGACATTGCAAACCAGAAGACAAGCCTTCCCGGCTTGGTTTACCGCAAGCTGAAGGAAACCCTGGTAAAGTTTGTGGAAAGCCGAAACGCCGAGGTAGACGAGGAGGCAATAAACCGCTGTGCCAAGCGCCTCATGGAGCTTCAGGATGGTGACATAACCAACAAGGGCCCTGAGATACGAAGGATAATAAGCGAGGAGATAGACATTCCCGAGGGTATAACTCAGATGCGCAAGGACTGGATAAACAGCATTTCCTCCCTGCTCAACGAGATACAGTGGAAGCCCACTCAGACCATCCGTGCCGGGTTTGGCCAGGGTACTACGCTGGTCACGCCCGTCGCCGTAGCCCGCTATGTAAGCGCACTTGCCAACCGCGGCACGGTGTACGACGTCCACATAGTAGATAAGGTGATGGACAGCAGCGGCAGCACCGTAAAGAATGTTGCTCCCAGCGTGTACAACCAGATAGAAATCTCCGACGACATTTGGGACGCGGTGAGCAGCGGAATGAAGGGCGTCGTATCCCCGGAGGATGGCGGCACAGCCTCCAGCGTCTTTAAGGATTATCCGGAATTCCGCAAGAAGTATATCGATACCGAAATGTTCGGCGGCAAGACCGGCTCTGCTCAGATAGGCCGACGGGCAAAGAACATAGATATCGAGAACACCTCGTGGTTCGTTACTTTTGCTCCCCGGGAGCAGCCCGAGATAGCAATAGTGATATGCGTACCATACGGCCTTTCCGGTTCCTCCAGCGTTCCCGCCATAGTGGACATACTGACCTATTACTTCGGCCAGTCAGAGAATGCGGCACCGGAGAACCTTGTAGCCATAAACGGCCTTACGGAATAACAGATAAAACACAAAATGCCGGCTTAGCCGGCCTTTTGTGTTGTTCTGTTTTCAAAATCTATTGCTTCAGCTTCCCCTGGGTCTTTGCCATGAACTTCTGTATATCCACTATGAACCGCTCATGGGTGCCCTCGCCTATGAGGCCGTGCTCATCGTAGGCGGAAACGCTGAAGGTGAGCTTGCGGCCGTCTATGGCGGTAAGTTCGCTCTCGCACCATACCTTGAGGCCGGCGGGTGTGGCGCTGACGTGGGATATGTTGAGACTGATGCCTACTGTAGTCTTGCCGGGCTCCATATACGGCTCCACGCTGAAGCATGCGCAGGTCTCCATGAGATTGACCATCTGCGGCGTAGCGTATACTTCGAGTGTGCCGCTGCCGACGGCTTTAGCGGTATTTTTGTCAGTTACATTGAGCTCTATTTTGTTCTTTATGCCTGTTGCCAGCATTTGCAATTGCCTCCTGTAGGGTATTTAGCTCTTCCATCATCGGGAAAATAAGCATGCGTCCGCCATGATTTGTGCCCGATGCATATCATATATAATATCCCATTCAGACGGTTCAGGCAATGGCGAAAACAACTAAGGAGAACGGAATGAAGGGATATCATACCGCCATTTTTTTGCGATAGATATCAATATTGGTCGGTCAGCAGAGCGCGAAGCTTATCGAACATCGTCTCGCCCTTTTCGGGATAAGCGGCGAGGATAAAGCTGAGCAGCCCATCAAAGGCTTTCGCGGCAATATCTGTGCAGCGCAGTACCGAGGGCGCGGTACACAGCCAGCTTGCCTTGAGACAGTGAGCACACAGAGGCAGCTCCGTTCCTTCGGGGTCGAGGGCTGCGAAATAATCCCTGTTAGCCGCGCATTTGCTTATACAGCAGGAAATGTCGGATTCTCTTGCCGAAACGAGGGAGTTGAATCGCTTTACGCATGCATCGAGGTTATCCATGCCGGTGGGCAGGCCGTCCTTTACGAGGGACATGGCCGCTGCCTCCGGCAAGCCTTCGCGGGAGAAAAACTCTGCAAGGCGGCCGGGAACACCGCGCAGTACATCGCCAAAGCCATACAGCAGCTCCAGATACTCAGAGCCGTATATGCGGTTTAGCTCGCGGCGTTTCAGATCGATGAAGTTATCCAGCGTTTCATCCGAGATACGTATGCGCTTGGCGCCTTCTTCGGCAGAAAAGGCTGGGTCCACTATGGCCTGATCTATGAAGGAACGGATGTCCTCCTGAACCGCGCCGCAGAGCGCTTCGGAATAAATCTCAAATGCGGATGCGGACTGCTCAAATGGGATACCGGCTTCCATACGCCGGCGTATAAGACCCATTATACTTATGTCATAGGCGGTAAACAGCTGCTTTCTGCCAATCCTTGTGCCGCTGATTATGCCGCGGCTGAGAAGGGTGCGTATCTGCTCGGCTGTGAGCCGGGTTCGCCGTGCCGCTTCGCTTAGCGGCACGGCGTCGCCGGTGGTGCGGTAATCAACCTTGTGTATGGCGTCCAGCAGTGCGAGCTCCGGTGGGCTTCCGGCTCCGGAAGAGCTCAGCAGATGCTTTATCACAGAAAGGGGGTAAAACCGTTCCCTTTGCAGCATGCGTATTGCCCGTATGGTGGCTACGCAATCGGGAGAATACCAGGACATGTTCCGCCCGGTCTTGAGGGCCGGGCGGATAAGCTCTTCTTTAACATAAAACTTCAGCGTTGATACGTTTACGTTGGCAGCTTTGGCAAGCTCGCCAATCTTCATGAGACCGTCGGTGGACGTCTTCTGCTCGCTCATAGGAAAAAATAGTTACCTTTCAGGGATTATTCGCAGTCAAGAACTATTTTAACAACGTCCGGCGGATTTTCAAGTGCCAGTTTTAAAGCTTCCTTGTAGTCGTCCAGCTTGAAATGATGGGTGACGAAGCCGTCCAGCTTGTATATGCCGTCCCGTATCCACTCCTGAACAAGGTCGAAGGTATAAAGATCCCGGCCCTGCCAGTGCTCCATGCCGTGTGCGTCCACCCCCACCAGGGTCAGTTCCTGCCACCAGATGGGACTTTCGTCAAAGGTTATGGCCCGCATGTGGTGGCCTATCTTGACGAGGGTTCCCCGGGCCTTCAGCAGCCTTACCGCGGTATGGTTTGACCAGTCGCCGCCTATGCAGTCGTATATCCTGTCAAACCCGCCGAAGAAGTACTTGTTGCCCTTCATGCCGGTGTATATATCGCTGCCGCCAGTAGCCTCGGCCGCAGCCTTGTAGGGGTCGCCGTTGAGTATGTGGTCGGCCCCCAGCTTCAGGGCAAATTCCTGCTTGGTCTTTACGCGCTCCATGGCCCAGACCTCGCAGTCAGGCTCCACTATCTTTATGGCCTGTATGACGCCGAGGCCTATTGTGCCGCAGCCCATGACCAGAATCTTTTCGCCCTTTTGGGGCCTGGAACGCAGCACGGAATGTACGGATACGCAGGTGGGCTCAACCATTACGGCCTGTTCATCGGTTATTTCGTCATATACCTTTGCTAAACCCTTCGCGGGGTATATGAAGCTGTCGCTCCAGCCCGCTCCGGTCACTATGTCGCCGTATGGAGAGGCCGTGCCATAGTTGGTGCAGAAGTTATAGTCGCCCCGCTTGCAGTATTCACAGCGATCCTTTAAGCCTTTTGTGTCGCATCCTGCCATGTAGGCGCGGATGGTTACCCTGTCGCCGACCTTGAACTCTGTAACGTCTTTGCCGACCTCGGTTATGACGCCGACGTTTTCGTGGCCCAGATATGTGCGCTTGGAGCCGGGTATGGGTTCGAAGGCGGAGTTGGTGCCGGTGGTTGCCTTGAAGAAGCTGATATCCGTTCCGCAGAGGCCGCAGGCGATATTCTTCACCCTTACCCAGTCGCCTGCGGGCAGCGGGGTCTCGGGCAGATCCTTTAAGTATTTTACCGCGTTGAGGCTGCCGTATAGCAGGCCCTTGGCATGCTTGGCGGCGAATTTGGTAGCGAGTATCCGGGGTATGTCCTTATCGAAATATACTGTCTTCATATACTTTCCCCCCAATCATCAGGTGAGCATACCCTGTAATATTGCCATGTAGTCATTCAGGTAGCAGGCGTATTCCGGGCTGCCTATGGTCTCCACGTAGCCCTTTTCCACGCCCTCAACAAACTCGCACTCCTTGCCCAGCACCTTCAGCGCGCCGTCCAGCGAGAAGAAGTGGAACAGCACGAAGGGGCTGCGGCGGGTGTATACCCCATGGCCGGATTTGGACTGTCCCGCCTTTACCCTGAGGTAGCAGGCTATGTAGTCCGGCTGGCCGTCATGCTCCACCTGAAACTGGTAGATCCTGTCAGGCTGACGGCGGCAGAACTCCTGCATGTCCGGATCGCCCAGCTTGTTGTACTGGCTGAGGGCGCGGGTTATCATGTACAGGCTGCATTTTACCTTCAGCAGCTTTTCCGTGTCGTTTTTCAGCTTATCGTTGGGCTTGGTCATTATCTTCAAACCCATGAGTATGGACAACACGTTGGGAAGGAGACTTAAGTTGCCCTTTATGGAGGGCAGCGAGAGACCGCCCTTCAAAAGGGAGTTCATCTTCTCTACTGAGGAGAAAGTGAGAGAAATGTCGCTTTTTTCTGCCGGGCCCTGAACTACGGTGAGATTGCCGTTCTGGAATATCAGGTGGCAGCAGAGCAGCTCGCCGTCGTTCATTGCGCCGAACTGCACCGTGGCGTTGAAGTTCTGGAATTTCTTATGCAGCTTGGGATCATCGTCAAGTAGCACCTGCATTGTGGGGAACGCTGCGTTGAAAAACAGCTTTGCCGTCATTAAGTCCTGAGGAGATGCTGACATAGTACCGCCTCCTTATTCGTCGTCCCAGTTTTCGTCCGGCTCAAACTCCATACCCATCATTTCGCGGACCTTATCTACTATGCCGTTTGCGTCGAACTGATAGTAGGAGTACAGGTCTTCAGCATAGCCAATGGTGGCGAAGGTGTCCTGCATGCCGTGCTTTTTGAATACGCAGCCCTTGCCGGATTCGGCTATTACGCTGGCCACGGCGTCGCCCAGGCCGCCCAGCACGTTGTGCTCCTCCACGGTGAGTATGCGGCGGGTGTCTACTACGGCGCTCATTATGGCTTCGCGGTCTATGGGCTTTATGGTGTGCATGTTGATGACGCGGACGCTGAGGCCGTCCGTCTCGGCAAGAGTTTTAGCGGCGTTCACAGCCTGAAGCACGCCTATGCCGCAGGTGATTATGGTCAGGTCGGTGCCTTCATGCATGGTGATGGCCTTGCCGATCTCATAGGTATAGTTGTCGTCGGCATATGCAGGGGGCTCAAAGCCGCGGCCTATGCGCACATATACGGGGCCGGGGAGGTCTACGCAGGCCTGAACAGCTTTGCTGGTTTCTATGCCGTCCGCGGGGCAGATCACCGTCATGTTGGGTATGGCCCTCATAATGGCGAAGTCCTCGGTGCAGTGGTGGGTGGTGCCGGCGTGGCCGAAGGATATGCCGGCGTGGGTGGCTATTATCTTTACCGGCAGATTCTGGTAAGCTATGTCCGTGCGCACCTGTTCGCCCGCCCTCATGCAGGCGAATATGGCCATGGTTGATGCAAAGGGTATGAAGCCCGCCTTGGCAAGGCCGGCCGCTATACCCATCATGTTCTGTTCCGCTATACCCACGTTATAGAACCTCTCGGGGAATTTATCCGCGAAGAACTTTATAGCGGTGGTCTTCTCAAGGTCGGCTGTGACGCCCACTATCCTGTCGTTGTTTTCCGCAAGGGCGGCAAGGGTGCGCCCATATATCTCCTTTGCGGTCATAGTGGAGGCGTCGTATGCGTTCCAGTTGGTTCCTGTAATTACTGCCATTGCTTTTCCCTCCCTTATCCTCTCATTATGGAAGCCTTGGCCTTTTCGCACAGGGCGGAGTCGCCGGAGGCATAGTGATATACAACGTTGTTTTCCATGAAGTCAACGCCCTTGCCCTTCACGGTATTGGCCAGTATCAGGGTGGGCTTGCCTTCGGCCTTCCATGCGGCATCCAGCGCGCAGTCCAGCTCATCCAGGTCGTGGCCGTTTACTTCGATAACGTTCCAGCCGAAGGCACGCCACTTGTCTGCAAAGGGCTCAAGTGCCATAACGTCCTCTGTGCAGCCGTCTATCATAAGCCTGTTGCGGTCAACTATGCCTACAATGTTATCCAGCTTGAAGTGGGCGGCGCTCATCGCGGCCTCCCATACGCTGCCCTCGCAGCATTCGCCGTCGCCCATGAGGCATACCGTCTTCCAGGGCTTTTTCAGCTGCTTTGCGCCGAGTCCCAGACCTACCGCCATGCTGAGGCCATGGCCAAGACTGCCGGCAGAGGCGTCGCAGCCAATGACTTTGTTGCAGTCCGGGTGCATGGCGAAGGGGCTGCCGAAATGGTTGAAGGATTTGAGCAGATCCTCATCAAAATAGCCGCGTTTGGCAAGGACGGGTATGTAGCCCGCCGCGGTATGGCCCTTGGAAAGTATGAACCTGTCCCGATCCTCCCACTTGGGATTCTTTGGGTCGATGTTGAGATACTTGAAGTAGAGCAGGGTAAGTATCTCTACAATGCTCAGAGAACCGCCCACATGGGCGCCGCCGGACCACGCCATAACATCGATTATGGTAAGGCGCAGCTCCTTGGCGATCTGTTCAAAACGCTTTTTTTCTTCCGCCTGAAGTGCCATTACGGTAATTCCTCCTTTATATTTGGTTTCGTTGTGCTTTATTGAGACGCATATAGCGCCAAAAGATACATATTGAACTTGTAAAGGAATTTATGCCAATGTTTGGGGTGAATTACAGGAAATAAAATGAAAGTGGGTAGTTCTACTATCTAATATGAGTATAGACTGCCCACTTTTGTTTTGCAAGTACTATTTAAACTTTTTTCCATTATTTGGATGTACGGAGGGTATCTATGAGTTTGCGGAAGTCGGCCTCCGTCCAGGTAACGGGGGTGGGGTAGAGGGGATTACCCTCCTTCATCGCCCACTTTATCATCTGCGGAATGTCCTGCTCCTTTATCATATCGAGACAGGTCGGCAGCCCCATATCCCTGTTCATATCTTCTATCCATAAAATGAACCTGTTGGCTCTTTCGGCATTGCTGGCGCCCTCTATGCCGCAGATGTCGGCGAGCTCGGCAAGGCGGGGGTAAGCTGCGGGACCATACTGACGCATCACATGGGGCAGTATCACAGCCATGGCAAGTCCATGGGCGATATTGTACAGGCCGGATACGGTGTGGCCTACGGCGTGAACGTAGCCTACGCAGCCCCGGGTGAAGGCGCGGCCCGCAAAGAAGGCGGCCTTCTGCATGTTCTGACGCGCCTCTATATTCGTGCCGTCCTTATAGGCATTGAGCAGGTTGTCATAAATTAGCTTTACGGCCTGCTTGGCGAGGTCGTTTTCCAGCTTTGTATTGTAGGTGTGATTGGTGTAAGCTTCGACAGCGTGGCTCAGGGCGTCCATACCGGTGCAGGCGGTGGTGAAAGGAGGCAGGCCTACGGTAAGCTCGGGATCCAGCACTGCGCATCGGGGTATGAGGTGAGTATCCATAATAGCCGCCTTGTGGTGGGTGGCGGTGTCGGTTATGACCGCCGCCACGGTGGTTTCGGAGCCTGAACCAGCGGTGGTAGGCACGGCGTAGAAGACAGGTATTTTTTTGAATACCTTCAGCAGGCCCTGAAGCTGGGCTATAGACTTGTTGGGTCGGGCGATACGGGCGCCTATGCCCTTGGCGCAGTCCATAGGAGAGCCTCCGCCGAAGGCTATAATGGCCTGGCAGCCCTTTTCATGATAAAGCTTCACGCCCTCTTCAACCATATCGCTGGTGGGGTTTGCCCCTATGTGGTTGAATAAGGTGTAGCTTATGCCCGCCTCGTCCAGTGCTTCCATAAGACCCCGGTTCAGACCGCGCTTGGTTATGTTTGGCCCGGTGACAAGAAGTATATTGTTGACGTTATCCTTTTTGAGCAGCTCAGGCATGCGCTTTATGCAGCCGGGGCCTTCGATGTAGTCAGGCATGCGGTAGCCCATGAAATAGTTGCCTGCCTTGAGCACCGCCTGAAATATACGACAGTACGCTTTATACAACCACATATTCTTTTCCTCCCTGTATTCTCTGAAGGAGCTGGGCTCTTCATTTGTTTTCATTACTATAGCTCCTATGGGGCAGTGCTTTTCGCATAGGCCGCAGCCTATGCAGCTCTCCGGACGCTTTAATTCCGCCACGGTGTGTATATCCCCTCGGAAGGCAGGGCCGCCGATTTCGAGGCAGCCCTTGGGGCAGGCCTCGACGCAAAGGGAGCAGCCGGCGCAGGCGGCCGTATTTACGGCGGGATGCAGCCAGTCCTTGCGGTCTGTTCGTACAGCCCTATTGCCGTCCTCGTCGAGTATCGCCCCTCTGGGGCAGAGCCTTCCGCACAGCCCGCAGCCTATGCACCTGTCCGGGTCGATCTGGTGCTTTGCGCGGAGCTCGCCCGATATGGCGTTGACTGGGCATTGCCTTGCGCACAGCGTACAGCCTACGCAGCCGTCTGTTATGGTATAGCTTCTCATATAGGCCTCCTTATCCGCCGCATACGGGAGACATGAGCATCACTTCATCGCCGGGGGCGAGCTTGCTGCTCTTTCTGCCCTGTACGCCGTTTATCATTACTATGCATCCATCCATATCCTTCAGGGTGACTGCAGTGCCGGGCCTGGCAGAGTGCGCTGCCTCGAGTATCAGAGGGTAAAGCTCTTTTACGCTGTTTGCCTCCAGCTCCAGCTCCTTGAGACCGGTATCCAGCCGCAGCAGCCCGAATAATTTCACTTTTACCATATCTTATCACCTCACCGGGCTATTTTTAGCTTTTTCAGTGTTCTGCAGGTGGGTATGCCGCTTTTGTCCCAGCCCCGGGCTTGATAGTATATCTTCTTCATTTGCTCCAGAGGAACCCTTGTGCGGGGATCGTTGGGATCCTGCGGCACGTCGGTAAGCCGCTTGGGCAGGCTGTCCTTTGCGGCGCTTACCCCGAAGCGGACGTTCACGGCCCTTTCGAGGTTAAAGCCCCGCTCTCCCGTTTGCAGATATTTCCCGAAGGTCATGGGCATACCCACCGCTTTCTGCATCATCTTTGTATGGTGGAACACCGGCAGGTGAAACGCGAGGGCCTGCGGGAACTTGTTCATTAGGCGTATAGCCCAGCCGAGATGTGGCAGCAGCTTGTTTGCAGCCGAGGTGATCGCTCCGTTGGGCCGGGTTATAAGGAAGCCGGGGAAGAAGGCGTAGGAGGTAAAGAGACATTGGCCGGTGGCTGAAATCATCTCCATCAGATCCTGGAACATCATGGTGAAGTCCGCCTTGGAGTGGGGAGTCTGGGCGTCTATGTTAAGACCTAACCCCTCGAGTATGACGAGATACCCGCCGTTGAGATGGCAGCCGCCCCGGTTGGATACGGCGTAGCCCAGGCCCTGGCCTACAGCCCTGCGCGGCTCGTAAGCAGCAAGCTCAAGGCCCTTTGACTGCATGGCAAACTCCTTGCCGCCGTACTTTTCGCTTAAACGCTTACTGCCCTCGGCAAGCTCGTTGCCTATGCCCCGGCGGTAGGCTATGTCGTCCCAGATTTTTGATATGCCTTCGATATCGCCGAACTTCAGGCCGTTGTTCCATAGCCCACGCTCATTTGCCTCCATTGCGTAGGCGAGGGTGTTTGATGCGGATATGGTATCCAGGCCCAGATCATCCAGTTCCTTGTTCCATTTGAGTATATGATACAGATCTTTATTGAGTATGCCGCCGCCCAGAAGCCCCAGCGTTTCAAGCTCGGGCCCTTTTACATCCTCGCCCTCCACGGTTACCGTGCGGGCGCACTTTATGGGGCAGCTGAGGCAGCCCTTATTGACGATGTTGTATTCTTCAGCCAGCGTTTCGCCGTTTACCTTGTGGAAGTGCTCAAACCTGCCCTCGGTGTAGTTCTTTGTGGCCAGAAGCCCGCGCATCTGCATGGAGCTTACCAGGCCTGCAGTACCCATGCGCGGCAGCTGATTACCGGTGAGGGGGTGGTTCCTGAGATATCTGAACCATTTTTGACACCACTTTTTTGTGGCGGAAAGGTCGTGTACAGGTATGTCGTGATTGCCGCAGACTGCTATGGCCTTTACGTTTTTCCAGCCCAGCACGGCTCCCATGCCGGTCCTACCGGCTGCCCGTTCATCGCTTATTACGGCGGAGTACCTGACCAGGTTTTCGCCGGCGGGGCCTATGCAAAGCTTGCCGAACTTTATGTCGCAGCCACGCTTGGAAGACATCTTTTCAGCGAGCAGCCTTTGACACTCGGTGACCCGCGTGCCCCACAGGTCATCGGCGTTGTGGAAAGTCACCGAGCCGTTATCTATCTCTATCCAGGTGCGTTCTTCACGCCGGCCCGTGATTATCAGCGCGTCTATACCGGCACGTTTAAGATGGTAGCCGAAGGTGCCGCCGCAGTTTGACGAGCTTATAAACCCCGTCTGCGGAGAAAGGGATGAGATATTGAAGCGGCTGGAGCTGGGCGCACCTGTACCGGTGAGCGGCCCTGTGGAGATTATCAAAGGGTTTTCCTCACTGTATGCATTCTCACGTCCGGTAAGGGTATCGTAAAGTATCTTTGCGGCCATGGTCTTGCCGCCTATATACAGCTCCCGGTCTTTATCCGTCCACGGATAGTCCGTAACATCGCCGGTGCTCAGGTTTATCTGCAGCACCCGTCCCATATAGCCGCCATATTTGCTTTGCATGGTATGCTTCCTCCACGAAATAGAATGAAACCGCGACAGAAATATAGTTCAAATTTTTTGAATAATAGAAAAAGAATTATCTCCTTTTTTTCAGCATAACCTTTTTCGAGCCATATTGCAATAGGAAAACCGCAGGGAAGGGATTTTTTAACGAAATAAGCAAATTTGACGGGCATACAGCGGAAAGTGAGGAGAGCCGCTTTCCACTATTGGTATATATTATGCTATCGGATTTTGAAATAATAATATGCGGATGCTGCAAAAAAGACGGTATGGGACAGGATATGTATTGCCTGGTGCGCGCCGCGGCCGTATAATAAAAATGCGTCAGGAGCCCTAAAGGTCTATAACGCTGAACTCCATCGAGCGGAGGTCGTACATATAGAGCCTGCCGGCGGATATCTGCCTTCCCGTGAGGAGCCTTGCCGCCGCAGCGCATTGCAGCGCTGCGCAGAATGGCGGAACAAAGGGCAGTACGCCGCCGCTCATTATAGTTGCGTTTGAATATATCCTTTTCAGCAGGCCGCTGCCGGGCATGGAAATGCCATACTGACAGCACCAGCCGCACACCGCGCCGTGTACGAGGGGTATGCCCGCCTTGGCGCAGGCGTCCTCCAAAAGCAGCCGCGATGATACGCTGTCCAAAGCGTCTATCACGATATTGTGGCCCGCGATGGTATCCGCGGCGTTTTCTGGGGTTATGTATTTCCCTATAGCCATGAATTCTACGGAGGGATTTACGAGCGCGGCCCGCTCTTTCGCGGCTTCTGCCTTGCTTTTGCCGATAGTAGCCTCCGTGGCAAGAAGCTGCCGGTTCAGGTTGCTTACATCAAAGCTGTCGCCGTCAACGGCGGTGATGTGTCCGATGCCGAGCCTCAGAAGGTTTTCGGTTATATACCCGCCGAGGCCGCCGCAGCCCGCCACAAGTACCCGCTTTTTATGCAGCAGCTCTTGCTCCTGCCGGGATAAAGCGGGAAGGTTTCTTGAATACCTCTGATACATATCCATATATGGCACCGCCTTTGCATTGTGATATCGTATAGCATAATGGTATAACTAGCATAATGGTATAACTATTTTAAAATAAATACAATCGGGAGACACAAATCAAATGCTGACCGTAAAAACCCCGGATGAAGCGCTTGAAGTGATAAGAGGCAGCTTCTGCTGTATAGCCGAAGAGGAAAACGTACCGTTGGATCAGGCGGCGGGGCGGGTTCTCTGTAAGGACATATACGCGTCTGAGTATGTGCCGGGCTTTGACCGTTCTACTATTGACGGATATGCAGTGAGAGCGGCGGACACATTTGGCTGTACGGATGCCATACCGGCCATACTGGAAAAGCAGGCCGGCATAGAAATGGGCAGCGGCGCTGAGCCGCTTCGTCCGGGCTGCTGTGTGCCTATACCAACCGGAGGTGCGCTGCCTGAAGGCGCAGATGCGGCGGTGATGCAGGAATTGGCGGAGGACTACGGCGACGGTACCGTAGGAATAACCAAGCCTGCCGCGCCGGGTATGAACATCATATACCGGGGCGATGACGTATACCCGGGAAAGCCGGTGCTGAAAAGGGGAAAGGTGCTTTCGGCGCGCCATATAGGAGCGCTGGCTGCAATGGGCATGTGGGAGGTGCCTGTGTATGAGAGGATACGCGTCGGTATAATTTCCACGGGCGACGAATTGGTGGAAGTGGAAAAAACGCCTGCGGCCGGCCAGATACGGGACGTGAATACGGCGATGCTGGCTGCGCTTTGCCGCGAAATGGGCTGTGATACGGTGGAATACGGCATAGTCAGGGACGAGGAGAAACTGATAGGCAGTATGCTGGACAGGGCCTTGAATGAGTGCCATATGGTCCTGATGTCCGGAGGCAGTTCTGTTGGGGAAAAGGATGCGGCCTGCCGCATAATGGCGGCAAGGGGCAAGATACTTTTCCACGGGATTGCCATGAAACCGGGTAAGCCCACCATACTCTGCAAGTCCGGCAAAAAGCCGGTGATAGGGTTGCCGGGACATCCCGGCGCGGCGTTCTTGGTTTCACGGCTGCTGCTGCCGCAGCTGCTTTGCAGCATAGGGGGAAGAGAAGTCAGACAGTATCCCGTACAAGCTAGGCTTGCTGAGCCGGTTTCGGCGAATCATGGCAGGGCTCAGTATACTGCGGTAAAGCTTATGGATAACGGTGAAAACGTCGTAGCGGTTCCGGCACGGGGGCAGTCCGGCCTCATAACGAACCTTGCGTATTCAGACGGTTTCTTCTGCATACCGAGGGATACGGAGGGGGCGGCGGCAGGAGAAACGGTTCAGGTATATCTTTACGATAATTGACGGGAGGAAGGCGGAGTGGCTTTTCAGTATCTTACAAACATACCTCTTGAGCGGGCAAAGAGGGATTATGAGGACATACTTATAAGCGAAGGGTTTAGGGGAGAGGCGGAGGAGATAACGGCAGTCTCCTCCCTTGGACGAACGACTGCGGCGCCGGTTTACGCAAAAATATGCTCTCCCCATTATCCGGCGAGCGCCATGGACGGCATTGCGATCAGGGCAGAAGATACCTTTGGCGCGACCGAAACAGCGCCGGTGCTGATGAAAAGCGATGAGTTTACCATGGTGGATACCGGCGACCCGGTACCTGAGGACTGCGACGCCGTGATAATGATCGAGGATGTGATATACGGCGAGGACGGTTCGGCGAGGATAACGGCGCCGGCGGCGCCATGGCAGCATATAAGGCAGATAGGGGAGGATATATGCGCCGGTGAAATGATACTGCCGTCATATACCGAGATAACCCCTGCTGCAATCGGCGCGATGCTGGCGGGCGGCGTAATGAAGGTCAGCGTGATACGGCGGCCAACGGTAGGCATAATACCTACGGGCGACGAGATAATATCCCCGACCGACAATCCGGAGCCGGGCAAAATAATGGAGTTCAACTCCGCGATATTCTCCGCCATGCTGGTAAAATGGGGCGCTGTGCCAAAAACATATCCCATAGTGCCGGACCAGCCTGAGTTGGTAGAGGCGGCAGTGCGCAGGGCGGCGGAGGAGTGCGATATGGTGCTGCTCAACGCCGGTTCATCGGCCGGACGGGAGGATTATTCCGCAGCGGCTATTGCCAGCGTGGGCAAGATACTGCATCACGGCATAGCCATGAGGCCGGGCAAGCCCGCCATACTGGGCTATGCCGGGAAGAAGCCCATACTGGGCGTGCCGGGCTACCCGGTATCCGGCATACTGGTGCTGGAGGAACTGCTAAAGCCCCTGATACTCAAATGGTATAATCATGGAGGATATCGGGAGGAGAATGTCAGCGCAGTGCTTTCGCGTCCCGTGGTATCCGGGCTGAAATACAGGGAATTCGTGCGGGTAAGGCTGGGAAAGGTGGGGGATAAGCTGGTTGCCTCCCCTCTTAACCGGGGGAGCGGCGTTGTGACGTCGTTCGTGAAAGCGGACGGTATATTGGATATACCTCAGGGCAAGGAAGGCTGCGAGGCAGGAGAAACGGTGACTGTACGCCTGCTGAGGAGAAAAAGCGATATTGAGCATACTCTTGTAGTAACGGGCAGCCACGATCCGCTGCTTGATGAGCTGGGCGACATGCTGCACGCCTCAGATTCCAGCCTGTACATGAGCTCATCGCACGTGGGCTCTATGGGGGGCATAATGGCAGTGCGGCGTAGAGAGGCGCATATGGCCGGCATACATCTTCTCAACGAGAGCGACGGCACATATAACCGGTCGGCTGTGAACAAGTATTTCCCGCAGGGCGGAGTGCGCCTTGTGGAATGCGTGGGGAGGACTCAGGGCTTGATGGTACAAAGGGGCAGCCCGAAGGGAATACGGAGCATAGGCGACCTTACTGCTCCCGGCGTACGCTATGTGAACCGCCAGAAAGGCTCAGGTACGCGCATCCTGACAGACCATCTTTGCAGAAAAGAGGGCATAGATACGGAAAAGATATACGGCTACGGCAGGGAGGAGCTTACCCATACATCTGTGGCGGCGCAAATAGCCATGGGCACTGCGGACGCAGGTATGGGCATATATTCCGCCGCAAAGCTGTATGGGCTCGACTTTATACCCGTATGCACGGAGCAATACGATCTGTTGATACCGGACTGCGCATGGGATACCACCATGGTGCAAAAGCTCATAGAGATACTTTCGGGACCGGAGTTTACCCGAAGGATAGAAAAAATGGGCGGCTATACCATAGACAGGCCGGGCAGAGTCAGAAGCATAAAATGACGCCTGATATGGATCACATTGGTGCGGAGAGAAAAGCAATGAGACAACTAAAATAGTGGCGCTCAGCCACTTTTTCCACAGTCTGTCATACTTCAAGAGGTTTAAAACCGGAGAGGTATACGGCCCGGCATTCCCGGGTCTTTATGGCCTCCACAAGCTCGGGTACGGTGGTGAAATATCCTTGTATTTCAGTGGCATAAATGCCGACCTGCACCGTGCTGTGGGCATCGCTGGCGCCGAACTGCTTGAGGCCTGTCTTTATGCAGGTATCCAGAGCCTTACGGTTCTCAAGGGGCGTGGTGCTGCCGTTGAGCACTTCTACGCCTGTCATGCCTTTTAGCGTGAACAGCATATCCCCAAGGCCGCGGCTGTTGGCCCGGTAAGGGTGGGCGGATATGCATATGCCGCCGCGTGCGGTGACGTAATCTATGAATTCCTGCGCCATAAGGTGGGGCTCTGGAAGCCGGTCAATGCCGAAGGCCACGATATCCCCTTCGCAGGCAAGGTACTCCACGCCAACAAATATAGGGTAATTTTCCTGTTCAGCTATTTTTGCGGCATATTGTGTAAGTCCCATCTGGTCATGATCGGTAATACATATGCCGTCGAGACCCTTGCGCCTTGCTTCCGAAACAAGCTCAAGCAGGTTCATTCGGCTGTCGCCGGAAAATGTGCGTTCGTGAAGGTGAGTGTCTATTATCAAGGTGTTTTTCTCCCATACATAAAGGTGCCCTCATGGCGGGCACATTAATATTAGCAGACTGGCGAATATACAGTACAACACAAAAAAACGATAATATCAACGATGATATCGAAATACAAGATAACGGCTCAGCCGTAGACAATTCCAAATCAGAAAGCATTTCTTAATGGACTCTGTTTTAATTAGCATTTACCGGTTTTGCCGATGCGAAGGCATCTGAGCGGGCCGGTTTTTATATGAGCATATCCTGCGGCGCCTGACATGATAAGGATATAACAGCCGTACTGGGCTTTTAGCGTACGGAGCGGTATTATGCTTCGCTGACATATACTTTGAGGTACTTTATAAACCTCTTTGCTGCAGGGGACAGTATGCGGGATGCGGGATAGGCCACGCCCAGCTCCGCGTATTCCGGCGGGTCAAGGGGTAAGAGAACGGTATTGGCGGTGCGCCCAGAGGTGGCAAGCTCGTTGAAAAGGCCTATACCGAGCCCTGCTGCTATCATGGCTATCGCAGCATGGTCCTCGCCGGTGGAATAGCTTATGCTTGGATTTATACCGTGGCGATTAAGTACCTTCATGCTGTCGTAATCATACCCGTCGGCAGGCATTATGAAAGGCTCGTCCCTGAAGGAAGCTATGGGGAAGCTGTTAAGCTTTGCCATCGGATGCCAGGAGGCAAGCACCGCCACCATGCGGTCACGCTTCAATGGTATCCATTGGCATTCACCGTCCGGCGGGTAGCTGAACAGGCAAAAATCCGCCAGCTGCTCGCACAGCAGCTGGTCTAGCTTCTGGTGTACGCCTTCTATTATTTTAATGCCCACATTGGGGTAATCCTTCTGAAAGCGGCATATTACGCCAGGCAGCCAGCTTGCGGCTATGCTGAAATAGCTCCCTATGGTAATATCCCCCACGATGACGCCTCTGATCTCGGAGGATACCTGATATAGCTGCTCCTCACAGCGCATCATATCCCTGAGCACCGGCACTATCCTTTCGCCGTCCGGAGTAAGGGTCACACCCCTGTTGCTGCGCTGCAAAAGGGGAAAGCCGAATTCCTTTTCCAGCGAATTCATCATGTGCACTACGCCTGAGGGAGTATAACCCAGCTTTTCAGCTGCGCCGGAAAAACTGCCTACGTCAATCGACTCTAAGAATACCTTATATTTATCTGTGGCCATATAAATCTTAACTGTGAGAGTTTCTCACACTGCCCTTTCAAAAAACGAGTTTTACTAATATTTATTCATAGTATATACTGCAGACAACAGAGTTTCAAGGTGCTTAAATAACTGTGAGAATATAACTTATTTATTAAGTCCTAACGTATTTAGGCAAATATTTAATATATCTATAGGACATAATAAACATATAAGCTGGACTTATTGAAAAACTCTGCTGAATAATAATCCAAAAAATGGAGGAAGCTTTATGGAATTGTATATTGTACTGTGCGTTATTGTCCTTGCGATGGTATATGTGGCCTATAACTATTTCAAGATCAAGAAAATGGATGAGGGAACTGCTGAAATGGCGGAGATGGCGGGAATAATCCGCAGCGGTGCAGCCGAATTCCTCAAGACCGAATTCAAGACGATCACAATAGTGGTATTGCTGGCGGCTGCCGTGTTTACGCTCTTTATCGAAAAGACCAGCGGCATTACCTTCATAATGGGCGGCCTTATGAGCAGCGCGGTATGCATACTGGGCATGAGCAGCGCCACCTATGCCAACGTCCGCACCGCCAATAAGTCGCGGGAGTCCCTCTCAATAGGCGAAACGGTAAAGGTAGCTCTCTGCGGCGGCAGCATATCCGGCCTCAGCGTACAGGCTTTCGGCATGCTGGGCATGGTGCTGGTGCTGATAATATGGGGTATCGACTTTGACGCGGTAGGCCATGGCCTCATTGCAAACCTCAAGTGCAATCCTTCCATAATGCGCATGTCCACTTATTCTCTGGGCTGCTCCATAGTTGCAATGTTCAACCGCGTGGCGGGAGGCAACTATACCAAGGCGGCGGATATTTCCGCAGATATTCTGGCAAAGATACGCCATGATATGCCTGAGGACGACAGCCGCGTTCCCAATACCATAGCGGATTTCATAGGCGATAACGTAAACGACATAGCAGGCAACTGTTCAGATCTTCTGGAGAGCTTTGTAGCTACTATGGCGGCTTCCATAATGATTGCCGTTACCATATTCAACAACAATCGGGCTATAGGAGAGGCTGCCTTCAATGCTACCTGCGCGTTCCCAATACTGTTGGCTGGCTGTGGCCTGCTGGGCTGTGTGCTGGGACTGAGCTATGCCTCCCTGCGTAAGATGGGCGACAATCCCTCCCATGAGCTTAACCTCGCTACCTATATTTCTTCCGGACTTACCATAGCGCTGGGCTTTGTAGCCTGCAAGGTGGTGTTCGGCAATGTTCCCCTTTACGATTCCTTTAGAATAGGATGGATATCTCCTTGGGTATCGGCGGTCCTGGGCACAATAAGCGGCGTAGCCATAGGCATGATAACCGAGTACTACACCTCTACAGACTATAAGCCCACAAAGATGCTTGCGGACATGGCTACAGAAGGCGAGGCTTTCGTAATAACCAAGGGCGACGCCATAGGCTCCCGCTCCTGCCTGCTGCCCATACTGCTCATAGGCATATCGCTGTTCATCTCTGGAAAGATCTGCGGCACATACGGCATAGCCATATCCTCTCTGGGCATGCTGGCTTTTGTAGGCACTACCGTATCCATAGACGCGTTTGGCCCCATAGCGGACAATGCTGGCGGCCTTGCGGAATCCTGCCATCTTGACGCGGACGTGCGCAAGATAACCGACAAGCTGGATGCCGTGGGCAACACCACCGCAGCTATAGGCAAGGGCTTTGCCATAGGCTCCGCCGCGTTCGCCACAGTTTCACTTATCGTTGCATACGTTGGCAACTACACCGCAAACGGCGCTGAGCCGGTGCTGAACTTCGCTTCCTTTGTAGTAGTGGCGGGAGGCATAATCGGCGGTGCGCTGGTTGAGTACTTCTCTGCCCTTCTTACTGACAACACCATCGAGTCCGCCCGACTCATGGCTGACGAGGGCGACCGCATGCTCTCTGTTCCCGGCGTGCTGGAAGGCACCGTAAAGCCGGATTACAACAAGATGATAAGGATGGCCGCACAGCAGGCTCTCAGAAAGATGCTGCTGCCCTCAGTGTTGTCCATGCTCATTCCCGCAGTTGGAGGATTCCTCTTCGGTGTTGAGTTCGTAGGCGGCATATTGGTAGGCGCTACCATAGTGGCCATACCCAGGGCAATATTTATGGGCAACTCCGGCGGTGCCTTTGATAACGCCAAAAAGTACATCGAGTCCGGAGCAATCGAGGGCCACGGCAAGGGCTCCGACGCCCACAAGGCCTCTGTCACCGGCGATACCGTAGGCGATACCCGCAAAGACGTAGTAGGCGTTGCGCTGGATATATTCATAAAGTCTATGTCCACCGTAGCCAATACCCTCGCAAGCGTATTCTCTACATTAACTCTGTTCAGATAAATAAGTTAGACAAAATTCTCAATTAGGCGGCCTAAAGGGTCTGAGATCTGTGCTGAGCAGGTGTCAGGCCCTTTAGTTTTGCCTTGATCCGGTGGTTGCTGCAGTAAACGAGGTAGTCGATGAGTTCAGCTTTGAAATGTTCAAGAGAATCGAGGTCCTGAATGTAAAGCAGTTCGGCTTTGAGTATCCCGAAGAAGTTTTCCATTACAGCATTGTCCAAACAGGTGATTGCATGCAATTTCTGCTTTCTGTTCCGGTGTCCATATCCGATTCTTCTGTTCCTTTTTCACGCTCATCACCTCCAAGTTGATTTTAACATAAAAAATAAGGTAGACATCATGGTGGTTTATCATGTGTCTACCTTTATAATAGCTTTACAAAGCGGGGGGATTTTTATTTGCCAAAGAAGAAGGGCATTATCTCGTTTATTATGCGGCCGTTCCAGTAGCTGAAATCGTGCACGCCGTCGCCCTCGGTATAGGTGAAGTCTAAGCCAAGCGACTGGGCTTTTTTGCGCCATTCCTGGCTGAATGCATAAATGAAATCCTGTTTGCCGATAGTGTGATACATGGGAGGCACGTATTTGCCTGCGGCCTTGCGCGCCGCTGCCTTATCCAGAAGAGCCAGCATGTCGTTGTCGCCGTCCTTCATATCCGGCCAGTCGGACAGGGAAGTATGTATGGTGAATATGCTGCCGTTTTCAAAGACATTTATGAATCCAGCCATATCCATACAGCCTGACAGGGAGGCTATTTTGCAGTATCTGTCGGGGTTCATGAGGCCGATCTTGACCGCACCGAAACCGCCCATGGAGTAGCCCATTATGTAGCGGTCCTTGGCATCGGTGGAGGCGTGAAATGTAGCCTCTATCATGGCGGGCAGTTCTTCGGATATATAGGTGTAGTATTTTGCTCCATAGGGTGTGTCATTGTAACAGCTCAGTGCTGCATCGGGCATTACTGCAATAAAGCCGTACTGGCAGCAGAGCTGTTCCATGTCGGCGCGCTGTATCCATTCAAAGCCGTCGCCGCCTGCGCCGTGCAGCATATATACTACCGGCCAGCGCTTTTCAGGGTCGTATTTGTCTTTGCGCTGTATCATTTCGCCAAGGGTAGGGGTAGGATAAGCAACCCAGACGCTGGTCTTCATTGCGAGACAACGGGAAGTGAAGTTGATGTTCATTATGGCCATAACGGCAAGCCCTCCTTTTTACTTTGATAGAATTATAACTCCCCCAAAACCTATAGTAAAGGTAAATATACTAAAAACAAAACATTCTAAAAATAGAATTTACCTAAATTGCCAGATCTTCGGCATGCCGGAAACACTGGTGCAAGTAAAAAATAAAAAAATGAAGTAGAATTATAAAAGTTGCTATTGAAAAATTCGATGTAAGGTATTATATTATAAATAGAACATAGGTCAAAATAATAACGAGATTCCAAAGGTATTTTATAATTTGAATAGGAGGAATAAAAGTGAATCCACTGGATTATGTAAGAAAGACGCCTTACGAGCTGTATATTGACGGCAAGTATGTACCCGCTGAAAAGGGCAAAGTGGTGGATGTTATCAACCCCGCCAACAATGAACCGTTTGCTCAGGTATATCGGGGCACTGTGGAGGACGCGGAGAAGGCGGTGCAGGCTGCCCGAAAGGCGTTTGACGAAGGCCCCTGGGGCCGCACTGCTGCCCGTGACCGCGCCAGGATACTTGCCAAGGCCGCACAGATAATGGAACGCCGGGGAGAGGAATTTGCAGTACTCGAGTCGCTCGAATGCGGCTATCATTACGGGTCCGCACGCTACTATTGTGTGCCAATGGCAGTGGATTCCTTCAATCTGTTCGCCGGAAAGGCAAGGGATATTGAAGGCAAAGTCGTTCCTTCCGATTACGGCACGCTGAACTACGTTACATGGAACCCGGTTGGCGTAGTAGCCGAGATACTGCCCTGGAACGGGCCTTATCTCATGGGCTGCCAGAAAATAAACGCTATACTGGCCGCAGGCAATACCTGCATTATCAAGCCCCCATCCTGGGGAGTGCTGGCTCTGCTGCAGCTGGCTGGTGTATATGAAGAAGCCGGTCTGCCCGCAGGCGTATTCAATGTAGTTACCGGCTCCGGCTCAGAAGTCGGCGCGTATCTCACCAAGCATCCCATGGTAGACATGGTCGCCATGACAGGAGGAATTGAGACCGGCCGCGAGGTGATACACAACTCTGCCGAGCGCGTAAAGGATATTGCCCTTGAACTGGGCGGCAAGAGCCCTGCAATCTTCTTTGACGACGTAAACGTAAAGGACGCCGCCAAGTGGGCCGTCTGGGGCTTCACCAACCATTCCGGTCAGGTCTGCGTTTCAGGTACCCGTGTGCTTGTACAGCGCAGCATCTACGATGAGTTTGTAGAGGAAATGAAAAAGTTTATCGCTGAGAAGTATGTTGCGGGCGATACTTTCGATTTTAACTCCAACCTGGATCCCCTCATTTCCAAGTCCCATGCCGCAAAGGTATGGAGCTATATAGAGAAGGGCAAGGAAGAGGGCGCGAGGCTGGTCTGCGGCGGCGAGCACTACACCGACCCTGTGCTTGCAAAGGGCAATTACGTTCCGGTGACTCTGTTTGCCGATGTAACTCCCGATATGACCATATATCAGGAAGAGATATTCGGGCCTGTGGGCTGTGTTACTCCCTTTGACACCGAGGAAGAAGCCGTCGCTCTTGCAAACGGTACCTCCTACGGCCTTGCGGGCGCCGTATATACCAACGATCTCAAGCGCGGCATCCGCGTTGCCAACAGCATAAAGGGCGGGCAGATCTATGTTAACCACTACTTCAGCAAGGGTATGATAGAGTCTCCCGGCACTGGATGGAAGGAAAGCGGTCTGGGCGTTGCGGGTATGCAGAAGTACATGATTTCCAAAACTGTATTCGTGGAAACCATTGACGGAACCCTTCCTCCTGTGTGATACTGTTAATAATTATTAAAGTATCACTCAAGGGGTAAATATAATGCCTAAAAAAGAACAAGATTTTTCCAGGGAAAACGATAGTACGGTAGGCGCTAAGATACGTGCCCTGAGAAGAATCCGCGGCCTGTCGCTGCAGCAGATGTCACAGGAAACGGGAATGAGCTATTCATACCTTTCGGGTCTGGAGAATGGCAAGCATTCAGTGTCCATAACCAATCTGCAGCGCATCGCAAAGTATTTTGGTGTCGACATGGTGTACTTCCTTATGCCCAGCGGCGCAGTGCCGAAGGTATTCCGTAAGGAAGAGCTCTTCAGAGGGAATAATGCCTTTGCCGACATAGCCTACCGGGTAATAACCCCCGAAAAGACCAGTAATCTTCAGGTAAGCTATGTCTACCTGCCCCCCGATGAACCCAGCGAGCGGCATATCCACAAGCACGGCAAGGGGCAGGAGATGCTGATTACTTTGGACGGCTGCGTCTGTGTCATGGTAGAGGAAGAGCGGTACAGGATTGAGCAAGGCGACTGTATAGTGTTCGATGCAAATATTGAGCATGTTATGTATACAGAAGAACAACCGGCAACATTTGTGATAATATCCAGTCCGCCATACGGGCAAAACATTCTTCCTACACATGAATAAGCTGAAAAGCGGGGGGCTGAAAGCTCTCCGCTTTATATTTTTAGCATGGCTGCGATTTTTGAATAAATCTTACAAAATTTTTAACCAAGATAAGAAAGGACTCCTGACACAAAATGAGTTTGAAGGCGGTACACTATATCAACCAGTTCTATGCCGGAATAGGTGGCGAAACCATGGCGGACACCGGCTTTGGCATACTGGAAGAGAAAAAAGGGCCTGCTCTAGGCCTTGAGCAGCTTTGGAATGGAGAGATGACCATATCCAAGGTGGTATATTGCGGCGATAATTACGTAAACACCGATGAGAACTATGGTGAGGTCAAGGAAAAGCTGGCAAAGGTAATTCGAGAGGAAAAACCGGACGTATTTATCGCGGGTCCCGCATTTAATGCCGGCCGCTACGGCGTTGCCTGCGCCAAGGTATGCGATTACGTTCGCAGCGAGCTTGGAGTACCCAGCGTTACCTGTATGTGGCATGAGAACCCTGCCATAGACATGTACGTGGAAAACAACTATATCGTACCCAGCACAGAGACTGCTGTAGGTATGCGCAAGACTCTGCCTGCGCTTGCAAAGCTTGCCCTTAAGCTTGCCAGGAAGGAAAAGATAGGTACCGCCCACGCCGAGGGATACCTGCCTACCGGCCACCGCTATAATGAATATTCCGATAAGTCCGGCGCAGAACGCGTCGTGGATATGCTCGTGGCGAGGCTGTATAACAAGAAGTTTGAGACAGAGGTGCCCCTCAGGAGCTTTGAGGTAATACCCCCTGCCGCAAAGATAAAGGACATAAGCAAGGCTACCATAGCCCTGTTTACCACTGGCGGTCTGGTCCCCGTGGGCAACCCGGACAAGATCAAGCAGGCGTTTGCCGTAAGCTTTGGTATTTATGATATGACCGGCCTCGACGCTCTTAAGAAGGGCGTGTATGAATCAATACACGGCGGATACGATACTACCGCCGCCAGCGCCGATCCTCATCGTCTGGTACCTCTTGATGCTCTTCTCGATTGCAAGAAGGAAGGCAAAATTGGAGATATATACAAGTTCTTCGGTGCTACCTGCGGTGTCGGTACAAATATCGGCAGCAGCCAGGAGATGGGCAAGAAGTGGGCAAATATGCTTAAGGATGCCAAGGTGGATGCTTGTCTGCTGACCTCTACCTGAGGAACCTGCACTCGTTGCTGCGCAACGATATCAAAAGAGCTTGACAGAGCAGGCATACCTAATGTACACATAACTGCGTTTACCACCATAGCCAAGAGCGTTGGTGCGAACCGCATAGTATTTGGCGGCGAATTTACCGCCCCAGTCGGCAATCCCGATCTGCCCATAGACAGAGAAAAGGTTTACCGCCGCAAGATCATTGACAAGGCGTTGGAAGTCCTGCAGATGGACATCACCGCACCCACGGTATTTACTGTGGACGAGAGCAAGGAGGACTAAGCAATGATAGATATGAAGCTTACCCGTCAGTATTTTGACGTTAAGGATGTTCGCTTTGGCGATAAGTGCGCATTGGAAAACGGTGTGCTTACCGTAAACGAAGCCGAGCTTCAGGCGCTGACCGCCGACCTCTGCAAGGCTGTGAAGGGCTATCATCTCGAAATAACCAAGCCGGGTGAAAATGCACGCATCATACACGTTCTGGACACGATAGCCCCCATGGTAAAAATAGAGGGTGAGGGCGTACAGTACTCAGGATTTTTCAGCACCCCTTATACCGTAGGCCGCGGCGTCACCAACATGCTGTCCGGCTTTGCCGTAATAGAGAGTGCAGCCCTTCCATGGGATGAGTCCAACGCCTCCAGCGGCCTGCTGTATCCCCGCGACGCCATAATTGAACTCAGCGGTTTCTATGCGGGCTATACGCCTTTTTCCAAGACAAACAATCTGGTCATAATATACGACCTGAACGAGGGCAAATCCTCTATCGAGTACGATAACGATATTCGCCTTATTGCTATCAGAATATCCAATTATCTGGCGGAGCTCACACGCAGCATGACTCCCGACAGGACGGAGGAGTTCTCTACTGAGGAAGAGCATCCGGAGTTGCCCGGGGTAGTGATGGTATGGCAATGCCAGAACCAGGGACCGTATGCGGATACAATGCTCTATGGAATGCCCATAGACGATATGGTTCCCACTGTGCTGCATCCCAATGAGATGCTGGACGGCTGTGTGGTAAGCGGCAACTATGTGTGGCCCGCCTTTAAGGTACCCACCTATCTGCATGTTAACCATCCGGTGCTGTTGGAACTGTACAGGCGCCACGGCAAGGACATAAACTTCAAGGGCGTAATATTCTGCCGCAGCCACAATCCCAGCACATGGCATAAGCAGCGCTGTGCAAGCCACGTGGTAAAGCTTGCTCAGATGCTGGATGCAAAAGGCCTGGTAATGGTATGGGAAGGCGGCGGCAACGCCTGCACCGACGGCATGCTTACAATACAGACCGCTGAGCGCCACGGCATCCGCACCGCCGGCATCACCTTCGAATTCGGCGGCAAGGACGGCACAGAGGGCATACTGCTGGTTGACGATGTACCCGAAGCTACAGCTATGTGCAGCGGAGGTTCAATTGAGAAGACCGTACACCTTTCTGCTGTGGACAGGGCAGTAGGCGGAGATACCTTCAGGCTCAATAAGGAATCCGGCGGCTTCTTCCCTCCCGCCAAAGGCGAACTCACACTTGAGCAGACTACCCACCTTTATCTTGGCGGCAACCAGTGTGCATACAGCAAGATATACGGGGCGGCCTATTAAAAAAAGATTTTAAAAATACTAATACGATACGAAAGGAAAAGAATTATGAAGCGCAGAATGAATAATTTCTTTAAAAAGGACGGCAAGTCCTTTGTGTTGGCTATGGATCACGCGGCAATGATGCCTTCTCCCGATTTGAAGGATCCGGGACATGTTATCCGCGAGGCTGTGGCCGGTGGTGCTGACGGATTTCTGACTACCTATGGTATTATTAAGGCATTCCAGAATGATTTCGGCAATGCCGGTATTATAATGCGTGCGGACGGAGGAATTTCTGCACTCCGCAAACCTATGAATCCCCTTAGCCTGCTGTACACCCCGGAGGATGCGGTGCGCGTAGGCGCCGATGCCATGCTGTGCATGGGTTATCCGGGCTCTACCGACAATGAGCACACCCTGGAGTACCTTGCTAACCTCTGCGCCGAGGCTGAAAAGCTCAACATTCCGGTAGGCACCGAGATGCTGCCTTACGGCTTTGAAAAGCACGATAGCATTGATACCCGTTCTGTTGAGAATATGAGCTTTGCCTGCAGGCAGGGCGCAGAGCTGGGCGCTGATTTTATCAAGGCCGAGTTCGTTGGGGGCGAGCGTTTCCGCGAGGTCGTTGACGGCTGCTACGCGCCCATACTGGTTCTGGGCGGCGGCAAGGCCAAGAGCGAGGAGGAGATATTCGCCAACATTCGCGGCGCTCTGGACGCTGGCGCAAAGGGTATTATAATGGGCCGAAATATCTACCGTCACGAGAATATAGCCGCCGTTTGCGCGGCCATTGCCGCGATAGTGCATGACGATGCCACCGTTGACGAGGCCATGAAGCTGCTTAAATAACCGGAGGTAAAAGATATGTCTATTCAAATTAAGACTATTGCCGTAACCGGCGAAAAACAGACCGAGATAATGAACCTGACCACCCCGGATCTTCGCAACGGCGAAGCATTGATAAAGGTACATGCCGTAGCGCTCTGCACCCTTGAGCAGCGCATATTCAGGGGTGAAGTAAAGATGCCTCTGCCATGCACCGGCGGCCACGAGGTATCAGGCGAGATAGTTGCTCTGGGCGATGGCGTGAACAAGAAAATGTGGGCGCCAGGAGACCGCGTTGCCGTACGTCTGCTTTACAACTGCGGCGAGTGCTATTACTGCCGTACCGGACATGCTAATCTCTGCGAAAGAGCGCAGAAAAAGCCCGTACGCGAGGGACTGCTTATAGGACCCGGCGGCCTTTGCGATTACGTTATAGTAAATACCGGTTATCTCTTTAAGATACCCGACACTCTGAGCTATGAAGAAGCCAGCCTGACCGAGCCTCTTGCATGTGTGGTGCACAGCGTCACCAAGGCTAACATTCAGCTGGGTGAAGACGTGGTAGTAATAGGCGGCGGCATAATGGGTCAGTATCACGTAATGCTGGCGAAGCGCAGGGGTGCAAGGGTCATAATGAGCGAGGTAGACGAGAGCCGCCGCGCTCTGGCCCGGAAGTTGGGAGCCGACATTACTTTCAACCCCATGGAGAAGGATCCTGTTGAGTACGTAAAGAGCCTTACCGAGGGCCGTGGTGCAGACGTGGTGTTCAACACTACCGCCATACCTTCCGTGGCACCTCAGGCTATCGCCATGACAGGCAAGGCCGGCCGCATGATACAGTACAGTTCCATGCATCCCGATGCCCCGGCGCCGGTAAGCCCCCAGATTCTGCATGGCAATGAGCCCATACTCACCGGCTCCATCAGCCCCGACGTGCACGACTTTTTTACCGCTAACCGTCTGCTTTCCGGCGGCATAATAGACTGCAAGCCGCTTATTGCAAAGAAGTTCCCCTTCGAGCAGGCACAGCAGGCCTTTGAGGCGGCGATTGTGCCCGGCACCTTCAGGGTAATAATAACAGACTGATATGGTCCGGACTTCTCCGTACAGGGCTGGTAGCCCTGTACGGAGATACTGTAAATAGAATTTACTTAAAATTTGCTGGCGCAAAGCATCAACTGGGATAGCCGAGGAAATAATGCTGATGCACCTGCGTTGGTTATTATATAAGATTGATATTGACAAAAACGATGTTGAATATTAAACTATATCATAAATAAAATGTTCGATTAAGTGAATTACCGGTAAAAACGAATTGGGTTTTGGGATGCCCAGGTCCCGAAAAATCAATAAAAACACATTATTTAGGAGGATTCTATGGAAAACAAAGATAGTGGTAAGCTTGGCCTTGTAGCTTGCATTGCTATACTTACCGGCGGCTGCATCGGCAGCGCGATTTTCTCACTCTCCGGCATGACTATGTACTATGCCGGTCCCGCGGCTATAATTACATGGATAGTTGCAGCTATAATACTTGGCTGCTATGGCGTTCAGGTTGCCGAACTGTCCGTTCGCTATCCTCATTCCGGCGGCGTTTATGTATTCCCCGCAAAGTCCCTCGGCAAGTTCTGGGGCTATCTTGCGGCATGGGGATACATAATCTCCAACTTCATCGCGGTAGCGTTCTCCGCGATCTATGTAGCCACCTATCTGGGTGTTGGCTTCGAGGCTCTTTCAGGCCTTCAGATCCCCCTCGCGCTGGCCTCCATACTGTTCTGCGTCATACTCAACCTCAGAAAGATCACTGACGCCGGCAAGTTCAATAACATCCTGGTTGGCCTGCTCATTATCACCATGCTGGCGTTCGGCATTATCGCTCTGTCTCACAGCAACTTCAACTGGGGCAACTATGCTAACTTCTTTGACGGCGGCATGGGCAAGATTGGCTGGATACAGGCTATCCCCAACGCCATGGTCGCTTACGGCTCCGTCGTTGCCATAGCGTTCATGGTAGGCCAGGTAAAGGATCCTAACCGCACCGTTCCCAAGTCCATGGCTATAGCTTTGATAATCGTTGTAGCTCTGTACCTGCTGATGATCGTCGGCACCATGGGCCATATAACCACCCAGTTCCTGGTAGAGAACCCCGGTATGCGCTTTATCCCCATGTTCGCGGCTGCCTGGACATCTATGACCAACGTGCCCTGGCTTTCCAAGCTGATCTCCATATCCGCATTCCTGGCCCTCATCACAACCATGCTGGTGGTTCAGAACCTGAACGCGCTGACGATACAGGCCATGGCCGAGGACGGCGCCCTGCCCAAGGCATTTGCAAAGACCAACAAGAACGGCGCTCCCTCCGTGGGCATCATAGTGTCCGCCGTCATAGCGGCCGCCTTGAGCTGCCAGCCCTCCTGGACTGAGCTTCTGGTAAACCTCGGCTCCATAGCTGCGGCGTTTACCATCGTTATAGTGTGCTACTCCCTGATCAAGTCCAGGCAGCAGATCCCCTATATTGAGGGTAACTATAAGGCTCCTGGCGGAAACGCTCTGAGCTGGATCACCATAATCGTGATCGTAGCGAGCTACATACCCGCCATATTCAACGGCGGCGCGCAGATGTGGATATTCACTGCCATCATCTACATCGTAGGTATACTGATTTACTTCCTTTACTCTAAGAAGCATCTCGCTGAATAAGCCGATATAGTTGTTTGAATTGAGGCGTAAAGTCCTGCGGCAGTGCATCGCTGCCGCAGGTATGTCTCGAGACCGGAGGAAACTTACAATGAAGCATGTATTGGATTTTTGCGGTGGTACGAAGGACGGTACCTGCGTGGCTTTTGGACATTTTGACGGTATCCACCTTGGCCACAGGGCAGTTATAGAAAAGGTCTGTGCCCATGAGGGGCTTGTACCTGTGATAGTAAGCGCAGACGAGACATTTAAGCCCGTTATATATACCGAGCGCGAAAAGGAAGAACTCCTTAAAGAGACCGGCGTGGAAATAATGGTTTCGGTAAACGCCCGGGATTATGATTCCATGACCGCAGACGAGCTTTGCAGTGCCGTTGCCGGAAAGCTCAACGCAAAGGTGGTAGTAGCCGGAGAGAATATCTGCTTTGGCTCCGATAATAAGGGTATCGCAGAGCTTAAGGCCCTCGGTGAAAAGTACGGCTTTGCGGTTGAGTCTGTTCCCGTCGTTTATCACAATGGCGAAGAAGTATCCACAGCAGCTGTAATGAAGGCAATTGAGGATAAGGATTTTAATAAGATGTCCGAACTCCTTGGCCATGTATATATTATGATGGGAAGGGTCGTCCACGGTAAGGCGGCCGGGCGCAAGCACGGAATGCCTACGGCTAACCTGGGCGTAGCGGCTAATAAGCTGTTTCCTCCTCACGGCGTATATGGCACGCTTTCCATAATAGATGGCAGGTATTACAGGGGCATGACTAACATAGGTCTGCGTCCCTCAGACGACGATATACCCATTGCCACTATAGAGACATTTATACTGAACTTTGACCAAGATATATACGAAAAGGATGTACTGCTTCAGGTTTATGCCTATATCCGCGGAGTGAAGAAATTCTCCGGTGGTCTGGATGAAGTCCGCAAGCAGATCGACAAGGATATTCAGGACGTTAAGTCTTATATGGACGAAGTAGTACGTAAGCTTGGCATTTGATTCGAGAACCTGCTTTTCATAACTATTCTTAACGAGAGAGACAGACGGGCTAAGGCCCGTCTGTCTCTCTCTGTGCAAACAGAAGACAGTGCCGCTGCTCTTGAAGGACAGCGGATTCATACTTGACAAGCAGGGGGCATTTTAGGAAAATATGCTTAAGATTCGACATTGAGAGGATTCGTATGGATATATATGTCAGGGACGGTTCTATCATAGTGTCCGGGGTCAGTTGCTTTGACCTTGCCCGTTCCTGCGACTGCGGGCAGGCGTTTCGCTGGAAGAATACGGGAAACGGCTGGTTCGGCGTGGCAGGCGGCAGGGGAGCTACGGTAAGGCAGACGGGAGAAACTCTGATTATAACCCCCGGCAAGGATAAAGATGTAGGCTTCTGGCTCAATTACTTTGACTTATACAGAAACTATCAGGCCATAGAGGACGAGGTGAGATGTGACGCTACCCTTGGCAAATGCCTGGACTACGCCAGCGGCATACACATATTCAATCAGGACCCATTTGAAACGCTGATAAGCTTTATCATATCGGCAAACAACAACATAAAGCGCATAACCGGTATAGTGGACAGGCTTTGTATCCTGGCGGGAGAAAAGCACGAAGGAACTACTGAATACTATTCTTTCCCGGCGCCTGAGGCCATAGCGGAGCTGACTGTCGAACAGCTCACCGCCATAGGCTCCGGCTACCGGGCGCCATATATCAAAGACAGCGCCAAAATGATAGCCGACGGGTACGAACTGGAAACGCTGAGGAACGTGCCGACGGCGGCGGCCAGAAAAGAACTGCTGAGATTCCCGGGAGTGGGGCCAAAGGTCGCGGACTGCGTACTGCTGTTCTCGCTGGGCCATGCGGACGCATTTCCGTTGGACGTATGGATGAAGCGCGCCATGCGGCTCATGTACTTCCAAGGCGCAGAACCGGGGAAAAAGGCCATGGAGGACCAGATAGCCGCCCTCGGCCCAAACAGCGGCATATTGCAGCAATACATATTCCAATACGCAAGAGAGAATATGTAGCTATTTGGAATAGGCGTGACGGAACAGCTCCTCTACCTTTTTTTGAGTGTCATCCGGGATAATTTGGGCAACTTCGCCGCACTGTGCTACCCTCGCCGTAAGGCGGGGGAGCTTTTTTAAAAAAGCGTTTTTATCCCGCTCCAATTCACAAAGCTTCAAGGGCAGCCCCAGCATGTCCGCATATTCCTCAATGAGCGCAGCAAGAGCCTCGGGAGTATCCTTCAGACCCAGCTCCGACGCTATGGCGGCGTAGCCCTCGGAGTATTGGCCGGTTGAACGCCTTATTATGGCGGGAAGGTACACGGCGCAAAGCGTCCCGAAGGATACACAGCCAAACAGCCCTATAGATCCGTGAACCATTGCAGAGCAAAGGCCGGGGGAGGCGTTGTAGTGGGCTATGCCGCTGAGTATCTGGGCGTTGAGCAGCGGCTCTGATGGAAATGGCAGGCAGGAAAACGCGATGGTGCTGCTTATTATGGTATGCATGGCCTGCATTGCGAAGGGGCGGCTGAAAAAGCTGCCTTCGGGAGAGACGGCCGCCTCCACGGAAAGCGCCAGTGCGGACAATATTGCTTCGCCGGTATGGGTGTGAGGTAAGGCGTTGAGCAGCAGCGGGTCGATTATGGCGGCGTGGGGCATGAGACCGGGGCAGTATATGACCTGCTCAAGGCATTCCCGGGGATTCCACAGTGAGGCATAGCCGGTGGCCTCGCCGCCGTTTGAACCGAGGACAGGAACGGCTATAAGGCGTGTGCGCCCCAGCTTCATTCTGGGTATATCGGATCTGACAAGATCGTCCGGAGTAAGGTCGGGACGCTCGTAGAATATCCGCATGAGCTTTGCGCAGTCCATGGCGGCATGGCCTCCTATGGCGATTATCCAGCCCGGCTTGAACTCCATAAGCGCCTTTGCCCCTTCCAGTACCGTCGGGCCGTCGACCGGGCCTTCGGGCACGCTGAATACCCGTATGTGCATGCCGGTGCGCCTTGCCTGCTTCTGTGCTATCCTGCACGCGGCCTCGCAGTCATGTACTAGCAGCATTCGGTCGCCCCGGAGGCCGGATATATGCTCCAATGTGCCGTCGCCGTAAAGTATCCTTATGGGTATTCTAAACTCCGCCATAAGCGCCCCCTAAAAACGTAATGCGTTTATAGGATGCTGCATTTTGGGAAAATGATGCATATTATCCGGATACGCGATGTTTGGGAAGATTAAATTCAAATTATATGGTATAATAATAACGCATTTAAGAATTATGCCGAAAGGAATATGAATAATAATGATGAAACTCAATAAGTACATCGACCATACCCTGCTCAAGCCCGACGCCACTACCGAACAGATAAAGAAAATATGTGACGAGGCGAAGAAGTACGACTTCGCCAGCGTATGCGTAAATTCCTGCCATGCTGAGCTGGTAGCAAGGGAACTTAAGGACAGCGGCGTTTCCACCTGCTGCGTAGTAGGCTTCCCTCTCGGCGCAATGCTCACCGAGGCAAAGGCATATGAAGCCAGGCTGGCGATAGAAAAGGGCGCAAGCGAGATAGACATGGTGATCAACATAGGCGCCGCTAAGGAAGGCAACTGGAAACTTGTAGAGGACGATATAAAGGCCGTAGTTGACGCATGCCATCCCAAGGCGCTGCTGAAGGTCATAATCGAGACCTGCCTGCTCACCGATGAAGAAAAGCGCGAGGCCTGCCGCTGCGCCGTAAGGGCGGGAGCCGATTATGTCAAGACCAGCACCGGCTTTTCCACCGGGGGCGCAAACGTACACGACGTTGCGCTCATGCGCGAGACTGTAGGCCCGGATGTAGGCGTAAAGGCCTCTGGCGGCGTGCGCACCCACGAGGACGCTGATAAAATGATAAAGGCGGGGGCGACAAGGCTCGGCACCAGCTCCGGCGTAAAGCTTATGGAATAATACAAAAACGCTTCAGAGCGAAGGAAAAATCCTTCGCTCTTTTTGTTTTTGGCGGTTTTTACAAAGGAAGTGCATATTCGCCAAAGTTCGTGGGAATAATTTGAAGGAGGCGAAATTTGCGTAAAGAATAACCACAGTTAAGCCCTGAATGGACAGGCATAATCAGGGCAAAAGCGGTAAATCGGAGGTAATTATGCAGCTTGAAAAGAACAGAAGAGGAAGGGAGCTTCGCGTTGTGCTGTCAGGAGAACTGGATCACCACAACGCGGCCATTATTCGCGAGGAGGTAGATCGTGAGCTGGACGGCAGCGTAAAGCTGCTGACGCTGGATATGAGCGGTATAACCTTCATGGACAGCTCGGGCATAGGCGTGGTGCTGGGCAGATACCGGCGCATGAGCGAAAGCGGGGGGAAGCTCAGAATTGGCGGCATGAGCATATATGCGGAAAAGATACTCAGAATGGCCGGCGTACTGGCGCTGCTGGAAAGAAAATAGATCAGGGGGGTAAGTTACGATGACGAAAAACAGCATGGAGCTCAGCTTTGACAGCATATCTCAAAACGAATCACTGGCCAGGTCGGTGGCAGCGGCATTTTCGACCCAGCTCAATCCCACCATAGGGGAGCTGACGGACATACGCACCGCCATAAGCGAGGCGGTAACTAACGCCATAATACACGGCTACGGCAATGACCCAACCCAAAAGGTATACATGCGCTGTACCGCGGAGGACAGGCTGCTCACATTTGAAATTGAGGATAAAGGCAAGGGAATAGAAAACGTAGCGCTTGCAATGCAGCCATTTTACACTACCGAGCCAAACCTCGAACGTTCCGGTATGGGCTTTTCGGTGATGGAAGCCTTTATGGATGACGTAAGGGTGGAGTCCGAGCCGGACAATGGCACGAGGGTCACAATGAAAAAGAGCATTTCGGCGGTGAGGGAAGATGAATGATGAGAAGATCATGCCCAACCCGCAGTTCCCATACGAAGAAACGCTGAAATACATAAAGCTGGCTCAATCCGGCGACAGGGAGGCCATGAACGAGTTGGTGGAACGCAACATGGCTCTGGTGCGATCCATAGTGAAGAAATACCTCAACCGGGGCACAGAGTACGACGATCTGTATCAGATAGGCAGCATGGGCCTTGTGAAGGCTATAAAAAACTTTGACAGCTCATATGGGGTACGCTTCTCCACATACGCTGTGCCAATGATAGCAGGTGAAATAAAGCGGTTCCTCCGTGACGACGGCATGATAAAGGTGAGCCGCACCTTAAAGGAGCTTGCGGCAAAGGTGTGCGCCGCCCAGCGGGAGCTTGGTACGGCATTGGGACGGGACCCCGGTGTGCAGGAAATAGCGGAGTACATAGGCGAGACGCCGGAGGACATCGCCCTGGCGCTGGACGCTTCCCGGCCGCATGTATCCATATACGAGCCGGTATACGGCGATGAAGGGGAGGCGCTGGTGATGGACAGGATAACCGCCGAGGAGGATGGCACAGATACGGCCCTGGACAGGGTGCTTTTGCAGCAGCTGATGGAGATACTGGACAGCCGGGAAAAGAAGATAGTAGTAATGCGATACTTCCGCGACAAGACGCAGAGCGAGATCGCGGCGTATCTGGGCATATCCCAGGTGCAGGTATCGAGGCTTGAGAACCGCATAATGGAAAAATTAAGAGAAAGGGCTCTGGAAAAGGCGCAATAAAAGGCCGGATTCCCGGCCTTTTTGTATGCTTTGTTATTTGCGGGTCTTTATGAAGGCCTCAACATCGCCGGTGCGTATGTCTATACAGTCATCGGAGAATGCAGTATCGTAGCTGAGCCGCATATACATGGGCTTTTCATCAGGAACGCCACCTATGGCCAGCGAATAGCCGTCGTCAATGTCATATAACAGTATATACAGCCCGGAGCCAACGTCCTTGCTTTTATACTGTGCGAAATCCTCCCAGCCCAGCTTGTCGCCCTTTTTGGAGAGCCGTACTACGTCGTCGAGGGTGAGATCGTCCGCCACAAACAGCGTCCATTCGTTATTGAACAGCACCACGAGCCCGTCCGAGGTAAATGCATACGGGTCGCCCGCGCTGCCGAAATTCGCCTGACCGTGCTCCTTGGGGAGCTGGGTCAGCGGTACGGTAGAGGTTATTTCACCTTGTATGGCAGAGGGATCGACGTCGCCCGACATTTCGCCTTTGTCGGAAAGATGGTAGAGGACGCCGTCGATCATGATGGAGGGAAGGTAAGTGTCAGGCGTTGCGGGAGCTTCCCTTCCGCAGCCTGTGAGCAGCAGAGAAAGCAGCAATGCGGGCAGTAAAAACATAATGCGTTTCATAAATACCTCCTTATGGGCTTAAGAGTACAGGTGCTTCAGCGCCTTTCTTACGTCGTGGTATATGCGCTCCTTGTCCATTGTAAGGAATTCGCCGTTTTCATAAAGTATCCTGCCGTCCACCATGGTCATGCATACGTCGCTGCCCTGCGCGCTGTAACAAAGCATCGCAAGGGGATCGAAGGCGGGGAGAAGATGGGGCTTATCGAAATTCAGCGCGATGATGTCCGCCCTGTTGCCTACGTTTATGCCGCCGCAGCCGGCCCTGCCCTGAATTTTAGCACCGTTGAGAGTGGCCATCCTGACCGTATCATTGGGCTTCATTATGGTTGGATCCTGATTGTAGCCGTTGTGCACTACGGAGCAAAGGTGCAGCTCCTCCAGCATGTTCAGGTTGTTGTTGCTGGCTGCGCCGTCGGTGCCGAGGCCGACGTTGAGCCCCTCCTTCAGCATATGCTGCACCCGGGCAAAGCCGCTTCCGAGCTTAAGGTTGCTGGTAGGGCAGTGTACGGGAGACACGCCACATTCCTTCATCAGCGCTATATCCTCATCCGTTACCCATACGCAGTGGGCGGCAAGGGTGGGACTGTCGAACGCGCCGAGATCGTAGAACCATTGGGCGGGGGTCTTGCCGTATTTTTCAATGCAGGCGTCATGCTCGGACTTTGTCTCGGACAGGTGTATATGCATTATGGCGCCCAGCTCTTTACATTTTTCGCTGTGGCGGCGGACTATGTCCTCAAGACAGGTGTACTCCGCGTGTATGGACAGGTCTATCTTTATCCTGCCGTTTGCCGCGTTGTTGTAGTTATTGTAAAGAGAAAGGGCTTCCTTTACCCTGTAGCTGTCCTCATAGGCCTCATTGGGATCAAATGCGGATAGGGCACGGCAGAGGTTGGACTTCATGCCGGACTCTATGACGCAGTCCGCCGTGGCGTCGCAGAAGTAATACATATCAGAAAAACTTACGGTACCCGTGGATAGCATTTCCAATATGGCCAGCTCTGTGCCCGCCTTTACGTCCTCCGTCCTTAGCTTGTCCTCGGTGGGGAACATATTGTCGTAAAGCCACTCCTTAAGAGGCAGGTCGCTGCCAATGCCGCGAAGCAGCGTCATGGCGGCATGGTTGTGGGCGTTTATCAGGCCGGGGTAGAGTACCCTGCCGGTCATGTCCTTGATGATATTGTACTTTTCCGCAGGCTTATCCGTACCGAGATAGCAGATATAAGCGCCGTCAACGCCGCAAAAGCCGTTTCGTATCACCTCAAAGCCGGAATCGGTAGTGGTTACTATATCGCAGTTTTTAAAAAGCGTCTTCATTATATAATTGCACTCCTTGACAGGTGATATATATATTATAGCAGATGACCGCCGCATTGGCGACCATAGGATATACTGTCAAAAAAAGCGGCGTTTTTCGCCGCTTTTTCTGTCAGTCCGATATATTGGAGGGAATCATTTCTCCAGACCCGCTACGTAATCGAGTACGGCATTTACGCCGTTTACTATAGCTCCGGAGCTTACGGAAGCACCGCTGACGGAGTCCACGTTGCCCTTGAGGGTAAGAGGAGCGGATAGACCCTTGAACTGCTCAGTGAATGCGGGCTCCTTGGTCTTTGCGCCAAGGCCTGCGGTCTCGGAGAAGTTTGCGCCGCCAACGTTGATGCCGGTGATGACGCCGTCATTGTCAACGCCGACGACTATTTCTATCTCTCCGCCGTAACCCTTTACGGTGACCTGGGCGGTATAGCCTTTAGTTTCCCCGTTTGCAAGTCCCTTATAGCAATAGTCGATGCTGTCGTTATTTACCGCCAGCTCTTCAAAATCCGTAGCATCGGGGAGGACGGCGCGGCGCGCTTCATCGGCGGCGGCGAGAGCCTGCTCCTTGATTACGGGCGCGGTGACTTCATTGGTAAGGCCAAGCGCACAGCCGGCAATGAGGGCGATAAGTCCGAGAACTATCCAGGCGGGCCACTTTTTATCCATGATCAGAAAACCTCCTCAAATGAAAAACAGAATTATGTATGTTTTGCAAAAATCAGCGTTTTTATTATAGCACGGCTAATACCGAGATTCCAGCAAAAATGATAGATATTTATTTCACGCAGTTTACCATCAGTTGACAAGAGCACACAAGCCCGAAAGGCTTGTTTTGGGACGCTCCTGCGTTCTCGTCGCTTGTATTACATCCAGTAGTACTGCGCTCCTCGGCCTTGGATCGCCCTCAAAACAAGCTCTTTAGGGTCTTTGAGTTTTAGAAGTCAAAGAGTATGGCAGAACAAGGAGGACGAGTGCAGAAATACTGGTTGTATTTCAAATGAGGACGACGCAGTTATGCCGTGCTGTTTGGCTCCTAAAACCTTGTGTGTCCTTGTCAACTGATGGTAGCGTTATGTAAACAAAAGACTGAGACTGTCAGTGCAAAAATCGTCATATCAAATAAGAATGAATGATGTTATAATCAAGGAATGAAGAAATTTGCGAAAAAAATGTGTGGCTTCCTGGCGATCGCCTGTGTTCTCGGTATTTGCGGCTGCGATACTGCTCCGGAAAGCAACTCTGCGCTGGGATTTTATCTGGATACGGTTATAACGATAACCGGATATGCGGACAAGGCGACCCTTGAGAATGCGGTGGCCCTGTGCGGCGAATACGAGAAGGTATTCAGCAGGACTGTCAAGGGCAGCGACGTGTGGCGCATAAATCACGGGGAGGGCTGTCCCGTCCAGGTATGCGGCGACACGGCGGAGCTGCTGACCATAGCCCTTGAGGTATGCGAAAAAAGCGGCGGTGCGCTGGATATAACCATAGCCCCTGCAAGCGATCTGTGGGACTTTAAGTCAGAGCAGCCGAAAATACCGGACAGGGACCAGTTGGAGCGTGCGGCGAAGCTTGTGGACTATACTAAGCTTAAGCTCGAGGGCGATGTGGTTACGATGCCGGCCGGCATGGCCATAGACCTTGGGGCGGTAGCCAAGGGCTACATAGCGGACAAGGCGGCGGAGTATTTAAAGGAACAGGGCGTTACGAGAGCCATACTTAACCTTGGGGGCAATGTCGTAGCTTTAGGCAGCAAGCCTGACGGAAGGGAATGGTCAATAGGCATACAGGATCCGGAAAAGGAAAACGGCAAGTCCGGGTATAGCGTGATGGTTGCAGATAAAAGCGTGGTCACCAGCGGCATATATCAGCGGGGCTTTGACAAAGATGGCGTAAGGTATCATCATATACTCGACCGCGCCACAGGCTGGCCGGTGCAGAATGGCCTTGCATCTGTCACCATAATAGCCGATAGCTCTGCGATGGCAGATGCCATGTCCACCGCCTGCTTTGCGCTGGGCAGGGACATGGGAATGAGCTTTGCAGAGGAGATGGGCGTTCAGGCGGTATTCATAGGTACGGACGGAAAAGTAAGCTGCACACCTGCGCTTGAGGGAAAGCTGGAAAAGACGGAATAAGGGATAAAGCTTATGTTTGATAGAAATACAGAAATGGATATGACAGAAGGCCCTCTTTTTAAAAAGCTGGTGGAATACGCGATACCCATAATGCTTACGGGCATATTGCAGCTTCTGTTTAACGCGGCGGACCTTATAGTGGTGGGGCGGTTTGCCGGGCGCACGGCTCTTGCGGCGGTTGGCTCTACCACCTCGCTCACCAATCTGCTGGTAAATGTATTTATGATGATCTCCATAGGCGTAAGCGTGGCGGTGGCGCAGCATTACGGAGCGCATGAGCCTGATGAGGTGGAGCGGACGGTATCCACCGCCATGCTCATGAGCCTGCTGCTGGGCGCGGCCGTGTGCCTGATAGGCATGGCGGCCTGTAAGCCCATGCTGAAAGCCATGGGCTCGCCGGATGACGTAATAGATCAGTCGGTGCTGTATATGCGAATATATTTTACCGGAATGCCGGCGTTTATGGTATATAACTTCGGCGCATCCGCCATGCGCGCCGTGGGGGATACCAGGCGGCCCATGCAGTATTTGACCATAGCGGGCATAATAAACGTGATACTCAATGTCATAACGGTGCTGTATTTCAATCTGGGCGTGGCGGGAGTTGCCATAGCCACGTCCGTTTCGCAGTATGTATCCGCAATATTCATTGTGCTGAGCCTCGTCAAAACAGAAAGCTGCCTGCATCTCGACGTCAGGCACATGCGTATACACAGGGATAAAATGCTGGCGATACTTAAAGTCGGCCTGCCGGCGGGGCTGCAAAGCTTCGTATTTTCCATCTCCAACGTGGTGATACAGTCCTCAGTGAACTCCTTCGGCTCCGCCGTAATGGCGGGCAGCGCGGCCTCCAATAACGTCGAGGGCTTTATCTATACCTCCATGAACGCTGTGGTGCAGTCCGCAATGGCCTTTACGGGGCAGAACATAGGAGCCCGCAAATTCCAGCGCATAGGCGATATAGTCAGAAAGAGCATACTGCTGCAAATAATCATAGCCGGGTCTATGGCTGTCATAGGCTGCGCCTTCAGCGAGCAGCTCATAAGCATATACGCCAAGGGGGACGCGGAGTCCATAGCTTGGGGCGTATCCCGGCTGAGGATAATCAGCGGCACATATTTTATAATGGGCATATCAGATGTGGCGGTGGGTGCCATGAGGGGCATGGGTAACTCAACTGTGCCTATGGCCATAAGCATATTCGGCATATGCGTGCTGAGGATAGTTTGGATATATACGGTATTTGCCGCATACAGGACCTTTGAGATGCTGGTGGTCAGCTACCCAATATCATGGATAGTAACGCTGATAGCCCAGTATATATGCTACGGCATAGTAAAGCGAAAAACCATCGCGGCAATGCAATCCGGAGAAAAAAGCATATAATTTGCCTTAGCAAAAAGGGGCGGCATTTATGCCGCCCCTTTTGCCAGATGGTTGGGGGTATGTCACAGACGGTGTGTGGGGGAGCCCGCCTTATGACCTTTCGCCGAGTACGACTGTGAGATCATTTGTCTCATTGCCCCTCAGCACTGTTATTGTTACCGTATCGCCGACTTTATATTCATAAAGCATTGCGGCGAATTGGGAGGAACCGGTAATTTCTTTGCCGTTGAGGGACATCAGTATATCGTTCACCAGCAGGCCGCCCTTTTCGGCCGCACTGCCGGACTCGACGCTCATTACCTGTACGCGGGTCACATAATTGTCCATGTAGAAGGAGAAGGGGTTATTGCGGTTGTTGCTGTTGCCGTAGCGCAGTGACACGTCCTGCATAGTGATGCCGATATAGGGACGGCCGGTAACGTAGCCCAGGTCTACAAGGTCGGTGATGACGGGCCGCGCGGAGTCTACGGGGATGGCGAAGCCGAGACCCTCCACCTCGACGCTGGCGCTCTTGGCGTTGACTATGCCTATGAGCTCGCCGGAGTCGTTGAACAGGCCGCCGCCGGAATTGCCGGGGTTGATGGAGGCGTCAGTCTGCATAAGCGTCATGCTGATGCCGTCTATGGTAATGGTCCTGTCAAGGCCGCTGATGATGCCCTTTGATACTGAGCTGGTCAGCACGCCCAGAGGATTGCCTATGGCGTATACCGTGTCGCCCACGGTGACGTTGCCGGAACTTCCGATAGTTGCGGCGGGCAGATTGGCCACATTGATCTTTACGATTGCCAGATCGGAGAAGGTATCCGTTCCGATCAGCTTCGCATCATATTTAGTGCCGTCCTGCAGATAAACATGAATGGTGTCCGCGCCCTGCACGACGTGGTTGTTGGTCACGATATAGCCGTCATCAGTGATTATGACGCCGGAGCCTGAGCCGGTATCCTGCTCCTGGGTTTCGCCTGTGGCATAGGATATTGTGGTGTTGCCAACGTAGATGCCGACTACGCTTGCCATGCAGTTCTGTACCACGCCTGTGGAACCTGTGCTGTCCTGACTGCCGGCCGCTATATTGAGCTTTTCTGAGGGGCGCTCGCCGCTCTCGGGCTTGCTCTCGCCCTCTGCTGGGGTTTCGGCAGGGCTGTTATCGGCGCTGTCCTTATTGGGCTCCTCAACTATTATGTTGGAGGGATCGGACGCGGGAGTCTGCTCCCTGTTGAGCCGTCCGCCGAGATATGCGCCTGCGGTGCCAAATATGAGCGCTACCGCCAGCAGGCATACTATAAACTGAACGGGAGTTACGCCCTTCTTTTTCTTTTCATTGGGGGTGTAGTAGCCGTCAGAGGAATAATTTCCCTGACCGTTCTCGTTTCCGTTATTGCTGTACCAGTTGTTTTCCATATATCTAAAAGAACTCCTTTCGTATTTTCTAAGATGAATTGTAATATTTGAATTTGAAGGCACAGCATCAGCATTATGCCAAACCTGTGGTAAATCGTGAACAAATTATGGCACACATTTTATTACGACCGATTTTCCCAAATATACGGCAATTATGGTACCATCAGTTGACAAGAGCACACAAGCCCGAAAGGCTTGTTTTGGTACGCTCCTGCGTTCTCGTCGCTTGTATTACATCCAGTAGTACTGCGCTCCTCGGCCTTGGATCGCCCTCAAAACAAGCTCTTTAGGGTCTTTGAGTTTTAGAAGCCAAAGAGTATGGCAGAACAAGGAGGACGAGTGCAGAAATACTGGTTGTATTTCAAATGAGGACGACACAGTTATGCCGTGCTGTTTGGCTCCTAAAACCTTGTGTGTCCTTGTCAACTGATGGTACAGTATAAAAAACAGACCGACGAGAATCGGTCTGTTATATTTGCATTGGCTGAAAATCAGACGCTGCGCTGAACTTTGCCGGAACGAAGGCAGCGAGTGCAAACGTTCATCTTGGTGACGGTACCATCAACTACTACGCTGACGCGCTGAATGTTGGGGGCCCAGGCATGGGGGGTCTTTCTGTTGGAATGGCTTACGCGATTACCGGACATAACACCCTTGTTGCAAACTTCACAGAACTTACTCATGTATTTACACCTCCTTACCGACAGTAAGCATATATGCTAAAATCAAACATTGCTATTCTAACACAAGGAAAGGTGTTTGGCAAGGGTATTTTACACGGGCGAAACAAATATTTTGCTGAAAAACCCCTGCGGGTATTCCAAAGCTGCACATAATAGGGTATTCTTTAGTTGAAATATAGCTTTGATCGGAGGATACGATGAAGAAGGGCACGGGGATCATCATTATAACGGCTGTTTTTGCGCTGCTCCTTTGGGCGGGCTGTGCTGGACAGGAGGATTCGGCAATAGAAGTTACGGTTACTGCGCCCTCTGGTACAGCAGCGCCCGAAGAAAAGGTACAACCCGAAACTGCTGAGGAAGCGCCGGAGGCTGGGGAATCAAATCAAAGCCCTGCCCAGGCGGACGAGGTAAGGGGCTTGTGGGAAAGGATATACGGCTACTGGAACGGAGGAGATCAGCGCTACGCCGCGTTTACCGTGAGCAAAAAGGGCCTGCTGCAATTTGAATACGGCAAATGGGATACCGTGGGCCGTGGAGCCGGATACGTGGAAAAAGCCCTTACGCCAATCGTCTATGGCACGGAGGACGAGATACGCCTGCAGGTATACTGGCCCGCGTACGAGAGCGAGGCTACGGGCAGGCTGGAGGAAATGACCGCCGTAGTGAAGCTCAGGGTAAAGGATATAGGCGATGAGGAGATAGACGTGCAAGTCGGAGATGAGGACTGGCTGCTGGGCGTATATGGCGGCATGACCTCGGAGGAAGCATACGAGGCGAACCAGAACTAAAGGCGGAGGAAAGCAGAAAGGCTGGTTGGATAAGATGATGAAAAGACGGCTATTTTTCGTGATTGTGTTTATGCTGCTGTTCCTCTCGGGCTGCATATCATCACATGAGGGGATACCGCCGGATTTGAGCTTCGCGCAAAGAATAACTATCTTATTATACGAACCGGATAACCCGGACGCAAACCAAGCAGGCTGGCTTGAATGTGAAGTTCAAGACGGATCTCAGGCAGCGGAACTAATTGATCTTATGACCAAAGAAACGAGCATAGAATCAGGCGATTGTGGATTTGGAGATTTACGATTTATTTTCGAGGGTGAAGAACGATACATTATGCTTTTCCCGGCTTTAGACGGCTGCTCAACTATTTATGTGCCTTACGAAATAAAGGATAGCATATACGATAGGATCAATACGTTTCAACGCGAGCATTATTATTCTATATCGCACAAAAGCAGGGAACGGTTGAAGGAGGTTTTGAGACAATGCTTTCCAACAGCCTCGCAAAACTGGTTCTGGAACATATAAAAATGATGAAAGGGTCGAGAAGGCTTACCGAGCATTTCCGCTTTAGCACATAATCGCAGGCTCATTAAAAAAAGCGGCTTTCGCCGCTTTTTTAATACAGCAGCGCCTCGCTGCCGCTCTTGTCTACTATGTACCAGCTTCCATCCCTCATGGATACCGCAAAGCCGTCTTTGAAATCACCGGCCTCGGAGTAACGGTAGTCGATTTTAAGCTCGCCGTAGGGGTCTATATAGCCCCATAGCCCTTCGTTGTTCTGCACTGCCGCGTAACCCCCGGAAAACGAGTGGACGTCAGCGTATTGAGGAGCTATGAGCGTGGCGCCGCCGGTATTTATGAAGCCCCACTGCCCGTCGATGCGCACAGCCGCATATCCTCCCGAAAAGGGCTTTGCGGCGGAGTATGTCTTTTTGAAAGCGCTCTTGCCGTATTTGTTTATATAATAGCAGCCGCCGCTGTCGGTTATCAGGGCAAAGTCTTCTTTATAGCCTTCGCCTGAAGAGCCGGCGTTGAGGGTTATGAGCGCCTTGCCCACCTTGTCGATTATATAGTTCTTGGAGGACAGAGAGACGAAGGCGAGGTCATTTGAGAATACATTGGCGGAGGACCATTTTTCGGATATGGCAATGTTGCCCATAACGTCAATGTAGCCGAAGCTGGAGGCTGTGCGGACGGCGGCCCGCCCGCAGCCGAAGGGGCCGGCCTCCCTGTAGCTATAGTCTATCTTTATATTGCCGGAAGCGTCAATATAACCCCACTTGCCGTCCTTTTCAACCGCTGCCATACCCTCCGCGAAGTCGGATACCGACGACCATGCCGGCTCGGCTATCCACGCGCCTGATCTGTCAATCAAGCCGTACAGGCCGTCCTTTGCGGCAAAGGCTACGTTGCCGTCAAATTCGTTTGCGGCGGAAAAGACGGGGAGTATGACTATCTCGCCCGATGTGTTCTTGTATCCCCACAGGCTGTTTTCGAGGAAGGGAATAAGCCTGCCCGCAGTGGCGGTGGAGACTGCACGGGGAGTAGGGGTAGGTTTGGCGGCTTCTATTGCCGCTGCTTCCTCTTCAGCCTTGCGCAGCTCCTCTTCTTTTAATACATTTGCGCCGCCCGCACTGTATGTGAGGCCAAATACTACCGCGCCCAACAGCAGCAGGCAGAGCGTATATCCATAAAGGGAAAGCAGCGAGTGCTTTCCCTTTTTTCCGGTATTTCCATGATTGTTGCTCGGCTGTCTTGATTCCATAATATACCTGGTGCTAGGCCTGAACGTTCCGGTTTTCCATCACGATATTGATGAACCTCTCCGCGGCTGCGGAAAGAGGTACGCCCTCCAGAGAGATAAGTCCTATGCCTCTTGAAGGCATGGGCTCTGCAAGGTCTATCTTGAACAGCTCTCCGCTGTTTATGGCTTCGCTGGCGAATTCATAAGTGACGCACGCTATGCCAAGGCCTATTTTGGCGAAGTTTACCAGCAGGCTGTGAGCGCCCAACTCTATCTCGGGGTGCAGCGTCACACTACAGACGGAAGCAAAGTCGTCCAGATATTTTCTGGAGTTGGAAGCCTGCTCAAGGAGCACCAGAGGCTCACGGGCCAGCTCGGCCATGGTGACCTTATGGCCCTTGAGGTGGGCGAACCTGTCAGAAGCTACGAATACGTCGTGTACCTTGAGAACATCGCGGACGCAGAGGGCGCTGTCTACTACCGGCAGGTTGACGAGGGCTATATCTACCTTGCCGACCTTGAGCAGTTCGACGGTGTCAGGGGTAGTACGGTTTGTGACCTGAAGCTGTACCTCGGGATATTCTGTATGGAACTTTTCAAGGTAGGGCAGCAGGAAAAACTGGCACAGAGTGTCGCTGGCACCTATCATAAGGCCGCCTGACTGCAATGTGCGCATGCGGTTCAGCTTGTCCTCGGCCGCTGATATGAGACTTATTGCCTTATCGGCATAGCTGTAAAGCATACGTCCTTCGCTTGTCAGGGTTATGCCACGGCTGGTGCGGGTAAAGAGAGTGCAGCCCAGCATGTACTCTAACCTGTGCATGGACTGGCTGATGGCAGGCTGGCTCACGTAAAGCTCCCTTGCAGCATGTGAGAGACTGCCGCAGCGGGCGACGGTACAGAATATGCTGTAAAGATCCAGATCGGCCGGCATTGTTGTTGTTTGTTCCTCCTGGTTGTATTGTATCCGCAAAAGCCAACGGGGAATTATTTGTTCCCGTATTGCCTGTTTACGGTTAAAGTGCTAAGATGATTAAAACTAATATCCATTCCACCTATAATTTTTAATTATATAGTATTTCCTCTGCCTTTGCAATTGAAATTATAGGTGGATTTCAAAAATCGGGCAGTTTTATTTGTGTTATTGTTGCTCAGTGGTGTAAAATGAACTGTAAACCATTACTTCGCTTCAAAAGATGTAAATATTTCTAAATTATAATGCGGGATCCATTTAAGATAGTTAAAACTCACTTTTATAACTTTTATAATAAGAGGGCTGGATATGACAAAGTACTATTGGAAAGAGCTTTATTCCGAAATTAACGGCTGTCAAAAATGCAGACTTTGCGAGCAGCGCACCAATATAGTGATAGGTGAAGGCGACCCTAAAGCCACTATAATGTTCATAGGCGAGGGGCCTGGGCGGGATGAGGATCTGTCCGGCCGTCCTTTCGTTGGCAGGGCGGGGCAGCTGTTAGATAAGATGATAGGCGCAATAGGGTTCAGGCGGGAGGAAGTATACATCGCCAACGTAGTCAAGTGCCGCCCGCCAAACAACCGTACCCCGGAGGAGAGCGAGGCCGACGCATGCCTGCCCTATTTAAGAGTGCAGTTCGCCCTTATACGGCCTAAGATAATCGTATGTCTTGGCGCTACTGCGGCGAAGTACATTTACGATCCGAATGTAAGGATAACGAGAGACAGGGGAGTGTGGAAAGACAAGAAGGGAGTGTGGATACTGCCTACATATCATCCTGCCGCGCTGCTGAGAGACGAATCCAAGAAGCGGGAGGCATGGGAGGATATGCAAAAGTTAAAGCAAAAATACGATGAGATAGCGCAGAATACTTGAATAATCTCCGTATATGGTGCTATAATGAGACGTTGATTTATTTAGGAGGAGAAACCTACTATGTCAGGACATTCCAAATGGGCCAATATCAAAAATAAAAAAGAAAAAGCAGATAATGCGCGCGGCAAGATTTTTACAAAGATAGGCCGAGAGATCGCCATAGCCGTTAAAGAGGGCGGAAGCGACCCCAACAACAACTCCAAGCTGAGGGACGTCATAGCCAAGGCGAAGGCAAACAATATGCCTAACGACAACATTTCCCGCTCCATAAAGAAGGCCGCGGGCGAAATGGGCAGCGTAAACTACGAGGAGATCACCTACGAGGGATACGGCCCCGGCGGTACAGCAATAATCGTAGAGGTCGTTACCGACAACCGTAACCGCACCGCCTCCGAGATACGCCATATATTCGACAAGAGCGGCGGCAGCATGGGCGCCACCGGCTGCGTAAGCTGGATGTTCGACAAGAAGGGTCTCATAGTGGTAGAGCGCAGCGCTTCCATAGATGAGGACGAGCTCATGATGGAAGCTCTTGACGCCGGCGCTGAAGATTTCAACGCTTTGGACGACGTGTATGAGATATACACCGCGCCCACCGACTTCTCAGTGGTAAGAGAAGCGCTTGAGGCAAAGGGCCTCAGCTTCCTCTCCGCCGAGATAGGCATGTTCCCTCAGAATACCGTGGACGCCACTAAGGACGAAGAACTTGTGGAGAAGATCGAGAAGATGCTGGAGCGCTTCGACGACGATGACGACGTTCAGGACGTATACCACAATGCCACCCTGCCCGAGGAAGAGGAAGAGGAATAATATAAGGACGTCAGAACGGCCTCAGGCATAGACGCATACGCAAAAAGCAAGCGTCCTGTATGCTGCAATATGCAGCATACAGGACGCTTTATAATTATCGGTTATTCCTCAACGCTGGCCTTGGCCTCCGAACGTTCTTTTTCCCGCTGGGCACGCCGCCTGGCAAGGCGCTCCCTGCGCTGTTTTTCCTCGTTGGAATGCTTTGCTATCACCGCTATGAGGGCGATAAGCAGCAGTACGGCAGCGCCGCAGGCCGCGTAGAAAATGATGGGGTCTATGCCGGTGCTACTGCCGTTTTCGGGCTGCTCCGCAGGCTCCTCCACCCCGGGAGTAGGCGCGGCTTCTGCGGGCAGCTGGGGGCTTACGGGCCTTGCGGGCATTACAGCATAGCGCTGTATGGATTTGTCAGCCTCGCTGTATACATAGTAGCCCACCTCGCCGTCGGGGTTGCGGCCGTATATCAGGTACACGGTACCCTGTGCGTCCTGTCCCGCCCATGCCTTGACCTGCTTGTCGTCAATGGTTATGGTGGTCTCGGTAAAGCCATCGGGCAGCGGCACGGAGCCGTCCGGCTCCAGCATGATGTAGGAGCGGGAGGTGGAGCTTACCGTCTGATACCTGTACAGAGAGCTCTTAGCGGCGTCATATATGTAGTAGCCTCCATTTTCACCCGAAGCATTGGAGAGGTAGAGGAGTGTGGGCGCGTCGGAATCCTGAACGGATACGGCGGGCACGGTCTGTCCCTTGTAATCCACCGTTGTCTCAGAATACTTGGATGGTATGGTCACGTTTTCGAGATTGGTCCAGATGTACATCTGCTGGCCGCCCTCATCGGTTATGCCCTCGGCAAGTATGCCCTCGGTGGCATAGTCGGGGGCGGCGGCCTGGACCGTCTCAGGCGCGGCGGCTATGGATACCGTGACGGAGGCCGTGGCTGCGCCCTGATCCTCGCCGCTGTAGCTGAGGGCCTTGGTTATGTTGAAATCCACTTTGGCCTCTCCCGCGCCGGCAGCTGTAAAGGTTATGCGGGCGGAAAGGGAGGAAGCGCCGTCCTTCTCGGCGGAGACCAGCGCTATGCGCCCGTCTGACGCGCCGCCGTCTCCCTCGGTGAAGGTGAGGAGGGAGGGGTCGTAGGAGAATTCGCCCTCGGCGGCGGAAAGCTTTTTGCCGTCAAGGGTGACAGTCACCACGACGGTGTCGCCGGCGGTGACGGAGGTCTTGTCCGCCGTAGCGGTAAGCTCGGGAGCGGCGAACGCCATGGCGGGGAGCGCTACTAAAAGCAGCATGGCAACAAGAGACATGACCCGCTTATATGTAATGGAAGTCTTCATTTTTTAATCCTCCTGAGTTATCTTTGCATCGTCGGATACGTACTGTATCAGCCGTATCATATCCATTATATCCACCGTTTCGTCGTGGTTTACGTCCGCTGCTATGAGGTAAGGGCCGCCCAGTATGGAGGACCTTATCAGGTGCTTTTGCAGGGCGGCTATGTCGTCCTTGTCTATTTTGCCGTTGCCGTCCACATCGCCGTATATCACTATTGGCAGGTCGAATATGGCGAGGCCGTTGTCATAGGTATTGCGGACGGAATCGCCGGTACACAGCGTACCTTCCTTCTTTGCGCCCTTCTTGTCGATTATGGAGAGTGCGCCGTCGGATTGCAGCTTGCCCAGCAGCTTTTCTGTGGTCGTGCCGGGCTTTATGCCGCTTATGCCGCAGGACTGGAAGGTGCAGCCCTCGGCCTTTATCCTGGGGGCGGTTTCAAAGGTTCCCACTGTGTACAGCGCCGTGTCTTTATAATAGAAGGCAAGTATGTCCTCGTATTTCTGCCCGGCACGGGCGCGCTCCTGCGCGCTGCGCTGTGAGAGACCTACCCCGTGGCCGTAGCGGCGCTGGGTGAGAAACCAGCCTGAATATTCCTTTTCTGCGGTGCGGTATTCGCCGCGCTCCGCGCCGTACATGCGGAGGTTGCGCTTCTTCGCGCCTATCTGGCCCAGCGTGTTCTCATAGCTGCCGAAGCTGAGCTCCTCAAATGGCAGCGTGAATGTAACCTGGCCTGCCTGCTCCGGGTTGTTCCTGGGCGCTACCATCAGGGTTAACTCGACGTTAGTGTAGCAGCGCTGCTCCGGGTCGTTTTCGGCGCTGGGATCCTTGGCAAGAACCTTTACGGTGGAGAGAAGCTCAACCTCCTGCCCGGCGGCGGCATAGGCGGCCTTTTTTATAGCCGTGAGGACAGAGCTGTCCATGAGCTTTTCTGTCGTCTCGTCGTATGCATCGGGAATAAAGGACTTCTCTTCAAGGCTGGACTTGTTGAGCAGGTCATACACGTCGTCGGCATGGGTATAGTAGGGGAGGTCGTTTTCCCATACGTTGCCGGTGCGCTCGGTCTGCCCGCCGTTGGAGGCGGAGTAGAAGGCCTCGATTATGTCGCCGTCGTATACCAGCACCTGCCCCTTAGTGGCGTCAACCGCTGCTATGGCGCGGGTATTTTTGCTGGCGTAGCCCCGGTATACCTGATCCTTGGAGGTATCCACAAGGTCGTATGAGCGGCTCGCAGCGTACCTTGAGCAGCGGGCGACGGCATAGCCCCGGGCGCACACCGCCTGTGACTTAAGGGCCTCCACCGGGAAGGAATTACTCATTTCGTGGGGCACCACGCCGTAAAGGTACTGCTCGAGGGGCAGCGTGTTTATGGCGCGTATGCTGCCCTGGTACACATCAAAGGTCATGTTGCCGAGGTAGGTGCAGGTGCCGTATTCCGCGTTCTTGAGCCTGATATAGTCGGTGGTCTTGCCGTAGTTCTTTGAAAGCAGCGTAAGGGAGGGGCCGGTGTAGGTCTTGTCCCCCAGCTTTATGGATACCCGGCTGCCCACCGCCTCGACGGTGAGCTCGTCGGTCCCCACGCCCTTATCGGCTTCCTTCAGCGTGTATTCACCTACTGGGGTGAATGTAAATGACCTGCCGCTGCCTATGGAGAGCTTTACCCGCACATCGCTGTGGAACACCGCGGCGAAGGCGGGAAGCATGATCATGACGAGCGTAAGCGCCATGGCAAAGGCGATGGCCTTTGTGATTTTTTGCATAAACAATGCCTCCTGTAAAAAATCCTTCTGAATGATATCGATACATCAGGAAAGGCCGGCGCCGAACAGCTGAACGGCGTATGTGGAGCCGCCGGCGGAATATATGCCTATGCACATATCCGTAAAGCCTTCCCTGAGAATGTTTTCCCTGTGGCTGGGAGAGTCCATCCAGGCATCAAATATCAGTTTTGATGTAACATTGGACACTCCGCTGCACATAAATATGTTTTCGCCAAATGCGCTGAAGCTTATACCGTCGTCGGTGACGGCGGTGGAGCAGTTGGCGCCATTTGGCCGGGTGTGATCGAAAAGGGTTACGATCTCGCGGGCGCGAATATCCGCGGCTTTTTGCAGCTTGCTCGAGTATTTAAGCGTGTTCAGCCCCGCCTGCTGCCTGTATTGGTTGACAAGCTCAAGTATGCCCGAGTTGTAGTCGTCATCAGACGCTGTTAAAATAACCGTAGGCGCTGCCGTAGGGGCCGCAGTAAGGGAGGGAACAGGCTTTGCTGTCTGGATGGGCAAGGCTGTTGGCTGCGGTGTGAAAGGGGCCTCAGGGGCTTCTGAGGGTATCAAAGGTAGAGATGCGGTGGGCGCAGAAGCCATCGGCTTGGGAGTGACTGCCGCCTCGTAGCCGCCGCCCTCAGGCACTATGACCTGTATGTATGAATCCGTCTCAGCTTTTGCACAGCCTGTCAGAAGCAGCGCTGAAATGAGAAGGAGGGCAATAAAGCGATACATCGGATATCCTTTCGACAGTACAAGCATATTGCAGACAATTATCTATTATATTTTATACCATCAACGGGCCTGTGCATATTAAAATAATTGTGAATAATAGAAAGAGCCTTGAATCATCAAGGCTCTCTTGGCTCCCCCTGTTGGACTCGAACCAACGACACTGCGGTTTTTAGGACGTTGGACGCACAAGAGGGAATGCTCAAAAAAAGCCCTGTTTCTCTAAGCTTTTGATATATTTATTATACCACACTTTCAACACCAAAACAAGCAAAGCACACAAAAAGCACACTGTTTTTAACCATTTAGTGTGCCTAAAGTGTGCCTGAAAATCGTTGCCAAAATTCACTGTATCTATATAAGGAATCAGTGAAAATTGGCAGTTAGCGTATTTTTATCGTGCCTATTTTGTCTATCTCTCTTTGCAGTTCTTTTGCTATCTTATCAGATATAAACTTCTGCGCTTCCTTGCTTTTGAATATCTTTTCCGCATCATCAAAGGCAATATTAACACAAGTGTTTACATCGTATTCCATTGCCCCTACAAGCCGCTGCAATGCGTCATTCCATATCGCTGTGCAGATTGTTTCTACAATCTGTGGCACAAACTCCTGAATAGCTTTTATGGCTTCCTGCCGCATTTCGGCGTGATGCTGTCTGGCGTAACCGCCGTGGTAGTCTCGTGTTGGGTTGTCAAAGTAATTTTTTCCTAATGTTTCGCCTTTTTTCACAAAGGTACTGTTACCATAATAAGATGCATGGGGATAAATAGATGACATTTCTTTTAACCTCTCTGTATAATTGATTTTGCCGTTTCAATGGCTTGTGGATATTCCTTTTCCAGTGTGTAAAGGATGAATCTGTAATACTTATCTGATGGATACTGTCCGCAGATGTAGTTATAAAGGGTGTGCGGCTTTACGTTGATTTGCTCTGCAAAGTCCTTTATGCTGCTGCCGCAGAATGGCAAGCACTTTAATGCTTCCTGAAATAGTTTTAATTCTCCTGCTGTCATTGTTCTTCTCCTGTCGTTCTCTACTTGTAAGTAATCTTTTGTTGCGTTTGCTCCCTGAATTTGCGTGTGGTGGGGATGGTATATGGGATTTGTGCAGATTTGCTTAATTATTTCTGTCCGTTCCTGATAACAAAGCACCACGAAAGGAAAAACTGCCAAATTACGCTGTATCCCTATATAGAATCAGTTAATTTTGGCAGAATCGCATTAACGTGTAATGATGGCAAAGCGTTTGTAGTTCTGCCGCCCTTCTGTTATGGTGTAACCGTCCTCAATCAAGGCTTCTTTCGTGGATGGCCATGCCTTTTTCTTCCCATCATCCTGCCGCAGGGAGAGTGCTTCACAAAGCCGCTTCTTATCTTCTGTGAACAGTTTCACGCCCATAAATTCAGCAGGAACATAAGGCACACAATCATAATTCAGCACATACAGGGAATCCAAATCATCACGATAGCGGCCACGCACTTGAATCTGCGTTTCTTCTTCCTGATTATGAATGACGATATAATCCAAATCACCAAAGATATTGATAGAAGTCTCTGAACTGGCATTGATGATAAACATATCATATTCGGGCGGCAATGCTGCATTGGTGAGAATGTATTCACGCACTCTGCGCTGTTCTTCTGTCATTGGATGGTCTTGGTTATTGATGCTCCAAATAGAAATGACCTTGATACCATGTTGTTTTGCCTTTTCTTCAAATTCTTTCATTTGATGGATGCGGCCAATATAAACAAGTCCTCTTTCCGCAAGCCCCAAGGATGGGAGCAGCATTTCAAGGTTGGTGTAAGTGAATCGCTTATCCGTTTCAAACTGCCGCACATCATCATCCACTTTCACAAAGCGTGATTTGCATTTCATTTCACATACTGCCCTAACAGGCGTTGCAGAAAGCCCAATGACTTTAACATTTGTGTTAGTGACTATTTCCTCTAATCGTTGCTTTGCTATCTTGTGGTATGGCGTATCATGGGGATTATGGCTGATGAAAGCGGAAAAGCGTGGAAGGTTATGTATCTCATCACAGAGAATCACTTCAAAGGAATTGCCAAAGTCGCTATACTTCTGCGCCAACACGCCAAACTTGGCGTATGTCATTACCACAATGCGATTCGCGGCGGCGGCTTCACCAAACCAAACTGAACCATTACGCACGGTTTCACACCAATCTCTGTTGTAAAATTGCGTGTTGGGATGCTTCAATAACTGTTCTTTGCCGTTTACTGTGTCAATCAGATAAACCATCTTATACGGGTGGCTCACGGTCTTGGATAGTACATTAAGTGCCCAATAGGTCTTGCCGCACCCAACAGGGGCAGTAACAATATTCAGCATACCGCCATAAATGTCATTCATATGGATTGCATCACTAAGATACTTTGTACCTTTCATTTCAAAAAGTCCTTTCAGTGTATTTTTGTACTTGGAAGCAGAAAAAAGAAAAGTTCAGCAAAAACGCTGAACCTTTTATGTGAAACTGTAATCCGACAGTGAATTATGATTATGAAGTACGTATTCTTCTACGTATATGTAATCATACAATCAATTCGGCTCTACTATTCCCATTCAAACGGAGGCGGCTTTTGTATCAGGTAATGTAAGAAATGCTTTTGATATGCCTGATGAACTATTCTCTTTTTTCTTCTCTTTATATAAATATTATACCTGAAATTCAGGGGAAAAACCAATTTTCGGAAGCATTTTTGAAACTTGACTTGTACGGCAAAGTTTGGAAACTAGAAAAGCCTCCCCATAGCAGGGAGGCAATGCAGTTTTACAACCTTAGCAATTCTTTTTTCTTTGTGTCGAATTCTTCTTGAGAAATAATCCCCATATTCAGCAACTCTTTATATTGCAAAAGTTCGTCTAATGATTCTGTATGCTTTCTTTGTGTTGATTTGGACTTTAGTAAAAATGTATTTGTTTTACCATATTCCAACAATATTCCCAATACTACTGACACAATATTTAAGGCTAAAACAATAAATAACATCCAACCGAAGGAATAAGTTAACTCATAGCTTATTTCTTCAACACGAGCTATAAGGCATGCATAAACTAAAAAAACAGCCGTAGTTATCGCTTGTATTTTCATTATTAACCATCTTTTTTTACAAATCTCATTTTCTGAACCTAATGCATTGAGTAAATATACTATTGCTGTGGCTAAAGTCATAAATAAGAGTATGAAAGCGAATATTTTGCCTAATATTGATTCGATTCCCCAAATACTTACTAAACTTTCAGATGTCAGAACGCATCTACCATGATATACCATTGATTTTTCATATTTCCAATACTCTTCGATTAGACAAAATGGTGTAAAATAACAAATCGCTTCAATAATGCTAAGAATTGTAATAAAAAAATTGATTCTTTTCACGATTCTTCTCCTTCAGTATTTCATTAATTATCCCACTCTAATATGCATTCATTACCATACTCGTTACAGTATAGGCCTGGCACTTTATAACCTCCCCCATACATTTTATTTATTTCAACGATGTAAGAGGGAACCCTCCAATAGGAATATTCAACATTTAGGCCAGGATGAACATGTGTCCTACCAAAGTCAAGTTCACTATCATCAATAGGGTCATTTATTGAAATGTTATCTAACTCCTCCAAACAATATAATGCTTCACCTTTTGTAAGTTCTTCGAAGTCTTCGGCAAAAACATCATATGAAGAGCCAAAATATTTTACCTTATATGTGTCTAATCCATAGTCTTCCATTATTGGCTGAATTGCTTCTTCTAAAGCTGCTGCTCTAATAGAATGCTGTTTATGCTCAACAACTTTTGAAACACCAAAAACGATGGTAAACACAGCTAGAAAAATGCTTACAATCATGATTAGCGTTTTTTTCTCCAAATTCTCAAATCGCTTACCAAGTGTCTTGTGTGGTTTCTTAGTTGTGGTAGTTTGTTTTCTTACTTGCTCTGTACGGTCGATACCTAATAGCTCAGACTTTTTCTGCTCGAATTCTTGTTGTGTAATAACCTGAGAATCTAATAATTTCTTGTATTTTTTTATTTCGTCGAAATTACTCTTATTAGAACCTTGGGGTTCTGTTTTATCTCTTGGGGTATTTTTAGAACGGTCTGCGGATAATGCTTTTTTAGGGCAATCCCAAGAACTACCATCACTAAAACGAACAGTCTGTATAGAAACCTCAAAAGAAACGGCGTCTGTATTTTGTATGACTATTGCTTTTTTGCTTCCAAATTCCATACTATCAGAGACTTGGAAATTCTTATATGTATAGTTGGTAACGTTATCCGATTCTAAACACTTAGCATTGAAGGTTTTAATTATAACATCAACAGATTGTATACTAATATCCGTTAGATTTTTGAGTTTTAACACCACGATTTTTCGCTTCTGTTCATTGTCATATAAAAGCTTGCCGCTAACAATCGAAATCGGAGCATCTTTTATATGCAAACCGTCAGGCAAAGTATATATTCTTGAATATCTATCACTCATAAAAGTATTTACCCTCTCACAACTTCCTTGAATGTATGCCGCACAATATGCGGTGTGCTCTTTAACTGAACATATCTTGCTACTGTGGAGCCGCTGCGTCCCATTTTTCTGCCAACCGCCGCAAAAGTACCCAGTTCAGCATACAGACGCTGCATTTCCACTATCTCCTGTGGAGTAACACGAGCAGCCATTGTTTATCAGTCCTTCTTCTTGAAAGGCTTGATGCCGGTTACAACGCATTTGTCAGAATTCTTGATGCACTCACTCCACAGTTCGTTGATATAGCTGGTAAAGGTCTTTTTCTTGGTTTCATCGTTGCTTACTTCCATAATGATGCGGTTGATGTCATCAAGTTTCTGCTGATAGTTCCAAGGAACAGTAATGGTCTTTTTGTCGGTGTCAAGGATGATACGCATTTGCTTTTCCTCCAAATAAAAAATGTATGAAAACTGCGGCAATCCGTAAATTTTCATACATCTCAGTATATATATATATATATTGTCAATGATTTTGCCGTATTTTACTTGAAAATTATTTATTTTGAAGTGTTATGACGAAAAACGAATTGTATTTGCAGGAAACGCAGCATTTTACAGTGAAAATACAGTGTTTTTGAGCGATTTGCGGTAAATATCTTTGTTTTGAATGAGAATGGATTGTTTTCGCTTCAATTTCCAGTGGAATGATTCAGATTTTGCCAAAATACGCTGTTTCCTTAATAGAATCATTTGAATTTGACAGATACAACAAAGGAGAGGTTGTTTCCTCTCCTTTTCAGCATTATAAACAAAATGCCGCCGCCATTTTGTTGGTTGCTTCTTTCATTTGTTCTAAGTCGGTACGAACATAAAAGTTTAGCGTTGTGCTTGCGTCCGTATGGCCTAATATTTCCTGAACGCTCTTTATGTCTGCGCCGTTTGCAATTAACAGCGTTCCACAGGAATGTCTCAAATCGTGTGGGGATAGGTCACGAAAGCCGCTGCGTTTCATAAAGGCTTTTACTCGTTCCGTGATGCCATCAGGAAGCCGTGGTTCGGTTTTGCCGCCTTTGCCATGAAATACAAAGCATAAGCTATCCTTTGGCTGAAAGTGCTGTTCTTTATACGCTTTGAGCAATGCGGCAACCTTGGGAAGCAGCGGTATTACTCTTGCACTGTTTTCTGTCTTTGGCGTATTGATAATAATGCCGCTTGCAGGGGTGTATATTGCGTTTCTCTCAATGCTTACCGTAAGATTATCAAAATCAACATCTCGCCATTGTAATCCAGCCAATTCACCACGCCGCAATCCTGCTGTTACCATTAAATAAAGCATACACTGAAAGTCAATGGGGCAATCATTCACGGCGGCAAAAAAAGCGGCGGCTTCTTCTTTAGTCAGTGCATCAACTTTTTTCTTTACCAGTTTAGGGCAATCCACTTTATCAATAGGATTCTTTACTATATAATCCTGCTCTTTTGCGAACTTGAATATCATTGCTAACAGGCAGTAAATATGCCGCACTGTTTTAGGGGAAGCCGTATTGCCCAATGGGGTACGGTGCTTGGTTTGCAGATAAATCAAATACTTTTTAATATCGATTGGGGCAATGGTTTGAAGCGTATAACCTTTGAAATAGGTTTTGATTCCCTTAGAAAGCGATTCATAGTATGTGATGGTAGTTTGCTTGTGGTTGCCATCATAAAGGCATACAGGGAAGAATAGGCCATCTACAAAACCTACAAAGTCTGTACGCTGATTCTCAATCTCTCTAATTGCAGCACGTTCAGGCTCTTTCACATCTCTTTCATATTCGAACCGTGCTTCTTTTTCCCATTCAGCGGCGGCCTTTTCCGCTGCTTTGCGTGCTTTGGCAGGAGTAAGACCATTGGGAACTTGCCAAGTATGATATTTGGCTACTTGTTTTCCGCCTTGCTGCTTTCCAAGGTAAGCACGGAACTTATATGATACTACTTTGCCATCCTTCTTGTTTTCGATGATTGTTGCCATTAGAATTCCCTCTTTCCGAGAAAATGAGGGCATTTTGAGCAATTCAGTGTGCCTGAGAGTGTGCTTTTTCACGTTAGGCAACATTACAAGAACGAAAAAAGCCTTGAAACTCTAAGCTTCAAGGCTTTTTTCTTTGGCTCCCCCTGTTGGACTCGAACCAACGACACTGCGGTTAACAGCCGCATGCTCTACCGACTGAGCTAAGGAGGAACGGAACGAGTGTTATTATAAGGCATCAGGACATAAAAAGCAACCCCTTTTTCAAAAAAAGTCCGATTGAAATTTTACTACCGCCAGGCGATTGTCTAAATGGACTTCATAGACTATAATAGTCCGATGTAAACTCAAATAAAACAATTGAAAAGAGAAGTATCGTGCGGAAGCTGTGTGAGAAAATTACAGATGAACTTGCGGGCCTCAGTGTGGAAAGCGGGCTGAAACGCTGCTTCTTCATGTCCAACGACCACATATCCCGCCTTAAGCGCAGGCCGGAGGGCATAACTTTAAACGGCAAAAAGGCCTATACTACGGCTACTTTATCGGCTGGCGACATGCTTTGCGCCGAGATATGCGATGGGGAGACGGTGCGGCCAACGCCCATGGATATGCCGCTCGTGGTGCTTTATGAGGACGAGGATATAATAATAATTGATAAGCCCGCCGGTGTTGCGGTACACAGCTCTACCCGGGATCCCCGGGAGCTTACGCTGGAAAATGCATTTTCCGCGCGATTGAAGGAGGGCGAGAATTTTCACCCGGTAAGCAGGCTGGACAGGGGCACGACAGGAATAATGACGATAGCCAAGAACGGTTATATGCACCACAGGCTTAAGCTTATAATGCACACAGAGGAATTCAGGCGGGAATACGTGGGAATATCCGTAGGACGTGTGGAGCCGGAGAGCGGCAGGATAGAACTGCCTATAGGCTTTGAGCAAGGCTCCAGATACAAGCGTGCTATCCAACCTTTGGGATCGCCTGCGCTTACTGAGTACAGAACGCTGCAATGCAACAATGGTTTTACGCTGCTGCGGCTCATACCGCATACCGGCCGCACACATCAGCTTAGGCTGCACATGTCCGCCATAGGTTATCCGCTGGCGGGAGACTGGCTTTATGGCAGGGAGGACAGGGAACTGATAGCGCGGCCGGCACTGCATTCCTGCGAGCTGTGGCTGACGCACCCGCTGACAGGGGATAAGCTGCATATAGTGTCGCCGCCGCCGGAGGATATGCTGCGGCTGATGAGATGATAATTATAAATAGTGGAGACGGTTTTCCGCCTCCACGCTTTTTATTCGCCGACCTTTTTTATTATAACGACCTTATCCTTTACGGATATCTCGTATTGCGCCGAAACCTCCCATTCGGGTGTGCCGCCGATATATGAAGTGCCGTCGGGGAATGTGACGGTATGGCTTTCCGCAGATGAAAGGCTCAGGCCTATCCAGCACTCGAAATACGTATCTGACGGGTAGGTGAAGGAGATGTCGCCTACGTCTGTCAGGTAATATTCGCACTCGTCGCTTAGCGCCACTGAGGTGGGAGCGGAAAGCACGGAACGCTGGAATACAGAAACGGGACCGGCAGGGCCTGCAGGGCCGGTTTCGCCCTGAGGTCCCTGAGGGCCGGTTTCGCCCTGAGGTCCCTGAGGGCCGGTTTCGCCCTGAGGCCCTTGAGGGCCTGTATCGCCCTTTGCGCCTTGCAGCGGCCCATTATTTACCCAGACGCTGTTTATGCCGTCCCAGATATATATATCGTAAGGCTGTGCCGAGCCTATGCCGTATGCGTCGCCGGTATAGGGCAGCGTTATGGCGGCCTCGAGAGCCGCCTGAGTGGCAAAATAGCCCAGCACGGCAAAGCCTGAACCGGTGTCACCCTTTGGCCCCTGAGCGCCGTCTTTACCGTCAGCGCCGTCCTTGCCTGGCGCACCGTCCTGACCGGGGTCTCCCTTAGGACCCTGCGGGCCGCGTTCGCCTGCATCGCCCTTCGGGCCGGCCTCACCGGTCTCACCCTTAGGTCCCTGAGGCCCTGCGGGTATGCCCAGCTCTATCACCTTGGCTCCGTCCGATTCGGTTACTCTGGCGGTAGGATCGACGCCGCTTTGCAGCATGGTAGCGGTTGCCCTGAGCTTGGAAAGCTTGTCATACAGCGCCTCTCGGCTGTTTTCTGCCGTTTGTCTGCCCTCCTCAGCAGCTTTGGCGCTCTCCATAAGCTCGTCCAGCGATGCCTTGAGGGAGGTGAGACCGTCCTTCAGAGTTTTAAGCAGAGGGTATTCGGCAGACGCCTGCACGGTGCTGCTGTTTACTATGGCTTCACGGCAGATAAAGTTGAAGCGGGCGGTGGTGACGAGGGTAGAAAGGGAAGCGTCGGAGTATACCTGAAGCTCGCATTCTACAACACCGGGAGAGAACGAGGCGGGAAAAAGGTCTATGGCGACCTTGGAAGCATCGTCGGGCGAAATCGTGATGCCGCCGTTCTGGACTCCGCTGTCCTGAAGCGAGGTAGAGCCGTCCGCGCGGGAAAATGCGGCGATTATCCTGCAGCCCGTAAGGTCTACGGGGCTGTCTCCATCCATTAGGGTAACGTTGATCCTGTTGCCGTTGTCGCCGTTCACCACGGTAAAATCCCTGTGTGAGGAGGGCCTCTTGATATCGAGATCAACGTCGAATACCTTGTTTATTGACATATTGAAACCTCCTGATTTGATTCATTAGTCCTTCGCGGAGCGAGAGCGAAGGCAGCAAAACGCATCGAACAAACGTTTTATAAGTTAAGCTTAGTGCAATTTACGTGCTCAATCAATATGAAAAACGGCAATTGGTACCGATATGGGTACTGTGCCGGACAATGTTGCACAAACGGCGCTTTTTTTTCGCCCTTAAACCGCCCGGTAGGCGCGGCAAAGGAAGAACGTCTTGAAATGCGCCGGCATTTGGGGGATAATAAAACTAAAAAATAAAGGAGCTTGCCCCATGAGCATCGCAGACAGGGTATTCATAGAAAATTGCAGGGATATAATATCAAACGGCGTATGGGATACCGACAGGCCGGTGCGCCCAAGGTGGGAGGACGGCTCGCCTGCGCATACCGTAAAGCTCTTCGGCGTGGTGAACCGCTATGATCTGTCACAGGAGTTCCCCATCATGACCCTGCGCAAGACAGGCTTCAGGAACGCAATAGACGAGCTTCTATGGATATGGCAGAAGAAGTCAAATAACATACACGACCTGCACAGCCACATCTGGGATGCCTGGGCGGACGGCAGCGGCAGCATAGGCAAGGCCTATGGCTACCAGCTGGGGGTAAAGCACCACTATCCCGAAGGGGATATGGATCAGGTGGACAGGATACTTTACGACCTGAAGCACAATCCCGGCTCCCGCAGGATAATATCCAACATATACAATCACGCCGATCTTTCCAAAATGCGGCTGTATCCCTGCGCTTACAGTATGACCTTCAATGTATCTGGCAATCGGTTGAACGCCATATTGAATCAGCGCTCCCAGGATATGCTGGTAGCCAACAACTGGAACGTGTGCCAGTACGCGGTATTGGTTTACATGATGGCTCAGGTGAGCGGCCTCGAAGCGGGAACGCTTATGCATGTGATAGCGGACGCGCATATTTATGACAGGCATGTGCCGCTGGTGGAGAAGCTCATCTCCCGTGAGCCCCTGGACGCGCCGAGGTTCATTATCGATAAGAGCATAGACGACTTTTACAAGTTCACCGTGGACAGCTTCTCCATTGAAGGGTATGAGTCTCACGGCAGTATAGGTAAGATACCGGTGGCGGTGTAGCCTATGGATATTATAGTCTGCATTGACAAAAATAACGGAATAGGAAAGGACGGCGGGCTGCTTTTCCGTATCCCGGAGGATATGGCGTATTTCAGGCGTATGACCGTAAACAAGACCGTCATAATGGGCCGCAAAACGCTGGAGTCGCTGCCGGGAGGGATGCCCCTGGAGAACCGCCACAATATAGTGCTGACACGCAATAAGGGCAGCGTGCCGGAGGGCGCTTATGCCGTGAGCGGCATCGATGAGCTGAAAGCGGCGATAGGCCGGGATGAAGCCTTCGTAATAGGAGGGGAAAGTATCTATGCGATGCTGCTGGATTACTGCGAAAGGGCGTATGTAACGGAAGTGGAAGCGCGCGGCAATGCCGACCGCTTCTTTCCGGATATACGGAGCATGCCTAATTGGCGTTTGGCAGAGCAGGGCGAGGAAAGGGAGCATGGCGGATTAAAATACAGATTTAACGTTTACAAAAACCACTCGATCAAAGAGCTTTAAAATAAAAACCCCCCTTATCGGGCAGTATAAACCGGAAAGGGGCGTTATTTTATGATAAAGTCTATAATATACTGGAGCAATTACGGAAGCACCCGGCGATATGCGGAGCTTTTGTCTAAAGATATGGGGATACCCGCGTCGCCGCTGCATAATGCCGGCGCTTCTGACGGCGAGGCTTTTTATCTGGGCTGCGTTATGGATGGACGCATAAAGGGATATGGCCGTGCGGCCGGAAGGTTTAGGATAGCGGGAGTGTGCGCCGTGGGCCTTGAGGAGAAGAAGGCGGATACCGTATTTGAGCTGAGGAGAAATACCGGCATTGCGGACAGCCGTATAAGGATATTTTATGCCCGCGGGGCGTTTGACAGGGATAAGCTCAATCCCGTACACAGGCTCATGCTCAGGGGCGCAATGGAGAGCATGGAGGGAAGCGCAAAGTATGCGGCCATTCTTGAATTGATGCAAAAGGGCTGCGACTTTGTATCCGAAGAAAACATACGGCCGGCGGCGGAATGGATAATATGGCGGAATAAGACGAACGGGCAAAAATAACGCAGTATTTAGCCGCACATGGCAAGGCAGATTACGCCGGCAATACAGACGATATTGAGCAACAGCAGCAGCGGCATGCCTATTACAAAGGAGCTGTGCTTTGTCTTGTGGCGGAAGGCCAGCATTCCGAGCATACCGCCCAGCGCGCCGCCCATGGCTGCAAGAAGAAAAAGCGTCCGCTCGGGTATGCGCCACTTTCCGGCACGGGCCTTGAGCTTATCTATGCCCATCGCCATGAAGCAGGCGAAGGACATTACGGAGCACCATATTATAATTATTCCGCTAAAGGGTATCTTCATGGCCCTTCCCATCCTTAAAGAGCTCTATTCCGATAGGCTCGTCGTTCCATGGGGGCAGCTTGAGCCTGTCCCACATGCCGTATTTGTGGGTATCGGCTATGGCGTTCATTATGCGCTCGTCCGCATCCGGCAGGAGCTTTGTAAAGTAACGTATTATATCCTTCATTTCCTCCCGCTTGGTATGCCCTGCCACGGGGCAGTTGGGCTTGCGAATTGGCAGTTCCAGCCGCTTTGCTACGGAAAGGGCATACTTTTCCGGCAGAAATATGAGCGGGCGTATTACGGATACCTGCTGCCTGTCCAGATATGTCACGGGGCCGAAGGTATTGAGGCGGCTCTCGTAGAGCAGGCTCATAAAAAAGGTTTCTATTACATCGTCCCGGTTGTGGCCCAGGGCCACGAGATTGCAGCCGTGGGCGTGGGCGTAGTCGTTAAGCGCGCCGCGGCGGAACTTGGCGCACAGGGCGCAGGGGTGGGACTCTTGGCGGATATTGAACACAACGTCGCCTATGTCCGTTTTGAGTATCTCAAAGGGCACGCCTATGGATTCGGCAAAGTCCGCGCCGGGCTGATAATCCTGATCCGATATGCCGAGATCCAGCATAACGCCTATCAGCTCAAAGGGGGTATGGCAGAATTTCTGATAGAGCTTCAGGCCGTAAAGCAGCAGCAGGCTGTCCTTACCGCCGGATACGCCGACGCATATCTTATCGCCGGGGTGTATCATTCGGTATCTTTCATCGGCACGTCTTATGCAGCCGAGAACACGCTTCATAATAAAAATACCTTTCAAATAACGATATACAAAGCATTATAACCCAAAAGAGGCTATTGACGCAACGCAATAGTTTGTGCTAATATATACCGCGAAAACCGAATATGCCTTATCAAGAGTGGTTGAGGGAACGGCCCTGTGAAACCCGGCAACCTGCCAATGCGGCAAGGTGCCAATTCCGTCGGCGATATGCCGGAAGATGAGCTAACGAAAAGTGAACCTCATCTGCGTATGAGGTTTTAATTTTTTATTCGGAGGAATTTTGAACCAATGAAGCGACTTTTTACATCTGAATCGGTTACAGAGGGACACCCCGATAAGGTATGCGACAGCATATCCGATGCAGTGCTGGACACCTATCTCGCACAGGATCCCTATTCACGCGTGGCATGTGAGTGCGCCGCCACCACCGGCACCGTAATGGTAATGGGGGAGATAACCTCAAAAGGCAGCGTGGACGTTAAGGACATAATACGCCGCACAATAGACAGTATAGGCTACAACAGGCCGGAATACGGCTTTGACTGCAACGAGCTTGAGCTCATAGTAAAGCTGGACGCACAGTCGCCCGATATAGCCATGGGAGTGGACAAGTCTCTCGAGGCCAAGGATGGGGATAACGACAGGCTGTTTTCCACCGGCGCGGGGGATCAGGGCATGATGTTCGGCTTCGCCTGTGACGAAACTGAGGAGCTTATGCCCTTGCCTATAGCCCTTTCCCATAAGCTTACCATGCGCCTTACAGAAGCGCGCAAGAGCGGCGAGCTGAGCTATCTCAGGCCGGACGGCAAGAGCCAGGTCACGGTAAATTATGAGGACGGCAGACCGGTATCCGTAGACGCGGTAGTCATCTCTGCTCAGCACGATCCGGATATACCCATGGAGCAGCTCCGCAAGGATATAACGGAAAAGGTAATACTGAAGGTCATACCCGAGAAGTATCTTATACCCGAAACAAAGATATTTGTGAACCCCACAGGCCGCTTTGTCATAGGCGGCCCCAAGGGAGACAGCGGCCTCACCGGGCGGAAGATAATTGTCGACACCTACGGCGGCTACATACCACACGGCGGCGGCGCGTTCTCGGGCAAGGACCCCACCAAGGTGGACAGGAGCGCGGCCTATGCCGCACGCTACGCCGCTAAGAATATAGTGGCGGCGGGGCTGGCAAAGCGCTGCGAAATACAGATAGCCTACGCCATAGGAGTAGCGGAGCCGGTATCCGTTTACGTCGACACAAAGGGCACCGGGATAATACCCGACGACGAGATACAGCAAAAGCTTCTCAGGTGCTTCGACTTCAGGCCGGAGGCCATAATAGAGCGACTGGAGCTGAGGAGGCCCATTTACGGAAAGACCGCAGCCTACGGCCACTTCGGCAGAACGGATATAGACCTTCCCTGGGAGCATACCGACATGGCAGAAGCGCTGAAAAAAGCATAATTGCAAATGTTTTGCAAAAAGGGGCCGGCGAAGTTGATTCCCGGACCCCTTTGAGGTTATAATCTACATATAAAACAGACGAGGAGGAAGTATCAGTGGTTCGTGTCATCTTTGGCGAAAAGGGGACGGGCAATTCAAAGCGCATTATCCAAATGGCAAATGACTCGGTAGATGAAACTCAGGGCAGCGTGGTATTTATTGACGCGGAGGGCCAGTATCTTTTCGAGCTCAAGCATGCGATACGCTTTATAGACGCGGGACACTACAACATAAACAGCCCCAAGATGTTCTACGGCTTCCTTGCGGGCATAGCGGCTCAGGATTTCGATCTTCAGAGGATATACGTGGATGGCTTCAGGAAGCTGGTAAAGCACCCGCTGAATGAACTGGAAGCAATGTTCGCACAGATACAGGATTTTGCGGATAAGAGCGGTATAGACATATTCATAGGCGTCAGCGAAGATGGGGGAGAAATGCCCCATTACCTGAAAAAATATGTGTGAGAACATTCATACATTCATATTATTATAAATTATACGGAATTGAGCGGCACGAGTGCCGCTCAATGCTTTTATATGATATAATTAACCTTGTATTTTTGCGGGAGGTGAAATATGCCGAACATTTTTGATATATTGGGGCCCGTGATGATAGGCCCGTCAAGCTCGCATACGGCCGGCGCCGCACGCATCGGGAACATGGCGCGCACACTTTTAGGCAGCGAGCCTGTAGAGACCAAGATACATCTTCACGGTTCGTTCGCCGAGACGGGCAAGGGCCACGGCACCGACCGCGCCATAGTTGGGGGGCTGCTGGGCATGAAACCTGACGACAGCCACATACCCTTCGCTTTCGACGAGGCGAAGGAGAGGGGCTTAAAATATGAAATAGATGCTGTTGCGCTGCGGGATGCGCACCCGAATACTGCGGTGATAGAGCTTACGGGCGCAGACGGCAAGCAGCTTGTCATGCAGGCCTCATCTATAGGCGGCGGCAGGATAGTCGTCAACAAGCTGGACGGTATAGATGTGAACTTTACCGGCAATTTCAATACTCTCGTCATACGTAATCAGGACGAAAACGGCGCGGTGGCGGCGGTAACGTCCATACTCAGCCAGATAAGGGTAAATGTGGCCAACATGAGCCTCTGCCGCCATAAACGGGGAGGCGATGCGCTTATGGTTATAGAGACGGATCAGCATGTAAAACCCAATCAGGTAGAGTTTTTGAGCGAGCTTCCCGGAATAATTTCCGTGACCTATTACGACAAGGAGGAAGAGGACGATGGCTCTCGATTCGATGAAGGAAATATTTGACCAGATGGAGCGGGAGAACATACCCTTCTGGGAGGTCGTATTGCAGGCCGACATGGAGGAGCGGCAGGTGACGCGCAAGCAGTCCATGGCCAAGATGCTCATCACCTGGCAGGCGATGGAGGACGCAGCGGACACATATACCGGCACGCGAAAGAGCGTCAGCGGCCTTGTGGGCGGCGACGGCATTAAAATGCGCCAATACGCCATGCGCGGCGCCGCCATGTCCGGCGGTTATGTATGCGATGTTATAGCGGAGGCTCTCAGAATGGCGGAGTCAAACGCATGTATGCGGCGCATAGGGGCGGCGCCTACTGCGGGAGCCTGTGGAGTGCTGCCGGCGGTGCTGCTGCCCCTTTGCAATTATGAGGAGCTCACTCAGCATCAGCTTCTGGAAGCGCTGTATGTGGCCAGCGGAATAGGCGCGGTAATTGCACACCGGGCCTGTATATCCGGCGCCGCGGGCGGATGCCAGGCAGAGATAGGCACTGCTGCGGCCATGGCGGCAGGGGCGCTGGTAGCCATAAAGGGCGGCACGGGCGCGCAGATAGGTCACGCGGTGGCCATGGCCCTGAAGAACCTAATGGGCCTTATATGCGACCCTGTGGCAGGCCTTGTGGAGGTGCCCTGCGTGAAGCGCAACGTAATAGGCGCGGTAGACGCGGTCAGCGCCGCAGATATGGCCCTTGCAGGTGTGGAGAGCCGCATACCCGTGGACGAGGTGATAGACGCCATGGGCGACGTGGGCAGGCGCATGCCTGTGGAATTCAGGGAGACAGCCCTGGGCGGCCTTGCCACGACGCCTACCGGTCAGGAGATAAAACACTGCATGAAGAAAAAAGAAGAATAAAAGCATATTCCCGGCAGCTTGCCGGGCTGTTTTTTTGCCGCAAAGTGGTGTAAAAAGACACTTTGGGCGCCCTTTATTTGACTAACATAGATAAAATTGGTAAAATACGCATAACAATGAGGTGGCGAAGCCAATTATTTTCGGAGGTAATTGCCAATGAGGTCCTTTCCAAGGACGATACTATACGCGGTAGCGGGAGTGCTTGTCATAGCGCTGATATCCTCCGCGCTTACCATGATCATAATGAACAGGACGTCTGGAGACAGGGTGGTGATGTCGGCTGAAGAATACTCTGAGTTCAGCCAGATAGCGGCGTTGGACGACGTGATGGACAGCATTGAAAAAGAATACTACGCCGAGGTGCCCTCCCGGGAAAAGATGATAGCGGGGGCGGCAAACGGCATGCTGGACACGCTCGACGATCCATACGCCAGATATTACACCGCCGAGGAGTATGAGGAGTACCTTGCCGCCATAAACGGAGAGTACTACGGCATAGGCCTGCTGGTAGGTCAGCCGAACGAGACGGGTTCCGAGGTGCTTGAGGTCTATCAGGGCAGTACGTCGGAGAGCGCCGGCATAAAGGTGGGCGACATCATAACCGCCGTGAACGGAACCAGCGTGGCGAATATGGATCAGGACGATCTAAGGGCATTGATAGACGCAAAGAAAACTGATGGCGTGCAGCTTTCCATACTGCGGGGCAGCGAGACGCTTGATATAACGGTCACCGGCGGCAACATAACAGTAAAGCACGTGGATTCAGCCCTCTTTAACGACAGGACCGGATACATTTATGTGAGCATGTTTACGGGCAACTGCGCAGACGAGTTTGAGAACGCGATAAAGGATCTTAAGAGCCGCAACATGAAGTCGCTTGTGATAGACCTGCGCAACAATCCCGGCGGTTCGCTGGATATAGTCGTAAGGGTAGGCGAGATACTGCTGGGCAAGGGCATGCGCATCGTGAGCGTTGGCCCTACGGATTCCACAGAGGAAACGGTATATGACGGCAAGGGCAGCGCCATAGGCGTGCCTGTAGCGGTTATAGTGAATGAGAACTCCGCATCGGCCAGCGAGATACTTGCGGCGGCCATACAGGAAAACGAGATAGGCGTAGTTGTGGGGACCAACACGTACGGCAAGGGTGTTGTGCAGACCACGTCATACATAGAATCCACCGGCGGCTGGCTCAAGATCACTACCGACGCTTATTACACCCCCAACGGCAACAACATAAACGGCGTGGGAATTTCACCCGATATTTTAATGGAGCTGCCGGAGCAGTATCGCAGAATGGCCATACCGGAACTCGTAAAGAACCACCAGAAGGAGGACACTCAGCTCTGGGAGGCACTTGACTACGTACGGGAAAGGGCCAACGAGGTATCGTAAATAAACAATACTCTTTTAGAGAGGAGCTTTATATGCAGCTTAGCGAGCTTATAAAAAAAGATCCTGTAATCGAGCGCGTTGCAAAGGCGGAGGAGGTCATCTGGTTTAATCCGGGCCTTCGGTGCCGGGACGACGCATTTGAAGGCATCAGCCTTACCATGGCGGACATTGACGACGCCGAGGCGCGCCTTACGCGCTTCGCACCCTTCATAATGCTCTGTTTCCCTGAAACTGCAGGCAACGGCGGCATTATAGAATCCCCTCTCACCGAGGTCGAGCATATGAGGCGGCGGCTCAACGGACACGGCGGCGGCATAGGCGGCAGGCTGCTCCTCAAGCGGGACAGCGACCTTGCCATTGCAGGCTCCGTAAAGGCGCGGGGCGGCATATACGAGATACTAAAGCACACAGAGGAGATCGCCCTCGAAAAGGGCCTTCTCAGTGGATATGACGATGACTATGCGAAGCTGGCCGGCGACGAGTGCCGCAGGGTGTTTTCGCAGTACACCGTGCAGGTGGGCTCCACCGGAAACCTTGGCCTTTCCATAGGAATAATGAGTGCGGCGGTAGGGTATAAGGTAATAGTACACATGTCCGCCGATGCCAAGCAGTGGAAGAAGGAGCTGCTGCGGAGCAAAGGCGTGAAGGTAGTGGAGTATAAGTCGGACTATTCAGAGGCGGTGAAGCGGGGCAGGGAGCTGTCCGACGCCGATCCCATGAGCTACTTTGTGGACGACGAGAATTCCGTCGCGTTGTTCCTGGGCTATGCAGTAGCGGCTAAGCGGCTGAAGGCACAGCTTGAGGATATGGGCATAGAGATAGGCGAAAACAGGCCGCTGATAGCTTACATACCCTGCGGCGTAGGCGGCGCGCCGGGCGGCATAGCCTTCGGGCTCAGGCTGCTCTTTGGGGACGATGCTCATGTATTCTTCGTAGAGCCTACTCAGGCGCCTTGCATGCTGCTTGGCATGGCAAGCGGACTGAACAATAAGATATGCGTGCAGGACGTGGGCCTTACAGGGCTGACCCATGCCGATGGGCTTGCGGTAGGCAGGCCCTCGGGCTTCGTGGGCGGCGTAATGAAGACGCTGCTTGCGGGCGAAATGACGGTGGAGGATTATAAGCTGTACGATTATATGCGGGCGCTGCTGGATACCGAGGGCATATTCATAGAGCCTTCCTCCTGCGCCGCGTTTGAAGGCCCTATGAAGCTCTGTTCAAGGGAAGGGGAGGAATACATAAGGCGGCACGGCCTTGAGGATAAGATGCAAAACGCCATACATATCCCATGGGCCACAGGCGGCAGGCTGGTGCCGGAAGAAATAAGAAAAGAGTACATGAGTACCTATCTAAAATAAAAGCAAAAATAAAGAGGCGCATAGAGCGCCTTTCAGAGTGTCAAAAAAGTGGCTGAATGCCACTTTTTTGAGTTTTACGGGTTTTGCCTCTCGCATTCGCTCCCGGGCGGCAAAATCCGCAAAGTACGAAAACCTCTGGGTTTTCATCCGTTCTGACGCACATGTCGTCAGAGCCGGATTAAACATAAGGGGCTGCGGCCCCTTATCAACCCTGGGGTTTTTTGACAGACTGAGAGGCGCATAGAGCGCCTTTTTATTTTGCGTAAGTGTCAGTCTGCACTGTCATCGTGGTGGCGTATGCCGTCACGACGGAACAGCAGCGATATGCCCCATACTCCTGCAAGGCCTACAAGCGTATAGATAATGCGGGCGAAGGTGCCGCTCATGCCGCCAAAGAGGCTGGCCACAAGGTCAAACTGGAAGAGGCCCACCAGGCCCCAGTTCAGTGCGCCTATGATGACGAGTATAAGTGCCAGTGTATCCATATGATGTCTCCTTAAAACTCCTTTGCTTTGATGGGCTTATTCTGCCCGGCAGGATACACATAATACGAGGGAAATAATGGCTTTTATTTTTTCTTTGGATAAAATATTTCTATTTCAAACTTATCGAAATCCACCGGCTCCATAAAGTCGTCTGCACGGAACACCACGCGGGAGAAGTCCTCCAGCTCCTTTAAATGCTTTTTGAGCATAACGGGGCGGGAGAGATCAAGCTCGTGGCAGAGCGGGCCTATGAGCTCGTCCCATTCGTCTGCCATGCCGCGCGTAAGCCCAGCGTATTCGATCGTGTGCTGTCGTATTATTTCATTGTTCTTACGAACGGTTCCCCAAAGCTTCATGCTGTCTGCTCCTCATTTCAGGGTAAAGATCAGGGCGGCGTTTCCGCCGCCCCATGTAAAGTATCTTTAAATCAGTTCTTGGTGATGTACTGCTGGGATACGAACAGTATCTTTCCGTTGTACTCTATCATGCTCCAGCCGCTGCCCATATCCTTGACGAAAGCGACCGCGGTGCCGTTTGCAAGCTGCATCATGGCGGTGCCGCTGGTGCTGGGCGAGAGCCTTGCGTTGAGGCCGTCGGTGTTTACGGTGGCGCTGGTAGTGGTATAGGAGGCGATGTCGCTCACCTTGGTGAGATACTTGCCGGAAACATAAGCCGTGGTGTTGTTGTAGGCGATCTTATACCAGCCGTTGCTGTCCGCGCTTATAACGTAAACCTTATCGCCGCCGCCCAGCTGGCCGAGTACGTCGGATGTATCGACCGCGTTGGCGCGGACGTTTATGCCATCGGTGTTGGCATAGTAGATGGATTTTGCATCCCCGACCTTGGCGGGCGTGGTCGCTGCGGTAGTTCCGCCGCCTGTGGGCGCGGTGGTGCCGCCGGCAGTGTTGTAGTCGACGGTGAAGGCCTTGCGGTTGATGGCGTAGCCGTTCTTGCGCGCCTCTATGTTGAGGGTGGTGGTACCGGCCTCGGTTATGGTGTAGGTATAGGTGAAGGAGCCTGTCTCATCGACGGGAACGGCTTCGTCGTTTACGTATATGCCGGCGGTCGTATCCTGCACAACGCCCGCTACCTCAACGATAGGACTGCTGACCGAGAAGTTCTCGGTGTTGGGGCTGGTAACGGTCATATCTATGGTGGGTATGCTTATAAGTATGGGGTTGGCGAAGGTAACGGGTTCGCTTTCGCCCTTCTTATTTATGACGGTAATATTGGGGGTAACCGCCAGGTAGCCGTCTGCGGTGAGTTCATCGGGATCCACAGGCTCGCTGGGGATCCAGAGCTGCTCGGGAATGCCAAAGGTGACGGACTTGCCGGATATGGGTTCCTCTTTTACAATGGAGCCTCCCTCGAAGCGCACTATGCTCTTCTTCTTGGCGTACACGGTGATGTTGTAAGCCTTATCGCCGGAGGCGGTGGTAGTCTCCTCAATCTTTGCTTCGCCGGTGACGGAGGACTTGCCGGAGCCTATTCCGCCGCTTACGAGCTTGATTACGCCGAATACGATAGCGCCAAGCAGCAGTATGCCGCCAAGTATCATGGCCAGAAGCTTGATGTTGAGGCTGCTCCTCCTGCGGCGGGAGGGCTGGCTCTTCCTGGGGGCGGAGGCGCGCGGAGCGGTACGGGAGACGGGGCGCTGTGCCGGAGCAGCCTTCTTATTGCCGCCGGCGCGCTTGCTGCGCCTGTCGTCGGTCTCCGTGTAGTCATAAGAGAACATTCTGTCATCTATGGGATCGGCATATTTTATGCCGCTCTTGGATGGCTGCTGTGGGGTGGAATATGAACCGGACCAGGCGGAAGAAGCGGCGGATACTGCCGCGGCAGATACGGCGTCGCCTATCCTTGCCCCGCATGAGTTGCAGAAACGCTGGCCTTCAGCAAGCCGCGCGCCGCACTTGGGGCAGACGGGGCCGGACTGTACTGCGGACTGACGGGGCTGCTGAACGGGCTGAGCGGGCTGAGCGGGCTGAACCGTCTCCTCGGCCTTGCCGTTCAAAAAGTCCGCGGGTATATCGTTTTCTGAAATAGTATTGGCGTTGAATTCGGGTTTTGCCCAAACGGGGGAGCGAACGAAGCTGCGGGGGGAGGCGGGAGCCTCTGCGCCGTTATCGGCATTGTCGCTGCCGTGCAGGGGAGCGGAACACTTTTTGCAGTACTCGAGGTAGTCCTCATTGTTGGTGCCGCATACCTTACATATCATATAAAAATCCTCCTACAAGGTTGTGGTCAAGGGACAAGGGGGCATATTGCAGCCGCCGCCGTTGACTTTGCATATCTATTCGAAGATAATTATACCAAATTGCAATGGGGAATGAAACACTTTTCAAATGATAATTATAAACAAACTTTAAATTATATATGGCACATAGCCGAAATATACTGCCCGTGGTATAATCAACTAAAGTTTTATAAAACCGTTTATGGAGGTAGCCCGTGAATCGTGTAATCGCGGCGCTTATGGCGCTCATACTTATAATGACCGCAATATCTGCGGCAGGCTGCGAAGCAAAGGAGGATCCCTACAAGGGCTACTGTACGGACGGGGAGCTTGCGGGCGGCGCCGCCCTTCAGAACGCCAACGCAAAGTCCGTCACCGTGTCCTGTGAGGGCGACGTTGTGCGCATAAGGCTGGAGTTCTATGTGGGCAGCCGTATGAGCGGCGGCAGCGAGGAGGCGGAGGCCTCCACGGTGCCGGCGTATAAGGTGTACAGGCTGGGTTACCCTTCAAGGCTGGCGGTGGAGTTCAACGACCTGGAGTATGCCGACTTTGCCCGGACAGAAACCGAATGCGCAGGCTGTGTCCAGGGAGCTTTTGTGCACAGGATCATGGAGGAAAAGAAGGCATGCATATACTTTCAGCTTTCCGCCGATCCCGCGTTCAAGGCCTTCGCCAGCGGCAATGTGCTGGAGATAGAGATCAAGCCCGTAGCGGAGGCGGAAAAAAAGAAAAAGAAGAATGAAAAACCCAAGTATCAGGTCACGGCGAACGCCTATGACGACTACTGCGAGGGCAAGCTGACTGCTGACGGCCTTACCCCTACGCTGGACGCGGATAAGTGCGACGTACTGCTTATATCAGGCGTTATGGATTCAGACATAGCAGCCGAGATGTTTATTAAAGACATAGTCGATAAAAACATCTCCGCCGTCCAGGAGGAGTGGACCATAATAGAGGCGGATAAGCATAAGCTGCCCCAGTATGACGATACGCTTGTATACAAAGCCGCTTACTCCCAAAATGTTCTGCGCAGCACGGATGGCAATGTGGAGAGCGCAGAGGTACTCATACCCGATGGGTGGTATCTGACACAAATACCGAAACGCGCGGGAGGCGGCGCACTTTATACAAAACGTATAAAGGAAAAGGACGCTTCGGGCGACTATACCGGCGAAAGACTGTACATAAGAAATGATGACGGCACATCTGAGGAATTCATGGACTATGGCTTCGAAACCATAGAGAGCGCGGAGTTTTCTCCCGATGGAAGAAAGCTTGCGCTGCTTGAGCGGGCGGCGGAAGCTACCAACCTTTACATAATAGACGTGGAGGCCGAGGAGGTGCTGACCGACCTTACAGATGTGGGCTTTGGCGACTCGGTAAGCGCCTATACGTGGGACGATATAGGAACTACGATTTACGCCGTGAGCGGCACGGATTCCATGACCATACATCAGTACGACTTTGACGTACCCGATGAGAGCAAGCGCCATTCCATAGTGGAAAAGAACGGCGCGGATGAGGGCAGCATAGCCTTTGCAGACGGGCGCATATACTTCGTACAGGGTGACATGGAGAACGGCGATATGATATACAGGGTAAAGTGCGACGGCGGTGTGCGCAGGCAGTTCACCTACGGAAGCCTGTTTGCTCTTTCCGGCAATAAGGAATATATGGCTATAAACGCGGAGAGCGGGGCTGCGGCATCCAGCACAGGCAGCGAAAAGCTCAGGATATACGAAATGGATTCAGGCAACAGCATACCTGTATCCAACGAGTTCGGCGCTCAGGAATTCGTATGGTCCAGGGACGGTTCGAGGCTGTATTACTTCGAGAACAGGCTGTCGGGTGACGAGGAGAACGCCGAGGAGGGCAGCTCCAATAACGATGAGTATCCGTATACGCTTTGGGTGTATGATCTGGTTGAGGGCAAGAACCGCAGAGTGGCGGATATGCCAACCACAGCCATATTCCCCGGCGATTCACCGGAGATACTGTATTTAAATTTCAACGACAGCGATACCATGGGCGAGAAGATAAGGGCCACGTATATCCTCGACGCCGGCCGTATCGCGTCGTAAATCAGAATATGGACATACGGGCGCGTTAGGTGTAGAATAATAAAGCCAAAAGGCAAAAAACAATTGAATAGTCAAAAGGCGCAGAGTAGGACGCCGCGCGTTGTTCCGAGGCAGAGCAGGATAGTTGCTTCGGACTCAGTGCTCCGGGGACGGGGAGTTGTCCCGGGGACGAAAAGCCAGATGGCTTACGGTGCGGCATCCGCATCCCGCTGCTGCATAAAGGAGAACTGCCTCCTCTATGTGGTGAAAACTATCAAAGGAGGTAAGTTCTATGGAAAAGACAAGGAACAGCGCAAACGTAGACCCAAGGACAAGACGGCTCGCTTTTTGTGCGCTGCTTACGGCGCTGGGCGTGGTGCTGGGAGGGCTGCTCAGCATACCGGCGATGCCGCTGGGCAGTTATACGCTGAAGATAGGCTTAGGCGTGCTGCCGGTAATAGTGACGGCGGTGCTGTATGGTCCGCTGTACGGCGGAACGGTAGGGGCGTTGACGGATCTTTTGCAGGCGCTGATATTCCCCAAAGGGGCCTATATGCCGTGGTTCACAGTAATAGGGGCGCTTTTCGGGGTGATCCCCGGTATGTTCTTCGTAAAGGGCCAGAAGCCTACGCTGAAGCGCATATTCGTAGCTGTGTTTTCAGGACAGACGGTTTGCAGTGTGGTGCTCAATACGCTGCTGCTCATGTGGCTCTACGGGTCTCCGTGGCAGATCGTATATGCGAGGTTAATAAATCAGGCGGTGATGATACCGCTGTATACCGCCCTCGTGTATTACGTGGTAAAGCTTATGGATAAGTGTGGGATTATATAAACCCGGATAAATGTGCATACTTTTCCGTATATGGAAAATACATATACGGAGGATAAGACAATATGCTTCTGGGCTTGAAGGAAAAGAAAAGGGAACAGGGCAAAACAGAGGATATACGCCGCGCCATGGAACAGTGGCAGGAGGCCGAAAGGTACTTCAAGAGCGTATCCGATACCGACCTTGTGGATTACGCGGTTTTCGAGATGGAGGCTGCGAGAAGGAAATACATGCTGCTCCTCAAGCGCTATGCAGAGGAGCGTAAATACGGGGAGTAGAAATATAATGCTGGAAACGCTCATCATGTTTGGAATAGGTATACTTATGGTGTGGGTCATATGCAAGATCTTCGCATGGCCCCTCAAGATACTTTTCAAGCTGGTGATAAACGCCGTTATGGGCGCTATCGTGCTGCTGGTAATAAACATAATCGGCAGCGCGGTAGGCTTTACGCTGCCTATAACCGCCCTTACGGCGCTGCTGGTCGGGCTGCTTGGCGTGCCGGGCGTAGTGCTCATAGCGCTTTGGACGCTTTTAATGTAGAATTGCTGAATTGCTTCTCCTGCCATGCGGGGGAAGCTTTTTGCGAGTGGGAGTGCGAAAGATGGAAGATCATATCAAAGCATTGCGGAATATGACAGAATCCTCCGGCCGCATAGTGTTCTTTGGCGGCGCGGGGGTGAGCACGGAATCCGGCATACCGGATTTTCGCAGCGAAAACGGCATATACGACGCTATACGCCGTTTCGGCGAACGTCCTGAGACGCTGCTGAGCCATAGCTTCTTCATGGAGCACACCGAGCGCTTCTTCCAGTATTACAGAAGCGCGCTGCTTGTGACAGACGTACAGCCTAATGCCGCTCATCTGGCCCTTGCCCAGCTGGAGCGCGAGGGCAAGCTTACAGCGGTTGTTACCCAGAATATCGACGGCCTGCACACCAGGGCCGGCAGCAAAAACGTATATGAGCTCCACGGCAGCATATACAGAAACCACTGCATGAATTGCGGCAAATTCTATTCCGCCGAGGATATAATGGATATGGATACCGTGCCTGTGTGCAGCTGCGGCGGCGTGATAAAGCCGGACGTAGTGCTTTATGAGGAAGGCCTGGACAGCGATGTGCTTCAGGGCGCCGTAACTCACATAATGCGGGCGGATATGCTCATAGTTGGCGGCACGTCGCTGGCTGTTTACCCGGCTGCAGGGCTTATTGACTATTACCGCGGGAACAGGCTGGTGCTCATAAATAAGAGTGAAACGCCTTATGACAAAAGGGCGGATCTGGTCATACACGAGTCCATAGGCCGTGTGCTGTCGGAAACGGTAAAATTTAAATAAACAAATCTGTTCAGAGGAAGGAGCTTATATCAATGGCAAAGGCTACTACCGCCATTCTGCTTGCAGCAGGCGAGGGGAAAAGAATGGTGTCCAAAAAGCAGAAGGTAATGCATAACCTGTGCGGCAGGCCCATGCTGGGTTGGGTAATGCGCAGCGTTCAGCAGCATATCACGGAGAGACCCATAGTGGTGCTGGGCTTTGACGGGGAAAGCGTAAAGGATTATTTCGGCAAGGACTGCACCTACGCTTATCAGCAGAACGTGCCGGGCAACAGGGTGGACGCCCTCAGGGTCGGCATGAGCGCGGTAAACGCGGATACCGGCTATGTGCTGGTGATGGCGGGAAATATGCCTCTTATAACCGACCGCACTGTGGCGGCGCTGGTGGAGGCCGCAAAGGGCTTTTCAGCCTCCAGACTCATATGCTTTTCGGACGACGAGGATACGCTGATATCCCCGGCGTACTGCTTTGAAATAAGCGTGCTGAGAGAGTGCCTTAAGATGGACGCGAGCGATATAGAGAGCTACGTATCCTGCCTCCGAAAGAAGAACATGGCGGTGGTGGATGTGTACGCACCTTATATAGAGGGCATGGAGATAGCAGACAGGGAGGATCTGTGGTGCTGCAACGCTATACTGCGCAGAGAGATAAACGCTTCCCTCATGCGCAAGGGCATCACATTTATAGATCCCGAATCGGCATATATAGATGCCGACGTGCGAATAGGCATGGACACAGTCATATACCCAGACGTATACATGAGCGGCAGGACTGTCATAGGCGAAGGCTGCAGGATATACAATGGCTGCCGCTTTGATAATACCGTGGTAGGCGATAATTGCGATATGCAGGCCGTTGTGGCCATAGATGCCGTAGTGGACGACGGCGCCAGGGTAGGCCCCTATGTAAGGCTCAGGCCCAATACGCACATAGGCAAAAACTGCAAGATAGGCAACTTCGTCGAGATAAAGAACTCAACCATAGGCGAAAAGACTTCCGTGGCACACCTTACCTACGTGGGCGATTCCGACGTGGGCAGCCACGTGAACATGGGCTGCGGTACGGTGTTCGTAAATTATGATGGTTTTGAAAAGCACCGCTGCAAGGTGGGCGATAACGTATTCCTTGGTTGCCAGACAGCGCTGGTTGCGCCGGTCACCGTAGGGGACGACGTATATACCGCCGCAGGATCGGTCATAACCGAGGATATACCCGCCGGCACTCTCGCCATTGCGCGCACCCGCCAGGAAAACAAGGAGGGCTGGGTAGCTAAATACAGGGCGATCAAGAAAAAAGAAAAATAAAAGAATTTCTTGACAGGACATGGGGATTTGTGCTTTCATACATGAGGAACAAAAATAAATATAAAACGGGAGAAACAAAATGAGCCTTTACAGCGAATGGCAGGGAATCTGCGACCAGGTACAGGAGCAGGAGCCCGGCGTTGCGAGGAAGTTCTGGAAGGAATACTTCGCGGCGGAAACCGAAAATTATAAAAAGATACTCGGAGACTATACCAATACGGTAGAGGGCAAGCTTTCCAATCTTGCCAAGGAATTCAACATGGACGAGGTCACCTTTGTGGGCTTTTTGGACGGCATCAACAGCAGCCTCAAGAAGGAGATAAAGCTGGACAGCCTTAAGAGCGGCTCCAAGGTAACTCTGGATATCGACTTTGAAAAGCTTTACTACAATATGCTGGACTGCAAGGCGGAGTGGCTGTACACCCTCAAGGAGTGGGAACCTATCCTTACCCCCGAGCGCCGCAAGGAGATAACCCAAGAGTTCCGCACCTCCAAGATGTTCGTAAAGACGGCGGAGCCCGGCCGCAACGATCCATGTCCCTGCGGCAGCGGCAAGAAGTACAAGAAGTGCTGCGGAGCCGGCAAGTAATCAATACAATGTGTTTTACATGCGGTCCCCGGATATGCCGGACGACCGCATTTTGAATTTTTGGCAAACCCGCCCAATTGGATAAATAATATGCTATAATGGAACCGTTAATATAGCCATAATGATTATCGGATATAATTTTCTTAGCAAACGGGAGGCGTTCTGAATTAGTATGAAGATAAGATTCTGCGGTGCGGCCAGGTCTGTTACGGGTTCATGCCACATGATAACCTTCGAGGGCGGAAGCATACTTGTGGACTGCGGAATGCGGCAGGGCGAAGACGCGCATACCGATTACGGCGAGGGGGATTTTCCCTTTATACCCTCGGATATAAAGGCGCTGCTCATAACCCACGCGCATATAGACCATACCGGCATGGTGCCGCTGCTGGTAAAGCGCGGCTTCAATGGCCCGATATTCTCTACCGAGGCCACAGCAAAGCTCTGCGGGATAATGCTGCCGGACAGCGCCCACATACAGGAGCAGGACGCTGAATACCAGAACCGCAAAAATGAGCGGGCAGGCAAGCCTCTTGTAGAGCCTCTCTATACCGCTCAGGACGCCGAAAACTCCCTCAGGCTCTTTAAGGGCGTAAGGTATGACAGCATCATACAGATATGCCCCGGCGTGGAGGCAAGGTTTACAGACGTTGGGCATCTGCTGGGCTCCGCCGCCATAGAGGTATGGGTGACGGAGGGCGGCAAAAAGACCCGCATAGTATTCTCGGGCGACATAGGCCGCGATGACAGGCCCATAATAAAAGATCCCGAAAGCCCGGAGGGCGCGGACTACCTCGTGCTGGAGAGCACCTATGGGGACAGGCTGCACACGGTCAGCACCGACGACGAAAAGGAGCAGGAATTTGCGGAGATACTGCGCGGCGGCATAGCCCGCGGCGGCAATATAGTCATACCGGCATTTGCCGTGGGCCGCACACAGGAGCTTTTGTACTATATCAAGCGCTTTCTCGTGAATGGTACAGTACCCGGCCTTGAGAAGGTGCCGGTATACATTGACAGCCCTCTCGGCATAAAGGCCACGCGCATATATGCGGGCTGCGGCGCGGACTGCTACGATGACGAGACTAAGGCGCTCGCCAGAAGCGGCGACCTTTTCGAGTTTGACAGCCTGCACATCGCTGAGACGGTGGAGCAGAGCATGGAGATAAACGAGCTTACCGGCTGCAACATAATAATATCCGCATCCGGCATGTGCGAGGCGGGCCGCATAAGGCATCATCTTAAGAATAACCTGTATAAGGCAAACGCGACGGTGGTGTTCGTAGGCTATCAGGCGGTAGGCACACTGGGCAGGATAATCATCGACGGCGCAAAGAAGGTAAAGATACTTGGCGTACAGGTCATAATAAATGCGGCGATAAAGCAGATTGAAGGCTTCTCAGGCCATGCGGATCAGAGCGAGCTGCTGGAATGGGTATCCGAGATACCCGAGACCCCAAAGAGGATATTCCTTGTACACGGCGAAGACAAGGCCATAAACGCGCTGAAGGGCAAGCTGCAGGAGAGGGGCTATAACGTCGAAGTGCCGGAGATGTTCGAGGAATTCGATCTGGGTACAGGAGAGGTATATGCCACCGCCACAAAGAAGGTCACGGAGGAGGAAAGGCAGCGCAGGCAGCAGACGGCCGATATACGCGCATCGCTCAAGCGCCTGATATTCGCGGCTACCGAGCTGCTCTCTGCGGAGCCCGATAGGGCAAAGGACATGGAGGAGGACATAGGCGGCCTTGCGGATCGCATGGAAAAGCTTGTAAAATAGCTTGAATACACGGCTTGAAGTATGAAAACGAATGTGGTAAAATACTTCGGTAAATAAAACGGCGTTGAAGGAGAAAAGCAAAGCGTTTTCCGCCGCAGAGAAGGCCCTGTTAGCTGGGAGGGGCCTGCAAAGGCGCATTGCATGAGTTCGCTCCGGAGCCGCCCCGGTGAAGCCTGAAAGGGTGCGTAGTCGGGGCCGGGTGTGCCCGATACAGCTTTAAAGGCCCCGTGATGGCGGGGTAAATTAGGGTGGTACCACGAACGCGCCTTCGTCCCTTCGGACAAGGCGCGATATTTTTTTGGAGGAAAGCGAAAGATGAACGAGACACTTCAAAAGATCAGGCAGGAGACACTTGAGCGCCTGAAGGCCGCGAAGGACGAATCCGAAATCGAATCCCTCAGCGTTTCGGTTTTTGGCAAGAGCGGTTCCCTTACGGAGATACTCAAGTCCATGGGCAAGCTCAGCAAGGAGGAGCGCGCCTCTGTGGGCCAGTCTGTGAACGCCGTGAAGAAGGAGCTTGAAAAAGAGCTCAGCGGGCGCAAGGCTGAAATCGCCGCAAGGATGCAGGAACTGCGCTTTGAGCGGGAAGCCATAGACGTTACCGAGCCCGGTAAAATAGCCCAGCCCGAAGGTCATCTGCACCCGATGACTCAGACCTACCGCGCTATTCGCGATGCATTGGTAGGCATGGGCTTTACCACATATGAGGGCCCAGAGGTGGAGTATGACGATTATAACTTCACAAAGCTGAACCTGCCCCTGGATCACCCTGCCCGCGATATGCAGGATACCTTCTATGTAAACGACCGCGTTGTGCTGCGCACCCATACCTCCCCGCTGGAAGCGAGGGCGCTGCTGAACCTCAAGCCTCCCTTCAGGCTCATAATGCCGGGCCGCGTGTTCCGCGTAGACGAAGTGGACGCAAGCCACAGCCCCGTTTTCATGCAGATGGAGGGCTTCGTAGTGGATAAAAACCTGACCCTGGCAGATCTCAAGGGTACGCTGCTCACCTTCATACATACCGTATTCGGCGAGGACGTGAAGATGCGCTTCCGACCCAGCTACTTCCCCTTTACGGAGCCTTCGGCCGAGGTGGACATTTCCTGCACCCTCTGCGGCGGAAAGGGCTGCCGTCTCTGCAAGGGCACAGGCTGGCTGGAGATACTGGGCTGCGGCGTTACCAACCCACATGAGCTTGAAAACTGCGGCCTCGATCCCCACGAGTGGAAGGCAATAGCTTTCGGCGTAGGCGTGGACCGCATAGCGAGCCTGAAATACGGCATAACGGATATCCGCCTCGAGTACGAGAACGACGCCCGTTTCCTCAAACAGTTCTAAAGGGAGGTAAGAATTACTATGAAACTGCCGCTTAAATGGTTAAAGGAATATGTGGATTTTAACGTTACTCCCGAGAAATTCGTGGAGCTGATGATGTGGCGCGGCTTTGAAGTGGCCGATATAGAAGACGAGATGCCCGGCATCACCAATGTCGTAGTAGGCAGGATAGAGGCGCTGTCCAAGCACCCCAACGCAGATAAGCTCCAGATCTGCTCCATAAACGTGGGCAGGGAAGAAAACATATGCATAGTTACCGGCGCGACTAACGTATATGAGGGGGCGCTGGTGCCGGTAGCGCTGGACGGCGCACACCTTGCGGGCGATATAGTGATACACCCCACAAATATGCGCGGCGTTGAAAGCCTGGGCATGCTGTGCTCCGGCAAGGAGCTGGGCCTTACCGAGGCGGATTATCCCGGCGCCGAGGTATACGGCATAATGCTGCTTCAGGGCGAGCATCCGCTGGGACAGAGCATTCAGGAGGCCGTAGGCCTTGGCGATCTGGTATTCGATATAGAGCTTACCCCAAACAGAGCGGACTGTCAGAGCATAATAGGCATTTGCCGCGAGGCCGCCGCCGCTCTGGGCCAGAAGTTCCGCGAGCCTGAGATCAAGGAGATAAAGGGTGCCGGCAACAGCGCGGATTACGCCTCCGTGGAGGTGCTGGATACAGACCTCTGCCCGAGGTATATCGCAAGGGCGGTTACGGACATCAACATCGCGCCTTCACCGGCGTGGCTGCAGAAGCGCCTGCGCAGCGTTGGCCTTCGTCCCATAAACAACATAGTAGATATCACAAATTACGTAATGGTGGAGTACGGCCATCCTATGCATGCGTTCGATCTCTCCTGTATAACCGACGGCCATATCATAGTGCGCCGGGGCAAGGAAGGGGAAAAGGTAGTTACCCTTGACGGCAAGGAACGGGAGGTTTCTCCCGATGTGCTGCTCATAGCCGATCCCATAAAGGGCGTGGGCATAGCAGGCGTAATGGGCGGCGAGAACTCCGAAATAACAGAGAATACTAAGACTGTGCTCTTTGAGGCTGCGGCCTTCAAGGGCAGCAATATCCGTCATACCACCCGTGAGCTGCATCATGTTACCGACGCCGCCGCACGCTTCATAAAGGGGGTAGAGCCTGTCAATGCCATGGATGCCATAAACAGGGCCATAGAGCTCGTGGATGAGCTGGGCGCAGGCAAGGTTATAGGCGAGAGCATAGACGTATGCGCCGTGGATACCAATGAGCGCGTGATAAACGTGGACTGGAAGCACGTAAACGCCATACTGAATACTGCCATTGCTCCTGAGGAAATGGTGAAAATGCTGGATACCATAAATATTCCCGCCAAGGTTAGCGGCGAAAAGCTGGTTGTAACCGTTCCTCATTACAGGGTTGATATCGAGAGCAGCATAGAATCCGATTGGGATATTGCCGAGGAGATTGGCCGCATCTACGGCTATTACAATATCGAGCCTACCCTTATGAAGGGCGATACCTTCCGCGGACGCCTCAGCCCCGAAACCGCATTCGAGGACGAGGTAAAGGATATGTGCGTCACCATGGGCTGCTATGAGATGTACAACTACAACTTTACCGGCCCCGCAGTACTTAACGCTCTCCGCATACCCGAGGGCGACGAGAAGCGCCTTGCGGTGAAGCTATTGAACCCCTTCGGCGAAGATCAGAGCCTCATGCGGACCACCCTCATGGCAGGCATGCTGGACACCTTGGCCCGCAACTGCAACCGCAAAACCGGCTGCGGCAGGTTCTTTGAGGTGGGCAACGTACATTTTGACAACAACGCCGACCTGCCCGAGGAACGCAAAATGCTGGGCATTATAGTGAGCGGCGGCGATGAGAGCTTCTTTACCCTCAAGGGCTGCGTGGAATTCATACTGCGCCGCCTCGGAATAGAGGACAGGGCAGAGTTTGTAACAGGCGGCGGAGAGTACCTCCAGCCCGGACAGAAGGCTACTGTGCTGGTGAACGGCGAAGTAATAGGTGAAATGGGAACGATTCATCCAGATGTGCGCAAGGCCTTCAGCGTTCCTCAGGCAGCGTATGCCGCAGAGCTCAACATGAAGAAGCTCTTTGACAGGCGCGTGGAGAAGAAGACCTACAAGGCGCTTCCAAAGTATCCTCTCGTACCTCGCGATATAGCCGTGGTGGTAGATGAGAATGTCACCTCAGCCGAGGTGGTAAAGGTCATACAGCAGTCTCCCGTAAAGGTGATACTCGAAAACGTAGAACTGTTTGACGTGTACAGGGGCCCCGGCATACCCGAGGGCAAGAAGAGCATGGCCTACTCCTATACCGTCCGCGCAGAGGACCGCACCCTTACAGATGAGGACATAAGCGGCGCCATGAATGCCATAGTACGATCTCTCAAGGCAAGGCTGAATGCAGACCTCAGGGCGTAACTGTGTAAGACATAAAGCTGAACGGCTCGTATCCTGCCTTTGCACAGGGTACGAGCCGCTTTCGTTTCAATACTATTTTTGCGCCGCGCTTATCTGAATCTCCTTGAACGGGAACGTGAGCGTATTGGGGCAGCCGTTCTGGAGCGGGCCGCCGCGCCGCGCCTTCTTCTTCTGCGGCGCCGGTTGCTTCTCAGGATTATTATGCGAATTATCATAAATATCGCCAGTATGGCTACTGCAATCAGCACCCAGAACAGCCACGGTGAACCGGTATCGCTGGCGCCGGGATCGAATATCAGAGGGCTTTCGGAGGGGTTGGCACTTATCATGTTGCCTATTTCGTCTACGCTGTTGTCGGCGGTGAGGGTGGCGGTAAGTATGGCTGCACCGTTGCAGGTATAGGTCACAGTGCCAACCTCATCCCCTGCGGCTATGGGGGCGGTCAGTGCCGCAGCCCCGTCCCGGTATGTAACGTTTGGGGTTATGGTATCCTTGGAGGAGATAACGCCGCTGACAAAGTCGCGGGTGCCGGCGATTATTTTACCGGAGACGTCCGCCGTGGCGGTGAGCCCGCCTCCATCCTCAAAGGAGCCGTTTTCAACGGGCACGCTGAAGCTGGACTGCAGGTTAAGCTCGCTTACGCTTACGGAGGAGTAATTCTCAAAGCCCCAGTTGAAGAATTTAGGGGCGTTTTCAAAGCGTGTATAGCGGTACTTGTCGCCCTGCGGGTCGCCAAAGAGCACGCAGATTAGCTCTACGCCGTCCTTCCTTGCGGAGGCCACTATGCAGCGGCCGGCCTGATCCGTATCGCCGGTCTTTATGCCGGTGGCGTACTGGTAAAGGTAGCTCTGAGTATCCTTTTCACCTTTATGAATAAGACGGTTTGCGTTTTCAAGGTGATAGCCGTCGCTGTCCTTGTTCGTAGGGGGGACGTCCCAGTATTGTGCGCTTACTATTTCGCGGAATTTCTGGTTTTGCATAACGTAACGGCCCAGCAGCGCCATATCGTAGGCGGTGGAGTAGTGGTTATCGTCGTGCAGGCCGTTGGCTTTTACAAAGTGGGTGTCGTTCATGCCGATTTCGGCGGCCTTGGCGTTCATCAGCTTTGAAAACTCATCCTGGCTGCCCGATATATGAATGGCAAGGGCGCTGGCGGCATCGTTGCCGGATACCATCATGGTGCCGTATATGAGGTCGATTATGCGCAGCTCCTCGTTGTTCGAGAACTTCATAAGCGAACCGCGCTTGTCAAAGTTGCTGCCGACATTTACCTTTTCTTCAAGATTATCGCACAGCTCAAGGGCAAGTATGGTGGTCATTATCTTCGTGGTGCTGGCGGGGTACGCCTTGGAACGGGCGTCCTTTTCATAGAGCACCGCGCCGGTGTTGGCGTCCATGAGGCATATATGCTTTGTAGTAGGGGCTTCCGGCGCCGCCTCCGCAAGGGCGGCAGGCATCAAGCCTATTACGGTAATAAATATGAGCATTGCGGAAATAACGCGCTTCAAGGGTAGAACATTCCTTTCGTACAGAAAAAACTGCGGCTCTGCGCCGGATTACGGCATTGCTCGCCATAAATAACTATAATAGTATAACAAATCATCCCCCGCTTTGTACAGCAAAAAAGATTCTTTTGGCGCAACATGACAGGGAATGTTCACAAAACATATGGGTTTTAACGGTTTCAAATTATAAATAATATGATATAATTTTTACTATAGGGATACTATGCCCATTAGCAGATAAACAGGAGGGCTTTATATGGCAAAGAGAATTCTTCTTGTGGACGACGAGCCGCTGATAGTAAAGGGGCTCAAGTTTGCGCTGGAATCCGACGGATACGAGACGGATTCCGCCGGAGACGGCGAACAGGCCCTTGAAAAGATACAGGACGGCAATTTCGATCTTATACTGTTGGACGTTATGCTGCCCAAGATGAGCGGAATAGAAGTATGCCAGGCGGTGAGGGAGAAGAGCGACGTGCCAATAATCATGCTCACCGCAAAGGGCGAGGATATGGATAAGATACTGGGCCTCGAATACGGCGCGGACGACTACATGACAAAGCCGTTCAACATACTCGAGGTAAAGGCTCGAATAAAGACCATACTTCGCAGGGCGGACGCCGGCAAGGAGGCTCCAAAGATGGAAATCACCGCCGGGGACATCACAATAAACATAAATACCCGCAGCGTTATAAGCCATGGGGAGCCTGTGAACCTTACGGTAAAGGAATTCGACCTGCTGAACCTGTTCATGTCCAACATAGGCAAGATTTACAGCCGGGACGAGCTGCTTGAGACCATATGGGGCTTCGACTATATCGGGGATTTCAGGACGGTAGACGTACACATAAGACGGCTCAGGGAAAAGATCGAGAAGGATCCTGCGAACCCGAAGCACATAATGACAAAGTGGGGAGTTGGCTATTACTTTGCAGAATAAGCGTAAGGCAACAGACTTTTTCGGCTCGCTGCGTTGGCGAATGGTGGGTATATACCTGCTTGTAACCGTGCTTGTGCTGGTGGCCATAAGCAGCCTGGTATCCAGCCTGCTGGAAGAATTTCTCGTGTCGCAGCGCACTCAGGACCAATTGCAGGAGACTGCACGCCTTGCGCTGGAGGTAGCTCCTTATATGAGTGGGGCTGATGTGGACGAGCTGTTCACATATATAGAAGACAGGGCCTATTCCATGGGGGGAAGAGTGCTGGTGCTGGATTCGGACGCAGTAGTGCAGATGGATTCCGCCTCCCGGGAAAACGGGTTCCTTTTGCCGTACCGCGAGGTGCGGGAGGTGCTTCGGGAAGGCAAGGATTCCGCTTACGGCTTCCACCATATCCTTCGGGGCGGAGATGAAGGGGTTTTCACCCAAGGCGACCAGAGTATCTGGGCAGTGTACTACACGGTGCCGCTGACCGTCAGCGGCCACAGGGATGGAGCCGTGCTGTTTTCTGCCTCCATTCAGGACGTGGTGGACAGCCTGAACGAAGTGACAAGGCAGATAACCGTCATATTCGTGGCTGTGGTAATAATCATAATAATCGCAATATTCCTGCTCTCGGGCTGGATAACCAAGCCTATAGTGGAGCTTACATCAGCCATACGCCGCATGGGAACACAGGGCTATGTGAGAGTGGACGAAAAGGGCAGCGGCGAGATAGCCGAGCTTGGCCGCGCCTTCAACCGCATGAGTGAGCGTATAGAGGATCACGACAGGGTGCGCGACGAATTCGTGGCCAATGCCTCCCATGAGCTGAAGACGCCCCTTGCTACGATGAAACTGCTTTCTGAAAATGTACTGTATCAGGATAACCCGGATCCCGCCATGATGAAGGAGTTCTTCGGGGACGTTAACCATGAGGTGGACAGGCTTACGAGGATAGTTACGGAGCTTCTGCGTCTTGTACAGGAGGATACGTCGGACGGGCAGCTCAACCTTGAAAAGCTGGACCTTGACAAGCTGGTTGGAAGCGTATGTACCCGCCTTGACAGCCTTGCCGAGAATAAAAACATAAGGCTCGTGACAGAGCTCAGCCCCGTCACCATGGATGGCGATCGGATGCGCCTTGAACAGGTGGCGGTGAACCTTGTGGAAAACGCCATAAAATATACCGATGAAGGCACCGTGAGCGTGCGCGTGGCCCGGGAGGACAATTATGCCGTATTGGAAGTGAAGGACACCGGCATAGGCATACCGGAGGAGTCCGTAGAGCACTTGTTCGAGAGGTTCTACAGGGTGGATAAGGCACGCTCCAGAAGCACCGGCGGCACAGGCCTGGGCCTTTCCATAACCGAAAAGCTTGTGGCTCAGCATCACGGCAGGATAGAAGTAAAGAGCAAGCTTGGCGAAGGCAGCTGCTTCACAGTACGTATTCCCATAAGGCAGGAAAGCGAGGGCAAGTGATGGTCAGCAGAATTATCAGGATAATATCGCTTACTCTGTCTATGCTTCTTGCCCTTTGCTGCATGACGGGCTGCTTCGGCAAGATGATAGTTCAGGACGAGGAGCACGCGGAATTACCGGATGTGGATCCGGAGGACGGCGTGGAAAAAACTGTGGTTGTGAAACTTTACTACAGGCTCACCAATGAGGAATACCTTGCAGGAGTGGAGAGCAGCGTGACGGTGCGGGCAGGCGAGCGCACAGAGACAGCGGTGATACGCGCGCTAATAGAAGGCGTGCCGCCGCTCGCGTCAAACGTCAGCGCGCTGTTCCCGAGCGGTACTTCCATAGAGAATACATATTATGAAAAAGGCATACTTTACGTTACCCTTTCCAAAGAGGTGCTGGACGACAGTATAATCGCTTCATTGAAGGAAGAAGATTATCAAAGCCCTGAAGACTATCAGCAGGCGGTAGACGAGGCGACGAGAGAGATGTACCTCAGGCGCAGGCTGGGCGTATTGTCCATAGTCAATACCATTGCGGGCAGCGACGAGGGCTCCAGGGTGCAGATAATGGTGGATAATGAAGGCTCGGGTACTGGCAGCAGGATGCCATATGAGACTTTCGGCTTTGAAAAACGCCAGGGGGAGATAATGGAGCCTATGGGCTTCGATGAAAGCGTGGTAGTGACGCCGGAAAAGGTGGTGGGCTGCCTGCTTGAAAGAATAGCAAACGGACAATACGATATGGCGTATGCGCTGGTGGCCGAAAGCGATTACTACGGTATAACTAAACCTGCTTACGCCGACTTTGAGGCGGAGATGGAGGCGCTGGGCAGGCTGGAATCCTACGAGATCACCGGAACGGCCGAGGATGGAGACGGGATATATGTAATGGCGGATGTACGAATAGCCGCTCCCGGAGGTACGATGAGAAATATAATCAAAGCGAGGATATACCTTGAAAGGGAAGGCGACCTTTATAAGGTGTATTACAGCTCGCTGCAGGCGTTGATGGAGAGCTGACCATGACGGTATTAGCTAAAAAAATCATATGTCTCCTTCTGGTGCCGGTTATATGCATAGGGGCCTTTTCAGGCTGCTCAGGCGGCAGTGCCGATGTTCCGGAGATGACGCTGAGCGATTACGTGCCAAAGCGCGAGGGCGATGAGGATACATTTACCGCACAGCTGTATTTTGTATCCGACGACGGGCTGCACCTTTCCATTGAAGAACGGGAGGTGCAGTGCGGAAAGGGAATGAGCCGGGCGGAGGCGGCGATAGGCGCGCTCATAGACGGCCCTGTGACTACCGTGCTGAACCAGTCGGTACCGGGCGATATGCTGCTCCAGCGTGTAGAAACCTCATATGAGGCCTGCAACGTATACCTACTCGCGTCTTACACGCCGGATGCGCGGACATGGGCGACAGCTCAGGCTGCCATAGCCGCCACCGTGTATGCCTGCGAGAATATAGCCTCCATAAACCTTTACCTGAACGGCATGGCCCCTGCCTACTACGCAAGGCCGATGGGCGCGGTGACGCCAATAAGCAATACGCTGGACGCGTATATTGTGGAATTACAGCAGCAGTATACCGATATAGCTCAGGGTACGGATAATGAGACAGGAGCCGGCGTATATGAAACGCGCATTGCCACGCTGTACTTTACCGACAGCAGCAATACGCTGCTTATAGCAAAGAACGTACCCCTTAATTATGACAGCACTGAAACCAGCGTCAGGATATCGTATCAGATTTTGAATAAGCTGCTCGACGGAGCTGAAGGCCTTGAAGCCGTGCTGCCCGCCGATCTGCAGCTGCATAGCCCCATTCGGCTGGTACCGGAAAAAAACTATAACTATGGCGGCAATGGGAATTTCGAAGACGGAGAGTCCCCTCACCCCAGCGAGACGGCGCCGGAGATAGAAAAGCCGGAGGACCAGGGCCTTATGCAGGGCGAACCGATGGTGGCTGAGATAGTGCTGGAAAAGCCGAAGGAAAAATATGACGAAGATATACTGAGCGGCGCTCTTACGCTTACGCTGACGGGATATATACCGGATCTTATCGGTGTGTCGATCACCATGATCGACGAAGACGGAAAGATTACCGAGCTTGCTCCTGATGGCTATTTTACCCGGGAGGACTTTTCAGGCCGCATAGGCAGAATAGTCAATATAGATTACCCCAACAGGGACGGCAGCCTGCTTTACAGGGCGTCGAGGGCGGTGTCCAGCGAAGAGTCATATGATCCCATGGCGATACTTACAGAGCTGCTTTCCGGCTCGACGGATCTCGGCGGGATGTGCGGAGGCTTTACAGCCGATGACATATCCGGCGTATATAAGACTGATAATACAATAGTCATAGACTGGAAGGTGGGCTTTACGGACAAGCTCAGGGCATACATAAACAGCGAGGACGATACCGGAATACCCCAGGAGAATCGCGAGAGGGCATTCATATACAGCATAGTGAACACCCTGACCGAGATAGAGGACATAGGCCGGGTATGGATGCTGGAGGACGGCAAAAAGCTGGGCAGCATAGATAAGATATACCTTGGCAACAGTCTAATGCGCAATCCCGGCATACTTGTTAACGAGTAGAAAGATTTGATTTATCGATGGAAAAGGAATTTGGATCAGGCAAGATAGTCCTCGGCATGTCCGGCGGAGTGGATTCCTCCGTGGCGGCGCTGCTGCTTAAAAAGCAAGGATACGACGTTATTGGCGTATTCATGAAAAACTGGGAGGAAAAGGACGAAAACGGCGTATGCAGTGCTGCGGCCGACTATGAAGACGTGCGCAGGGTGGCGGATAGGGTAGGAATACCGTATTATACCGTGAATTTCACAAAAGAGTATATGGACAGGGTGTTTTCCTACTTCCTTGAAGAGTACTCAATGGGACGAACCCCCAACCCGGACGTACTGTGCAACTGCGAGATAAAGTTCAAAGCGTTTCTGGATTTTGCCATGGGGCTTGACGCCGCGGCCATAGCTACAGGACACTATGCCCGTGTGGACAGGTCTACGGGGCGCACGCGGCTTCTGCGCGCTTATGATATGGGGAAGGATCAGACCTATTTTCTTGCCGGGCTGAATCAGCGTCAGCTGAGCCGGGCCATGTTTCCCATAGGAGAAATGCAGAAGGGCGACCTCAGGCGCCTTGCGGCGGAGGCGGGTCTTGCAACGGCGGACAAGAAGGATTCCACGGGAATATGCTTCATAGGCGAGCGCAACTTCAAAAAGTTCCTTATGCAGTATTTACCCGCAAAGCCGGGGGATATGATAGACCTGTCCGGAAGGGTGATAGGCAGGCATGACGGGCTGATGTACTATACCCTCGGACAACGCCGCGGCCTCGGCATAGGCGGGCAGAAGGAGGGCAGCGGGGAAAGCTGGTTCGTTATAGGCAAGGACATGGAGAAAAACCTGCTCATAGTCCAGCAGGGAGAACACGAGGAGCTGTTTTCGCTGGGCCTTGAGGCAAATAAAGTAAGCTTCATAGAGGGCGAACCGCCAGCGCGGGAATTTGAGTGTACGGCAAAGTTCCGCTACCGCCAGAGCGACCAGAAGGTAAAGGTTACGATGCACGGCGACGGCTGCACAGTGGACTTCGCGGAACCACAGAGGGCTGTCACTCCCGGCCAGTGGGTGGTGTTTTACGATGGAGAGGAATGTCTGGGCGGCGGGCCGATAGACGCCACAATACCCATGAAGGAGATAAAAATTGGATAATTATACGAATAATATTCAAAGCGAAAAACGGGATAAGAAAGACGAAAAGCCTCTTCCGGGCGAAAAACTCGGGCTCGGAACGATGATCGCGGGCGTACTGCTTATGATGCTGAATGCTATGCGTTATGCGGGATTCATTAAAGGCGGAGATGCCAGCGGCTTTGGCATAGCTGCAAGCATTATAATAATCATATATGGTATAGTGCGCTACCTGAATGGCGACAATGGCCCGGAGAAAAAGCCTACGCCGAAAAACCGGAAGGTCATTTTCGTAGTGATGATCGTGATTCTCACAGCAGCCATGGGCTTTCTATGCCTCGGCGGCAAGCGGGACGACGTAATGATAGAGGACTTCTCGGTGTCCGCCGATGGCAGCGAAATGACGGTACACGCTGGCGTATTCAGCAGCGCCGGGTATTTGAGAAAGATAAACGTCAGCTATGACGATCATGCTGTGATGGTAGATTTCTATTCTACCTTCGGCATAAACAATCCCATGGGAGCCGAGGATACCTTCGTGATACCGTTAAAGCCGGACAGCGAGAACATACTCTTCAACCGGGGGAACGACTATTACGCGGCCCTTGCGAAGGACACGGACGGGCGATGGTATAAGTGTGCAAGGTGATTTTAAAAACAAAAGGCAGGAGCGCATCCTGCCTTTAGCTTTGCCCAGTTTAGCCCTTCAGCCCGCGGGACTGCCTCTCCATATCCTCCACCACTATGTCGTATATCTCCCCGAGGGTGGAGCAGTATTCCAGCACCTTCCAGGGCTCGTTTGTGTGGAAGTGTATCTTTACCAGCGGGCCGCCGCCGACCGCCAACAGGCAGTCGCCCTTCAGGTTCTCTGTGAAGTAATCACTGATGGCGTCCTCGTCCAGATTCTCGCCGTCAATGAGAAGCTGTGTGTCATACCTGTACTCTAACATAAGCATCAATCATTCCTTTTCTTAAATATTATATTTTATCCTGCTTAAGCAGCTTTTCGAATATGGGCTTCAGCACTGCTTCGTTGCCGCTGGTGTGAAACTCCACTTTCCCGTCGCCGCAAGGGTTTTTCAGCTTGTACATGTCTAATATGCGCTCAAGCTGGCGGACGGTGCCCACGCTTCCGTCTATCAAAGCACAGTCGCCCTTGAGATATCTTTTTGCGTTGCGGGCGAACGCGCCCTTTATAAACGGATAATGGGTACAGCCAAGCACTAAGGCGTCAACTTCTGTACCCACATATGGGGCAAAGTATTTGTCGAAAAGGTCGTCATAGGCGTCATCGTCGAATATGCCGGCCTCCACCCGCTCAACTATGCCGGGGCATGGTATGTTGATCACCCGGCTCGGATCCGGCATGCGCGCCTGAAGTGCGAGATACCTGTTGAGACGGGTGGTGGCCAGAGTGGCCATCATGAATACCTTGCCGGTTCCGGGAAGAGCGCAGGCAGGCTTTATGGCATGTTCTATGCTTATGATGGGCATGGAGTATTGATTCATGAGCTGCCGTACCTTGGATACGGAAGCCGCGGTTGCGGTGTTGCAGGCGATGAGTATGGCCTTCACGTCCATGGCCATCAGCTTATCTATGCAGGCCATGGTTAAGGCGGTTATATCGTCGTCGCTTTTATCTCCATAAGGAGCATTTCCGCTGTCGCCGTAGTATATGTAGTTTTCATTGGGGAGAAGACGAAGAGCCTCACGCAGCACGCTGGCGCCGCCGAGACCGGAGTCAAATACCCCCACAGGCCGTTCGGACATCGAGTGCCTCCGTAAAACAGATTAGCATAATTATAACTCGTAAATCACGTATGTGCAAATGTTCAGTAAAACAGGCGAAAAATTTAGCACTCAAAAAAATCCGACAAAAAAGTCAAACTTTTTTTATAAAAAGCGTTGACAAAGGGGGAAAGGTTTGTTAAGATATACAAGCTGTCGCGTGAGACGAAAAGCCACGGCGGCAAGCGCACCTTGAAAACTATATAGTGCAAGAGACGAAGAAAACGCGATTTTTTTGAAGAAGCGACCGAGCGATAGCGATATCGCAGGGTCGAAGATGAGAGATCATCAAGGCCAGAATTCAAGATAGTAAATGAGGTCACGGAAGTGACATCAGGATTTAAACTCAAGAGTTTGATCCTGGCTCAGGACGAACGCTGGCGGCGTGCCTAACACATGCAAGT
>OIEN01000030.1_pt1 | contig 118707 bp, 99 predicted proteins | sample 1581741 | NCBI WGS metagenome assembly OIEN01 (sample SAMN01760944, study PRJEB22395) | human gut metagenome | reverse complement strand
TTTTTAAAACGAAACTATATAAATTGATGTCGTTGTTTTTATTTAAAATCCATCTAGTATTTTCAGTATTTGAATAAACAACATTTTTTATATCATTAGTAAATTTGCTATATGAGATGACATAAGGTAAGTTATCTATTTTATTAAAATTAGATTCTAGTTCTTTTATGTTAGTACCTTCTACTTCAATAGGAATGCAAAAACTACCATCAATAACTAAAGCTTCATTTTTAATATAATAAGATTTAAAAGCTATAGGCCAAGTAGCATTATTAGTTTGTATAAAAGTATTATCAAATTTAATTTCTTTCATCATAGCAGGCTTTTCTGCATCTGTATTATCAGAATCAATATAATTTGAATAAGTATTAGTGCAACTAGATAGGCCTAAAACCCCAATTAGACTAGCAACTAGAGACGTAAACTTTTTCATACTCTCACCTCTTTCTATATACAATAACATTATCAAAGTCAAAATGAAATAAAACGGAATCTTTGCTATTGTTCGAATTTCATTTTCAATTGTTTGAGTTACCTTATTCGCTACAAAAATATTTTATCTCTATTTTAAAAGACAGGATATTTATCGTGTTTTTATGAAGCAAACTGTAAAAGGCAATAAAGAACCTACAAAACCAGCAAGAATAAAAAACTCGTTATTTAACAAGCTTAATGAAATCAAGAATAGGCTACTAAGACATATAATTCGCTACAAATTTTATTTCTTCTAGAATAGAAAAAGACGATAAATATCGCATTTTAATTCAATTATCTGTAAAAGGTTGTTTGACATAATAAGCCCAATTCGTTAATTTAAGTTGGTTATTTCTCGTTAGTAAAAACTCAAGTGATTTTGCTTTATTTATAAAAAATTCGCTACAAAAATAATTTCTCTAACGTCAGAAAAATGCGATAATCATCGTATTCTTTTAAAAATATAACTGTAAAAGTAATAGATGAATCAGCTAAATAAAGAAATCCTTGCAATATGAACTCTTTAAATAAAAGTAGACCAAATATAAAAACTGTAAATTTAAATATTCGCTACAAAAATTTTCTGAAACATAATGAAAAGATGCGATAATTATCGTGTTTTTTTAATCAACAACTGTAAAAGCTTATAAATATAATATAAAAGGAACAAATATTAAGATAATAAGGCCGGAAGATTCAAGGCAAAGAAAAAAGCCACGATCAGGATGTGCGAGTTCCTATTTAACGGTGTGGCTTCTCTTTATATAGAAGGATAAATCTATAAAAGCTTGTTTAATTAGTTGAGGAAATTTCTGAAATCTGGGAAGAAATATCCTTTGTTCTCTTCTTCCTCGTATTCCTCTTCGTAATCGTTACTATTTTCGTAATCTTTTAATTCATTGAGTAATTCTTTTTCTTCGTTTTTCATATCGTTTGTTCCTCCTTGAACACCTATATAATAAAATGCCTTTGAAAATAGTAAAGTGATAAAAAACACGATAACAATCGAATGAAAACGCTTTCATAAATTTCAGAAAATTAAAAAATGCGATTAAATTCGCATTATTTAAAAAGCAAAATTTATTTTATGAAAGTGGTTACATTTTATGCGTTCTTTTTACTTTTAAAGAACTTGTAAAAGAACGAAAGAATCTTATCTTTATTTTTGATAACTAATGTTCTTAATTTCATTAATCCAATTAAAAGTAAAGGTACTATTACTAAATACACCACCACCATTATCCACTCATAATAATGGAAACTTTTAAATAAAGATAAATCAAAGAAATCTTTAAATATTAAATGGAATTGTTCCGTTAAATTATTGGCTTGTTTCAAATATCCAGGGCTAAAGAAAACATCAGGGAAAGCTAACGATAATAGAACAGAAAGACCTATGCCGACACAAGAAACCATAATTGTGTATTTTTTAAATGGATAACAAATATAAAGCAATACACACAAGCCACTTATTGTTACATTCATTACAATAAGTGAAGTCCAATGCTCAATACCTTGAGGAACTATGGCATTAATAATTACTGGTAAAAGCCCAGAAATAGTTAATAAAGAACCAAATATTACTGATTTAGAAATAACGTTTGTTACAAAATCGCCCTTAATAGGCTCTGGGGAAGTTTGTTGAATTGAAAGTAAGAAGCCACACAAAGCGATTGAAATAAATTCGTAAATATAAATCGATTCAATTTCAATTGGTAATCCGGTCGACATAAACACGCTCAAAAAAGAGAAAATGCCAATAAAGAAAGATTTTGTTAAGAAAAGCAATACTGAACGCATAATGTTAGACACCACTCTTCTTCCTTCTTTAAAAACAAGTGGTAAATGAGAAAAATCATTATCTAATAAAATAACGTCACTAACTGCTTTTGCACTGTCAGCCCCATTATTCATCGCAATCGAGCAATTAGCTTGTCTTAAACTTGTCGTATCATTGACACCATCCCCAATATACCCGACTTTATGTCCGCTTTCTTGAAGACATTTAATTATTTCTTGCTTTTGATCAGGAGTTGTTCTTCCAAAAATTGTATATTTCTCAGCTACATCTTTAATTTCAGATAACTCAACATTTTCCATTGATATGTATTTATCATAATTTAATACGCCTGCTAACTTAGCTACTTCTTTAACGGTTAGTGCATTATCACCACTTATAATCTTTATATCAATATTTAACTCATTAAAATAATTTAAAGTATCTTTAATACCTTTTCTCAGTTCATCTTCTAAAAGAATAATTCCTAAATCTTTTTCTAAAGATGCTAGACCTAAAACTCGGTAGCCTTCTTTTTGATATTGTCTTGCTAAAATTTTACTTTTTTCATCTTTTAAAACATATTCAGGTGCACCTAAACGGTAAGTTTCATTATTGTCAAAAGTTACTTCACTGTATTTTGTTTCAGAAGAAAAAAGCATAAACTTTTTAACTTTTAGAACTTCTTTGTTCCCGAATTTATTAATTACAGCTTTACCAGTTTCGTTTGTATCTTTCATTGCACTCATATATGACGATAAAATCAACTTTTCGTCAAAATCATTGATTTTTACAAGGTTTTTAAATAAAAAGTGCTGAGTAGTTAATGTTCCTGTTTTATCTAAACATAAAGTATCAACTCGACTTAAATTCTCAATTGCATATAATTCTTGAACCATTGTTTGATGTCTATAAAGCTTAACAATTGAAGTTGATAAAGTAATTGTCGAAAGCAATATCATCCCAATTGGAATCATTCCAACTAAACTTGCAGCACATTTTGTAAGAACACTTGGTGTAAATACCCAATGATCTCCTCCAGTTAAGCTTTCGCCTACATAAAACATTTTAAGTCCAACAGTTAAAACAACCGGAACAAGACATATAATTAAAATCTTAATGATTTTATGTATATTTGTTAAAAGCTCAGATTTTTTCTTACTAATCCCGGAAATTTTACTTTCAAACTTAGCAATATATGTATCTTTACCAACTTTAATGGCGGTTAAATAAGCAAATCCATTTATTACATAGCTTCCAGATAAAACCATGTCCCCAACTTTTTTAATAATTGGCTTGCTTTCACCAGTTAAATTACTTTCGTTAACTAGAAGTTCTCCTTCTTCAACTATTAAATCGCATGGCACTTCTTTACCTGCTTTTAAAATTAAAGTATCGCCTAAAACTATATCTTCTAATTTAATATTTACCTCTTTTTTATCTCTTATTCCTAAACATGTTGGGCTAGTAATTAGCTTCATCTTTTCTAATGTATGTTTAGATGCTTCTTGAGAAACAATACTACACATTGCATTAAAAAAAATCACAAATAAAAACCCATATTTAGTTATTGGAACATACTTAATGCCATCAGGATAAAAGATTTGAAAAAAAAGAAAAGTTAAAGCTAGTAAATATAAAACAACATTAAAAAAAGTAAAGAAACTCTCAAAAATAATTCTAAAATGAGATTTTCCTTTAACTTTTTTTCTAAAATTTGTTTTTCCTTCTTTTGTTAACTCATTTACTTGCTCTTGAGTCAATCCGCTTTTATATAAATTCATTAGACATCTAATTCAGCAATAATCAACGAATCAATGTTTTCTTTCTTACTTATTTCAAGTTTAAGTTTATCGCTATTGAAATAAACACGCTTGCTCATGGTTTCTTTGCCATGATTTATAAATATTTCACAGCTAGTGTTATCAAGCATGATTAATAAAGTAACTTCATCTTTATAATCAAATATACTTGAATCAATTAAATCATTGCTTCTTAAATGGAGTTTATCTTGATAATAAAGTAGCTCTAATTTCTTTTCGCCTTTTTCATTTACAAAATCAATTTTAAATTCATCAAAAGCAACTAACTTTATTAAACTAGTAGTTTTGATGAAGCCACCATAATATTTATATTGAGATTGAACGTGTTTTTGAATTTCTTTTAATGGCTTTTGAACTATGGATCCATTTTCTATTTCTAAAAGACGAGGATAAGTAAAAATCCCACAACTTTCAAGATTGTACTCTTGTTCAATTGGTTTATAATCCCACGAATTAAACCAAGATATTAAGGCAAGTTTGTTGTCTTGAGTTGCAAAAAGCTGAGGAGCATAAAAGTCTCTTGATCCATCTAATACTCCACATTTTAAAATTGCATAATAAGCATTCTCTAAATCCATATCCATAATCAAGTAACCGGTTGAGTGGATATCTTTACCGGATTTATCTTTTTTTATTTTAGAAAAAACTAAAACATATGAATTATCGATTTTACCTATTGCTGGACATTCAACCATTTCTCCAAAAACTTCTAAAGGTCCAATTTCAAAATAGTATTTAAAATTAGATAAAGTTTTACTTCTTAAAACAAAAATTTTACCTAAATTATCTTCTTTATCACGACTTGCGATAAATAAATAAAAAGTATCTTTTTCTTTATAAATATATGGATCTCTAAAATTTTCAGAATCGAATAAAGGCAAAGAATGTTCATCAACTAACTCTTTAAAGTCGGTATTAAAAGTTATCCCATCAAGAGAAAACCCTTCAGAAATTGATTCTTTTCTATAATTATTACGTTCTATATGTTTTGTAAAAATTAAATGTAATCCATCTTCTAAAGCAGTAATAGAACCACTAAAAATTCCATCAACTTCTTTTGTTGGAGCAAGTGCTATGTTAAAAGAATCGTATTTTAATAAATCTTTACTTTTAGCCACACCTATTGAGATATTATTCCAATAATTCTCATTAGGATTATATTGATAAAAAATATGATAATTTCCCTTATAAAAAATAACACCATTAGGATCGTTAATCCAACCTTTTGGTGCGCAAAAATGATAAGAAGCAAGCTTCTCGTTTTTTTGATTTAGGGTAAAATTTTTAACTTTTGTTTCTTCCATGACAACATTTTATCATGTAAGGGTAATTTTGCTCGACAAAATTAACTATATAGCATCAAATAATGTTCCTAAATCACTTTCCTTGAATTCAAAAAATTTGCCATCATCGGTAGATATACTATAAGTTCTAGCGAAACGATCTAATTTATAAATAAACCCTTCGCCTCCTTTATACTCACCACGTTGATAAACCATAACTTTTTGATTTACCTTGAGTTTCAAAATAATGATGCTCCTTAAATAATAAATAGTTTAACGACACTCTCATTATAGCATTTTATTTTAATTTACAAGCATTAAAAAATACCTTAATTATCGTATTTTTTACAATTCAAAAATAAGATTTAATTAAAGACTTTATCTTATTGTCCATTTTAAGAAATACTAATTCAGGATATCTTGAAGCGACTAATTTTAAATGAATTACATTATTATCTTTATAATAATGAGCATCATAATCTTTTGATAAATCTATATAACTTACATCAATTCTATTGGTTTCATTATAGTATTTTAGAAGTTTTCTTTCTCTTTTATCTAAATCAGTAATCTTTACTTCTTTAATCCCTTTTTCATCAATTAAATAAACGTAATAAGAATCTTGAAGTTTGTAAGCGATAGAGATGATTTGTGACATATCTAAATTTGGATTCTCTCTTGCTACTTTCTTTAAAGCATCAAGCATTGAATAATTCTCGTGTTGAATTAAATCTGAATAGTCTTTTGCAACTTCTGCTTTGTTTTTTGGAACTTTATGAGTTTTTTTGTATTCTTCAATAAAATTAGAATCAACAAACGATTTTAAAATCGGAACTTTTATATACATATTTAAAAAATTAATGAATTTTTTAAATGCCTGATAAACTTCTTCATCGTTCAAATCGTAATAGCGATGTTTTTTATTTTTTAATCTGACATCAATATAATTCTCTAAGCCAACGTTTCTCTTTAAAACTTTTCCACTAAGTTTTAAAACTTTATTGAAAAAATATGTTAAATAAGAAACATTAACAGGCAAGGTGAAAGAAAGATCGTTTATTTTAAAATACGAATTCAACTCATCAACGGTTACATCAACTTCATAGTTATAAGTTGAAACTTTATCGACGGCTATAATTATTTTCCCAACATCACTAAAAATTGAACACTTTTCAATATAATTTGTTTTATAGCTAGTGTCTTTATCAAGCATCTCTTCTTTTGCCTTAAGTTTGAACAAAGGTTTGGCTTGAGATGCTCTAGCAATATCTCCAATAAAATCATTATAAAAAATCGGATAATGTGAGTAGCCATTTAAATCAAAATTATCACTAGGGTTTAAAAAATAGCCTTCAATGCGATAATCAATTTGATCTTTAATTGGAAAAGGATAGGCATTATCAATTGTTAAATTTTCAAAAATATATTTATTAAAGATAGTTTCAACGTCTTCTCTTTTAAGTGGGTAATCTTTTTTATCACCTTTTATTTGTAAAATATAGTTATTAGCGTCATCACTTGTAATTTCAAATGCTTTTGTCTTATCAACACTACCGAGTTCATTATACTTAAATGATTTTAATATTTTGGACATTTTTTGTACCTCAACTAGTTATATTTTAGTACATAAAGACAAAACTTTAAAATAAATAAGAAAAAATCCACCTTTAAAGGTGGATCAATAAATAGGTTTTAATAATTTTATTTAGTAATGTATTTTCTTAAGCATGCAAATGTTTCATCACTTAAATCGTGTTCAATCTTACATGCATCATCAGCTGCTACTTCAGGAGTTACACCAATAGAAACAAAGAAATCTCTTAAAGTGCAGTGTTTTTCATAAGTTTTTTGAGCGATTTTTAACCCTTCTTCAGTAAGGTTTAAATAACCAGTATCACGTTCAACCTCAACTAAGCCTTTTTCTTCAAGTTTTTTCATTGCAATTGAGATCGATGGTTTACTAAAACTCATATCTGTAGCTAAATCAATTGAACGAACATTACCTATTCTTTCTTTTAAGATTAATATTCTTTCTAAGTAGTCTTCTAAAGATTGATTGTTTCTCATATACTTTCCTCGCGCATCGAATATATTCCTTATTATAATACTTAAAATTTCTTTATCAAAACACTTGCTTAGATATTAAAGTTAGTTTAAACTAACACTAGTAATTTAATTAAACCTTATCCTTAATTCTCCTTATCTAGTTAAATTACACTGCTAGTAATAGCTTCTAAAAAAGAGATAGACTAAATCAACCCCGTCTATCTCTTTTTTAGTTTTTAATAATGGAAATAAGTTTTGATAAGAGAGTTATCGCCCTCAACTAAAGTATTTTTGTTTTTCAAAAGCAATACACGTTCCGATAAAGCTTCGGCACACCTTTTATCATGAGTTATCGTTATCATCGTATTACCTGTTTGTTGATGTATTAAATTTAAAATCTCTACAAGTCTTTTTAAGGAGTTAAAATCTTGTCCAACAGTAGGCTCATCAAGCAAAAGAACTTCCGGTTTCATCGCTAGTATTGCTGCGATTGATAGTTTTCTTTTTTGACCTTCTGATAGAGATTGAGGATGTCTATTTAATAGATTCTCCAACTTAAATAAAGAGATAATGTATTGAGCATACTCTTTTGAGTAAGCATTAAAATAAACTTCTTCTTTTACAGTTTTCATAAATAGTTGATAGTTAGGGTTTTGATAAACAACACCAACTTTTTTAAACCATGCTTTGTTTGGCCTATTTAAAATTTTATTATTATCTTTTAAGAAAGAAACATACTCACCTTTGTACTTATTTAAATTTCCAATAATTCGCATTAATGTTGTTTTTCCAATTCCATTTTCTCCAAGTAGTAGAACCTTTTCTCCTTTATTAATCTCAAAATTTAAATTCTCTAAAATAGTCTTTTCTTTTACACAATAAGATATATTTTTAAACAAAAATAATGGGGTTTTGCAGGTTATTTTATCAATATTAGGTTTTATAATATTGCTTAATTCACCTTTGTTATATTCATCTTTTTTATATTCTCTAACACTTTTGTCTTCAATTTTAAATAATTTTGTAACATAAGGCATTATTAAATCTAATCGATGTTCCGCGACAATAATAGTATATTTTTTCTTTGTAAGAGCTTGTAAAATTCTTACTAATTCGATAGAAGATTCTTCATCTAGGTTTGCTAATGGCTCATCTAAAATTATTATTTTTTGGCCCATTAATAAGGTTGAGCCTGTTATTAGTTTCTGCTTTTGACCACCGGATAATTTTCTACATATCGCCTTTTTATCTAAATTAAATAATCCAGATATCAATGATATTTTTTGTTTGATCACATCAGGTTTTAAACCAATATTTTCTCCACCAAAAGCTAATTCGTCTTCAACATATTTTTCAATAATTTGATTATCTGCATTTTGTAAGACAATCCCAACTTTTTTACAAATTTCGTTCACTCTTTGATTTAAAATATTCTCATTATCAATAAATATCTCGCCTTCAACCGTTCCATATATGATATTTGGAATAATTCCACTTAAAAGATAAATTAAAGTCGATTTACCTTCGCCACTTCCTCCTGTTAATAATACAAATTCACCTTCATTAATTGTTATATTAATATCTTTTAAAATATAATCTTCGTTATATTTAAAAGAAAGATTGTTAACTTTAATTACTTGTTTCATAAAATAACCACCAAAACAATTAAACTAACAACCAAAAGAAAGAACAAAATATCAAAAAAGGTTAAATATTCTTTTTTATAAACGGTATAAATCTTACTTTTTAAATCAAAACCACGAGTTTCAATACTTAAAGATAAAGTATCACTAATATCAACAATTCTTGTGATAAAAGGGATCAAAAAAGCACGATATAAAACTTTAGGATTTAATAGAGTGTAACTACCTCTAGTTTTCATCGCTTCTTTCACACGTTGTATTTCATTAACCAAGGTTGGCATAAAAGAAAAAGCAATTTGCATTCCAATTACTAAGCTTCTTGGAGCATGAAGTTGTGATAAATTTCTAGCTAACCTTTCAGCTCCTATACTCATGCCAGGAAGCATTCCAACCATAAAAGCGCCAATACGATTCACCATAAACACACTTTGATCAACTCTTTTTGAGCTTAAATAAGTAAATAAAAAGAACAAACCACCTAAAACAATGAAAAAAGGTAAAACTTTTAAACATTTTTTGTAATCTATAAAGAAAAAGCAAAGAACATACACACCAATCAAAAAATAAGAACAAGAGTATGTTTGAGCAAAAACTAATCCAAAAATTACAATCGTTAAACCGAGAATAATTGCTAATAAAGGGTAAATTTTATTATATTGATATCTAAAAAAGCTTTTCACTTCTTGATTACTCCTGCTTTTTTAAGTTCTCTAGTAATAATCACACCTATGAAAGCTCCTAGTGCACAAAGAGCAATTACAGCTACACTCATCCCAATTGCTGTACCAACATCACTTCCTATAAACGCTGAAACAGCCTCCCCTTCTTCACCAGTAAATGAATAGAAAAATTTATACCATAAATATAAAAAAGGAAGAGTCAAAGGCATATATATTGTTGAAGCAAAAAATGATGCCCAGTCACTTTTATAACCTCTAAAAATTAAAAGTGTTAAACCCTCAGAAATCAGAGCACATAGTAAAAGACAAAAGAACATTATAGTGTTCATAAATATCAAAACTATTCCACTAAAGAAAGACATAAAAAGTAAAGAGCCAGGCTTTCTAACTTTCATCATGCCTATTGCAGGAAATAGAGAAAATTGTAAACCTAAACATAACTCTATAATTCCAAAAAGAGGAACGTTAGCAACTAAAGGCATAAAAGCTCCACTAAGAAGCATAACGGCACTAATAATTGCTAAAAAGACAATGTCTTTTATTTTAAATCTTTTGAAAATCTTATCTTCTTCATTTTGATTATTTTCATTAATAACCTTGCAATTCTTCACTTTTTTACTCTCGTTTTGAATGTTTTCGTTAGTGTTACAGCCACTTAATTCATCAATGATTTCGTCAAAATTGTCTCTTTTTTCTCCCATCTACTTAACCTCCTTTAAAGTTTTATTTTCAAATCGATAAATACGATCTGCTATCGCCATTGTCGATTCTCTATGCGAAACAAGAATAATTGCATGATCTTTTTTTGCTTCTAAAATTGACTTTAATATTATTCCTTCGTTTATAGAATCCACATTACTTGTAGGTTCGTCTAAAAGAATTAAAGGGGTATTTTTAAGAAAAGCCCTTGCAAGACCTAGTCTTTGCTTTTCACCACTTGATAAATTGTCTCCCATGGTTTTAATTTCGCTTTTATAGCCATTTTTTAAACCTTGAATGAATGTATGTATGTTAGCCTTTCGGGTTGAATTTACAATTTCATTAAAAGAGGCATTTTCTTTTGCAAGTTTTAAATTTTCTAAAATGCTTTCATTGAATAAATATGTTGATTGTAAAACTAAACTTACATTGTCTTTTAATGAACTTGAGTCTATTTTGTCGATATCAATATCGTTATATAAAATCTCTCCTGAATCCTTTTTATAAAACCTCAATAAAAGATTTAATATTGTTGATTTGCCACTACCGCTAGGTCCAATAATCCCAACAATTTCACCTTTTTTAACTTCAAAATTAACATTTTCGAGTATTTCATCTCCGTCTTCAAATGAAAAAGATAGATTACTTACTTTTAAAGAATTAAATACAAATTCATTTTGACCTTTTATATCTTCAACTAGTGGTTTTTCTTCAAGCAAATTCAAAACACGATCACCACTAGCAAATGTTTGAGTTAAATTGCCCGGAAGATTAGAAATTGCTAAAACCGGTCCAAAACTTCCAAATATAGTAACAATTCCAACAATCATCATTCCTAAATCAATCTGATTTTGATAAAAAAGCACTAATCCAACAATTAAAGAAACGGCAATAAATATTGCTACTGATAATTCGCTTATCGCCATAACAAGTGCATTCTTACTTTTCATATTTTTAGTTATAGATAATAATTCTTCACTCTTTTCATTTACTTTGCCTTCTCTATCTTTTTCTTTATTATGAAAAATAATTTCTTTAATTCCTTTTATAGAATCTAAAAAATATGAATTAAAAGAAGCAAAGTTCTTTCGATATTCGACACCACTTTTCTTTAAAATCTTTGAGTAAAATATAGGAAGAAAAATTCCAATAACAATGAAACCAATTAAGGCTACAAGTGCAAGAAACCAGCTTGATACAAAGCCCACAAATAAAAAGACGGTTAATGAAACAAGCGTAGCTATACAAATTGGAGAAATCGTATGTGCATAAAAAACTTCTAAGGTTTCAATATCTGCCGTAAGAATCGCAATTAAGTTGCCTTTTTGTTTGCTTTCTAATTTTGCAGGAGCTAAGTCTCTTAATTTACTAAAAATCTTACTTCTTAATATTTCTAATAGTTTAAAGGCAATATAGTGGTTTGAATACTGTTCAAAATACCTTAATATTCCTCTTAATACTCCAAAAACAATAACTAAAGTTATAATTAATTCATAACTTAAATAAACATTAGAACCTAAAAGTTTTGCTATACCTAAAGCACCAAATATAGTTACACCCATTGAGGCGATAAATCCTAATGTGCCATTAAGTATTGCTAAAATCATCACCAAAGCAAACGGACCTAAAAGTTTAACAAGGTTAAACATGATTACTAGGCCATTTCTTCTTAATTTATTTTGCATAATTTAAGCCCTCAGCAGTATTTTTATAACCTTCTTCTAATTCTTTTTGTCTAGAATAGAGAGTAAAATAAGCGCCTTTTTGATCCATCAATTCTTGGTGATTACCACTTTCAAGGATTGATCCGTTTTCTAGATAGTAAATTTTATCAGCCTTAACAGCGTTTGCTAATCTATGAGAAATCAATATTACAGTATGATTACTTGCAATTTTTGAAATTCTACTCATGATAATTTCTTCGCTTTCAACATCAATATTTGAAGTCGCTTCATCAAAAATATATATTTCTTTTTCTTTAGTTAAATTTATAGCTAAAGCTAATCTTTGCCTCTCACCACCTGAAATGTTAGTAGAATCTTCGTTAATGATAGTATTTATTCCTTCTTTTAAATTAAGAAGATTATCTAGTTTCATTTCTTTTAAAGCATTAACAATTTCTTCATCACTAACTTTTTCATTGGCTAATTTAAAATTTTCTCTTATAGAGACGTTAAATATATATGTATTTGAAGAAATAAATGCGATTTTAGAATAAAAAGACTCACGCGAGTAATTTTCTATATTCTTTTCTCCAATTAAAATTTCGCCTTTTGTTATTATATTCTGTCTTGAAATAAGGCCTACAATTGTAGATTTTCCACTTCCTGATAAACCAACAATTGCAGTAAACTCTTTTGGTTTAAAATCCATCGAAATATCTTTCAAGGCATATTTATCACTATCTTCATACTTAAAATAAACGTTCTTTAATTTTATATTACCATCGCTTAATTTTTCATCTCCCCATTTTGGTTCCTTACTTTCTAAAAATGAGGCAATCTTTTTACCAGCGCTAACCCCATTCATTGCAACATGAAAAGCACTACCTAAAGCTCTTAAAGGTAAGAAAAATTCAACAGCAATTAGTATAAGGAATAATGCAAAGAAAGGATTTAGCGTTTGATTAACGGCTTCAACAATTGTAATTGCAATCCCAATTCCAGCTCCTCCAAAAGCAACTAAATCCATAATGGTTGTACTAGCAAGTTGCATAACTAATACCTTCATTGTAATTTTTCTAAAATCTTCAGATTTTGCGTTCATTTTTTCTTGATAACGTGCATCTGCATTATAAACTTTTAACTCTTTAAGACCTTGGATGCAGTCTAAAAAGCTGTCGCCCATTGAAATATATTTTCCCCAATATTTGGCAAAAACTTTTTTGGCATACTTACTAACGGCAATTATTGATAAAGGAATCAATGGAACACAACAAAGTAAGACAATACTAACTTTCCATGAAATAAAAGAACTTAAGATAAAAAGCAAAATAGGAGCTATCATTGAATAGAAAAATTGAGGTAAATATGTGGAATAATATAAATCAAGTTGTTCGATTCCTTCGATGCAAACCTGAGTTAAGCCAGCAATTTTAATATCACCTTGGCTTCTAGTCCCTAAAGTTAATATTTTTCTATAAGCTTTCTCTCTTATCTCTTTTTTAACCTCTCTACCAAGTTTATCTTTTAGTTTATTAGTAATAAATGTAGTAAGAAATCTTCCACTTATTGCGACAAGAAAACCTAATCCAATATATAGATAATAAATTGGGTCAAGATTTTTAAAAGCAACAAATAAAGAAACACAAATTAAAGATGTGATCGAAATATTGAAAAGTAAACCTAAAATCATTAATAAAACAACAATCACAATGTATTTTTTATTGCTACCAATAAGTTTAAATAGTTCTTTATCTATCATACTTAAATATTTATCCTTTCTTTTTTAGCTTTTTCTTTTCTTTTTTTGTTTCTAAGACATGACTAATCGCAATTAATGGATGATCCAATAGCATTCTTGGTCCACTATAACGCATAACTTCTCTAATCTTTGTTTGCATATCCTTTTTATAGCAATGTATTTTACAATTTGAGCAAAACGGCTTTTTTTCTTTCCATGGACATAAACTTCTACGATACTTAACGTATTCGAGAAGTTCCAAGCACTCTTTACAAAGTTCCCCTTTTCTTGTTTTATGAACTCCATGACAGTATTTTTCTATCATAAGAGTAACTACTTCTATTTCTTTTTCTTTTCCTAATTTCATATCTGTTAGTTTTTCCTAACTCAAAATAACTATATTTAAGTTAGTTAGCCTTGTCAAACTAATTTCTTTATAAAAGGAAAAATAGGCACAAAATATGCGCCTACCTTATATCAAACTAATTGGATAATTTGCTTAAAAATATCTATTTGTTAATACATCTTTAATTATTGATTCTTAATTTCTAACACGCTCTTTTGTCATAAAATAAGCGGTTTTTGCAGTAATATTTTTGTTTTTTGCAATATTTTTTATATCAATAGTTTCTTCAGAGAATGCCAAAACCAAATAGTCATCTTTAAAAACTAAGACGAAACCATTTTTTAACTTTGCATCAATTTTATTAACAGTCTCAATCATTAAAGGCTTAACAAAGCGAAATCCAGCGTTCTTATCACTAGCATAAAAATTATACTTTTCATTCGCTCTAATATCTTCAGTTTCAAATTTATTTACATTTTTAAAAATTGAAGAGAAAGGCGTTAAAAACTTTTTACTTCTAATTTCAATAACGTCATTTGCACTTTCTCTAAAATTAGTAAAAAGCATTATCGTTCCTTTAAATTTACTATTTATAATACTCTTGTCTTTAATCTTTTTTGCTCCAGTATATAAGCCTAAAAATGCTGTGCCTAAAACTCCGAGTTCAGGAGCTGCCATAATAAAACCCATGAGTTCTGTTAAATTTGAAGAACTTGTAACTTCAACTATTGAGATATTTCTGTCTTTGGCTGTCACTAAAATCTTTTCACCACTATTCAAAACATCAAAAGGACATATATCTAATTCTCTTAACAGGTTTGCACTAACCTTACTTAAAGGATCGTAAATTACTTTTCCGTCAAAAGAAGACGTAATAGCTTGGTTAATTAAGTCTTGTTTAATTTCTTGGTCTTTTTTCTTATCAATTTGTACAAAAAATAAGCATAAAAACCCTGAAACAAATATCATGCCGCCAAAAGTAATCAAAACTACCATTTCTGTTTGGCCATTTAGCACTAAAAAAGTAATACCTAAAACAAGCATGATTAATCCTGTGAGACTTATTCCAACAGTCAAACAAATAAAAAGTTTGGCCTTATTAGTAAATCTGTACTTATCAGGTAATTTTTCAATCTCTTTTTCGGTATAAATCTTATTCTTCTTCATATTTTTTAATTAAATCATCAATAACTTTGTTTATGGCAAAATAAATATCAGAATATTTGCTAAACTTTTCATAAATGTTCTCATCATCTCTTTTAAGTAAATCACTAGGTGCGACATAAACATCTTTTACAAGTAAAAAAGCATTACTTTCTTTGATAAGTAAAACAATCTTTAAATTCTTTTCTTTAAGTTTTACTAAATCTCTCTTTAAGTTATCGCTAATCAGTTCATAAAAACGTTCATTTTTTAAATAGACATCAAATTTTGATGTAAAATCATCATTCTTATCAACTATATTATCTTTTGAATAAATCATTGAGTGAGAAACATCACTTGATTTGTCTCTTATATCAATAGGGTTAGATAAGTTTAAATTTACATTTTCAATAACAACAGCTAAACCTTTAAAGTCTAAATCTAAATCAAGTTTTTTCTCGCCTAACACTGCTTGATTAGAAACTGTAAACATTTCGTTAATAAAAGCTTTGTTTGTCTCTAAACTAGCTCCTCTTTGAACATTAATTAACTTAATAACACTTTTTCCAAGATGATACTTGTAGTTATCAGGTCGTACTATCTCTACGCTAACGTTTATAACTTCATTTTCGGTTAAAAAATTCTTCATGATTTTATCATGAGTTAGTTTCTCATATTTATTTTCACCAAAATTATCAGCTAGCAATCGATAAAGCATTTTTTCATAAATTTTTTTATTTAGATAACGTCCTTTAAATGCAATTATGAAAAGTATGATCCCAACTACAAAAAGTGGTGCACCAATATAAAAAAGAACAGGAATTTCATCAATTTTAATTAAACCAATTAAAGATAAAACAAAACCAGCAAAGCCTCCCATAAATCCAAATATTAAAAACAAAACGCTAAATTTAAAAATTAAGCGAGTTTTTGCAAGCTTTTTTTCTTCTTCAAGCGTAAATGGTACTGTTTTGTCTTTATTCATCTAAAGACATTTTATCATATTTTTAAAAATTCTTTTGATAATTAATTTATCTAAATAACTAATGTAATGGCTTCAACAAGAAACTTAATTGAGAGGCCTATAAAAATCAAACCGCTAATAAATGGTGCAAACTTTTCAACATAGGTTCCAATCTTTTTACCAAAGATAATAGTAATAAAAGATAATAAGAAAGTCACAACTCCAATAGTTGTAAAAACCATCATTGCATCAAATATTTTAGGTACGGAACCAATTAAAGAAAAGCCAACCGATAAAGCATCAATTGAGGTTGCAATTGTTTGCATAAAAATTTCAAGAGGTTTTACCTTTGCTTCCATGTCACAAGCTTCGCCTTCTTTTACTTGTTTCTTTCTTTCGCGATATTCTTTATAGCCGTCAATTATTGATTTTAGACCTAAAATTAACATAACCGCAAAAGCAATCCAAGGTATATAAACCTCAATATAGTCATATACTGCGTATCCGATAAAATACCCAATAACAGGCATTAAAAATTGAGCAAGACCAAAACAAAGTGCGATTATAACGCACTTTGAAATCTTAATTTTATGTTCTTTGATTCCATCACTAGCTCCTGCACACATTGCATCAGCAGCCATAGTAATTGATAAAACCAAACTTTCTAAAAAACTCATACAATTGATTTTATATAAATTGTATGGTTAGTTATAACTAAAATTAATAAGCTTTTGCAAAATAGACGACGTATCTTGCTTTTTTACCACAAACAGGGCAAACTTCGTCAAACGCAACTTGATCAAAAGGCATGCAGCGAGCAGTTGCATTAGTATCTTCTTTAATCTTATTTTCGCAATCTTGATTACCACACCACATCATCTTAGCGTAGCCGCCTTTTGCAACTACTTCTTTAAGCTCATCATAAGTATGAACTTCTTTAATATTCTCTAAAAGATTGTGTAACGCTGCATTATACATTTCACTATGAACTTTATTAAATAATCCTTGAACTGTTTCAATAATGTTGTCCAAAGAATATCTTGTTTTTGTTCCATCATTTCTTTTATGAATCATACATGAATTTTGTTCAAGATCTTTAGGGCCAATTTCAAGTCTTAATGGGACGCCTTTCATTTCGTATTCAGCAAATTTCCAACCTGGAGTCTTATCACTTGCATCAAGTTTAACTCTAATGCCAGCATTTTCTAAAGTTTCTTTAACTTCTTTACATTTAGCAATAACTCCTGGTTCGTTCATCTTAATTGGAACTATTACAACTTGAATTGGAGCAACAAATGGAGGCAAAACAAGTCCGTTATCATCACCATGAACCATAATCAAAGCGCCAATTAAACGAGTTGAAACGCCCCAACTTGTTTGAAACGGAGTCTTTATTTTTCCGTCTTTATCTAAATATTGAATTCCAAAGGCTTTAGCAAAACCATCGCCAAAATAATGACTTGTCCCGCTTTGTAAGGCTTTGCCATCATGCATTAAGGCCTCAATTGAATAAGTCTCTAATGCACCTGCAAATTTTTCTTTTTCTGTTTTACGTCCTTTAACAAAAGGTATAGCTAATAAATCACGACCAAGTTTATCATAAATTTCAAGCATTCTAAGTGTTTCTTGTCTAGCTTCATGTTCACTAGCATGCATTGTATGACCTTCTTGCCATAAAAATTCCGCACCTCTTAAAAATGGTCTAGTAGTTTTTTCCCATCTAACAACAGAACACCATTGATTATAAAGCTTTGGTAAATCTCTATAACTTTTAATAATGTGTGAATAATGTTCGCAAAAAACACATTCGCTTGTTGGTCTAATAATTAAAGGATCTTGAATCTCTTGCCCTCCACCAATTGTAGCAACTAAAGTTTCAGGGGCAAATCCAGCGATATGATCCTTTTCTTTTTGAAATAATGATTGAGAAATAACAAGAGGCATATAAATGTTTTCATGCCCAGTTTTCTTAAATTCGCTATCTAAGTACTTTTGTATTTGTTCCCAAATTGCATAACCATAAGGACGATAAATAATAAATCCTTTAACGTTACTATAATCCATCAATTCTGCTTTTTTGCAGACATCTGTATACCATTGAGCAAAATCTTCATCTCTACTTGTAATCGATTTATTTTTAATATCCATAAAATAAGTTGTCTCCTACTTCTTGTACATATTCGCTAACTTTTTACTTACTTTTTTCTTAATCGGTATGAGGACACTGCTTGGTTCATTTAATACGCTAGTTGCAAATGTATATACACCTTTTTTGACTAGTAACTCAATTTCTTGCCAGCTATGTGCACAATAACTAATAATTGGCTGATTAAATTTAGCCATTTTGTTATATAAAGCATATGTGTCTTGAACCGATTTGCTTTCGATTTTAAAGTTGCTCGGTAAGTGAGAATTAATTAAGAAGCCATCAAAAATGGTATAAGTTTTTTCTCTTAATATATAATCTCCTAAATTAACATTGAGATAAATTTCATATCCTCTATCTTTTAAGATATTAATTTGATTCAAGAAGGTTTCTTTTATCGAATCACTTTCTTTATCGTTATCTATCGAAATTAAATCATTGTTATTAAGAATCAAAATTAAGTTTAAATTGTCTACACCACTCATGTGACGGAAGTTTCTAACCATAAATTCAAGTTCATTGAATGAAATAAAATATGCTAGTTTTGTGGTGATATTTTCTTTTTCATCATTAAATACAGGTATAACATCTCTAACAATGAGCGAATATAATTCTTTCGATAAATTATATTTAACAGCCGAAGTTTTTACTTCGTTAATATCTTTAAAAATACTTAATCGTGGTTCAATAAGTGCAATATAGCCAGGGTTCATAACACGAACATTGGCTATACGATATATAGGTAAGAAATTAACATTTAATAAATTTAGACGAATAATTTTTTGAACTTCAGTTTTATAAGAATCTTCAATATTAGCATTACTACCAAACTCATCTTTATAAACAAGATATTTTCTTTCGCCTTCTTTTGCTAAATGGTTAAGTCGATTCAAAATATCAACGCTTTTTAAGAAATCTTTATCAAGTTTATTAATTTGACCAGCACTAATTACATAATCGTAATAAGCAGTTAAGCCTTTGACTTCTAGTAAATAATCTATTCTTTTAAGTTTCTTTTTTGTATCGTTAGTAATACGACCAATAGTACTAATATTTTTAGTTGAAATGCCTATATCACTATTTCTACAACTAATAATGACTAGTTCTAAAGCTTCATTATCACTAAATACATAATAATTTTGTTGCCCTTTTCCATTTATATTACGGTGTTTACGATAAACAGCGTTTAAAAATTGATAACGGATTTCATATTCATTATGGGATGAAGGAATGTTGTTTTTCTTATAAAACTTAATGAAATACATTGCCCCATATTTAAATTTGTTTTGCATATAAAGATGATTGATATCTTTTATTGAATATAAATCATGGACAGAGTTTCCCACTTCATTATTATTTGTAATAGGTAAGTTATATAAGAAATGAGCATTAAAATATAAAACTTTTTTAGCCTTGTTTATTTTAGTACAACAAAGCATAAGTTTAAATGTATGGCGGATAATGTCTTTCCTTTTTAAATCACATCTTGAATAATCAAAAAGGTGGACAGTATCTTCACTATCAGCAAGAATTTGCCCACTTAAAAGGTTTTTAACCCATTTATCAAAATTTGAAGAATCGTCTTTGAAAAAGCGTTTTATAAACTCCTCATAAGGGATATTATCCAAGTTTTCTAGTTTTTTAAAATTTATGATTTTTACACTCTTGTTTTGATAGTCAACTACAAGTGCATTTTCAGCATTTAGTTCGTGTTTTACTTTCATTTCAAAGTTTTTACTTTTTAAGAAAGTTATTACATACAAAGCGACAGCAATAAAAATAAAGAAAACAATAATAGACCAAAAAATAATAGCAAATAAGTTGCCATCGCTGATTGGACTCAAAACATTCACAAAACAAAACGCTTTCATATACTTTAGTATTATATACTAAAGTAAATCAACTAAGTAGTTTAAAGATTTATAAATATAAATAAAATAAAAGAATTAAACGCAAAGTTTTCATTAAACTTCATACTTAAAGATTTTTCATTTTCGCATAATTTTGACCAAAAAGATTTTTCGTTTTCGCATAATAATAAGCAAAAAGATTTTTCATTTTCGCATTTTTTAGATATAATTTAAGAGATAAGAATCTTAGAAAAAGGAACTATTAAATGCTGTTTAAACGAAAAATATATAAACAAATTTTGAATTGGAAGAAAGAATCTAACGGTACTACAGCTCTTTTAATAGAAGGAGCTAGACGTGTAGGAAAATCCACTATAGTTACAGAGTTTGCAAAAAACGAATACCAATCTTTTATATTGGTAGATTTCGATAAAGAAGGAGATGATTTAAAAGAAATCTTTTCACATGGCTTCGGAAACTTAGATTCTTTTTTTATGAGTTTAAGTGCTTACTATAATGTTCCACTATATAAAAGAAAATCATTAATCATATTTGATGAGATTCAAAAGTTCCCACGTGCTCATGAAGGAATTAAATATCTTGTAGAAGATGGAAGATATGATTTCATAGAAACAGGTTCTTTGATTACACTAAAGCTATTAACAAAAGAAATAACTTTACCTAGTGAAGTTGAAAATATCTACATGTATCCAATGGATTTTGAAGAATTCCTATGGGCATTAAATGATAATATAACGATTTCTACAATAAAACAGCACTTCGATAGTAAAATACCACTTGGTCAAGGATTACATCATAAAATCCTTACTCAATATAGAACATATATGGCTGTTGGAGGTTTACCTCAAGCTATAGACCAATATATAAAAGACAAAACTAATCTATTAAAGGTTGATGCAATAAAAAGAAGAATTTTAGATTTATATACTTCTGACCTTAAAAAATATGATCTTGAATGTAAGACAATTACTAGTGAAGTTTTTTCAAAAATTCCTTCTTTTCTGACAAATAAAAATGGTTTAGTTACTTTTGCTGATTTTAATAAAAATTATCGTTACCAAAATCTAGTCTCTACAATTGATGGAATAAAGAAATCGATGGTGGCAATTATTTGTGAAAATGTAAGTGAACCATCAATCGGCCTTTCCTTAAATGCTTTACCAAATGAGATGAAAATCTACCAAGCAGACACTGGTCTTTTAATTACTCAAATATTGTCTAATAACAAAGAAGCAAACAAAGATATTTATAAAAAATTAATTATCGATAGGTTGTCACTTAATAATGGGATGATATTTGAAAATGCAGTTGCACATGCTTTAGTTGCAAGTGGTCACAACTTATACTTCCATAAATTTAAAGAAAATAAAGGAGATTGCACTAATAATTATGAAATAGATTTTCTTATCGAAAGAAAAGGTAAAATTGTACCAATAGAGGTTAAATCATCTTCTTACAGAAGTCATAGATCATTAGATAAATTTATAGAAAAGTATAAAGGTATAAAAGTAAATGAATCTTATATTATTTATGCTAAAGATCTTTATGTTGAAGGTAATGTAACTTATATTCCTATTTACATGACGATGTTTTTGTAAAAATTTAGTAAGCAACATAGTAATAAAGCAGCAAAAAATTATAATTGAACCACGTTATAATAATTAATCAAAGATTTTAAAATTTTGAAAAGCCACCAAAAATTTAAAAAACCTTGCAAAACGCCATTAAATTTTCTTAAAAAGTAATTTTTAAGTACTTATTTAGGATATATTAAGTATCAAAAAATGAGATTTATAAGCACTTCTCTTTATTAGTTTTTATGAAAAACTCATTGTTTGCTTTTGTTAAAAAGTGTTCTTTATTCCTTTTTATGCTTCGTCAAAAAAACAATATTTAATAGAAATGAATTAATCTTAAATGTATAATTGAAAAGCAACGGAGAAATACCCAAGCGGCTGAAGGGATCAGTTTCGAAAACTGAAAGTAGGTTAACGCCTAGCGCGAGTTCGAATCTCGCTTTCTCCGCCAAAAAAATATAACAAAAGGCGCTCATAGTTGAGCGCCTTTAATTTTAAATATTTATATTAATTTACGACAATTTACTTGCCCATGAGTTCTTCATCAATTGCTTTAGCAGCATGTTTACCAGCACCCATTGCAAGAATAACAGTTGCAGCTCCAGTAACAGCATCACCACCAGCATAGACGTGATCTCTAGAAGTTAAACCAGATTCACCTTTTGTAATAATACATCCGTGTGGGTTTGTTTCTAATCCCTCAGTTGTATGTTTAATTAATGGATTTGGAGTTGTTCCGATTGCATCAATAACACAATCAACTTCAATTTCTCTATATTCACCGGTTCCAACTGGTCTTCTTCTACCACTTGCATCTGGTTCTCCTAAAACCATTTTCTCGACTTTCATCTTAGAAACTAAACCAGTTTCTTTATCTCCGATAAGTTCAACTGGATTATTTAAGAGTTGGAAGTCAACACCTTCTTCCATAGCGTGTTCAACTTCTTCTTTTCTTGCTGGAAGTTCTTCAAGACTTCTACGATAAACAATATAAACGTGTTCAGCTCCAAGTCTTAATGCACATCTTGCTGCATCCATTGCAACGTTTCCACCACCAACAACAGCAACATTTTTAGCATGTTCAATTGGTGTGTCACTATCATCACGATATGCTTTCATTAAGTTTGTTCTTGTTAAATATTCATTTGCTGAGTAAACACCTTTAAGGTTTTCGCCTGGAATTCCTAAGAATCTTGGTAAGCCAGCACCACTACCAATAAATACGGCTTCAAAATGATATTCTTTTAAGAGTTCATCAATAGTAATGACTCTTCCGATGACCATATTTGTTTCAACTTTAACGCCTAAAGCCTTAAGTCCATCAACTTCTTTTTGAACAATTGATTTTGGTAATCTGAATTCAGGAATACCATAAACTAAAACGCCACCAGCTAAATGCAATGCTTCAAAAACAGTAACATCGTAACCTTTTTTAGCAAGATCGCCAGCACAGGTAAGGCCAGATGGGCCAGAACCAATGACAGCGACTTTATGTCCGTTAGAGACTGGTTTTTTAATTTCACCTTTGAAGTTAGCATTGTGCCAATCTGCAACAAATCTTTCAAGACGGCCAATTGCAACAGGTTCACTTCCTGGTCTTAAGCCTCTTGTACATTTCATTTCACATTGAGTTTCTTGAGGACAAACTCTACCACAAACTGCAGGTAAAGAACTTGATTCAGAAATAATCTCGTATGCTCTTTCAAAATTTCCTAAAGCAACTTCGTGAATGAAATCAGGAATATTAATATTTACAGGACAATGGGCAACACATGGTTTATTTGGACATCCTAAGCATCTTTTTGCCTCATCGATTGCCATTTCTGCAGTATATCCTTCAGCAACTTCTTTAAAGTTGTGTGCTCTTACTTTTGGATCTTGAGATGGCATTGGATTTTTCTTAGGAGCCATGTTTGGCTTATATTCTTTATACATAATTATTTAGCCTCCTTTTTGAAAAGATTGCACTTTGCTTCTTCATAAGCTTTCTTTTCAAATGCTTTATACATAGTGCCTCTTTGCATTGCTTCATCAAAATCAACTTTATAAGCATCAAAATCAGGACCATCAACACAAGCAAATTTAGTTTCGCCACCAACAGTAAGTCTGCAGCAACCACACATACCTGTTCCATCAATCATAATAGGGTTCATTGAACAAACACATTCTGGAACACCGTATTTTTTACAGCATTCAGTAACGAATTTCATCATAATAACAGGTCCAATACAAATTACTTTGTCGAACTTTGTTCCTTCAGAAAGTAATTTTTCAAGAGGTACAACAACATTACCCTTGTTTCCGTTACTTCCATCATCTGTCATTTCAATATATTTGCCTGGAGCAGCAGCAGAAAACTCATCATGTAAGATGATTAAATCTTTATTTCTAAATCCAGCAATAGCTGTAACATCTTTTCCTTCATCGTGGAAAGCCTTAGCAATTGGATAAGCGATAGCTGTTCCTAAACCACCGCCAACAACACAAACTTTTTCTCCAGTTAATTCGGTTGGTCTACCAAGTGGTCCAACAAAATCGTGTAAACAATCGCCAACTTCTAATTGGTTTAATTTAAATGTGGAAGCACCAACTATTTGGAAAATAATAGTAACAGTTCCTTTTTCTCTGTCATATCCACCAACAGTTAAAGGTATTCTTTCTCCCATTTCATCAACTCTCAAGATGATAAATTGTCCTGGTTGTGCTTTTTTTGCAACAGCTGGGGCTTCGATCTCAAGTAAGGTTTCAGTAGGATTGAATACATGCTTTCTAACAATCTTATACATAATCCTTATTTCTCCTTTTTACGTTAAAAGTATAGTATTTTAGTCGTTAAAAATAAATATTTTAAAAGTAAAAAAATAATGTTTTTTATATATTTCTAATTAAATTTAAAGACCTTTATTTACTTATCATTTATTGCTTCAATAGGTTTCTTTCTTGAAATAAAATAGGTTGGTAATAAAGTGGCTATAACTGAACTAACTAGACAAAGAGCAATTAAAATAAAAATTTCTAAATACCCGAAAATAAAAATACTGCCAGAAATATTTAATATCGAGGATAAATACATATTTAGGCATAAAATTGCGATAGATGTTGCTATCACACTTAAAACAAAATTGGAAATCGCAACCACAAATCCTTCAACAAAGAAGATCTTGAATACATCCGAGTTTCTTGCTCCAAGTGATTTTAAAATACCAATTTCTTTTTTCTTATTAACAATTGAAGCTGAAATGAAATTCATAAAAATCAACAATGAGAAAATACATAAGCCTGCGCCTACAATTATGAAAATATTCTTAAGTAAATTAAACAAACCATCATATTTATTTAAATCATGCATTGTACTGTTAACTAAAGAAAAGCGTTCATCAATCTCTTGATTGTAAGAATCTTCAATCAACAATTTGAGAGAATTCTTATCATTTATTTGAGCATATACACATTCAAAATTTCTTTCTTCCGGAATTACAAACGTATCGAAGAAATCATCAGAGACAATTGCTCCCTTTTCGTTCTCATTATCTAAATAATAGCCAACTAAAGTTAATGTATCTGGCACTTCAACATTGCTGTGATTTTTTTGTGCAGATATATTAATCTCTATGCTTTCATCCATACCGTAATTAGAAATTAAATAGTCATTGAAACCCTCTAATAAGTCTGAATAAGTCAAACCACCAAATAAATTTCTAGTTCCGCTGCTACCTAAATAATCTAGAATTTCCTCCTCGACTCTCCCATCAAATTTATTTATATCTATACTTCCAAAGTCTGCAAGAAAAACATAGTATGCATATCTTTTCATGTCATCATCAATAACGCCTTCATATTCATTAAATGAATTCCCGGTTTTAATCTTATAAAAATCAATGCAAAATTCTTCAAAAAGACTTCCAGTAGGCAAGTTCTCAGTAGCGTATGTAAAAATATATGAATTTATACCTTGTTCTTTAAAATCTGATAAATCCGAAAAACTAATTGATTCTAAGTGTTTAATCCATGCATTGTTATTATCTAGTTGGTAAGAAAAGATTGTTCTCGTTTTATCTTTATCTTTCAAGGGCAAATTTTCATCAAATTTCGCGTACATATATTTAAACGAAATTGGTAAAACAATTTCGCCTTGATCAATTGATTGTTTTTGATTATCAAAAAAATGGATTATTTCTTTGCTTTTAGAGCTAGAAGCAAGAGAATAAATTCCAATTTTGTTTTCATTATCTTCATCGTCTAATTGAATAGTAAAGCCGCTTACATCACCATTAAATCCATAATAGTCTAAATATTGTTCATATAACTGCTTTGAAACAAATATGCTATTTGCATATGTATTACTTATCAAATCATGGTATGAGTTTAGCATGCTCGACAATTCAAAGTCTTCCTCAATTAGAGCCATTTGCTCAGATGTTAAGTTAAAGACATCATTTATTAGTTTAGGATATTTAGTAGTGACATTAGTATTAATAATTCCACAAATTCTATAAAAATCCCCGTCAAAATCTACTAATTTATTTAAAACATCTGATGGTTTGTTAATTGACTCGATCTCTAATACTGCTTCTTCGTACTCTTCATTATATGTGATAATTCCAACTTTTTTAAAATACTCAAACTCATAGTCAGTGATGGCAATTTCATTACTTTCGCTTGGGTATTTACCTGCCAAAACAGAAAAGTCTAGCTCAGATAGTTTTTCATTGCTCACATAAACAAAACCATTAAAGGAGCGTGTTCCAGGTAACTCATTTAATAGCAAATTCTGGTTTAAAAAACGATCAAAAGAAAAAACTGCATCACTATCAATTCCAAAATCATTATTTAACCTACCTATATCAGAATTATTAAGGTCAGAATAAATATAGGAGTCGAAGCTATTTATTTCCTTATCTATTTGAAAGTAACTAATATTGTCTGAAACTATATTATTATAAACAATATCTATTTTATTAAAATTGGCTATAGCACTAGAAAAACTAAAAAGCGAAAACGATAAAAAAGAAAGAAGAACAGTAAATGCAAGTCTAATAGGTTTAGTTTTAAAAGAAGTTATGCCAATTTTAATTGCTTTTGTTAAAGGCAATTTAGATTTAATAAATTGTAAAACTTTGCCTGTATTTGTCTCGTTTTTTTCAAGTACTTCTTCAACGTTTTCCTCTTCAATCTTTTCTTCCTTGATTACTACACCTTTCTCAGTAAGAACAAGCTCTTTATCTTTAAATTGCTCCTTTAATTTAAGAATATCTTCAATATTAAAAGATTCTCCTTTTGATAATAAAACTTTTTCTTTTTTTTAGGTTCGAATATTTCTTTTATTTCTCCAAAACTTAATTCAATAATTTTGTCACCATATAAATTTGCAAATTCAATATTATGGGAGGCAACAATTATTAATTTCTCTTTACTTAAATCTTTAAGTATTTGGAAAATTTGTTTCCCAGTTTCGTTATCTAAAGATCCACTAGGCTCATCGGCTAAAATTATATTAGTATTTTTAACTAAGGCTCTAGCAATGGCTACTCTTTGCTTTTGTCCGCCTGATAATTCGTTTGGTTTTCTATTTGAATAGTCTTCTAGATCTACTTTTTTTAATAAACTTTCTATTTCCTCATCACTAATTTTTTTGTTTTGTAATTCTAGTGGTAAAGATATATTTTCTTTAATATTAAATTCATTGAGAAGATTAAATTCTTGAAAAACAAAGGCAAGACAAGTATTTCTATAAGAATCCAACTGAGGCTCTTTTAAATTTTTAATGCTCTGGCCATTAACAATTATATCGCCATCATCAAAAGAATCTAAAGCGCCTATTAAATTTAAAAGTGTAGATTTTCCAGAACCGGATTTCCCAACAATAAAGATTAGTCCCTTCTCTGGAAAGTTTAAAGAAATGTGTTTTAATGCCTGAACATCATTCCCCTTCTTTACTTTATAAATTTTTGTTAAATTCTTAATCTCAATCATAAATTATTTTAATCAGCTTGTTGATTTTATTTTATCAAGAATCAATATTTTAAACTGCAAAAAATGTGAAGTTGCCAATTTATTTTCGCTTAGTTCATACAATAAAAACAAAAAAAGATTAAACAAGTTTTTCTAAAGAACAATGAATGTTAAATTACCCTTTTAATCCTCTTGCTTGTCTATCCATGTCTTCAACAACAATATCATAAATTTCGCCAAGGCTAGCGCAGTATTCCAAAACTTTCCATGGTTCATTGGTGTGATAGTGAATTTTAATTAATGTATCATCACCAACCGCAAGTAAGCAATCACCTTTAAAATGAGTGTTAAAATATTCATTAATTGCTTCTTCACTTAAGTTTTTACCTTCAATTAATAATTGTGTGTCATATCTAAATTCAATCATTTCTATACCTCCAATATCTTGAATTTTAATAAAAAACCTTGCAAAAACCCGTTTTTATTCTACTTTTCTATTTTCATATAAAGAACAGTTTAGCAAGCTCACAGTTTCCATATTTAAATCTTCAAAAGCCGAATTTAAAAACATTACAATCGCGCTCTCGCTTCTTCTTGATATATTTAAAACGCGAGCAATTTTCTCGTTTCCACTATCGTCTTTTACTAAAACTATATTTCCAACTTTTATAGTTCTTTTTGCCATATTTAAATTTTATAACAATTTTTATTATTTAAATAGTTAAGAAAAAATCCAAAGAAAAAGTGTCAGAAATAAATCTGACACTTCAATTATTAACAATAAATCTTATTAGAATTTATATGGTTTATTGTAGTAGCAGCATTCAAAGAGATCTGCCATCTTTTCATCATCGATTGGGTTTGGGTTACTTCCTGTACAAGCATCACCAACTGCGTTGTGAGCAATTGTTTTAAGTTTTTCTTTGAATTCTTTTTCTTTAACACCGAATTCTTGCATTGATTGAGGAATACCTAATAAATGATTTAATTCGTGTAATCTGTTGATTAAACCTTGTGTTTGTTCTCTTGCAGTTTCGCCTTCAATACCTAATGTTTGAGCGATTTGAGCATATCTATCTCTTGCTCTTTCATTATTTGCATTGTATTCGATAACGTGTGGGAGATACATTGCATTAGCACATCCGTGTGGAATATGACCAGTTGAGAAAGCAGCACCAGTCTTGTGAGCCATACTGTGGACGATACCAAGTAAAGCATTTGAGAAAGCCATACCAGCTAAGCATTGAGCATAGTGCATTTCTTCTCTACCTTTTCCATTTGGATTGTTGTATGAATCAACTAATGATGTGTTGATCATTTTAATAGCTTTAAGTGCTAATGGATCAGTGAATGGTGTAGCAAGTGTTGAAACATAAGCTTCGATAGCATGTGTCATAGCATCCATACCAGTGAAAGCGACTTGTTTTTGTGGTAAGCCTCTAACGATATCTGGATCAACGATTGCGACATCTGGTGTAATTTCAAAATCTGCTAAAGGATATTTGATACCTTTTGCATAATCAGTAATAACAGAGAAAGCTGTAACTTCGGTTGCAGTTCCACTGGTTGATGGAATAGCACAGAATCTTGCTTTTTCTCTTAAATGTGGGAATGAGAATGGTGTGCAAAGAGTTTCAAATGTGGTATCTGGATGTTCATAGAAAGCCCACATAGCTTTTGCAGCATCAATTGGGGAACCTCCACCAATAGCAACGATCCAATCTGGTTGGAATTTTCTCATTGCTTCTGCACCCTTCATAACTGTTTCGATTGATGGATCTGGTTCAACACCTTCAAATGTTTCAACTTCAAATCCGGCTTCTTTTAAATAATTAACTGTCTTGTCTAAGAAGCCACTTGCTTTCATAGAGTGACCGCCAGTAACGACGATAGCTTTTTTACCTTTTAAAGATTTTAATTCTGCTAAGGAACCGCATCCATAGTAGACATCTCTTGGTAATGTAAATCTTGCCATAATATCCTCCTATATACCTATCGGCTTCTTTATTTTACCAAAGTTAGATATCTTTGTTAATAAATTACAAGCAAATAAAAATGGTATTTTTTACCAAATACCACTCTATTTATATTTTATAAATAAAATATAATTTATAACCCTAAAGGTTTGACATCATAATTAAACAAGACTCGATTTATCTTAAAAACATCATAATCTTTTTTATCTAAATAATAAGCAGTAACAAGTCCTGTCATATCATCTTTAATTGAATCAAATCCAATAGAATTAATTATTCTAATAAATTCTTCTTTATTAGCTTCAAGTCCAACCGATAGAGCAAAACAAATATTCTTTGTAGGTAAAATATTTTGTAAGGTTAATATTTTTTCTAAATCTTCAGGAGTAAAATTGCTCTTATAAGCTAAATCTTCATCACTGATGTTCTTTTCTTTTTGAATTTCACGGATTACATTAACAAAGCTTTCGTTGCTTTTATTAATCGTTTTTAAACCAACGTTAGCGTTTGTCTTAAAATTATTCAATATAAATTTAGATAAACGAGTTTGTTCATCTTCGCTAACATTCTCAGGGAAATTCTTAAACAAAATCATATAAATCTTAAAGTCTTTATGATCCTTTAAGAAGTTTTTGATTTCGTCTTCAGCAATTTCATAGCATTCTCTTAAAGGATAATTAAATTCACCACTTAAGAGAGGGAAAGCGAGAGTTTTAAAGTTGTTTTCAAGAGCAATCTTAAAAACTGAGCGATAGACTTTTCTTAAATTCTTTTCTTCACCGTGTTTTCCATTAATATAAATTGGGCCAACTGCATGAATAATAGCTTTAGCATTTGTTAAATTGAAGCTTGGAGTCATCACTGCCGCGCCAACATCACAATGACCAATTTGTTTACAGGCATTAGTTAATTCCTTATCGCCTGCCTTATGAAAAATAGCCCTCCCGACACCTTCGACCATTTTTAAATTTACGTTACTAGCGTTAATAATTGCATCACATTCTGTTGCAACTAAATCGCCTCTTTTAAAATAAAATGGCATACTTTCTCTCCTTTTTGCTCGCAAAAATTATAGCATTGTAAACTATCAATTAAACACCATTTTTTCTTTAAAATAGTCAACAATGTTCCTTTATCTAGTTTTTTATACTAGATTTATCTTTCGTTTTCGTTATGTTAAACTCATTTTCATGAAGGAAGGAACTCATGAAAATCGCACTTGTAACAGATGATAACGCCGGCTTCACCAAAGAAGAAGCTAAGGAGTATAACATCTTTATTGTTAAAATGCCTGTTATCATTAACGGTGAAACTAAGTTTCAAGGGGTTGATCTCACCGAAGATGAATTTTATACATTATTAGAAAGTAATGCAGAAGTCCACACTTCTCAACCAGCTCCTGGACAACTTATTGAACTTTGGGACGAATTATTAAAAACTTACGACCAAATTATTCAAATTCCAATGAGCAGCGGATTAAGCGAAGAATGTAATAACGCAAAAAGTCTAGCTCAATCATACCCAGGAAAAGTATTTGTTGTTGATAATCATCGTATTAGCGTCACTTTAAAAGAGTCGGTTCGTGATGCTATTCGTTTATTAAAACAAGGAAAAACCGCAGAAGAAATTGTTCAAATTCTTGAAAAGGAAGCGCATGAATCAACAATTTACATTATGGTTAATACCTTAAAATATCTTAAAAGAGGCGGCAGAGTCACTCCTGCTGGCGCTGCTTTAGGCTCAGCATTACACATAAAGCCAGTTTTAAGTATTTATGGAGAAAAACTCGATGCTTATAAAAAGGCTATTGGAACTAAAAAAGCTAAACAAATTATTATTGATGCTGTGCTAAATGATTTAAAGAATAAATTTAAAGATGTTCCAAAGGATAAAATTGCCTTTGCTGTTGCCTATAGTCATAATCTTGAAGAGGCTATTGAATTTAGAAAAGAATTCGGTGCAGCAATTGGTGTGAATCCAGAAAACATCGAGATAAACCCACTTTCTTTATCAGTAGGTACTCATGTTGGCCCTGGTATTTTAGCTGCCGCAGTTAGTAAATCAATCAAAGATATTAACTAATAATAAGAATTATTCACAAACATCATTAAAGAGTCTTTCAGCAAACGAAAGACTCTTTTTAATTGATTCAAAGCGACTTAAAACTACAAAATATCTCTGCAAAATCTACTTATTTTTAAAAAAGTCTATTTCGTGGCATAAAATTTTAAATTATCGAAATCAACCAAAATAATAAAAATCTTTTTTAGAGAGATTTACTAAATCACTTAGATAAATTTTTGAAATAAATATCTTTAAAACTTAAAAATTAATTAATAGTTAAATCAACAACACTATTTAACAAAATTATCAAGTGCGTAAATTATCCCATCATCATCAACATGTTTTGTAATAAATTTAGCCACATCTTTGCAATCTTGACTTGCATTTCCCATAGCTACGCCATTAAAACGTCTAATCATTTCAACATCATTTCCACTATCGCCAAAGGTATAAACATCTTTATCATCAATGCCAAGATAATTTTTTAAAAACTCAGCAGCATTAGCTTTGTCACTATTTTTATTGATAAACTCTAAAAAGAACTCAGAAGTTCTTAATACATTAAATTTTGATCTTTCTTCTTCGGTTATTTCTTTTTCATCATAGTTTTTACTTCTTCTAGGAAGAGAAGCAATCATAAATTTTAAAATTAAGTAATCATTAGGTAGAGGATGTTTCTTCAAATTAATCCCTTTAAAATTTCCATTAGCCTTTTCTTCAGCTTTAATCCATAAATTATTTTTTAAATATCCAATATGACTATTGGTATAACAATAAATATTAGATGCTCGATTATTAAAAATTTTAGGATGTCTATCGACAAATTTATAATATTCTTCAATCTTTATCCCACACTTATAAAGTTCATTACCATCTACATCAGTAATTAAATTTCCGTTTGCACATAACAAAAACTTCTTACCTTCATCAAGTTGATTGATAATTTGAATAATTCCTGCATATGGGCGTCCGCTAGCAATAGCAATTACGTCCCCTCTTTTTAATATTTCATTTAATCTATTCTTTAAATTCTCTTTTAATTCTATCTTATGATTGTTAATTAAAGTGCCATCAATATCAAAAACAAATAATCTCATACCGTTTCTAATTATATCGAAAATTTCTTAATTGAAAATTAAAACAAATAGGAATTTTACTCTTATAAGCTAAAATCTTAGAGTTATTTCTAAACTTAAAATCGCGCCATATTATACAACCCTCAAACTACAAAAATAATTTAAATTCCAGTCTAAACTTTTAGGAATTTTTCAACTATAATTTCTTCACTATGGCAGATAGAGGAATGAAGAAATGGCTTCCTTTTGCTTCTCTTGTAGAGCAACAAGAATATTTAAATAAGATGCTATATGAGAAAAATAAAATAGCACGTCCTTTAGTAAGCATTGAACGTGCTAGAAAAATAGATACTATTTTAAAACTTTATCCTAATACAACTTTAAACTTTGAACTATATATTGATGGTTATCTATATACCTATGTTGGTAAAATTTTAAAAATAGATAAAAATAAAAAATTAGTTTATTTTGACGAGTTTTTTCTACCAATTAGAGACATTATTGATATAGAAAACCCAAATCCTTTTGCTGACATTTGTTAATATCCTCTCCTTTGTTCTCTGATTGCAAAAATTGGATAAAGAAGAAAAATTACCGATGTTCCAATAGTAACAAAACCACTTAATAATAAGTAGATAAAACTTAACGAAGTATAAAGCATATCGGCTGCGTTAATAAAAGATAAAGCTCCCATAGCAATAAGTGCTCCGGCTTGTAATAATGAAAAAACAACCATGAGACCAGCAATAATGGCCATAATTAAATGGTTATGTTTTCCTTTATGATTAAATTCTAAGATTAAAAGAATAAAATAAATAATTCCTAAAACTAATCCAGATATGATTGCTGAAAATAAGGTAATTCCAACGCTATTTGTAAAGACTGAAGTAAGGATTGATCTTATAGCTGGAATAACATAATTAGCAATAACGAGTAAAACAATACCAGTTCTTGCAGGAGCTAAAGAATTATTCTCTTTTGCTGTTATAAAATATCTAACTAGATATAAATCAAATAAACAATTAATAACTAAGAAAATAATACTTGAAATATCGCTTATTCCACTTCCTAAAAATAAGTTTAGCGCAAAATTATAAAGTTCAAGGAGTAATTGAACTGAGCAAACAATTGCTCCTAATGTTCCAATATGGAATGAGCGTAATTTTCTTCTAACTTTATTTTTAAAATCTTCAAAATTCATATAGAAAGTCCTTTTATTTAGTCAACTTTCATAATTATAAACTCTAAATGATATTGTTCACCATTTTTTATTCGATATTCTTTGTGTACAGGGTTAAACCAGGAGTTATCTCCACCTACTCCTCTTGTCGCACAAAGTATACTTACATAAGTGGAATTGATTTTTGGCAATTCATCTAAATGACGAGCGTTTTCAATTTCTAAATTGCTCCAAGGCAAAACTTTGAAAGCAAAAGAATTATTTAAAGCAAAGAATCCGAGTTTATTTCCGCCTTTTCCTTTTATGATTAATTCTCTTGTGTAAAGATGTAATCCACATTCTTGAGGCTTTGCATAATTTACATATTCATTAACAGGATTAGAAACATATCTTCCAAGCTTTTGACTTTCAAAACGATCGATATAATTGTCTTTTTCTCCAAGACCATAATAACTAAATTCTTCAATTACTTCTGGTATTTTAAAGGTTAAGCCGATTTCTCCAGGAGCACATTGTAGATAAGAAATCTTAATATATAAATCAACTTTTAAACTTCCATCGCTTAAAACTTCATAACTAACTTTTGCTTTCTTTGGCTTACTTCCATATAAGTATCTATAAAAATAACTTAGTTTTGCAGTGTTTTTTCCTATTTTAGGTTGCATAAACTTTGCAAATTTAGGAATTAAGAAGTTAACTTTAGTTGCTCCCATATAGTTATCTAAAAATAAGCGAGCTATATTTTCATCATTATCAGTTGTTGGTCTAAATAAACTCAATTTAACAGTGTCAGCAAGAAACTCCTCATTATTAATTCTTAAAGAAGAGAGCCCACCATGAAAATTATCCATTCCAGTAAATAAATAGGAGACACCATTTGAAGAATTAACACCAAAATTATAGCCGCTTTCGATAAACTCTAAATTTACATTATTTTCATTAAGAACATATAAAGGTGTTTTTTCTAATTTCGAGTTTACTAAAAATTCATAAAAACCAACTTCATAATCTTTCTTTTCATAAACTTGATCTTGTTTTAAGTGGTAACTAATTCTAACTAAAAGCTCTTTATTAGATGATAAATGCTCCCTATTTAACTTAAGTTCAAAGGATGTTTGTGGAGCAATCTGTAAGTCAAAAGGAGATTCGCTTGCTAAGACTCCATTTTCATAAAAAGCCAATTTAAAATAATAATCATTTGTTCCTTTAAATAAATTTGTGTTTTTAATAAGGATGCCTTCTGGAACTTCTTCAAACTTAATATCTTGATAATAATATTTTGCGGTATCAAGTTTACTTGTTTTACTTCTATCACTTAAAAGCAAACCATCAGCACAGAAAACACCATCGTTTGGTTGGTCCTTAAAATCTCCTCCATATCTAATTGATTTTGACACTTCATCAACTATTCCTTGATCTACAAAATCCCAAATAAATCCGCCTTGATAATTGTCAAACTTGTCGATTAAATTCATATAGTCTTTGAAGTTGCCTGTTGAATTACCCATTGAATGCTCAAACTCACATAAAATATATGGCTTATTTTTTTGATTTTTTAATCTTTTTGAAATGTCATCTGCTGTTATATACATTCCTGAATCAATATCGGTTAACGCAGCATATTTCTTTTTGTAGTAACATCCTTCGTAATGGACTAGTCTTAAAGGGTCGATTTCCTTAAAGAATTTATATGAGTTTTTAAGAACACTTCCAACACTACTTTCATTACCTAAACTCCAAATGATAATAGAAGGATGATTATGGTCTCTTTTATAAATAGCTTCGTTTTTCGCCATAATTAAATCATTAAATTCTTCATGATTTCCTGGTAAAACTGTGCTAAACCCACCTCTTTTTTGTAAACTTCCCCATGTGCCATGAGTTTCTAAGTCTACTTCGTCAATAACATAAAATCCCAGTTTATCACAAAGTTCATAAAAATATTCTTTGTTAGGATAATGAGATGTTCTAATCGCATTAAAATTATTAGCTTTTAAAAGAAGCAGGTCTTCTTTAATTGTTTCATCACTTATTGCTCGGCCAACTCGCATCTCAAACTCATGTCTATTAACACCTTTTAAGATAAGTCTTTGTCCATTAATAAGCATTATCCCATTTCTAATTTCAATTGACCTAAAACCAATATCAATAGTTGTTGCTTCAATTAAGGTATTATCTTTCACTAAAAAGATATCTAACTGATATAAGTTAGGTACTTCACTTGACCATGGATTAATATTCGTAATACTTTTTTTAATTGAGAATTCTTCATTAGTTAAATTCTTTTGCTCCTCAAAAAGCTTATTTCCGTTAAATCTTAAAGAGTACTTTAAAAAAGAATTTGTTAAATTTCCTTTTACTCTAACTGTTAAATCTAAAATTCCAGTTGAATAATCGCCACTTAAAAAAGAACGATTATCAATGTCAACTATGTGAGTAAAAGGGATAAATTTAAGATTTACATCTCTAAATATTCCGCCAAATCTCCACATATCTTGATCCTCAAACCAAGATTGTTTGGAATATTTAAAAACGATTAAAGCAATTCGGTTTACTCCTCTAATCAAATAATTTGTTAAATCAAACTCTGTTGGAGTAAAATTTTTCTCGGAATACCCAATAAAATAGCCATTTAAATAAAGATATAAAGCTGAATTAAATCCACCGATTTCTAGGATAATTCTTTCTGAAAGCTGCTTATTCATTTCTATATCTTTGAAATAGATTCCTAAAGGATTATCGATAGGAGTATTACCAAGTTTAACATCTTCTTTTCCAAACCAAGGATATTGTTGATTAACATATTGAGGTTGACCATATCCATTTAATTCAAAATGACCAGGAACATTTATTTCATTTAAAGAATTAATATCAAAATTTGGTGACAATAAATATTCTGCTTCTTCGCAAAATCTTGAAAAAAAGGCAAAACGCCACTTTCCATTAAGCGAAACCTTATTTTCATGATTATTAAAATAAATTTTGTGGTCAGAATGATTAGGTAAAGTATTAATTTCTGTAATACTTGGATTATTTAAAAATGTTAAATCAATAACGCTTGCCATAACTATAACAATTTTTCCCTTTTCGCTTTTTGTGCTTTGTTATTTAAAACTGTTTTTACAATTTTATTAACTTGTTTAATTACAAACAACATTGTCATGCCCTCTTTTAAAGGAGCACTAATATTAATTCCGATGTTCATATAAAAATCGCCCTTATAAACATCATTAGTTAAAGAATTAAAGTAATATTTTTCAGGATCTAACCCCTTTAAACGAATAAAACGACCTTTAGTTTGTTCACGTTTAAAATTAAAGTTAAATACTAATGCTTCTTTTTTATCTTTAGTTACACACATCCAAGAAGCAAAATTGGATTCATAAGGTGATTTTAAAACATAATAATCGCCTAAAGTAACTACGTGATGAAATTGTTTCACGATTTCATTTAATGAAACAATTGTTTTCTTTTCTTCTTCAGTAAGTTTAGCTGGATCAAGTTCGTATCCAAAAGTTCCAAAAGCGGCAATAATTATTTTATCTTGCATTGATAAAGAATTTGCTGCGCTAACATGAGCACCTATTGTTGATAAAGGATAAAATATGTTAGTTGCAAATTGAATCATTACTCTTGAAAAAGGATTTGTTTCATCACTTCCCCATATTTGAGGAGAATAATAAAGCATACCTAAATCGAATCTGCCACCTCCGCTTGCACAAGTTTCTAATAATACATTTGGGTATTTATTAGTAAATTTATCAAGCAGCTTATACGAGCCTAAAACAAACCTGTGAAAAATTTCGCCCTGTTTTTCATCAGTTAAATATAATGAAGAAATTTCCGATAAATATCGATTAAAATCCCATTTACAATAATCGATATTATATTTATCAAATATGTTAGACAACTTGTCAAATATATAATCAATTACTTCTGGATTAGTTAAATCGAGTACTAATTGATGTCTTAATAACGTTGGATTTTGCTCTCTATCATATAAAGCATATTCAGGATGTTTTTTAAAAAGTTCTGAGTCTGGAGATATCATTTCTGGTTCGACCCATAATCCAAAAAACATATCATTAGCATGGGCAAAGTCGATGACTTCTTTCAGATTAATTTTCTCAATATTTACATCCCAATCACCAAGACTGGATTTATCATTATTCCTTTTCCCAAACCAACCATCATCTAAAACAACCTGTTTAATTCCAAGCTCTTTTGCATCAAGAATAAGTTTTTTGATTTTTTCTGTATCAAAATCAAATAAGAAAGGTTCCCACGAATTAATCAAAATTGGTCTTTCTTTTAGAGCAAACTGCTTTGACAAAAGATATTGACGCACTAAATCATGCATTGTTTGAGAAGCTTTATTTATTCCTTCACTAGAGTAAACAAGTACACATTCAGGTGTATCAAATGATTCTCCGTTTTTTAAAGTAAATTCAAAACAATTATCATTAATTAAAGCGTTTAACCTAAAGTGGTCGTATTCATCTAAACCAACTTCAAACTTAAAATTACCACTATAAAGAAGAGAGCACATATAGACTTCACCATAATCGTAATTGGCTTCTTTTTCTTTAATAATAATTGCTGGATTTTGTTTAAATCCTCTAGCACCATGATTATCATTAACTACAATGAGGCTGTGTCCAATCTTGGTTTTTTCTAATTCTCTATCATCACCCCATTGCCCATGAACAGAAATTAACTCGTAATCTTTATTTACAGAATCTAGTTCTAAAGAACAAAGTCTTTTAATTTTAATCTCATGTTTAGATAGGTTCTTAATTTGAGAAAATCTAACTAATACATTCAAGTTTTTAAAAATGGTGTAATAAAGAGTTAAAAAGATATCGTCTGTTTCATCTTTTAATGTTACAACTAATGTCTCGGCATCATCTTTTTTATTTACTTTAAAATGAGGTAAGTCTGTTGGAGAGACCTTAGAAGTTGAAACATAATGCGAATGATATTTAAAATTTGTTATTTCTGAACCGTTGGCATGCTTAATAATTGCAAAAGGTGGTCGGCAATCACTTTTTAAATAACTTCCGCATTCAAAAAGTCCGCCTTGTTCACTAAAATAATAATCTTCATCACATATTTCTAAATTTTGCTTTAAATAAGCATAGCGTTCAATAAATCTTTCATTGACTCTTTCTAAAGTTATATCATTTAGTTTTTTACCACTATAAAGGTGTATCAAATAGCCTAATTTGTTAATTGAAAAATAATATGAATAATTATCATTTGATAAATGAAAGATCTTTCTTTTAGCATCAAATTTAATCATCTATAGCACCTCAAAAATACCACCAAAATATGGAGGAAGTTCGCTTAATTTAACATCATTATCATAATTAGAAATTAAGCACTTTAAAGTTAAAATCTCGTCAAACTTCACTTTTTTATCTGAAAAATTAAGAATTATTTGATATGTTTTTCCATTATAAATTCTAAAGAAACTCACAATATCTTTCTTTAATGCTTCTTCTTTAAACTCGCCAAATTTTAAAACATCGCTTTCATTTCTAAACTTAATAATCTTTTTATAAAAATTAAGAATTGAGTTAGGATCTTTTAGTTCGTCTTCAACATTAATAGTTTCAAAAAGAGGATTAACTTTAAGCCATGTTGAAGAACCAGCATTAAATCCACCATTAACTGTATTTGCCCATTGCATTGGAGTACGAGCATGATCTCTATTTATTGTTTCATTAACCATTTTAAAAGCTTTACTTTCACTCACCTTTAATAAACGCTTAACGGTTTGAGTTGTGGTTATTGCTGCAACATCCTTGCAATCTTTTAAGCTAGCATTTGGGATATTTAAAGAACCAATTTCTTCACCTTGATAAATAAATGGTGTTCCTTTTAAACTCAAAAGAAAAATAGCAAGCATTTTTGCGCTTTCTTTATGATACTTTGTTGCATCGCCATAACGATTAACACTTCTTAATTGATCATGGTTTTCAAGATAATTTGCAATCCAAGGCACATCCCTTTGCCATTTAAAAATAGGTTTTACTAATCTTTTAACATTAAATTTTCTTTTAAAAACAGGAATTAATTTACTCTTGTCTGCATAAACATGGTCAAATTCAAAGAACATGTCTAAGCAACGTTCGTTTAAAAAACGATTCCCACTCTCTTTGTCGAGTTCACCCGTTTCACCAACTAAAAAAGTATCATAATTATCTAAAACTTCTGTCCTAAACTTAGTAAGAATTTTAAACATTTCTTCTTGGTTAGAATAATATTTAAGTCCTTTATTATAAAGAATATGTGAATAATCATTTTTAAGGCTAGATTTATAAATATGGTTAATAACATCACATCTAAACCCATAAACACCTTTATCTAGCCAAAACTTTAAAATATCTTCGACTTCTTTTATAACTTCAGGATTAGAATAATTTAAATCAGCTTGAGTATCGCAATATAAGTGCATATAAAAGTAGCCAGGTAAACTAGGAATTTTCTCCCAAGCTTTTCCAGTGAAACAACTTTGCCAGTTGTTAGGCTCCTTTTTATGGTTTTTGCCCTTGCCTTCTTTAATAAAATAGTAATTACGGTATTTGTTTTCTGGTGTTTCAATCGCTTTTTTAAACCACTCATGTTCAGTCGATGTGTGGTTAATTACTAAATCCATGACAATCTTAATATCTCTTTTGTTAGCTTCTAACAAAAGTTCATCAAAATCCGCCATTGTTCCAAAACGAGGATTAATATTTTTATAGTCTGCAATATCATATCCCATGTCATCCATTGGGGAAACATAGATAGGTGATAACCAGATAATTCCTATTCCTAAATCTTTTAAATAATCAAGTTTTGCAGTGATTCCTTTTAAATCACCCCATCCATCATTATTGACATCATTAAAACTTGATGGATAGATTTGATAAACTATTCTCTTTTTAAACTCATTGCTTTGATTCATTTTGACGTCTCTTTTCAATCTCTAAAACCATAATTTCATGATTTTCTTCAGTGATTTTATATGTGCATTTAATCCAAATAAAACAAGCTAGCATTAATAAACCAGGAACAATTGTAAATCCAACTTGGTAAACAATTCTTTGCCATAGTTCAACATTTTCATAGCCGGTTAAAGCGTTTGCAATATTACCAACATATTGACCAACATTAACTGCATCATCACCAAATTGAGCAATAGCGTCCATTTCAGCTTGGCTAATTTGATTGGAGATTGAATAAAGCGCGCCAGCTAAAAGTGAGACATATAAAACCACTTGTTGCAATGAAGATCCAAGTTTAGCAGTAAATGCTCTAAGAGAAAAAACTGCACTTTCTCTTCTTTCTTTAAAATGATATTCATTATATTCAATCGAATCTTGAATCATTATGTATAAAATCATGCTTATTAAAGTCTGCGCAAAGAATACGATAAACCCTAATACGCACAATAATGGGAAAAATGTAACAGGATTTAGGAAAACATAAAGGAATAAGAAGCCATATCCTGTAAAGGTAACAACACTTGCTATGTTAAATATTTTCATTCTATGTATTTTGAATTTATTAACTAAAACAGGATATATAAATTGACCCAATAATGTTGCAAGAGCATAAACAACAGTAAAGACTAATTGATAGGTTCCTGCAGCAGAATACCCAAAATTAAAATAGAAATAGTTTAGACCCAAAGTTACAAGAATACTTGAACCAGTATAATAGAGTAAAATTCCAACAATTGAACTTCTGACTTGATCATTTTTAGCTAAAACACTGAAGATGTCTTTAAATTTCATCTTTTCACTGCTTTGTTCAACTTCATCAGCTCTTTTTCTTTCCTTCATGAAAATAACTAGGATAAATTGACTGAGGAAATACAAAACAGAAGCTATGATAGCAAACCACATGTAGGAAATTGTATAGCCAAAGCTTGAAGATAATATTGGCACAAGACCACCAGCTGTAAAACTACCTATAGAAACAAATATAGATAATAGTGTTGTTAAATTAGCTCTTACCTTCTCTTTTTGTGATAACGAAGGTAGGACACTCCAAAATGCGATATCATTCATCGTATAGGTAAAATCCCATAAGAAATAGAAAACAGCAAATAAAGCAACATAAGCCCAACCATGAACTTGAAGACAGAACATTAATATTGTAACTATGCTACTTAATAGAGCTCCTATAAAAATCCAAGGACGATATTTTCCCCGCTTAAGATTTACTTTTTCAACAATAAATCCCATGATAGGATCATTAAATCCATCCCAAATTCTTAAAACGATAATTATAACTGTGATGGTACTATACATTGCGATATAATCGCCTCCATCACCTCCACCAATTCCACAATATTGAGCATACATTAATAAAAACATGCTAACGAATTGGTAGCAAAGATCACGGAACATTCCACTGCTACAAAATAACCATTTTGTAAGTTTAGGAACGTTTTCACCTTCAAAGGTTTTGTTTTTAAACATAATATTTATCCTCTTTCCTATAATTATACTTAACAAGAGGTGAATTATATATAAAAAACTGCTTGGTTATCGCAATATTTTGCATTTGCTTTGATATAGCATATTTAGTGGATTTTCTTTATAAAAATTCTTATAAGCAAAGAAAGAAAAAGCACGATTTAGTTTCTTATTTGTCTAAAAACCTTGCAAAAACCATGTTTTTTTCAAAGTAACGCATTAATACTATAATAAAGCAACGTTAGAATTTGATTTAAGATATATTAGTACAAATTTAAAAGCCAGGGATTTACCCTGGCTTGTTTTCTATTTATTTTTTTTCAGTTTGATTATTTTTCAAATCTGAATTTTTTGAAAGCGTGTAATCCTTCAAAAATAGCTTCATCGCCGAGTTCGTCTTCAATTCTTAAGAGTTGGTTATATTTAGCCATTCTGTCAGTTCTTGAAGCAGAACCAGTTTTGATTTGTCCAGCATTTACAGCAACACTTAAATCAGCGATTGTTGTATCTTCTGTTTCACCACTTCTATGTGAAACCATAGTTGTGTAACCGTTTGTTTGAGCCATTCTAATGGTATCTAATGTTTCTGTTAAAGTACCGATTTGGTTAACTTTAATTAAGATAGAGTTAGCAACGTGGTTAACAATACCTTTTCTTAAGAAGTCTTTATTTGTAACGAATAAATCATCACCAACAAGTTGAATCTTATCGCCTAAGGCTGCAGTTAATTTTGCCCAACCTTCCCAGTCATTTTCACTTAATCCATCTTCGATTGTGATGATTGGGTATTTTTTAATCATTTCTTCGAACCAAGCAATCATTTCTTCGCTTGTTTTGGTTCCTTCACCGCTCTTCTTTAATTCATAAACTTTCTTTTCAGCATTGTAGAATTCACTAGAAGCAACGTCCATACCTAAGAAAATTTCTTTTCCTGGTTTGTAGCCTGCTTTTTCAATAGCTTCCATGATAAGTTCAAGTGGTTCAGTATTTCCGTGTTTGCAGCTTGGAGCAAATCCGCCTTCATCACCAACACCAGTTTCATAACCTTTAGCTTTTAAAACAGACTTTAAGCAATGGAATGTTTCAACACCAGCTCTTAATGCTTCGTGGAAAGTTTCAAATCCTGCAGGAATGATGAAGAATTCTTGGAAATCAACGGTTGAATCAGCATGAGCACCACCGTTAACAACATTCATCATTGGGGTAGGTAAAACTTTTGCATTAGCACCACCAATATATCTATATAATGGCATGCCATAGCTTTCTGCTGCTGCTCTAGCAACTGCTAAAGAAACACCTAAAATAGCATTTGCACCGAGTTTTTTCTTAAATGGTGTGCCATCAAGTTTGAGTAAAGCATTATCAATTCCAACTTGATCATCGGCATACATTCCGATAATTTCTGGAGCAATAATATCATTAACGTTTTCAACAGCTTTTAAAACGCCTTTACCTTGATATCTTTTTTTATCTCCATCTCTTAATTCGAGAGCTTCATTTTCACCAGTAGATGCACCACTTGGGACAATAGCTCTACCAACTGTACCATCATCAAGTGTAACTTCAACTTCAATAGTTGGGTTTCCACGGGAATCTAATACTTCACGTGCGTAAACATCAATAATTTCTAACATTTTTAATCTCCTTTACGACCTTACTTATTATACCTAATTTAAAACAAGGTATAAACAAAATAAAAGCGATTGTAGAAAATTATTTTCTATATAACAATCGCTTTTTTAAATACAATTTTTAATCTTCTAATAATATAAAGATATAAATTATTATTCGTTAGTTTTAGGAAAAGAATATCTAATTAAAAAATAATAATTGGTGTAAGTGTTTGCATCATCCATTGTTGAGTTAAACAAAACGCTTTTAAACCCAATTTCATTAAATTTTCCAATATTTTCATCATTTACCTTAGCAGTTAAAGATGGGATTTTATCAGTATCAATGACACTAGCTAAATGCTTTAAAAGCTCTTTTCCGCATTCAAAATTTGATGAATCTTTTAAACAAAAAATCAAAATCTCACCACTAGCATTAAAAACCACAGCGGCAACAAGTTCACGATTATCGTTTCTTAAAGCATAACAAAGAAGTTCTGAATTAACTTTATTTCGACTAGCAGCAAAACGTGTTAATAAATTTTTAAAGTCATTAGAAAATGTATTGCTATTTCCTATAACTAAATTTTTGTTTTCAGAAGCAAAAGATAAGATTTCGTCTATTGAATTTTCTTTAAGTTTCTCAATTTTCATCATTAATCTAATTTAACATAAATTGGTTTCATTGCTTGCTTATATACTTCTGTATTTACATTCTTCAAATAAGTTGGAATATAAGAAATAAATAATTTTCTATAATTAAGATTTATAAGGATAAATACTAAAGCAAGAATTGCAATTAAACCCATTGAAAAACCAAAACCGCGATGAGTGAAAACTTCTTTTGTCATTTCTAAGGCTTCAATGTTTAAAAATTCAACTGAATCAGGTGCAAACTTTAATAAGATTTGCCAAATTAAAGAAAGCAAGAAGCAAACGAGAGCAACAGCAAAAATTAGCCAATAGCAAATTCTCCATCCTCTTCCATATCTTCTTGTTTTTTTGTCTTCATAAGAATAACAAGGAATTTCGGTTAAACGTGTACGGTATAAATCAAAATTTGAAGGATCATATTTAATATTCATTGGTCCATTTGAATAATAAATTACTCCTCTATTATCTGGAACCTTAATAAAATGGAGTTTAAAAAATTTCTTAAATTCTCCACTAGCTTCCATTTTAATAACTTTCTGTTTTCTTGCATGGTGATGAATAAGCTTACCAACAAGAACAACAACGAAGATAATACTAGCAATAATATGAATCCGCCACATAACTACACCTCTTATTTAGATAATTTAGAGAAATTCCCCGCGAAATCGACTTATTTTTAAAATTATTAAATCTTGAAAACTTTGTCTTCAATCGTTAATAAAATTATCGCATTTTTTTCAATTTATAAAAAGATTATAAATCTAAATTTTAATCAGCAAGTGTGCCAAGCGGATCCCAAGGAGCAAGAACAATTGGCTCTTTTTTCAAGCACTCAAGTTCTTTTTCATTAAGATATTTTTTGTTAACTACTGCTTGATAAACGTAAGTATCAAACCAACTATCTGACATAATAAAATAACCATCATTTCCAACATCTTTGCCCCAAGAGTTTTCTACTTTCCATCTATTTGGTTTATCATTTTTAATATTAACGCCAGTTAAACACATAGCATGGTTCATCGCAGATTCATGATAATCAAGCATATCAGCTTTGTTAAATTTTAAGTCAAAGCCAAAAGTAGAGGCGTAATCAAATGATAAATCATCCCAAAGTCCAGTGCTTCTATCTCTATACTTAGAAACATCGCTTCCAAACCACACAATTTCACCATCTTTTAGTTGATTGATAATTAATTCTTTTACTCTAGCCATTGGCAAATTAAGGTGAACAATATCTTTTCCTTCAATCACATTATTTAAATATGAAATTGTATAAGTTTTATAAAATGGTTTACCCTCGGTTGGAGCATTAACAATTGAGACATAATCATCAATATTTTTAACGAATTTATCAAAGAAAGATTTTGGAGTAAATGATGTTAAAGAGTGGAATACACCATCTTTATCTTTATATTCAAAATCAAAAGTCTTTGGTGGCATACCAAAGCAGTTAACTAAAAGATTATAAATAAGTCTCATTGTTTCTTTCTTTAAATCAACTATTTTATCTCTCTTATTTTCTTTAAATAATTTTTGAGTCTTAACAGCAAATTGTCTACATAAAGAATTGATTAAAGCGTCTGATTCATTAGTTGCACTGCTTTGAAATGTTTCTTTCATCGCATTCTTTGGTACAACACCATATTTTTTTACTAAGTTGACAAACATATCCCATTGTCCACCATCACCAACGCCATTGGTCAAAATATGCATTAATACCCTCTCGTCAGGATCATTTGCAACTAAATCAGCTACTGACGATAATAAGTAATTAGCTTTTTCAAGTTTGTCATAAAAAGCGATATAGTTTTGAGATAATTCAAAGTTTGAAACTTTTAATTCTGCAGCAATTTTTTCTCTTAAAAAACTACAAGCGGCGAAAATCCAACATCTTCCACTATTCTTTTGATTGCATACAGGTAAAGTTTTAATCTCAATTGAAAAATCATTAATAACGTCGATTTCGTTTTTAGCATCATAAACAATTTCTGAAATTGGATTTTTGCTTAATGCGTGTTTAATAACTAAATTTTTAGAATCTTTATTATAGTTTTCTTCTAATTTTGCAAATTCATCTTGATTAATTTCAAAGTCTTTAATTTTAATATTTTTCATAGTTTTCCTTTCCGTTAAATACACCAATCTCCATCTTTAAAAATTTGAATTTCTTGACCATCTTTTGTTGTACCAATAATATTTAAGTCCTTGCTGCCAATCATAAAATCGGTATGGACAATAGATTTATTTAAAGGCAAAGCTTTTATCTCTTCCTTACTCATCTTGTCATAATTTTTAATTAAATTAGGGAAAGAGTCACCTAAAGCTAAGTGGCAAGAAGCGTTTTCATCATAAAGAGTAGAGAAGAAAATTGTATTTAAATCGTTGATTGGAGAGTGATAAGCAACCAATGCACATTCGCCTAAATAACAAGCATTTTCATCAAGGCTTATCATTTGTTTTAAAGCCTCTTCTCCTTTTTCAGCATGTACTTCAACAGCTTTTCCTTCTTTAAATCTTATAGAAAAGTTTTCAATCAACATTCCATTATAATTTAATGGTTTAGTCGAATAGACAATTCCTTCTGTTTTAAATTTGTTAGGCGAAGTAAAACATTCTTCAGTTGGAATATTAGGTTGAAATCTTATCTTTTCAGTCTTTGTGTTTTCGCCTCCGGCTTCCCAAATAACTTCTTCAAGTAATTCAACATATAAATCAGTCCCGTTTTTGCTTGTATAATGAAGCTTTTGTAATTTTAAATTATTAAGTAAATTCATGTGATTTACGAGGTTTTTATCATGAATTTCCCAATTTTTAATTGGGTCGCCTTCGTAAGCTCTACTTGTAATCAAGATATACTCCCAAAGCTTTTCAACGGCTTCTTCTTCATTTAAATTAGGGAAAACTGTTTTTGCCCATTTTTTAGAAGGAACGCCAGCTATACACCATTGACATTCATCATCATATTGATCTCTATAGGCTCTAACTTCTTTTCCTTTAATAGCGAGTGCTTCATTTCTTCTTTTTAAATCAATACCATCTGAAGCATGAGGATCATCACTATCAATCCAAATTCTTGCCGGTTTAACTTTGATATTATGTTCATGAAAAGCCTTATCAGTATCTCTAAGATGCGAAATAATATCAAAAGAAGCAAAATTATTTGTTAAAACATTAACTTTATTATTTTGCCATTGAACTTCAACATAACTTGCACCGGCTTTGTAAAGTTCTTCTACTAAAATTTCAACAAATGGTGCTACTTCAACATTTGCCATAACAAAGGCTTCTTGGCCTTTTTGAATGTTGGCCCCGACTACAGCAATTAACTTAGCATAATTTCTAATTTTTAATTCATCCATACTCTATTTCTCTTTCTAATCTATAATATAATAATACGCGAAAGGTTTAATCTCTATGGCAAAAAAACTAGTTTCTGAAAAAGATGTTACTTCTTACAAATGGGTCAAAATAATCCAATCTGGATTGTTAATTGTTTTTGGTTTAGTCTTATGTATTTTTTCAAACTCAACTGACGTTCAAAACGCGCTTGGTTATATAGCAGCAAGTATTGTTTTGTTATATGGCGTATTAACTATCGGCTTTGGTATGATTTTTGTTAAAGGTATTTTAAGTATAGAAAACGTAACCGGCGCAGCCCTTATATCTTTAGCTGTTTTAATCTATGTTAATCCTCAAATTGTTTTAGAATATTTAGGAGTGTTTGCTGGAACAATGCTTTTGGTTTTCGGATTAATTTTTACAATTGAGGCCGTTATTGCAGGGATTTCAAAAAATTCAGGTAAATTTATGCTTGCTATCGATATTATTGCTGCAGTACTTTTTATTGGTCTAGGAGCAGCGACTTTATACTTTAATTATTCATCATCAAACGATGCTTTAAGAATGATTCTTATAATTTTAATTGGTGTAATTTTAATAATTGCCGGTTGTCTTTTAATTTTCTACTATGCTGCTAACCCTAAATTTAAAATTGATCAAAAGGTAATTTATTCAGAAGACGGAACACAAAAAGTTACGATTGTCAAAAGTGATGTTTACCCAGTAAAGACAAAATCAAAATCTAAAAAACTTCCTAAAAAAGACGAAGATGAAGAAAGTAAAAACGAATTAACTGAAGTTAAATAATTTTATTTTTAGTTTTTCCATCTAAATAAGAGTAGAGATTAGAAAAAGCAATCTCTGCTCTTTTTTTCATGGCTTCTTTTGTCATATATCCAATATGAGGACTTAATAATACATTATCAAGTTTTAGAAGTTCGTTCTCTTTACTTAAAGGAGGTTCAACTGAAAAAACATCAAGAGCTGCTCCCTTAATTCTCTTTTCTTTTAAAGCTTTAATTAAAGCACCTTCATCAATAATTCCACCTCTAGCTGTGTTAATTAAATAAGCGCTAGGTTTCATTAAAGCAATTTCGTTTTCGCCAATTAAACCTTTAGTTTCTTCATTTAATGGTAAAGTTAAGCAAATAAAATCGCTTTTGGACATTATATCTTTTAAATCTACATAGGTTACACCTTTAGATACGATGCTTTTCTTAATCGTTCTACTATAGGCTAAAACTCTTAAATTAAATGGTTCTAAAAGATCAATTAATTTAGCACCAATTTTACCTGTCCCAATGACTCCAACAACTTTAGTGTCTAACTCTTCACCTAATTGATTGTTATGAGTCTTTGATCTTCTAACTTTTGTATCGTTAAATCTCAAGTCTCTAATCATCCCTAAAATAAAACCTAAATTCAACTCAGCGACTGCTTCTGTTGCATACCCACTACAATTTGAAACAGTAATTTTTCTGTTTTTTAAATATTCTATAGGTAAATAATCATAACCAGTGAAAGCAACATCAATATATTTCAAATGTTGTGCTTCTTTTAGCACTTCTTCATCTAATTTAGTATTATCAGTAATTAAAATGTCTGCATCTTTAATTCTTTTTATGAGGTCTTCCTTATTTCTAGGTTTTCTTAAATAATAAACAAAGGTATGACCTAAAGAGGCAAGGTCTTTTTTTATCCCTTCATAAAGCCCTGGATTAATTAATAAGTCGTTTAATAAAACAATTCTCATTTTGAAACACCTGTAAGTTCAACAAATCTAGGTAATTCTTCACACCATTTGCAAAATTCATGCCACTCTTTTAATTTATGGCTCTTTCTTTGTAAATACATTGTTTTTAATTGCTGATAGTTTGTTACCATGGTTGCGCCTAAACAAAAACCACATGGAGTAGAAGCAACTAATTCTCTCCATTTAGCTTTCTTTTTATCCGTTTCTTCATCTGGGATAGCATTATATTCTTCTTTAATTTTCTCGACAATTTTTAAGACTTCTTTATTTGTATCGCTAACACATTGATTCTCAATATCGAATTTTAATAAACAATGCATGGTTGATTGAGAAGAAACATATTCAAAAAAGTGATAACGTTGTGCTTGTTTCCACCAATATAAAGGGGCTGTAATATCGAATTCTACGACAATTCCCTTTAAGAAGTTGTCGTGCCCTTCTCCAGGATGACATTTTCCAAGCTTTTCGGCCCTTAAATAATCCTTATCGTTAGTTTCTGAACGATCAAGAACAGTTCTCATTGGATTACCACTAGCTTTAACAGCAAATTCCAATCCATATACATTTGTTTTCCCGATGTTAAAATCCATATTACTCGCACGCCTCCATTAAATTAAGTAATAAAGCTAGTCTTGTTAAAAGACCAACTCCTCCAGGAACAGGAGATTGAAAAGAAACAGGTAAATCTTTCTCACAATCACCAGTTAATTTATTATCTTTGTCCCTATTTATGCCTACATCAAAAAGAAAAGCAGATTTTTTAAATTCATAAGAACAATCAATAAAATTTGCTTTTCCAACTGCAACAATAATTAAGTCAGAATTTTTAACAAAATTTCTAAGCTCACTATTTGGTGTTTTTGAATGAGCAATCGTTACAGTCATATTTTTATCAAGAAGTAATTTAGCCATTGGTTTCCCAACAATATTACTTCTACCTATTACAAGAGCGTTTTTGCCTTCAAATTCATAATGATTATCTTCAAGGAAGGTTAAAATTCCATTTGGTGTTGCACTTTTAAATTTAGATAAGACATTAAAACCATCTAAATCCTTCTTTGGATCTATTGCTAATTTAACTTTTTCTTCCGAAATATGCTTTGGCAAAGGAAGCTGAACAATAAAGCCATTAACATTAGGATCTTCGTTAGTTTTTCGAATTTCTTTAATCAATTCTTGTTCACTTATATCAACTGGCAATTTTTCTAAAATAGCTTTAGCTCCAATTTCGTTAACATCTTTAATTTTGCCTTTAATATAAGAATTAGAAGCATAGTCATCATTAACCTGCATGATTTTAATAACAGGCTTATTATTCATTTGAAGAATTTTTTTAGCTAATTCTTCTTTTTTTAGTGCTACATATTCTTTAATTGTAATCATATTGTTAAAAAATTATTCACAAAAAAATTTATAGAAAATCTATATATTTATTTTAATACGAAAAGATAATTCTATAAATCAATATTAGAAAATTGAGAAATATTGGAGAATGTTTGTAACAACTGCAATCGCTGTTGTTGTACCTTCAGTAGTTGTATCGTCGGTTGCAGGAGCAGATGTTAAAGATGTGGATAATAAAGCTAAGAACAAGAAAACAATACCAAATCCTAAAGTAAGCATAGAAACAATTTTCTCACTACCTCTTTCTTTGGTTTTAACAAAGACATTTAAACCGCCACCAGTAATAGCACCAGAGGCACCTTCACTCTTACCACCTTGGAGAAGTCCAAGAACAATTACTATAAAAGCAATAACCCAGAATATATAATCATACCATTGCATCAAACATTTCCTCCGAACGATGTATATATGTTAAAACATATATACAAAAAACACAATAAAGTGATTTTATCTTAATTTTTTCCTTTTTCAACCAATAATTTGTACCAACAAATAATCGTCTATGTCTTTATAAAAACCCCATTTTTAAGTAAAATAGTCGATTTTTGCAGGCTTTTAGTTTAATTCAGCTTTCAATTCAAACATAATATCTCTAAGCTTAATAGCTTTTTCGAAGTCGAATTCTTTAGATGCCTTATACATTTCTTTTTCAACTTCTTTAATTTTTCTTTGAAGTTCTTTCTTTGTAAGTTTTGCTTTAGAATTAACAATTTCTTCCGCTTCAGTTTCTGTATTATGAATTGGAGCCTGAATTGGTTTAACAATTGTAGTTGGTATAATGCCATTTTCGTCATTATATTTAGCTTGTATTTCTCGACGTCTATTTGTTTCGTCAATACATTCTTGCATTGATTTAGTAATACTATCTGCATACATGATTGCTTTGCCATGACTATTTCTTGCTGCACGACCAACAACTTGAATTAAACTTCTTGTACTTCTTAAAAATCCTTCTTTATCAGCATCTAGAATAGCAATTAAGCTGACTTCTGGAATATCTAAGCCTTCTCTAAGAAGATTGATACCCACTAATACGTCATACTTCCCTTTTCTTAATTGATAAATGATTTCACTTCTTTCAAGCGTTTTACATTCACTATGTAAATAAACTGTTTTAATTTCCCTATCTTTTAAATATGCAGTTAAATCTTCAGCAGTTTTAATAGTTAATGTGACAATCATTACCCTTTCGTTTTTTGAAATCCTATCTTTAATCTCACTAATTAAATCGTCAATTTGACCTAAAGTTGGTCTTACTTCAATTTCAGGATCTAAAAGTCCGGTTGGACGTATGATTTGCTCGACAAACTCACCATTTGTTTTTCCAAGTTCATAATCTCCAGGCGTTGCACTTGTACAAATAACTTGATTAATTTCTCCTTCAAATTCTTCAAAATTTAAAGGTCGATTGTCCAAAGCGCTAGGTAATCTAAATCCATAATCAACTAATGTTACTTTTCTTGAATGATCTCCATTATACATACCTCTTACTTGAGGAAAGCTAACGTGACTTTCATCTACAATCAACAAGTAATCTTTAGGAAAGTAATCCATTAAGCAAAATGGTTTTTGACCTGGTTTACGGTTATCAATATGTCGAGAATAATTTTCAATACCTGGACAGATTCCAAACTCTTCAAGAGAAGCTACATCTTGTTTAGTTCTCATCTCGATTCTTTCTTTTTCTAAAGGTTTCCCTTCTCTATCAAAATAAGCCATTCTCTCATCAAGTTCAGCAAGAATAGATTTACAGGCTCTTAAGATATTTTCTCTAGTTGCGGCATGATCATAAGCAGGAAATAAATCGTAATAATGATATTTTTCAATAATTTCTCCAGTTAGATAATTACATTTAGCAATAGTTTCAACTTCATCGCCAAAACAATCTAAACGAATATACCAATCATCGCTATTAGCAGGCATAATATCTATTAAATCTCCGTGGACTCTGAATCTACCTGGACTAAGTTCAATATCATTCCTTTTATATTGTGAATTTAAAAGTTTACCAAAAAATTCTTTTCTATTAATTTCTTCCCCGACTCTAACATCAAAAACAAGTTTTTTATATTCATCTGGATCAGTTAATCCATAAATTGAAGCAACTGAAGCTACAACAATAGTATCTCTTCTACTAACAATTGAATTAACAGCACTTACTCTCATCATCTCAATTTCTTCATTCATAAGAGCTGATTTATCAATATAAGTATCTGTTGATGGAATATAGGCTTCTGGTTGATAAAAATCAAAGTTTGAGACAAAATACTCAACTCTATTTTCTGGAAATAATTCCTTCATTTCGGCATAGAGTTGCCCTGCCAAAGTTTTATTATGCACAAGAATTAGAGTTGGGCGTTGCGCTTTTTCGATGACATTAGCCATAGTAAAAGTCTTACCAGTACCTGTCGCACCAAGTAGAACCTGGTAACGCTTACCATCATTTAGTCCTTTTACTAATTCTTTTATAGCAGTTGGCTGGTCGCCAGTAGGTTTAAACTCACTATGTATTACAAATGGTTTACTCTCGTTCATGATTATCTTGTGAATTTTCTAAATTATCAGAAGAAACAACATCTTTTTCTTGAGTTTCTACTTTATTTTTAGCCTTAATTTTCTTTTTTAATGATTTTAAATAGCGCTCTGAATTATTAATATTTATATTTTCAAAGCCTTCTCCACCTGTAAATAATGTTTGATAAAAAGTACAAAAAGCTTTTGGGTCAATTTTAGCAATTCCGTTTCTTACTTTGTTGTAATCTCTTCTAGAAAAAACTATTCTTACCATTGTTTTTTCTTCTTTTGAATAGGCGCCTACTACTTTTGAAACAGTTGCACTTCTATCAAGTTCTTTAATGGAAAATTGACAAATTTCATCAACTTTATTGGTAACAATATCAACACAATAAGCACTTGTTTGTCCGCTATATATTATCTCAACCATTAAGGAACACATAAATGCAGAAATAATACCAACAAGTCCACCGATTAATGCAATCGTATTACCTTTTGTTAAATCAATAATAATACCAATTAAAACAATGCCACCATCAAATAAGAAAAAAGGGATAGATTCTTTAATGCCTGTAAATTTACTTACAATGAAAGTTAAAATATCAATTCCTCCGGTAGAACCGCCTCCATGAAATGTAATTGAGCAACCAACGCCAACAGTCATTCCACCAAGCAAACCTATAACAAGCAAGAAACCACCATCTACCATCGTTAATTGAGATAAATTTGTAATGATTCCGTTTTCTAAAACAAAGCCACTCCCTTCGCCTAATAAAACATTTAAAAATTCAGGCAGAATAGATGTTCTTAAAAATATAGAAATGAAAATAGGATAAAAAATAGTTGAGATTAGCGAGGATATTGTAAATTTAAAACCTAATAAAATTAAGCCAAGAACAAATAATGCCCAGTTTAATATATAGCTCATGATATCAGGAGCAATAAATTCGGATGTTAAAATTGTAATGCCGCTTACGCCACCACTAATAATAGAAAACGGAATTAAGAAAAAAGCATTACCAGCACTTACAATAAATGTACCAACGAGAAGTAAAGTTAAACTACGAATGTTTCTCTTTAAATTTTCTTTTTTAAAAAAGGCTTTAAGGTAATTAAGCACTCCTTTTTGCCTCCTCTTTAAGATATGAAAAGATAAATCCTTCAATATATCCATCCATAACTTTGCTTACTTGAGTATCTTCGTAATTTGTACGATTGTCTTTAACTAAAGTATATGGGCAAAAAACGTAACTTCTAATTTGTGACCCCCATTCAATATTCTTTTGTTCTCCAACAATTCCTTTTAATTTATTTTTTCTTTCTTCTTCTTGACGAGCAAAAAGTTGAGATTTCAGCATGTTCATCGCTAATTCTCTATTTTTGAGTTGAGTTCTTTCGACTTGGCAAGAAACAACAATGCCTGTCGGGATGTGTGTAATTCTAACTGCAGTTTCGACCTTATTAACGTTTTGACCACCAGCTCCGCCAGATCTATAAGTATCAATTTTTAAATCGGCAGGGTTAATTTCTACATTAACTGAATCATCAAATTGTGGAATGACATTCACGCTAGCAAAACTAGTATGTCGACGCGCGTTTGCATCAAAAGGTGAAATTCTAACTAATCGATGCACACCTTTTTCACCTTTTAACATCCCATAAGCATATTTGCCTTCAATAAGAAGCGTAACACTTTTTACACCAGCTTCTTCGCCAGGTAAAAAATCTAAAACTTTATAAGTAAAACTTTTGAGTTCACAAAACCTTTCATACATTCTTAAAAGCATATTTGCCCAATCGCATGCTTCAGTTCCACCTGCTCCTGGATGAATTTGAATAACACAATCAAGATTATCATATTCGCCACTAAATAAAACTAAGGTATTCAATTCTTCTAAATCTTTTTTTAAATCTTTAAAAGTTGACACTAAAAGATCTGATAATTCTTCATCATTAACATCAAGAGTATCAGCAAGTTCATTTAAATCTTTTATTGTGGATTCTAGTTTTTTATAAAGTTGAATTTTATAAAGAATATCGTTTTTCTCATCGATAATTTTAGAGGCTTCCCTTTGGTTACTCCAAAAGTCGCCTTTTAAAGATAAAGCCTCTAATTCTTCAGCTTTTTTGGATAATTTATCTAAGTCAAAGTGAACTACCAAGCTGTTCAATTTGCTCGGTAGCCTCTTTTAATTCATTTTTAAATTCATATAAATCAATCATAGACAACCCCCCTTAATTAGTGTGGATATCATCATATTCATGATCTACTGCTGCTTTAGCATTCTTATCAATATCAGTAATATTTAAATCTTTACCTGTCTCTTTAGTAACGACTTTCATATCTTTTGTTTCTTCAGCAGGAGCTTCAGCTTGTTTATGAACTTCGTTTTGAGCTTGAGTATTTACAGCATACGTATCTTTTTCGTCTGCTTTCTTTTGAACCTTAACATTTAATAAGTTAAGAACAACTTCAAGTGAAATAGTTTCAAGCATATCTCTGAACATAGCCCAGCCTTCATTAACATAATCTTGAAGCGGGTTAATTTGTCCATAACTTCTTAATGAAACTGACTCTCTAAATCTAGACATGTTATCAATTTGTTGCGTCCAGTTTCTATCAATACATTTAAGTGTAATTTGTCTTTCAATTTGATCAGCAGTTTCTTTGTCCCATTCTCTTCTTTTAATTTGATAGGCGTTAGCTAAAACTTCGCCAATATCTTCTCCGGCTTCTTCAGGAGCAGCCTCATCGTATAAATCCCAGTTAATAGCTGCATCATCAAGAAATCTAGGAACAGATAAATCATGTAATTTTTTTGCACTTACTGTTCTATTTGATTGTTCGTCATAAACACTTCTTTTACAAAGAGCAACACCACAATCTTTAAATGTTTCAGATAATAAATCACTGATATCACTAGCAAAAATAATTTGGTCACGCTTTGCATACATAATTTGTCTTTGCTTACTTAAAACATCATCATAATCAAGCAAGTTCTTACGTACATCAAAGTTTTGACCTTCAATACGTTTTTGAGCACTAGTGATAGCGCTACTTAAAAGTCTACTTTCGATTGCTTCATCACCATAATTTGCAAAAGATTTTCTTAAATTGTCACTAGCAAATCTAACCATTAATTCATCATCTAATGAAACATAGAATCTAGAAAAACCAGGGTCACCTTGACGTCCGCTTCTACCTCTTAATTGGTTATCAATACGTCGTGATTCATGTCTTTCAAGACCGAAAACACAAAGTCCGCCTAACTCTCTTGTTTCAGGAGTAAGTTTAATATCGGTACCTCTACCAGCCATATTAGTGGCAAGAGTAATGTGATTCTTTTCACCAGCATGGGAGATGATTTCTGCTTCTCTAGCATGGTTTTTAGCGTTTAACATTTCATATTTTAAGCCAGCTTCATCAAGATATTTTGCTACTTCTTCACTAGCTTCGACACTTGGAGTACCAATCAAAATAGGTTGCCCTAGATTATGTCTTTCAACAACTTCTTTAACTAAAGCTTTAATCTTTGCTGTTTTTGTAGCAAAAATATAGTCTAATTCATCTTTTCTAATAACTGGTTTATTTGGTGGAATACATACAACTTTCATGTTGTAGATTTTTCTAAATTCTTCTTCTTCAGTTTTAGCAGTACCGGTCATACCAGCCATTTTCTTAAATAATCTAAAGAAGTTTTGATAAGTAATAGTTGCTAAAGTAACAGTTTCTTCTTTAATTTTTACACCTTCTTTGGCTTGAATAGCTTGTTGTAAGCCATCACTATATTCTCTTCCTTTTAAAACACGGCCTGTAAATTGGTCAATAAGTTGAATTGTATTGTCTTGGTCAACAAGATATTCAACATCTCTAGCCATAATATAGTTTGCTTTTAAAGCTTGGTGAATTCTATGAACTAAGTCTTGATATTGAGGAGCATATAAGTTTGCAATACCAAACATTTTTTCAGCTTTATCAACACCTTTATCAGTTAAAGAGCAAGATTTTGTTTTTATATCAACAACAAAGTCTCCATCCGGAACATATTCAGGATGTTTTCTCTTATAATCTTCATCAACATCAGTTGATCTTTTGAGCATTTTTACGAATCTATCAGCAATTTGATATTGAGACATTGATGCCTTTGCGCCACCAGAAATAATAAGTGGGGTTCTAGATTCATCGATTAAAACACTATCAGCTTCGTCAACAATACAATAATTTAAGCCTCTTAAAACACGTTGTTTTTTACTTGGAGCCATATTGTCTCTTAAGTAGTCAAAGCCAAGCTCAGAGTTAATAGTATATGTAACATCACATTGATGTGCTTTTTGTTTTTCAGTTGTTGTTAAACTATGAAGGTTAACACCAACAGTTAAGCCTAACCAACGGTAAATTTGACCCATTTCGTTAGCGTCTCTTTGCGCTAAGTACTCATTAACAGTAACAACGTAAACGCCTTTACCTTCAAGAGCGTTTAAATAAACTGGCATTGTTGCAGTTAAAGTTTTACCTTCACCAGTTTTCATTTCAGCAACATCGCCATCATTTAAAACAAGGCCGCCTATGACTTGGCATTCAAATGGATATAAGCCCAAGACTCTGCGTGCAGCTTCTCTACAAACAGCAAAAGCTTCTGTTTTAATATCTTGAAGAGTTTCGCCTTTTTTAAGTCTGTCTTTAAATTCTGTTGTTTTTGCTCTAAGTTGATCATCACTAAGTTTTTTCATCTCTTCACCAAGAGATAAAACTTTTTTCGCTTCTTTTACATACTTTTTTAAGATGTGTTGATCTACTCTAAATATTTTCTCAATAACATTTCCCATAATTTATTTCCTACGCATTTAAAGATTTTAACATTATATATAATGTTATGAAAGCAAATTTCTAACCTTAAAATCTCTAAAATTTGCATTTTAAAGTTCTAACTTGAGAAAAATTCCTTTCTTTAAATTCAAAATCAATTGTTTAGAAGAATTAAATATTCTTAAAATAAACTCATGATTTGCTCAAAAACCTTACAAATCTTAACTTATTTATACAATTTCTATATTTTTACTTCCTTCTTTTTTCCTTAATTCGTTTATCTCCTCCTCGCTAAAAACACGTTTTGCAATTACCAACACCTTTAAATTTAAAGGATTTAGGTCTTTAATCTTTTTAATACAAGCCTTTAAGGTCGAGCCAGTTGTACAAACATCATCTACTAATAGTATCTTTTTACCAGCAAGATCAGCTTTTCCTTCTTTAAATTTTATGAACTTACCAACTTCATGCCTCTTATGATAATTTTGATCAGATTGCTTGTGATTTTCACTCTTATAGAAGATATCATGCATATTTAAACCAAGGCAATTAAACATGTATGAAACATGATTCTCCTCTTTGTGCGAAGGAACTAACACAATCTCAAAATCACGAAAAAGAGTTTTAAGTTCAAGTACAAACGGGCCAATAAAAACATTGGCTAATTCAAAATCACCACACCCTTTATATTGATATATTTTCTCTTTAACAAAATCGCTATATTCATAAATAGCTAAACATTCAACATCATCAATTTTAAATTCAATAAAGCTAGGATTTAGTTGATTTAAACAACTATAGCAAATAATTCCGTTATTTAAAAAATCATGGTATGCTCCATTTTTTATCTCTTTAAAACATATCTTACAAATTTTTGTTGGCGTCGATAATTGTTTGTCTGGCTTCAACCATTTCTTTAGTTTTTCTACTCCCGATAAAAATAACTTCTCCATCTGTTGCATCTTTTTTTCTTCCAACTCGTCCAGAGATTTGGATTAAAGCTTCTTTTGTGTATATAAATGACGAAGCATTAAAAATTATTACCTGTAAATTCTTCAAAGTAACGCCTCTTTCTAAGACTGCCGTAGTTACTAAAAATTTGTATTCGTTTTTTCGAAACTTCTCAATACGCAAACTTCGATCTTTACATTTAGAATGAACAAAATTTCCCTCAATCCTAAAAAGCTTCATAATCGTATATAAATTTTCACACTCCTCAATAGTTGGAGAAAATATTAGGAGCGGTTTTTCTTCCTTCATAAATTGCTTGAATTTATAAAATAAATAAATATAGTTTACGATTTTTAGGTTAACAAAAATCGATGGTTCTGGTATTTTTTTGCCATGATAGCGTTTAAACAACGTAACAATTCCAAAACCTTCTTTGCTGTACTTTGAAAGCAAATTATCAGAAGGTGTAGCCGACATCAAAACATGGTTGCCGCGAACGCTGCGATTGAAAAAGCTTTCCAAAACATCATTATCTTTATAAGGAAAAGCATCTACTTCATCTAAAATAAGCAAATCAAAGTATTTTTCGTACCTAAAAAGCTGATGTGTTGTTAAACAAATTATATCCCCCTCTAAAACCGATGTATTCCCACCATATACACAAACAACTTTGTACTTTTTAAAAGCGTCTTGTAATCTTAATGACAATTCAATCACAACATCTCTTCTAGGTATTGCAAAACCAACTTGTAGTTTATTTTTTAAAGCATATTCAATTACTGCGTAAACCAATTCAGTTTTGCCAGCCCCACAGACGGCATAAACAAGAGTGTTAATATGTTTTTGATAATTACTTAAAATCGCATTAGAAACTCTTTTTTGATCATCACTTAATTCATAATCAATTTTTAAATAACCAGTTGTTGAACGGTATTCAAATTCATCTGCAGCTTCTCCTCTAAATGAAATACATCTTCTGCAATAAGGTACTCCATTTTTATATCCGATATACTTTTCATCTTCGTTGCCACATAAAGAACACTTAAATATTTAAAAAACCTCCTTTCACTAATATAAAGGAGGTTATTCGAATTTTTTTAAAAAGAATTTTATTTTTTTATTTTTCGTAATCAATAATAGTGTTAACTCTTTTTTCGTGTCTTCCGCCTTCAAATTTGGCGTTTAAGAAAATATCAACTCTTCTTAAAACATCTTCTAAGCTCATGAAAGATTGACCAAAAGTAATCATGTTTGCATTATTATGCTCTCTAACCAAATGCGAAACCTCATCATTATATCCTATTCCGCATCTTATACCTTTAACTTTGTTTGCAGCCATACAAACGCCTTCGCCACTGCTACAAACAAGAATTCCTAAATCGCTTCTCTTGTTAGAAACATCTTCAGCCGCTTTCAACGCAAATTCTGCATAGTTACAAGAATCTAATGAATAAGTTCCTTCGTCAATTACTTTATGCCCTAAAGATTCCAAATGCTTTTTTACTTCTTCCTTATATTTAAAGCCAGCATGGTCACTTCCAATAGAAATTATCATTTTACTACCTCCACAAGTTCATTTAGTTTAATTTCCCCAGGTCTAATCTGAATTATATTTTCATCATATATCTTAAAGATAGCCGATGGAACATTGCTTTCGCATTTTCCTTTAACAATAGCATCTAAATTATCATGAAAATATCTAATAACTTCTTGATAAGTCTTTGCTGGAGGAAATGAAGAGATGTTTGCGCTAGGAACAAGCAAAGGGGCGCCAACCTTTTTAATCATATTTCTTACAAAATCATCGTCAGGGATTCTAACTCCAACAAATCCAGTACCTAAATCAATATATTGAGGTACTTCTGTTTTAACTTTCAATATTAGAGTAATAGGACCAGGCATGAATTTTTCAATAATTTTTTTAGTCCATTCGTTAATTTCCACAATATTTTTAAAGTCGTCAACTGATGAACACATTAAAGTAAAAGGTTTGTCACTTGGTCTATTTTTAAGTTTCACGAGTTTATCGTAATTTTCCTTTGAAGTTGCTTTTATTCCTAAGCCATATACTGTTTCAGTTGGAAAAGCAATAACACCATCATTCCTTAAAATTTCTGCACAAATTTCAATATCTTTTTCAGTTAATATTTTCATAAATATAGCCTCTTATTATAAAAAGAAAACGAGTTCTTCCGTAAATATCGTTAACAAAGGAGAAGTTAATGTTGTCTTTAAAATATTTCGAAATCAATTCAGTTAATCTATCTTGCTGGTCATAATTAATTTCAAAAGCTAATACAAATTTCTCGTTTAATGCTTCTTTATAGTGTTTAAAAATTTCTTCGTAAAAAGCTGTGCCATCTTCTGAATATATAGCGTTCATCGGCTCATGATTTTTAACTTTTTCTTCAATATCCTCTTTGTTTTGAACATAAGGAGGATTTGAAATAATAACATCAAATTTTTGTCCATTCGTTAAAAATGGCTCTAGTTTATCTCCTTGAACTAAATGAATATTTGATGAAAAGTGCTCAGCATTCTTTTTAGCTACATCTAGTGCATCCTTTGAAATGTCACTAGCATAAACTTCAGAATTCTCAAATTTACTTTTTAAATAGATAGCTATACAGCCAGAACCTGTACACATATCTAAGATGCTTTTTTGTTCTATTTTTAAGAGCTTTAATAAATCTATTGTTCTAATAACAAGCTCTTCTGTTTCTACTCTAGGGATTAATACTCTATTATCCACATAAAAAGTATAATCAATGAAAGGAGCTTCATTTAAAATATATTGTATTGGTTCTCCACTAAACAATTTTGACTTTAATTTCTCAAAATAATCAGGTTTTGCAAGCTTTTTATCGAAGTTAAGTGTTAATTCAGTATAGGAATTAAAACCATTTGCCTTTTCTAACAGTTGGCAAATTTCGTTATTTGAAATATCTAAACCTTCTTTTTCTATGGCGTGTTTGGTCTGAAAATAGGCTTCTCGATTAGTTAATTCCATTTTGATTGCCAGCAATTTTTTGTTGTTGATCGTAATTAATTAAGGCATCAACAATAGGATCTAAGTCGCCATTAATTACTCTATCAAGTTGTTGAATAGTAAAACCAATTCTATGATCAGTTACACGGTTTTGTGGATAGTTATATGTTCTGATTTTCTCATTTCTATCGCCACTACCAATTTTACTTCTATATTGAGCTTCTGTTTTCTCTTTCTTTTCTTCTTCAAGTTGAGCTAATTTAGAAGCAAGCATTTGCATACAAATTTCATGGTTTTGAATTTGTGATTTTTCAGTTTGACAAGAAACAACAATTCCCGAAGGAATATGTGTGATTCTAACAGCAGATTCGGTTTTATTAACGTTTTGACCGCCTGCACCTTGTGATCTATAACGATCTACTTTTAAATCAGCAGGATTAATATTTATTTCGTTTGTTTCAACTTGTGGCATAACAACTACTGTTGCTGTAGAAGTATGAATTCTTCCGTTAGCCTCAGTCTTAGGAACTCTTTGAACTCTATGTACACCACTTTCAAACTTCAATCTTGAATAAGCATCATCTCCACTGACAACAAATGAAACATAGGAATAACCGCCAACTCCAGTTGGATTTTCGTCTAAGATTTTGACGTGCCAACCTTTAGTTTCACAATATCTAACATACATTCTAAATAAATCGCCAGCAAAAATATTAGCTTCGTCTCCTCCGACAGCGCCTTTAATTTCAAAGATAATATCTTTTCCATCATTTGGATCCTTAGGTATAAGCAAGATTTTCAAAGCTTCTTCAATTTCTTCTAGAAGAGCGTCATTTCTCTTTAATTCTTCCTTTCCCATCGCAGCAATTTCAGGATCGTGATCACTGCACATTAATAAAGCATCATTTTTGTTTTGCTCAGCGTATGTATACTCATGAAATTTTTCAACAATAGGATCTAATTGACTTCTTTCTTTATTTAATTTCTTAAACAAATTCATGTCACTAGCGGTATCTGGTTGAAGTAACAATTCATCAATTTCATTTAATCTTTTTTCACTAGTTAATAATCTATCACGCATGCTCTTATCCATAACCGATACCTCCTTAAGTCAAAAAATTATACAAAATAATCAGTCACATTTAAACAAGTACGAACTTATATAAAATAGTAACAATATCGTAATTTATATTTCTCGTTTACTATTTTACCACAATTTACCTACCAAAAAACCACTTAAAATGTACTAAAACCTTGCAAAATAAGCATTAATTCACAATTTTAAGCTGCTCTGCTAACTTCTGCTCCTCATGTGTTTCACTATCTCTAAATTGAAGATCATAAAGAATTTTATAAGCTCCATTTTCTTTAATAAGTTCTTCGTGAGTTCCTTTCTCTTTGATTTGGCCTTCTGTAATAACCATAATTTCGTCGGAATTACGAATAGTTGAAAGACGGTGAGCAACAACTATTGTCGTACGTCCTTTACACAACTCGTCTAATGCGTTTTGAATCAACAATTCGGTCGTATTGTCTAAAGCGCTTGTTGCCTCATCAAGAATTAATATTGAAGGATTTTTCAAAAATATTCTTGCTATAGAAAGTCTTTGTTTCTGGCCTCCAGAAAGCTTAACACCTCTTTCACCGATTTCTGTTTCAAATCCTTTAGGTAAAGAACAAATATAGTCATATATATTGGCCTTTTTAGCAGCTTCAATAAGTTCGCTTTCACTGGCGTCTAAATTTCCATATAAAATATTATCTTTGATTGTTCCACCAAAAAGGAAAACATCTTGTTGAACAATTCCGATTTGTTTTCTTAAAGAATCCAAGGTAAATTCTTTAATATTCACTCCATCGATAGTTATGTCTCCGCTTGTAACATCATAAAATCTAGGAATGAGGTGACAAATTGTTGTTTTTCCGCCGCCGCTTGGTCCAACTAATGCAATTTTTTCTCCATGAGGAACATCAAATGAAATATCCTTTAAGATTCCTTTTGAGCTCTTATAATGAAAACTTACATTCTTAAAGGAGATATTTCCTTCAAGTTTAGGGCAGATTTTAGTGCCTTCATGCAAGGTCTCTTCTTCTTCATCCATAATTTCAAGGAATCTTTTAAAACCAGTTGTTCCGTTTTGAAATTGTTCTACGAAATTAATTAACTGATTCATAGGCTGAATAAACATGTTTACTGAAATAATAAATGTAGAATAATCCGCTAAATCTATTTGTCCATTATATAGAAATAAGCCTCCAGCAATTAAAACAATAATATTAAAAACATCTGTAATAAATTGTGAAGAAGCGAAAAATTTACCCATTGCATCGAAAGCCGAACTTCTCGCTTTTACAAATTCTTGATTAGTAATTTCAAACTTCTCTTGTTCTTTTTTAGTGTTTGTAAAAGCTTTTGTAACTCTAATACCAGAAATTGAAGATTCAAGTGAACTATTAACATCAGCAATTGCAATTTTTGATTGCATCATAGCCACTCTCATCTGATGTCTAAAATGTGAAGTAACAAAAAATAATAATGGCACACAAGCAAATATAATTAGAGCTAAAATCCAATTAATAATCGCTAAATAAATTAAACTTGCTAGAAGAGTAAAACCAGCTATAAAGATATTTTCAGGACCATGATGAGCAAGTTCTGAAATATCGAAAAGATCATTAGTCATTCTAGACATGATATTTCCTGTTTTGTGCTCGTCATAATATGTGTAAGGTAGTTTTTCTAACTTATTAAACATATCACTTCTCATCTCGGCTTGCATTCTGACACCCATAGTATGGCCGTAATATTGAATAAAATATCTTAAAAACATTCTAATAATATAAACAGCGAGTAAAGAAAAACCACAAATCAATACTAAATCAATTTTCTTGTTTGGAATAAAATCATTTAACATGTATCTGGTTATTATTGGGTATCCCATCCCTATAACAGCAACCAAAAATGAAGCTGCCATATCAGCAATGAAAATTTTTTTGTGTGGTTTATAGTATTTTATAAATCGTTTAAGTAAGTTCATATGCAACCTCTTCTTTAAATTTTCTCTATCAAATTAAGTATTTTCGCAAATATATGTCATTTTTTCAATCTAAGAAAAAATCTAACAAAATAATTAAATTTGTTCCTTCAACAATTGAATTTTAGGTTTTGAATATTATGAATTAATAAATTTTAACCGATTATAATTATTAATAAAAATGAGCTCATTCGAGTTTTTTTCTTTAATGTTTCCTTTTATCTTTTTTAACAGTTTGATTAACGTGTATAATTAATAAAGGTATTATTCATGTCGTATTTAGCACTTTATAGAAAATACAGAAGTAAAAATTTTGATGAACTTGTTGGACAAGAAGCAATAAAACAAACATTAGAGAATTCTTTAAAAATTCAAAAGATTTCACACGCTTATCTTTTTAGTGGTCCACGTGGAACTGGTAAAACTAGTGTTGCTAGACTTTTTGCAAAAGCTTTAAATTGCGAAAAAGGAAACGGAGAAATTTGTAATGAGTGTTCTAATTGCCGTGCAATAAACGAAGGTTCTCACCCTGATGTTATCGAAATAGATGCTGCAAGTAATAGTGGCGTTGATGAAGTCAGAGAATTAATTGAAAAAGTAAAATACGCTCCAATCCAAGGAAAATATAAAGTTTACATAATCGATGAAGTTCACATGATGACAAATAGTGCTTTTAATGCTTTATTAAAAACACTAGAAGAACCACCAAGTTATGTTGTATTTATTCTTTGTACTACTGAACCTTATAAATTATTACCTACTATTTTAAGTAGATGTCAAAGATATGAGTTTAAAAAGATTACCGATGTTGAACTAAGAAAATTAATTACTCATGTTTTAAAAGAAGAAGGTGTTAGTGCTACAAACGATGCAATTAACCTAATAGTTGAACTTGCAAACGGTGGCGCACGTGATTCTTTATCACTTTTAGACCAAGTAATATCCTATGCTGGCAGCAACATTGAGGAAGAAGATGTTATAAAAATGTTTGGACTTGTTTCTAGTCAAGACAAGATTCGACTTTTAGAAAACATAAAAGATGGAAATACTTTAAAAGTATTAAAAACATATGATGAATTTATCATTAGAAACATTGATCTTTCTCGTTTAGTAAATGAATTGTTAACTTTGTTAAAAGATTCATTAGTTTATTTAAAAACTAGAGATAAATCACTTATCACTTCTTCTAAGGAAGAAGATGCTAAAGAAATAATGCTTAAATTTGATGAAAGTGAACTTCTTTCTTATATTGACCTTTTGCTTAAATGTCAAAATGAATTTAAAACAACTAGCGATCCAAACTTCCTTTTTGAAATTTATTTATTAAAGCTTTTAAAGGTTGAAGCTTCTCAAGAAGTAACTGTTCAAAAGGTTGAAACGCCTATCAAAAAGCCTGTCGTTACAGCCCCTATTCCTCAAGAACAAACTCCTGTTTCTACAAATAACACTGCAAAAACCCAAGATTTTGTGAAAACTAACGCTGTTCCTGAAGAAAAAGTTAATGAAGTTAAACCGGCAGCAAGTCTTAAATTAAAACCTTCTAACACTGAGTTTGCAGTTTTAGAAACTGAAGGCGATATAAGACAAATCACCATGGATGAATTAATTAAATTAACAATTATTTCTAATCGTGATGAAAGAAAGATGCTTAGTGAAAGATGGAACGCCCTCGAACAATTAATCAACGATCCAAACGAAGGCCCTTACGCTTCTTTACTTCTTGATTCTCGTCCTTATATTGTCACTAACTCAAATCTAATTCTTATTTGCGATTATAAAAATACCGCAAAGAAAATTAATATTATTTCTAACCAAGAAGGATTAAATAAACTAGTTAAAAAAGTTTTAGGTAGAAAAGTTTGCTTATATGCTTTAAATAGAGATGAATCTACTGAACTTATTAAAAAATATCGTAATCTTCAAGAACTTAACCACTTGCCAAAGAAAACAGAAATTGAAGATAATAAATTGTTTTAAGGAGAAAATACACTATGAACATGCAACAAATGGTCCAAGCTATGCAAAAGCTTCAAAGACAATATGAAAAAGAACACAAAATATTAGAAGAAAAAGAGTTCTCTTACACTGCTAATGGCGCAATTAAAGTTACCTTAAAAGGCAACTTAGAGATGGTCAATGTAGAAATTTTAGATGAAGAACTTTTAAAAGAAAAAGAAGATTTAATCGAAATGATTAAACTTGCTTATAACGGCTGTAAAGATCAAATTAACGACGCCGAGGAAGAATTAGCTGGTAAATTTCAACAAGCTAACCGTAAAGGGGGCTTCCCTTTCTAAATGAAGGATTTAAAAGCTGTTGAAAAATTAGCCGATTCATTTTCACTTTTTCCTTCAATCGGTGCAAAAACAGCGGAGCGTATGGCATACGCTCTTTTAGATATGGACGAAAGTGATGTTTCACTTCTTGTTAAAAACATCGAAGAAGTTAAAGAAAAAATTCATCCATGTCCAATTTGTGGAATTTTAACGGAAGAAGATAAATGTTCAATATGTGCTAGCGAAGATAGAAATCATGAACATTGTATAGTTGTAGCTTATTCAAAAGATGTTTTACCTTTTGAAAAAATTGGTACATATAACGGAGTTTATCATGTTTTAGGTGGATTAATAAATCCAAGCAAAAATTTAACACCTGAAAATTTAAAAATAGAAGAACTTGAAAAAAGAATTGAAGATGAAGGAATAAAAGAGTTAATTATAGCTACTAACGCTACTCCTGAAGGCGAAGTAACAGCTCTTTATCTTTCAAAAATCTTAGAAAAAAAGAATATAAATATTACAAGACTTGCTTATGGAATGCCTATTGGAGCTTCTTTTGACTATATCGACTCACTTACTTTAGATAAAGCTCTAAAAGGTCGTACAAAATTAAAATAGGAGAAAATTTATGTTTATTACTTTTGAAGGTCCAGATGGTAGCGGAAAATCAACAATCATCAAAAAAGTATATGAAAAACTCATTAATGATGGTTTTGATATTGTTTTAACTAGAGAACCTGGTGGTACTCCTATTGCTGAAAAAATTAGAGATATTATTTTAGATAATTCTAATGTTGCTCTTGACGCTAGAACCGAGGCTTTACTTTATGCTGCAAGCAGAAGGCAACATTTAGTTGAGAAAATACGGCCTGCTTTAAAAGAAGGTAAGATTGTACTTTGTGATCGCTTTTTAGATTCCAGTCTTGCTTATCAAGGTGGCGGTAGAAATTTAGGCGTTCAAAACGTTTTAAATATTAATTTATTTGCCACTGAAAACACCTACCCTGATTTAACTTTATTCTTTGATATTGACCCTGAACTTGGATTAAAAAGGGTCAGCCAAGATAAAAAAAGAGTTGCTGATAGACTCGATAATGAAAATGAAAACTTTCATGAAAAAGTTTACTCAACATTTAAAGAAATTGTTAATTCAAATAGTCAGCGAATAATAACAATCGACGCTTCAAAATCTATTGAAGAAGTCACTGAATGTGCATATAAAACTATAAAAGAAAAACTAAATGGATTACATTAACTACTTAAAAACATATCAACCTATTCCATATCAAATTTTTGAAAATGCTTTTAAGCACCATAAAATTTTTCACGCTTATTTGCTTGTTGGTGAAAAAGGCACTCCACTTTTAAACATCGCTAAGTTTTTAGCAGCAAGTATTATTGATCCAAAAAGTTCTCCTTTTGCAGATCAAAATTCTTTAATTTTTGAACGAATTTTTAATGAAAATTATGTTGATTTGCGAGTTTTTGATTCTACAAAAGGCCAAATTAAAATTGATGAGATACGTCAGCTAGAGACTGACTTTGCAAAGACAAGTTCAGAAAAATATTCAAAAAGGGTCTACATTATTAACCTAGTAGAAAATCTTTCACTTGATGCCACTAATGCTTTATTAAAATTTTTGGAAGAGCCTCTTCCTGAAACCTATGCTTTCTTAACCACTGAAAACGATAAAAGAATTCTTCCAACAATTTTAAGTAGGGTTCAAACCATTCATTTTTCATTACTTCCGCAAGAAGACTTAATTCATCAAGCCTTGTCTCTTGAAGTTGAAGAAAAAGAAGCAGAAATTTTATCTTTTTTCTATAACGATGCCGAATTAATAAAAGAAAACAAAGATAATAATAAAATTAACAAAATAATTGAACTTGGTTTAAAGACTCTTTCTTGTTCTTCTTATCCAGAACTGCTTAATTATTTATTGAATACAGTCTTTAAAACTCTTCAAGGAAAAGAAGAATACAGACAATTTTATGATTTACTAATTGTTGTTTTTAAAGAAACGATAAAAGTTAAATATAAAGCGCAAACAGTCCTATCAAATTATGATAAAATACTAAATAAGTTAATATCTTTAAATAACATCGAAGATAAGGTTTTGACTTTAATGGATGCCAGAAACGAGATTAATTTTAATTTAAATTTAAACTTATTAACTTATTTTACTTTTAATAAAATTTTTGGAAATTAATATGAAATATTGTATAAGTGTAAAATTCGACGAATCAAAGAAAAATTACTTTTTTCAAACCGAAGACGAAACTATTTCGTTAAATGATTTTGTTGTTGTTGAAACAATTGTTGGTAAAGAAGTTGGCCAAGTTGTTTCAAATAAACAAGATTTAGAAAAAATGGCCTTTGAAAAAGAAATTAAGCCTATTTTAAGAAAAGCGACCAAAAAAGATCTTCAAGTATTCAAAGAAAATAAAGAAAGCGCACTTAGAGCAGGCGAAATTTTTGAAAAACTAACAAAAGAATTAAATCTTGATATGAGGTTAGTCAAAAGTGAATATACTTTAGATAAAGAAAAAATTCTTTTTACCTATTTCAGCGAAGAAAGAGTAGATTTTAGAGAATTATTAAAGCGCTTAGCTGCTTTACTTAAATGTCGAATTGAATTAAGACAAATAACAGCTAGAGAAAGAGCCGCTTTAGTTGGCGGTTATGGCGTTTGTGGATTGCCACTTTGTTGTTCATATATGTATTCCAATCAAGAAGGCATTTCTCTAAATAAAGCCAAAAACCAAATGCTTACAATTAATATCCCTAAACTAAGCGGCGTTTGTGGCAAATTGCTCTGCTGTTTAAAATATGAAGATGATTTTTATACCGAAGCCAAAAAAGATTTTCCACCAATCAATACAACATTTAAATATAATGGTGAAGAATTCAAAGTTTCAAGTTATAACGTCTTAACTAAAATTGTTAAATGTGTAAGCACTGAAAATGTTGAATTTTTACCATTAGATGAAGTTAATAAATACGTTAAGCAAAGTGGTAAGTTTCCTCAAAAAAAGCAACCAACAAAACCTGTAAATAAAAATGCCTAATACTTTATATCTAGTCGCTTCTCCTATCGGTAATTTAAACGATGTTTCACCAAGAGTAAAAGAAGTTTTATCTTCTGTCTCTTTTGTTGCATGTGAAGATACCAGAAATACTTCTAAACTTTTAAGTTTAATTGGAATTTCTAAACCTTGTATTTCATGTCATGAACATAACGAAAAAGAAGAAAGTTTAAAGATAATCAAAAGAATTCAAAATGGCGAAGACGCTGCTTATTTAAGTGATGCTGGCTATCCTTGTATTAGCGATCCAGGCTTTTTATTAACTCAGGAATGTATAAAAAATAATATCAAAGTTGTACCTATTAGCGGTCCAAATGCAGCTCTTTTAGCTTTAATTGCTAGCGGCTTAGATACAACTCATTTCATGTTTTATGGTTTTTTAGATGCTAAAATTTCAAAAAAAGAAGCTGAAATTGCAGGGTTTTCAAAATTTCCATATACAATTTTGCTTTATGAAGCACCTCATAGAATTAACGAAACTTTATCTTCTTTATATAAAGTTTTAGGTAATAGAAAAATTTGTATTGCTAGAGAACTAACTAAATATTACGAAGAGTTTATTCGTAGCGACCTTAAAACACTAGTCGAAGAAAATAAAGAATATAAAGGCGAACTCGTAATAGTTTTAGAAGGCAAAAAAGAAGAGAAGAATTTTGAAATAAGTGATGAACTTTTACTTAAAGCGAAAGAATTTGAAAAACTTGGGTATTCAAAAAAAGATATCGCTTCTATTTTATCAACCTTCTATAAAGTTAATAAAAACAAAATATATAAAGAATTAATTAAGGATTAATCGTTATATTTTTCAATCAAATAGTTATACTTTTTAATAATCTCTGGATTAACTTTTAATACTTTTCGATCAAAAGTGTAAAGCCCATTGTATTCAGTTTCACAATCAGCTAGTTGAGTATAAATAATTCCTTTTAATACTCCCTTATCTATAAGTTCAATAAATTTTTTATAAAGCTTTTCATAGTGAATTGTTAAATTGGCGCTTGTAAAGGAAACTGAATGAGAGAAAAATCCTTTATATAGTGAGTGTCCTTTTACTTTTAAACCGCGTCCACCGCATTCAGAAAGTATATAAGGTTTATTTTGCTTTTTATCTTTTCTAACTCTAGTTTGGAATATATAAGCGTGAATTGAATAAAGATCTCTCTTATTATTTATATACCAACCACTTGTTGAATCATAAATACGACTATCATCGCATTCTTTTGCTAAATCATAAACTGCATCAGGATCGAATTCTCCCCATCCTTCATTAAACAAGGTGTAGCAGATAATTGATGGATAATTATAAAGTTCAGTCAAAATTTCTTGAAGTTCCCATAAATACATTTTTTTCGATTTCTCGTTTTTTCGCCCAAGCTTTTCTTCATTCATCAAATTAAGCTTATTAAATAGTTTAATGTTAAATCTAGGGAAGGCAGTATTAAAGAACTTATATTTATATCCGCCATTTGGAATATCTTGAATAACAAGCATTCCATGTTTATCACAAAGATAATAGAAGTAATCCATTTCTACTTTTATATGTTTACGAATCGTATTAAATCCTAAACCTTTTAAATTTAAAATATCTTTTTCATAATCTGCATAACTGCTTGGTGTTAATGAATTAGGATAATAATATCCTTGGTCTAATAATCCATTTAAAATGACCTCTTTATTATTTAAAAACACTTTAGAACTGCCATTTTCTTCTTTAATTTCTATTTTTCTAAATCCAAAGTAGGACTTTACAACATCCTTTTTATATCTAATTTCTACATTATATAAATAAGGATTTTTATAAGACCAAGAAATTGGATTTTCTAAAGTTATTAAATTTTCTTTATTGGTTTCTAGATTATACGCTTTACCATCAAGGAAAATAGTCGCTTGTTCAAATCTAGTATTATTAGTCATTACAATAACGCCAACTTGATTTAAGTCGTAATGAATTTTAAACTTCACTCCTCTTATGTAGTCTTTTTCTACAACTTCCATCCAAACGTTTTTATAAATTCCACTGCTGGAGCTATAAAAACAAGTTTGTGGATTTAAAACTTGTTTACCGCGACTATAATAAAGAAAATCTGTAAAGTCATGAACTTTAACTATAATCTCATTTTCTTCTTTTAAAAAAGAAGTAATATTAACTGAAGTTTTAGTATAACCAGAATCATGATAAGTAACAAAATTACCATTTATAAACAAATCAAATGTTTGATCAACGCCATCTAAATGAAGAATATAGTTTTTATTTTTATCAAAATCATCAATTTTTAAAAATCGACGATAAACAAGCATCTCGTCTACTTCTAAAAGATGATTAATATTAGAATAAGGAGATTCAACCGCAAATGGAACATTTATCTTTTTATCAAAATCCTTGTCTTCACCTTTCTTAACGATTTTTAAATCCCACAAACCATTTAAATTAATAAAAGAATCTCTAACTAAGTTTGGGCGTGGATATTCTTTAAAAGACACCTGATTAACATCTCTAATTTCTTTATCTTGTTTTTTGAGAAGGTCATTAACTAGATGACCATTATTTTTTGGTAACTTCTTCGTATATTTAAAAACAAAATATAAAGGTATTAAAACAAGCGCCAAAACTCCTAAGGCTACTAAATACCCATAATTTGAAGGCAAGGCGTTAGGGAAATTAAATTGATCATAATAAATTTCACCATAAGCATTATTAAGTGTGCTACCAATAAATGGCCCAATACACATTGGCAAAGCTACAACAAAAATCATTCTTATGCCCATAAATATTCCTTCATTACCTTTAGGAATATATGATCTAATTAAGGAATTTAAAATAGCTGGAAAACTAACATAGCCTAAAATCATGATTAATCCGCTGATTGAAGCATAGATGATTTTAGCAATATCATTTTCAATATAAGGAGCAAAAAACATCATGAATAAACCCAATGCTGTTATTAAAAGTGTTGGGATTAACATTTTAGTTTTGCCTTTTTTATCTGCTCTAAAGCCAATAAAAACACTTAAAACAGAACCAAATAGTAATGATATAGCCATAACTATTGCAAAAGGCGTTAAGAAGGAATCTCCAAGATTAGAAATCTCACATGTTCTTTCTACATAAATCATTAAATAAGGAAAATATATTTGAACCGAAACATTAAAGATAAAATAAGCAATTAAAACAATATATAAAAGTTTGTTTTTCTTTATAGTTGTAGGTTTAAATCCTTCAAGTAATAAGGAAAAATATTTTTGTTCACTTCTTTCATCTTTCTTTTCTTTAGGAAGTAAGAATAAGGAAATGATACCAACAACAAAAACTATTCCACCAACGATATAGAAAAATAAGTCCCATCTATTTCCGCTAGCTTCAGTTGTTAAACCATTTAGCCCCACAAAAATAATAAGCATTGCAATAAGTGGAAGAATGCCTAAAACACCTTCAACTTTTGCCCTGTTTTTGTCTTCAATATTTTTAGTTATATAAGCGTTAAAGGCTGCATCGTTGCCGGTAGAACCAAAAAAGGTCATTATACAATCAATAACAATGACCATAATGGCGGCAGTAATCGCACTCATAGAAATTGGAATAAGTTCAACAGCACCATAAACATTTAATAATCCAAAAGAGGCTGTTGATATACCCCATAAAATATAACCAAAAGAAATGAATATTTTTCTTTTTCTAAGCTTATCGCTTAATCCACCCATAAAAATGGTTGTCAAAGTTGCTGTAACTGCACTTAAAGCAGTTGTAATAGAAATTAATAAATTATAATCAAACTTCTCTGAAACAGGAGCATTAAAATTTAAATAAGCAATATATGTATTTAAATACATATTTTCAATTGACCAAGCAAATTGTCCTGCTAAGCCAATTAAAATAACAATTATCCACATTCTTAAGCCAACTTTGTTGGCTTTATTCAAATTAGCTGTTTGTGCTTTCTTCATTTGTTAAGGCCTCCTTTTCCTCTCTTTCAAAAGGGGTAAGTCCTATAACGTCGCTGACTTTAACTGAAAAAGCAATGCCACTACCTTTAGTATCTAAACCAACCTTTTTATATATATTAAGCATAACGTCATCTTTTATTTCTTCATCAACTAAAATAAAAACAATTTCTTTTTCAGGTTGAATAACAATTCCAAAAAAGGTTCCAAGTTCTTTATTTCCTGTGCCATGAGCCACAAAAGTTGTTCCGCCTCTTGCTCCGCATTCCTTTGCAGCATCCATTACATCTCCAGTATAGCCTTGGTTAACGATAACAATAATTAATTCATAATTCTTTTTGTTTTCTTCCATTATCGTTCCTCCTTTTATTCTCTCTAACATTAGCTAAATATTTATAAACTAAAACACCAGCTACTGAATCAATATCCATGCAGAAGCTGATTCCTTTGAATTTTTTATTCGCCTCAAATCTAGATTTAACAATTTCTTTTAAAGGTTCAATCTCGTCAGTTTTTACTAAAGACATAACGATATCTTTTTTAGTTTCACCAATACCTAAAATCTCATAAATTTCTTTTGTAGCTGTCCCGGTTCCAAAAATTTTAAATGAAGCCGCAACTTTTTTCTTTTCAAAAGCACGAACAAAATAATCGCCTTGACCACGATCAACAATAATGACCATGATTTTCAATTTTGCTAATTCATAGTCTTTATCGTAATTTGCTGAGCCTTCTTTGACTTCTATTTCTTTCTTTTTCTTCTTAAAAAGCATAATTTCACCTACAAATGAATAATTTGTGCATCATTAGTTTCTTTAACTTGTTTTTGAACCATTTTGTGTCTAAGACGAATTTTAATTGTGGCTTGTAAACCTAAAAGTTGAATACAAATTACAGGAACAGCACTGATTAAGCCAATTACACCAAATCCACTATTTTCTCCAACAATATTGGCAATGCCCATTACAAAAGGTAAAACAAAACAAGAAGACATTGTTCCACTAGCAACACCACCAGAATCAAAAGCAATAGCTGTATAAATATCTGGAACTGCAAAAGATAAAGAAATACTTAATAAATATAAAGGGACATAATAATAAACAATTGAAAAACTACCAAATAATTCACGAACTACCTCAAGAACAATAGCTAAAGCAACACCTAAACAAAGAGTTATCAACATCTTATATTTAGAAATTGTTCCTCCACTAACTTCTTCGACTTGTTGATTTAAAATATGCACACCAGGTTCAACAAGAACAACTGCAAAACCAATTACGATTGCTAAAATAATTAAGAGATAATTGTAGGCTCCCCCATGCACCGGATCTCCTAAGTTGTTTCCTAAAGAAAAACTTACTGGAATTAAACCAAACTTTGCTGCAACCAAGAAAATCGTGAGTCCAAAGTAGGTATAAATAAAACCTAAAAGAATCTTTATAAGCTCTTTGATTGGTAATTTAATAAAAATAAATTGATAAATAATAAAGAATAAAAATATAGGAACTATTGCAAGCAAAGCTTCTAAACAAGTTGAACTTAAGACTTCAAAAAATGGAGTATCTACATCTATTGTATTTTTGAGTTGACTAAAATCAGTAAAACTACTTAAACACAAGAATAAAATCATTGTGCTAATCAAGGGTCCAATAGAACAAATTCCGGTAATACCAAAGGAATCACTTGATGCGTTTTTACCACCTCTAACAGTAGCAACACCTGCTCCAAAAGTAAGCAAGAAAGGAACTGTGACTGGCCCTGTTGTTACTCCGCCAGAATCAAAAGCAATCGAAATTATAGCTTCGCCGTTTTTTCCATCAAGCAAACATCCTAAAGCAAAAACTATAAAGTAAAAGAAAATTAGCCATATTTTCAAATTTTGTTGAAAGATAATTCTTAATAAGCCAATGACTAAAAATATTCCAACGCCTAATCCTATGCAAATTTTTAATATCCAAGGATTAATTGTAGAAGACAATAAGTCACCTAAGACAGTTAAGTCAGGTTCAGCAATTGTTATCATTAAACCCAGCAAAAAAGAAATTATAACCATGAAAAATATAGATTGTTTCTTAGTGATGCTAGAACCAATATATTGGCCAACCTTACTCATGGATATTTCACTACCAAAAGAAAACATTGCCATTCCTAAAATCAAAAAGATAAGACATATCAAAAAGGTAATAAGCATGCTTACGGAAATGGTTTCTGAAGGCATCAAAAAAGAATATTGTAATCCAAAAATTACAATAACTATCAAAGAAATAGGCACAACACTAATGGCGGCTTCTAATAATTTTTGCCAGGCTTCTTTAAGCATAATATTATTATAATTCAACAAGTACTATTTTTATATAAAAAATTTATTAAATTTCTTAACAATTTCTCTAAAATACTCAGCAAAACTCAATTATTTTACAAAATTTCAAAATAGTTAAAGAAAAGAAAAAAGCGCGTTTATTTTGCGCCTTTTTTGTTTGATTTATTGAATAAACCTTCAAATTCATTAGGTATTTTTGTTGATAGTTTATAAGTCTTTCCACTAATTGGATTTTTAATAATTAGTTCATAAGCATGTAAACAAAGTCTACCTATTGGGTTTTCTGGTTCGCCATATTTGTCATCGCCTAAAACGTAATGCCCTAAACTTCCAAGTGTTACTCTGATTTGATTTTTTCTGCCAGTAAAGATAGAAACGTCTAAAAGTGAGTATTTCTCATTTTCTTTTAAAACTTTGTAATCAGTAATACATCTTTGAGCTTTTTTATCTTTAGAGGAAACAACATACATTAAATTTAAGGCGTTCATTTTTAAATAATTAACGATATGTTTTTCTTTTTCGTCCATTACTCCTTCGACAACGGCATAATAGCCTCTTTTTGAAACAAGGTCATTCCAATTGTTTTGAAACTCCTCTTTTAACTTTTCGTTTTTAGCAAAAATTAATACGCCACTTGTTTCTTTATCTAGTCTATGAACAACATAAATTCGATTATGCTTGTCTTTTGCCTGAACATAATCCATCACCATTCGATAGGCGGTTGAGGATTTTTCTTTATCACTTGCAACGCTTAATAAGCCAAAAGGTTTGTTTATTGCAATAATATCGCTATCTTCATAAATTATTGGTAAATCTTTTCTTGGTTTTTTACGAATAGGTTTTTTAGAAATAATCAAAGAGTCGCCTTTTGTTAATCTAAAATTAAATTGACTAACTGGCGCTCCATCGATTGAAATCAAATGATGTGATAAAAGTCCTTTTGCGTTATTTCTTGAAAAATGAAGTTCTTCAATAAGGTATGTTAAAAGTTCAGAATCTTTTTTAACAATAAATTCTTTTATATCAAGTTCTTTTTTTGATTGATATTCTTCTAAACTTTTTCCTTTTATTCTATTTTTTAAATTTTCTTTATAATTCTTATTCATCTTCTAATTTAATTTGGTTAGCTGCTTTAATAAATCCTAAAAATAATGGGTGTGGTTTGAGTGGTCTAGATAAAAACTCTGGGTGGAATTGACAAGCTACAAAATATGGATGATTTTTTAACTCAACAATTTCACAAAGATTAGTTTGTGGATTAACTCCACTAAATGTTAAGTTTCCATCAGAGAATAATTCTTTATATTTGTTATTAAATTCATATCTATGTCTATGACGTTCTCTGATTAAATCTTGACCATATAAATCATATGTTTTTGTACCTTTAACCAAAGAACAATCGTACTCACCAAGTCTCATAGTGCCGCCCATCTTAATTCCTTTATATTGGTCAGGTAAATAATCAATGATATTATTCTTGCAATTTTCATCAAATTCAGTGGAATTAGCATCTTCAAGTTTTAAAACATCACGAGCATACTCAATTAAAGCAAGTTGCATTCCTAAACAAAGACCTAAATAAGGCAAATTGTTTTCTCTAGCATACTTAATGGCTTTCATTTTTCCTTCTACGCCTCTTTTTCCAAATCCACCAGGAACAATAATGCCTTGAACATCACCAAGCATTTCACCAACATTTTCATCAGTTAAGTTATCACTATTAACCCACTTAATTTCTACCGATTTATCAATTGCATAACCAGCATATTTTAATGATTCAACAACAGAAATATAAGCGTCATGTAAGGAAACATATTTTCCAACAAGAGCAATTTTTACGCTTTTTTTAAGTCTTCTAATTTTTTCTATAAGTTTGACCCAATCGCTCATATCGGCTGAAGGCAAACAATCTAAATTCATATGTTTTACGATTAAATCATCTAAATGTTGCTTTTGTAAATTTAAAGCAACTTCGTAAATGATTGGGACATCTTTAACACTAATTACAGCTTCATCGCTTAAGTTGCAGAATAAAGCTACTTTTCGTTTTGACTCAACATCAATATTAACTTCACATCTTAACAAAAGAGCGTCTGGTTGAATCCCTAAACCCGTTAATTCTTTAACACTATGTTGTGTTGGTTTTGTTTTTATTTCTCCGGTGGTTTTTAAATATGGGACAAGAGTATTATGAACAAAGAAAGTATTTTCATATCCTAATTCTCTTCTAAGCTGACGAATTGCCTCTAAAAATGGAAGAGATTCAATATCACCAACAGTTCCACCTATTTCAACGATACATACATCAGTATCACCTTTTGCATTAAAAGCTTCAAATAATCTTGCTTTTATTTCATTAGTAATATGAGGAATGATTTGAATAGTTGCTCCTAAAAAGACTCCTCTTCTTTCTTTTTCTAATACTGCACTATAAACTTTACCACTAGTTACACTACTTTCTTTTGTTAAAGAAGTATTGATAATACGTTCATAATGTCCTAAATCAAGGTCTGTTTCAGCGCCATCTTTAGTAACAAAAACTTCACCGTGTTGATATGGAGACATGGTGCCAGGGTCAATATTTAAATATGGATCCAATTTCATGGAAAAAACATTAAGACCTCTTCTTTTAAGTAATCTTCCTATGCAGGCTGCACTAATTCCTTTACCTAAACTTGAAACAACACCACCTGTGACAAATATAAATTTCATCTTTTTTTCCATATTTAAAACCCTCGTAATTAAGAAATATTAAAAATATATAAATGGGTAGCCCTTAATATTGTAAAAGAAAGACCAACCTATATCAAACGATATCTTCTTTTATTTTTTAACTATTAACATATCGAAAAATTAATAGGCAAAAGAAATTTATAAATTTATTAATTAGCAAAGAAAAAAGCCTGCATAACTAAAATTTTTAATTAAAATAGTTGATTTTTGCAGGCTTTTTTAAAAATTTTAAACAGTTTTGTTTTTACTTTTATTTTAAATTATCCATTGCTAAGCATGCACATCCAATAATGCCTGCATCGTTTTTTAAACTAGCAATTTTAATTTCTACTTTTGGTGTATGAAGATACCCGTAATGGTACTTTTCACAATAAGCTTTTACTTTATCTAAAAGATAGTCACCTTGATTAGAAATTCCACCACCAATAAGAATAATTTGTGGTCTAAATATATTACAGAAATTTAAAATACCTTCACTTAAATATTTAACATAGGTATCGATGACTTTTATGGCTGCTTCGTCGCCTTTTTTAGAACATTCAAAACTTGTTAATCCAGTTACTGCTTCAATATCATGATCACAATAATCCCACATAATAGAATTTGGATTCTTTTTCATTTCTTCTTTTGTAAGTTTAAGAAGAGCACTTGCACTAGCATAAGCTTCAAAACAACCCCTTCTACCACATGCACATTCGTGTCCATCAACGACAATTACTGTATGGCCAAGTTCAGCTCCTTTTCCGTCAACACCTTCAAAAAGTTTATCGTCGATAACAACTCCGCCACCAATTCCGGTACCTAAAGTGAGTAAAACAACATCAGTATAACCTTTAGCCGCACCAAATCTTTCTTCACCAAGTGCAGCAACGTTTGCATCATTTGATAAGAAAATAGGTAAATTTAAATCTTTCAAATAATCTTTTAATGGAACATCTTCAACATAAAGATTACAAGCATAATCAATTGTTCCAAGTTTATTATTAACAACGCCAGGAATACCGAATCCGATTGCAAGAGGTTTCATATTATTATCTTTTGCGTAATCAACCATCTCTACCATTAAAGCCTTAATATCTTTTAATAAAGCTTCTTTACCGCCATTAACACTGTTGGTCTTTTTTGAATCTTTGTGCAAGATTTCGCCTTGTTCGTTTACCAAACCAGCTTTAATAGACATTCCTCCAACGTCGACACCAATATAAACATTTTCCATAAATAAAAATCTCCTAAAAATATTTTACATTCTTAGGAGATGTTTTTCTATTGCTTCAAATAACAAATTAGTATATAAGCCCAATAATCGTTTAAGTAAAATCTCACTTGGGAAGTTAAAGATTTAAAATTGAAACTAAACGTTATAAAGAATTGCTTAATTTAATTTAGCAAAATCTTAACTTTAACAAGAATAGTAAGAACTATTTTAATTAAAATAATCGGTTTTTGCGGCTTTTTTGAATAAATTCCTGGTGGAGATGCGGAGAGTCGAACTCCGGTCCACATATCCCCCTACAAAGACCACTACAGTTTATTTGAGGTTATAAATTTCATGGTTTATCAATCTCAACGAACTTTACACCACTAGATTATAAGTTTTCATTCTTGCTCTATAATCATCAAGTAAGACCTAACTCCCTAAATTGAGAAGCGTTAATTAACCAGGAGTAAATTAATTAAGCCCCACGCAAACTCTATATAGAGTTACTGACTAAGCAGCAAAAGCGTAATTGAAATTTCTGTTGCCAGATAATTTTAAGTTTGTGATTACGTCACAACTCGACTGCAATCTATGCCAAAGGATACATGTCGAAACCAGTACATCCCCAGGTGAAATAATAATAATTTGTAATACTTCCTTTGTCAATTTTTAAACTAATAAATTCATTTGTTTATAAACTATTTATAGTTTATACTAATACATGCATTCGATTTAGAGGATAGTTAAATGGCAAAAGACAAAGTAAAAATTATTAAAAACAAAAAGAAATTCAACTTTGCATCAGTTTGGAAATTTGTAAGAACTTTATTTAAAAACGACGCTGTTGTAGAAGTTGCAACCACAACCAAATGGTATTGGTCACTTATAGTATTTGTATTTGCGCTTGTTATCTCAGTCTTACCTTCAACAGTAAGTCAAGCAACCGCCCAAGGCAGAAATTTTGTATCAGGAAGTAATGCAAGTTATTCTGATCCTTATATTAATGGTCTTTATGATTATTATAATAGTGACGTAGAAGACACAAACATTGTATTTGATACAGCAACAAACAAACTTTCTTCAACTACAAATAGTAGTGATTATTATGATACAGCTGTCTATGCATTAAGTGATGGCTCAAGAGCACCTAAACCACTTTATTCATACTCTAGACAAGTTGAAAATAGTGGTCTTACTACAACTACTAATTATTTAGATATTTATGTCTATTACACTGGTAGTAATGGCACTTTAGACTTAAACCTTTTATTATCAAATATTCAAGCAACCAATACAAACTTTGCTGATGGCTATACAACAAACACTGATGTTAAATATACTCGTCAAACTCCATTTATTCTTTTTACAGATGATGGATTCTATGCAGTAAATTACTCTTCACAAGGTTCAGCATCAATCTCTGGAAATTTTGCTCACATGTTAGAAGCTTTCAATTTTACAGGGTCCACTTATACATTTAAAGATGTATTAGGCTATCAAATCGCTAACAATTTAAGTGTTTCTGATATGCAAACAAGAATCTTCAACAATTTCTTAACATGGTGTGATTATACTTATTTAGATGCACGTTTCACTTCAACTTGGGTTACTTTTGGTATCTATTGTGGTGTTAATGGTTCAATCATGTTATTAATGGGCTTAATCATTTGGCTTATGTGCAGAGGTAAAAACAATCCAAACAACAAACTCAAAATTTGGGAAACTTACTCAATGGGCTTCTGGGCTTCATTGTCCCCTGCAATTCTCTCATTATTTGGTTTCTTAATGCCAAGCCTTGGAATGATGTTATTCATTATGCTATATGCATTTAGAATTATGTTCCTTTCAATGAAACAATTAAGACCAATGTATTAATAAGATAAAACGTAATCTAAAATGGGCTGATGACCAGCCCATTTTTTAATCTTTCCAATCGCTATCAGGATTGCCTTTATTATCAAAGTAAAGGTTAATTTCTCCTAGTACATCTCCTATTTCCCTGTAAAAATAATCATCTTTATAAACAACGGGGTTTTCAAAATCAGCAGTAAAAATCATTTTTTTATTTCTTTTAGCGATTTCAATTATTTTATTAATAATTTCATCATAATGATCTACAAAATGATCTCTAATATATTGAAGTTGAGTGTAAAAATTTGGTTCAACAAAAAATCTTGAACCATCTTCTAACTCATAAAGATTAATGTCTTTGTAATTTTCGTCTACTACTTTTTTAAATTTATCAAATTCATGCATTTCCATAAGAATCTCCTTTTAATGATGATAATCTTCGTGATTTATAATTTTAAAAGCGCGATATATTTGTTCTAAAATAATCATTCGACACATTTGATGTGTAAAAGTCATCTTAGAAATAGATAATTTAATATTCGCTCTTTGTCTTACTTCTTCGCTTAAGCCGAGTGTCCCGCCAATAACAAACGAGATTGGAGAAACTCCTTTAGAAATTAAAGTATCGATTTGAGTTGCAAGCTCTTCGCTTGAATAAAAACTTCCTTTTAAATCTAGTAAAACAACAAAATCGTCTTTAGCTAATCGTTTTAATAATCGTTCACCTTCTTCTTTTTTAATCACATCTTCAGATTTATTTTGAATTTTTGACTCTTCGACTTCAATTATTTCAACTTTAGCAAAACGACTAAGTCTTTTTAAATATTCGGCTATGCCATCTTTTAAAAATTTTTCTTTAATCGTTCCAACAGCCACTAATTTTATTTTAATCATAATTCAACGACCTCGTGCTGAGAGGCACATTTAATTTCGATATGATTTAAATTAATCTTTTGGAGAGCAAAGACATCATGATAAGTTTTTAAAGCTTTTTCTGCTGTATTACATTCTTCACTCAAATGAGCTAATACAATTTTTTTAGTATTTTCTCCAATTAAATTAGACATATAAAACGCACTATCTTCATTAGATAAATGACCTTTATAAGAAAGTATCCTGCTTTTTAAAATTGCTGGTCGGTTGCTATTTAAAAGCATTTCTACATCATGATTAGACTCAATAATATAGTAGGTCTTGTTTTTAATTAAATTAAAAGTTCTTTTGCTGATTTGTCCAGTATCAGTTAAATAAACTAGCTCTTCATTATCACTCTTAAGTAAAAAGCCACAAGTTGGATTAGAATCATGAGAAGCTTTAATTGGCATAATTAAAAAACTACCTAATTGGTATTCTTTATAACAACTTAATTCATGATCTTTTACTAAAGGAACAATGTTTTTTAGTGCATATCTTTTTTCAATTGGTGTGCATTCATAAGATTTAATGTGGTCACTATGAGCATGAGTAAATAAAAAATAATCAAGATTTGCAAGGTTTTTGCCAATAGAAGATAGTTTCTCTTCAATCTCTTTTTTACTAATTCCAAAATCAATTAATATAGATGTATCATTATTAAAAATTAGTGTAGCGTTGCCTTTTGAGCCGCTAGCTAAAACATAAGCATTAATCATTGTTGTCAGCGTCTTTGAATTTATCGGAATAGTTTGAGCTAGGCATATCAGGTGTATATGCATGCTCTTTTGATGGAGTAAAAAATCTTCCGTATGCAGTTATAAAATAAAGTTCAGTGCTTCCCGTACGGCCGTTTCTATTTTTAGCGACAATTACTTCAACTGGATCAGCCTTTTTGTCATCAGAAAGGCCTCGTTCTTGAACTTGTGGAGTTGGTTCATTGCCTTCGCTTCCTTTTCCTTTTTTATCTCCGCCAACAGAGATACCTTGGTTTTTATAGTAATCAGGACGATAAAGGAATAAAACTTTGTCAGCGTCTTGCTCAATAGCACCAGAGCTTCTTAAATCAGCTAGTTGTGGTCTTTTATTTTCTCTAGCATCAGTTTGACGATTTAATTGGGAAAGAGATAAAACTGGGCAACCAAGTTCGCCTGAAAGCATTTTTAAACGACGGGAGAAATAAGCAACTTTAGCTTGTTCGTTGTCCTTATAAATGTTTTTAGGATCATTAATTAAACCAATGTAATCGATAACTATTAAAGCTAAATCTCCCCTTGATTCCTTAAGTTTTCTTGATTTTAAAACAATGTCTTCAATTGAGGATCCACTATTATCATCTATATATAAAGGGACAGAAGCTATATCATCTTCAACCTCTTTTAATTTTTGTCTATCGTTAATTGACAAAATTCCTTTTTGTATATTGTCGTATGAAATTGAACTTTGTGAAGCAAAAAGTCTCTTAATAATCATATCAGTTGCCATTTCTAAAGAGAAAATAGCTACAGGTCGATTTGTTTTAGAGGCTGCATTAAAAGCTATATTTAAAGCTAAGGCCGACTTACCAACAGATGGTCTAGCTGCTAATATGATTAATTCGTTTTTATTTAACCCATTAATAATTCCATCAAGTCTAGTAAACCCGGTTGTAATACCCGTAATCGAGCCTTCAATACCATGGCTTTCTTGTATTTTGGCTCCAACTAAACGAGCCGCTTCCTTTGCACTAATAAAGTCACTAACTCTTCTTTGCTCAGTAATTTTGTTAATACGAGCTTCACATTCAGCAACAAAAGAATTAACTTCTTTAATAGCTTTGTTACTATAGTCATCACGAATTCTATCGATTTCTTGAAGTAAATTACGTAAAAGAGTTTGATCTTTTAAATTTTTTACATAGTATTCGACGTTTTTAAAAGTTGTAACACATTTTGCTAAATTAACTAAATAATCAACGCCCCCGACTCTTGATAAGTCTTTAGTATTATTTAATTGATTAGCAACAGTTGTAATATCGATGGCAGTTCCTGAATCATAGAGCATTTTCATCGCTCTAAAAATTAAAGAATTTTTTCTATTGTCAAAATAAAAATCATCCTCAGATAAGGTTGCTAAAATTTCAGAAGCGTTTTTAGAATCTAACAAGCAAACGCCCAATACAGTATTTTCACTTATTTCATCATAAGGATAATTTAAACTAGCCATAATAAACTACTTTGTTTCTTCTACTAAATGAACACGAACTGTGCCTATTACATCTTTATATAACTCAATTTTTAAATTAGTATAACCAAAAGCATTCATTGGGTACTTATCAATAAATTTACGTTTATCAATAATGATACCGTATTTATCTTTTAATTCTTTTTCTACTTCTTTTGTTGAAACGCTGCCAGCTGGAGTGTGATCAGCATGAGCTTTTAATTTAAATTCAACTACAATTGTTTCAAGTTTTTCTTTTGCTCTTAAGGCTTCTTCTTTTAAAGCTTCTTGTCTTTTTTCTTCTTCGGCTTGCTCCTTTTTAAGCTCAGCAAGACTTTCTTCAGTTTTTCTAACAACTAACTTTCTAGGAATTAAAAAGTTTTTAGCATAGCCATCAGAAACAGTTTTGCTTTCACCTTTCTTTCCTAATCCTTTTACATCTTTAAGTAAGATAACTTCCATTTTAATTACCTCCCTTTATCACGTGATTTTCTCGCAGATTCTGCATTTTCTAAAATTGTTTCAGTAATAAGTTGTTCAACTTCTTTCATTGACTTATCTTTAATTTGAGCGGCCGCCATAGCAAAGTGTCCACCTCCACCCATCTTTTCGCAAAGAATCTGGACATTAACTGTTCCATCGCTTCTTCCACTAATGTGAATTACATTATCACTAACTCTAGCAAAAGCAAAAGCTGCGCTTATTCCATTTAATTGAATACAACCATTTGCTGCTTTAGCAATAGTTGTTGAATCATAATATTCATCTTCTTTTCCCTGGCAAATAACAATACCATAAGAAACTGTTTTTAAATTATTGAGGAATGAATTAACTGTAACAAATTCTTTATATTCGTCTTTTAAGAAGTTGTCAGCGGCCCCATTATCAGCACCACATTCTTTTAAAATTGATGAAGCTTCAAAAGTTCTAGCACCGACAGTTTTTGTTTTATAGAAATTAGTATCGACGAAAATACCCGCTAACATAATTGTGGCAATCTTAGGCGAAAATCTAATTGTTTGTTTTTCGCTGTTATATTTAGAAATTTCAACAATAAGTTCTGAGGCACTAGAAGCGCTTGTTTCAATTAAATAAATAACTGGTTTTTCAATAAAGTCTTCAGCTCTTCTATGGTGATCAATTACACAAACTTTTTCGGTTTTCTCTAAAAGTTCAGGACATAAAGTCATCTTAGGTCTTGAAACATCACAAACAATAACAAGTGTGGTGTTCTTAACAACTTTTAAAGCTTCTGAACCAGTAATAAACGTATTTTTAAACTCTTCACTAGTAAATTGACCTTTTAAAACGATACTAGTTTTCTTTTCAATAGATTGAAAATCATAAACAACTCGGGACTTTTTGTCACAATAATCACAAAGTTCTTTAACACCTAAGCAACTTCCAAGCGAATCCATGTCGCTGTTTTTGTGACCCATAATAATAACATCGCTACTTTTTCTAATAAGGTTTAATAAAGAGTTAGCAAAAACTCTAATTTTAACTTTAGATGTATTTTCTTGAGCTTCAGTTTTTCCACCATAATATTCGATTTCACTACCGAACTTTTGAACAACCGCTTGATCACCACCTCTAGACATAGCAATTTCAATAGCTGTGGAAGCCATTTCGTTTAATTTATTAACGTCAGGGAAATCATGAGCAAATCCGATTGACAAGGTTGGAGTTACGCTTGTTTTATCTTCTTCACCAATTTGTCTTACCTTATCTAAAATTGAAAACTTATCTTTTTTAACTGCTTCTAAGTCTTGATAATTACAAACAATAAAATAGGAATCATTTCTAACCGATCTTAAAAGCAACTTATATTTGTTTGCATACTTATTAATTTCAAGTTTAACCTTTGCGATTAAGTCTGTATTCGACTCACTGGTTGCAGTTACATCGTTATAATTATCGATGTTCATGATACCAATACAGGTCGCTTGATTGATAAAACTTTTTCTTAAATCTTCATATTCAGAAACGTCTTTAAAAATAAATAACCCTGCATTTCTTAAGAATTTTACCGAATATGCGATTCCGTTTAAATTGATATTTATAACGTTTCCAACATCTTTATCTAATAAGTTTTTAAGTTGTGGACACCACTCATAAATTGACTCATCGATAATGTTTTCTTGTCTTTGAAGAAGTAAATCGCTTTCCCACAAAACTGTTCCGGTTTCATCAACAATCATAAAACCTAAATTACCAAAAAGATAAGCTTCTTCGATTCCACTACCAATCGCATCGCCGGTAGTAATATCTCTTTTTTGACGATTATTTAAGATACCAAAAATAATTCTCCAAATATAAAAACAATCAGCAATTGCTATAAATGAAAATATATAAGCCATGGTTTCTGGAAGAATAACACTATCCATATTCCATGTATCAAAAAGGTATAAAGTTAAAAATACACCAACAAAAGCAAGTTGAATTAATGTAACGACTAATACCTCTATTTTTAAACGTTTTAATTTCTTTTGCATATTAAAAACCTAAAAATATTATACCTTAAATGGCAGTATTTAAAAACACTATCAATGAGCAATTAAATTTTTAAAGAATAAATTCTTTAAAAATAAAAGGGGCCGATTTAGCCCCTAACAATTTACTCTTTAAATTAGTCTTGGATATATGGTAATAAAGCCATATAACGAGCATTTTTAATAGCTCTAGCAAGTTGTCTTTGATATTTAGCACTAGTTCCAGTGATTCTTCTAGCACTAATTTTTCCGCTTGGGCTAATAAATTTCTTTAAGAGTTCAACATCTTTATAATCGATGTATTTAATCTTATTTTTTGTAAAATAACAAACCTTTTTCTTTGGTTTTTTCTTTAAAAAATTTGCCATTCTTAATCCTTTCTATTTACCTAAAATGGTAAATCATCATCTGCTAAATCTCCGTCGCCGCCAGCCATTACATCGTCTACAGGTTCTTCATCTGCAACATAACCTTGGCTTGCTGGTTCTGGTTGTGAGTTATATGTTGATGAGCTACTTTTACTTCCTAAAAGTGCAATTTCATTAACGACTACTTCAATAACGCTTGCGTTTGTTCCATCTCTTCTTTGATATTTTCTTTCTTGTAAAGACCCATCAATTCCGATTTGTGAACCCTTATGGCAATACTTTGCAATAATGTCAGCGTTATTTCTCCAAGCAGTGCAATTTATAAAACTGCTTCCACGTGTTCCATCAGCGTTTTTGTTTTTGTTATCAAACGCTAAGGTAAAACTTAAAACATTAATACCGCTTGCGGTTGTTCTAAGTTCAGGTTCTTTGGTAATTCTACCAACTAAAATAACTCTGTTAATCATGTCTGTCTCCTTAAACTATTGATGATCGACAGTAACTAATGTTCTTAAAACATTGTTGTCGAATCTTGTAATACGATCAAATTCGTTAAGAGCGACATTGTCAGCTTCGATTTTGATAACTACATAATACCCTTTTGTTTCTTTTTTGATAGGGTAAGCGAATTCGCGAAGTCCCCATTCGTTAACATCAGTAATCTTACCACCATTTGAAGTGATAATTCCGTGTAACTTGTCAACTTCTGCTTTTCTTGCAGCATCATCAAGGCCGGCTTTAAGAATGTACATAATTTCGTACTTTTTCATATACCTTACCTCCCTCTGGACATCTGGCTCTAATCTTTGTTTCAAGTTAGAGCAGAGAAGCACTTAAAGTGCTTTTGTATTATATACAAGTAGTCCGATAAAGTAAAGAAAAACCACTCTACTACTCTTACGAAAAAGACCTCTCACTAATATAACTACTATGAGAGGTCTGATTTTTAAATTTTTTATTATTTTTCCTTAATTTTCTTTTCGGCTGGTTTTTCATCCTTCATACATGGGAACAAAATTACTTCTCTAATGCTAGCTTGATTTAAAAGAAGCATACAGAGTCTGTCAAAGCCAATTCCGATTCCGCCAGTTGGTGGCATACCATATTCGAGTGCTTCAATAAAATCGTTATCCATTTCATTAGCCTCGTCATCACCTAATTCTTTGGCTTTAAGTTGAGCAATAAATCTTTCTTTTTGGTCAATAGGATCATTTAACTCACTATATGCGTTAGCATATTCTGTGCCATTAACATAAAACTCAAATCTTTCAGTAAATCTAGGATCTGCGGACTTTTTGGTTAAAGGAGATATTTCAATTGGATGTCCGTGAACGAATGTAGGTTGAATTAAATCTTTTTCACAGAACTCTTCAAACAAAGCATTTAAGATGTAACCATTACTTGTCCAATGTGGTTCAATCTTAATTCCTTTTTCTTTAGCAAACTTAACTGCGTCTCCAAATTTAATATCTTGAGTAAAATCTAAACCTGTTTTTTCTTTTACGAGTTCTGCCATTGAGACCCATCTAAATTCAGGTTCAAAATCAATATCGATTCCTTGGTAATTGATTTTTGTTGTATGTAAAACTTCTTTACAAACGTTTCTAATTACACCTTCGCAAAGTTTACGCATACTCTCTAAATCACCATAAGCTTCATAAAGTTCGACGGTGGTAAATTCAGGGTTGTGTTTGGTATCCATTCCTTCGTTTCTAAATAAACGACCAAACTCATAAACTTTTTCTAAACCGCCAACAATTAATCTTTTAAGTTGAAGTTCGGTAGCAATTCTTAAATAGAAATCTTTATTTAATGTATTATGGTGAGTAATAAATGGTCTAGCATTAGCACCACCAAGAATAGGTTGTAAAACACTTGTTTCTACTTCTACAAAACCTAATGAATCAAAATATCTTTGCATGCTTCTTAAGATTTGAGGTCTTAAAAGAGCAGTACGCTTTGCATCTTGATTCATAATTAAATCGACATATCTATGTCTACATCTTTCTTCAACATCAGTTAAACCATGGAATTTTTCAGGTAATGGTCTTAAAGATTTGGTTAAGAAAGTAAATTTTTCGGCTTTAATAGTAAGTTCTCCTGTTCTTGTTAACATAAGTCTTCCATAAAAACCAACTATATCACCAATATCACAAACTTTGAAAATGTTATAAGCTTCTTCTCCAACTGTATCAATAGAAATATAAATTTGAATTTTTCCAAATTTATCTTGAATGCTAACAAAAGATGCCTTGCCCATCTTTCTTAAAAACATTATCCTACCAGCAACATTAACAAAAATAGGGCTGGCTTCAAGCTCTTCGTTAGTTTTTCCTTCCGCTTTTACTCGGCAAGTTTCGCTTGTATCTGTTCTTTCGTAGGCTTCTCCCCATGGATTAACGCCCATTTCTTCAAGTTTAGCAAGTTTATCTCTTCTTGCTTTTTCTTGATCCGTTAATTTCTCTAACATATTAATCAAATCTCCTAATCGCGTGTATTATACAAAAATTAAGCCTTATTTTCATTATATTTAATAAGTCATAATCTTAAGTTATTCATTTAAAATGTCACTATTTAAAATAAACTATAAAGTTCCGTTATTTTTAAATTTTTGAACAATTTCTTTCATTGTTTTTTATGAGTCAATATCTCTAGATAAGGCACTTCTTAAGGTCTTTATGTTTTGAACATCAAGATTTAAAAAGAATTTTGGAGCAATACCCTTTAGTATTGAAAAAGCAGATTTTTCGCCCTTTTCTTTAACAAGTAGCTCGGTAAATTCATAAAGATATTTTGCTTGTGTATCAAAGTCAGTTTTTATAAAACTAGTTTCTCCTTTTATGGCTCTATTTATGTTTTCAATTAATAAAGGATTGCCAATTCCTCCTCGAGCAACCATAACTGCGTCAGCTCTTGTGAGTTTTAAAGCGTTAATAGCGTCTTCTGGCGTATAAATATCCCCACTGACACAAAAAGGGATTTTGATTTCATCTCTAATATTTTTTAATAAGTCAAAATGTGGTTTACCTGAATATAGTTCTTTTTTCGTCCTAGCATGAATTGCTAAAAATGAAACGCCAGCTTTTTCAAGTAATGGAGCAATTTCATCAACATTTACACTATCATAACCAAGTCTAATTTTTGCACTTACTGGTTTTTCGCTTTTTTTAACAACCGCTTGAACCATATCAAACAATTCTTCTTTCCTTATTAGCCATTTGCTTCCAGAATTGTTTTTTGTAACTTTTGGAACAGGACAAGCCAAATTTAAGTCTAAAATGTCATAGGAGATATTTAATTCTTCTAAAACATCCATGGCTTGTAAAATAGTCTCTTTGCTTCCGCCAAATAATTGTATTGCTAAAGGTCGATCACTTCCGTCGGTATAAAGCATGTCAAATGTCTTTTTGTTATGATAAATCATAGCAAAATCACTTATCATCTCAGTATAAGTTAATCCTGGATGAAATTGATTCATAAATTTCCTATAAGAAAAAGATGTTATCCCTGCCATTGGAGCAAGGATAACATTCTCTTTTATTTCGATGTTTTTAATAAAAAAGCTCATCAATCTTAACTATTCTGTTTTATTCTCTTCTTTTGCCTCTTGTGGATTTTCTTCAGCATTTTTTTCTGCTTTTGTTTCCTCAGAAACTACAGGAGTTTCAGCATTATTAACATCATTTTCTCCTTCATCTTTTTTATCAGAACCGCCTTCTTCAGCTTTAGCTTCTTCTTTATTTAAAATATGGAAACTTGCTTCATGAGCTGCTTGAGATTGAGTAACGGTTTCTTTAGGAAGTTCACGATGTTCAAGGAGATAAGCAATTTCTTCTTCACTAATTGTTTCGTGTTTAAGAAGTGTTTCAGCAATTAATATAACATCATCTTTTCTTTCTTGAATAATACGTAAAGCCTCTGCGTGTGCTCTTTCAACAATTTTTCTAACTTCTTTATCAATTTCATCAGCAACTGCAACTGAGAAATTCTTTTGAGCGTTAGTGTAGTCTCTACCTAAGAAGACGCTACCAGTATTTTTCTCATATTGAATAGGTCCAAGTGAAGACATACCATATTCAACAACCATACTTCTAGCAATTTGAGTTGCTCTTTCAATATCGTTGCTTGCACCGGTTGAAACATCTTTAAAGAATATTTCTTCGCTACTTCTACCACCAAGAAGACCAGCAATTTCTGCTTCAAGTTCACTCTTAGTAAGTAAGAATCTGTCGTCTTCTGGCCCCATAAGAACATGTCCACCAGTTTGACCACGAGGAATAATAGTAATCTTTCTAACTTTATCAGCATTAGGTAAAGTTAAACCAATAATAGCGTGTCCAGCTTCATGGTAAGCAACTTGTCTTCTTTCTCTTTCATTCATGCCTTTATTAGATTTAGCTGGACCTGCAATACGTCTATCTATAGCTTCATCAATATCAGCCATTGTAATCATTTCACGATTACCTCTAACGGCAAGAATTGCAGCTTCGTTTAAAATATTTGCAATATCAGCACCACTAAAACCAACAGTACGTTTTGCAAGTTGTCCAAAATCAATGCTTGGATCAATCTTCTTATTTCTAGCGTGAACTTTAAAGATTGCTTCTCTGCCTTCTTTATTAGGAAGGTTAACAGTAATTTGTCTATCAAAACGACCGGCTCTAAGTAAGGCTGGGTCTAAAACGTCAGCTCTGTTCGTAGCAGCAATTACGATAATTCCAGAATTCTCTTCAAAGCCATCTAATTCGACAAGCAATTGATTAAGAGTTTGTTCTCTTTCGTCGTTTCCACCGCCTAAACCAGCGCCTCTTTGTCTACCAACAGCATCAATTTCATCAATGAAAATAACACAAGGTGCATTTTGTTTAGCTGTTTTAAAAAGATCTCTAACTCTACCAGCACCGGCACCAACAAACATTTCGACGAAGTCAGAACCTGAAATTGAAAAGAATGGGACGCCAACTTCTCCAGCAACAGCCTTAGCCAATAAAGTTTTACCAGTACCTGGAGGACCAACAAGCAAGAATCCTTTTGGTAATTTAGCACCACATTTTGTGTATTTCTTTGGATTCTTTAAGTAGTCGACGATTTCCATCATTTCGGCTTTTTCTTCATCGCATCCAGCAACATCTTTAAATCTTACTTTGCTATCATCAATTCTTCTTGCTTTTGACTTACTAAAATCAAGAGCAGATTGATTACCGCCAGCACTAGCTGAAAGCATTTTAAAGAAGAAGACACCAATAATAATGATGATTGCAACATATAAAATTGTTGGTAACCATGACCAAATTGGATTTTCTCTATAAATATAAGTGTTATATACAATGTAATTTAAAAGTTGAGGATAAGCAACTCTACTTGCATCTACTTCTTGGCATAATTGATCAAAAAGAACAGGTGCAGGTTGTGGTGTTGAATTTTCTCCTCCTGTTACAACTTCATAACCAAAATTAGAATTAGTAAGTGTATCAGTAAGGACTGTGGTTGTGTAATAGTAAACATCATAAGTATTAATATCAGCACCTTCTGTTACACTTGATCTTTTTATAAGTTGAAGGTTAATAGTTGTTTCATCTCCGTTTTGAACTGTTTCAAAACTAAGGACATCATAATCATCTTCTTCATCGTAAACATAATGAACTAAGTCACTTGTTGCAACAGAGACATATCTTTGATTCATTTGATTAACAATGAAATAAATCAAAAATACTGCAAGTACAAGAATGAAGAAATATATTAGGAAACTAAACCGTTTTGATTTCTTTTTATCTTTCATAATAACTCCTTTTCAATGAATAAGATCGCGTTCGTACAAAATATTTTATCTTATTTGCTTTATTTCATAAAGCAGAGAACAAATTTAATCTTTATAATTGTAAATTACTTTTACTTTTTTTCAATCAAAGTGATTTGATGGCGTATCAACATAGAAGTTGTTTACATTTAAATCTAATTAACCCGTTCTTTTTAATTTTTTGCTGATATCTAGGCACAAAAATTAATAAACCGTTTTTATCATAAATTCCGGGCCAAACATCTCTTAAATAAGCAGGCATTTTCCAAGAGATAAATTCTCTATTAACTTTGAGCGTAAATCCTTTGTGTTCATAGGTTTTACCTTCTTTAGCTGGTTTGATAGTTATCGGAAAAGCCTCCTTTAGCAATTTAAACTCTTTAGCTTTTTTGTTGATGTGAAATATTTCGTTTTTGGAATCTGGGTTATCAAATTCGTAAACATATGGTTTCCCTTTTTTAAGAATTTGAATAACACCATAATCTAAATATAAAAAATAATCAGAATTGATTTTTTCCTTATGATTTCCCGATTTGCTTTTGATTATCTCCATTAAGTTCTTACATCTTCCTTCGGAAATTGGAGTAAAAACATTTTTGTATTTAAGCAAATATATAAGTAATAGATGAAATTCTTTAATAGTAATTGAATCAAATAATTTAGAATTTGTATTGATATATTTAGGAATACCTAAATCTTCAAATTTTGATAAAATATTCAAGTTTTGAAGGTTTTTTATTTTTTTCTCTATTAAAATGTTTCTAATCTGACTGTCGTCTAGTTGACTCAGCTCTTTGCGAATTTTATTTCTTTTAAACTTAGAATCAAAATTTGATGGATCAATAGAATAAGGAATATTGTTTTCCTCACAATATTTTTCAAGCTCGCTTTTTTTAACTTTTAATAGCGGACGAATGATTTTAATATTACCTCTTTTAGATATTTTCTCTAATCCATAATGAAAGAAAACTCCTCCTCTTTCTTTCTGTAATAAGTAGGTTTCAACATCATCGCCTTCATTATGAGCAACAAGAACATTTTTAATTTTTGTTTTTTCACAAACTTCCTCAAAGAAATTATAACGAACATCTCGAGCCCGAATTTCTTCGTTAACATTTTCAGGCATATTTGTAGAAAGCATATGAAGGGTTATCGAATATTTATCGCAAAATTCTTTAATTCCTCTCTCATCATCATCAGCCTGTTCCAAAATATGGTAATTTACATGAGCAACTTCAAAACTATATCCGTTTTCTAATAGATAGTAAAATAAAGCCATTGAGTCTGGCCCATAACTACAAGCTAATAAATACTTATGTTTCTTAGATAGTTTCGCTACTTTCTTCAATAAGTTCATCCTTTAAAACCTCGTACAGTTTACTGGAATCCTCTTTCTTTGCATAATTAACAGTTTTTAAAACTTTAACTGTAAGTTTGTGCCTACCAAGTTGCAAAGTCAAAATATCTCCCTCGTTTACTTCTGAAGATGGTTTTGCAACTCTATCATTAATTAAAAAAATCCCCCTATCTAATAGTTCTTTTGCTACTGTTCTTCTTTTAATTAATCTTGTAAGTTTTAAATACTTGTCAATTCTCATCTTTTATCATCGCCCTCATCTTACTTTTATAAATTTTAGAAACGTTTTTTAATACATCTATAAGGGTTGGAATCCGATCCCCCTCTTTATTAATACTGATAAATATCAATTTATCATGGTAAGAAAGTTTAAGTTTATTAATAAATTTTAAAAAACTAGTAAATAATGTCGTTCCTATACCTTTTATATCACTAAATTTTTTACTTAAAACAATATCAATTCTTTTTGGATACTCGGTGTAAGTTTCATACTCTTCTCCTTCAAGGTATATTGAAATTTCTCTTTTTAAAAGCAAAAGTTCAACGCTTTGTGGCAAAGCTCCAAACTGATCTTTAAGAGTATCTTTTAATAAATAAAGTTTATCTAGTGTTTTGCAATCTAATATTTTTTGATATATTTCAATTTTTTCATCATTCTTAGCAAAACCTTTTGGTACATAAGCATCTAAGTCTTGTAAAGCTTTAATATCTTTTGTTGGGCTTTTATCAAGCTTCCCTTGCTTTTCTGCAATTGTTTCATTGAGTAATCGAATATACATATCAATTCCAACTTCATCAATAAAACCAGCTTGTTCTTTTCCCAAAATATCGCCTGCCCCACGTATTAAAAGATCTCTTTGAGCAATCTTATATCCACTTCCTAATTCCGTGAAATCTTGAATAGCTTTTAGTCTTTTTTTGCTTTCTTCAGTAAGCGATTTGTTCCCTTTTATCATTAAATATGCATAGGCTATCTTATCGCTTCGGCCTACACGTCCTTTAATTTGATAAAGCTGAGATAAACCAAAATGGTCAGCATCCTCAACTAAAAGCAGGTTTGCGTTTCTTACATCGATTCCGTTTTCAACAATGGTTGTAGCAAGTAAAACATCAATAGTACCTTCATAAAAATCATTCATTACAATATCAACATCTTCTTTGTCCATCTTTCCGTGAATGATTCCGATTTTTGCATCTGGTACTAATTTTTGTAATAAAAGCTGCTTTTCATAAATTCGATAAGTGTCATTAAAAATATAATAAACTTGTCCATTACGTGATAATTCACGTTTAATAAGTTCCTTTATAATTTCTTCATCGTAATTTATTACATAAGTTTGAATTGGTAATCTTTCAACCGGAGCCGTTTCAATTCTAGAAATAGCTTTAAGACCAATCAAACTAGATTGAAGCGTTCTAGGTATTGGCGTAGCAGATAAAGTTAAAACATCAACATTAGGATACTTTTCTTTAATTCTTTCTTTTTGTTCAACACCAAATCGTTGCTCTTCATCAATTATCAATAAACCCAAATCTTTAAAAACAACTTTATCATTAAGCGCTTTATGAGTTCCGATTAATAAGTTAACGCTACCATCTTTAAGTCCTTTTAAAGTTTCATTAACCTCTTTACTCGTACACATGCGGTTTAAAAGTTTTACGTTAATTCTAAAATCTCCAAAACGCTTTAATGCAACTTTATAGTGCTGCATAGAAAGTACTGTAGTTGGACAAAGAAAGCAAACTTGTTTTTCAGATAAAATAGCCTTCATACAAGCTTCAAGAGCCACTTCAGTTTTTCCAAAGCCAACATCGCCACATAAGAGTCTATCCATAGGATGTGGCGCTTCCATATCTTCTTTTATTTCTTTAATAGAAGTTTGTTGGTCTGGTGTTAGTTGATGCTTAAAATCTTCTTCAAATGCTTTTTGAATTTCATCGTCTTTTTTGAACGAAAACCCTGCAATAGTCGCTCTTTCTTGATAAAGTGTAAGCAATCTATCTGCTAAATCATTTACTCTTTCTTTAATTCTTTTTTTGGTTTTCTCCCATTGATTGGAGTTGAGGTTTGTAAGCCTGGGTGTAGTCCCCTCTTTACCAATAAATTTACGAATGAGATTAAATTGATAAAGCGGAACAAATAATTTGTCATTATTAGCATAAGAAATTTCTAAATAATCATTGTGCTTTCCCATGACTTCAATAGTATCGATTTTTACAAATCGACCGATTCCATATTTTTCGTGAACAACATAATCTCCAGGTTCAAGCTCTTCATAACTTTCAAGAATTTTCCCTTTCTTGAAATGCGTTGAATAAGCTCTAATTTTTCTTTTATCGTATAAAAGATCATCACTAGCCAATAAAATAATATTCTTGTTAGTTAATTCAAAAGAGACATTAAATTTTCCTTGGCATATTGAAATAGTTGTATTCTCGTCTAAACTGTAGTTTTCGGTTTCAGAATACTTCACTTCTAAAGAATCAAGAATTTTTCTTATTTCTTTTCCTTCTTCATCACTATGATATACGATCAAAATTTGATTACGTCCTTTTATTAATGTTTCAAGGATAATTAATGAGGTTGAGCCTTTTGGATCTAAATAGGCTAAACTTCTTAACGGTATAGAAACATCATCTTTTTTGTGATAGAAAGGTTCTAATATTGTTGTCTCTAGGGCGCCTTTAAAAATGCTGGCACGTTCATTAAAATAAGAAAGGTGCGATATATTTTTATTTTTTGCATTTAGATCTAATAAAAATTTTGTAGCTTCTTCAAAAAGAAGTCCTTTTGCTTTATTAAAATCTTCTTGATTTGCAACAATAATTGAATAATTATCACAAAAATCTAGGAGTTCTGTGAACTTTTCTTGTAAAAACGATAGATATTTATAATATTTATTTGTAAAAGAATTATTTAAAATTTGATCAATATCGTCTTGAACGTTAGATTTTAATTCTTCTTTTTCTTCTTCGTTTTTATTTAATATGTCTTTGTTGAGCTGATAAGTAATTTTGTTTTTTACCTTCTCTTTCTCTTCTTGACTTAACAAATTGATTGTAGCAGGTATTAAAAGAGCATTATCTAATTTCTTGTATGAAGCTTGGGTCTCGATTTTAAAAAACCTAATCGATTCGACAACAGTATCAAAAAACTCAATTCTTATTGGATCTTCATAATTTAAAGAAAAGACATCAAGTACTCCGCCTCTACTAGCATATTCCATCGACTGATCAATTTTAGAAACAGAAATATAACCTAACTCAGATAATTTATTCTTTAATTGATTTACATCAATATCATCGCCAACATGAATATCAATAAAACTATTGTCAAAGGTTTCGACGCTTGGATAATATCGATATATTGTAGATGGCGTAGCAATAATAATTGAATGGTGAGCGTGTCTTATTTTATATAGACCATAAATAAGTTCACTTCTGATTTCTTTAGATTCACTTATGTATTCAACACGAATTAAATCATCTCCGGGCAAGAGAATTATTTTATCTTCATCAATCAAACTTGATAATTTGTTATAAATTTGATTAGCGTCATAATTATTTGCAGCGTATATTAAAATATTCGCTTCGGATTCATTATATTTTTTGATAGCGAGTAGTATTGTTCCAATAATTGAGTCAACTATAAAAGAGGAATTTCTTTTTTTAGTATCTTCAGTAAATAGTTCTTGTGCGGTTTTTAATAAATTAATCAATTTCTCCCTCTTATTTATTATACATTGTCATGGCTTTGTTAAAACTGTCGCTTAAAGCAACTTTTAAGGCCTCTACTGCATTCTTTTGGGCTACATAAATTAAAGGTTCTTCTTCTTTACTAGGTCTTTTTAAGACATAATCAATAATGTTATGAGATTCAGGGTGTCCTATTCCTACTTTTATTCGATTAAATTCTTCAGTTCCTAAATTTGCTATAATCGATTTTATTCCATTATGTCCGCCGCTAGATCCTTTAATTTTTAATTTAATATGCCCTAAAGAAGTATCCATGTCGTCGTAAACTACAATCATGTTTTCGATTGGAATCTTGTAAAAATTTAAAACTTGAATAATGCTCTCTCCGCTTAAATTCATATAAGTTTGTGGCTTTAAAATGATTAAGTCATTGTCCATGTAACGTGCCTTTACATACAAACCTTTAAAATCGGTTCTATCAAAAGCCACTCCTAACGAATCAGCGAATTTATTAACAACATCAAACCCCATGTTGTGATGTGTATGCTCATATTCCCTTCCAGGGTTTCCTAGTCCTACAATCAAATACACGTTTACTCCTCCACCAATAAATACAATTATAAATTTATTTTGTTGGAAAGAAAATACAATTTTTATGAAATAATTTCCTTGCAAAACTCAACTATTTATTAAATAAATTAAAAATTTATGTTTTTAATTGACAACGCAGTCAATATTTAATAATATTCTTTAACTAGGAGAAGATTTAGATGCCAAGAACTTTTTTTGAAAACAAGGAATTGAAATTAAAGAGAATCGACAACATCATCAATGTATCATTGAGGCTATTTGCAACCTATGGTTATAAAAAAGTTACCATAGATATGATTACAAAAGAGTGTCGTTATTCTCATGGTCTTTTTTATCACTACTTTTCTTCGAAATCAGAAGTATTAAGAGAGATAAGAAAAAGGAGTAATGCATTATTTTCAGAGAAATTTTTAGCGATTAGTAAAACATCTAGTTTAGGTTATGATTTTTTAAGAAGTTCTCTTTGCACTATTGTTGATTTTATTAATAATGGTGGGGAGGAAAACTATTATGTCCATTTACTATTTTCAACAAAACTATCTGAATTAAATGATGGCGTTAAGATGGTTCATTTCAATAAAGAAGTATTTAATTTGTTTTCTGAATCAATCAAAATTGTTCGCTCTGAATTTGATGAATTTATCAAAAAGGAAAATTTAAAAAGATATTTAATTCTATTTCTAACAGTCATTGACGGTTTATCTTCTTCTAAAATTAATTATCCTAACTTATATAAAAAGAACATTGATGGAAATGTGTTTTTTGATCGTCTTGTTGCTTTCTTAAAAGGGAAAACACCACTTCACCAAAACTTGATTAATTAAGTTAAGAAGAAAGGAGTTTGTATGTCAAAAGTTTTACATTTTTTATGGAAAAAGCGGCCATTTTTACTTTTGATTGCTTGTGCGATTATTGCTCAATGTTATCTCCAACTCATGCTTCCAGAGTACATGGGTAAAATCACAACACTTATAACCTCTACAAGTCCTGATAAAATCAATCAGATATGGATTAATGGCGGTTATATGATTTTAATTTCGGTTGGTGTTGTAATTTTAGCAACAATCCAAAACTTTACCGGAGCAACACTATCGGCTTACGTTGGTAGAGAATTGCGCACAGAAATGTTTCATAAAGTAAATCATATTTCACTTACCGAATATAACAAATTTGGTACTGCTACTTTAATAACCAGAACAACAAACGATATCGAACAAGTTAAGAACTACGTTTTAATGGCTGTCAGAATTATTGTTATGTCTCCAACATATATGATAATTGGTTTAATTAAAACACTGACTCAAGACGCTATGCTATCAATTGTTTTAGCAATTTGTATACCTTTAATTCTTTTATTTATGGCAATCTTATTAAAATTTGCCACACCTTTATTTAAGAGCTTACAAACCAAAATCGATAATTTAACTATTGTTGTTAGAGAAAATTTAACAGGCGTAAGAGTAATTAGAGCTTACAATCAACAAGGAGTTGAATATAAAAAATTCGATAAAGCCAATAAAGACATGACACAAACCGTAACTAAGGTTGGAAAAATCATGTCTTTCACTAACCCTTTAATTTCCATAATTTTCAACCTTTGTTTTATTGGAATTTATGCTTTAGGGTTCTATTTATTAAACGGTTTAAATGCTGGTGATCCACAAATCGGTAATTTAATTTCTAATGTTGCTGTTGTTGCTCAATATAGTTTACAAATTATGCAATCATTCATGATGCTTGCAATGATTTTCGTTATGCTTCCTCAAGCTAGCGCTTGTTCTAAACGTATTGCTGAGGTTTTAGATGTTAAAGATAACGAACAAATTGATAACGTTGATAAAGAAGAGTATGAAAAGTTCAAAAACAAAACTACTAGAGGAGTTTTAGCTTTTAATAATGTCACTTTTACATATCCAGATAGTGATACTCCATGTATTGAAAATATTTCCTTTAAAACTAAACCAGGAAAAATGCTTGCTATTATTGGTTCAACAGGCGCTGGTAAATCAACAGTTATAAATTTAATACCTCGTTTTTATGATGCCACTAAAGGAAATATTACTTTAGATGGTGTTGATATAACAAAAATTCCAATTAAAGATTTAAGAGACTCAATAGGTTTTGTCCCTCAAAAGGCCGTTTTGTTTAAAGGAACTATTAAGGATAACATCCGTTTTGGTAAAAAAGACGCCACTGACGAAGAAATAAACGAGGCATTGTCTGTTGCTCAAGCAGAACACTTTATTTCTAAATTACCAAAAGGTCTCGATTCTTTCGTTTCTCAAGGCGGTAAAAACTTTTCAGGCGGACAAAAGCAAAGATTATCTATTGCTAGAGCATTAGTAAAGAAACCAGAAGTATATGTTTTTGACGATTCTTTCTCTGCTTTAGACTTTAAAACAGACGCCAAATTGAGAGCGGCCTTAAAAACTTACGTTGGCGATTCAACTATGATTGTTGTCGCACAAAGAGTTTCTTCAATTCTTGACGCCGATACTATTGTCGTTTTAAACGAAGGCAAAGTTGCAGGCATCGCTAATCACGAAGATTTACTTAAAAACTGTCCTATTTATCAAGACATAGTTAAATCACAACTTGATCCAGATGAAGTCGAAAAGACTCTTAAAATGTCTCGCGAAGCCGAGAACGAAGGAGGTAAATAATTATGTCAGGTCCAGGTAGAGCAAGAAGCATAGATAAACCTCAAAACATGAAGCTTGTTTTTAAGCGCATGTTAAAAGATTTTAAGAAAGAGTATGCTGTATTAATTTTTGTAATCTTGTTTGCAATAGGCAGTGCCGTGTTAAATATTATCGCTCCTATCTTTCTTGGCGAGTTTTTAAACCATGCCTTACCTCAAGATATAGCAACTTCACCATTGTTCAACTTTGTTTTAGTAGATGGGTCAACTGTTGTACAAATTAATTGGGATTATTTTTTCTATAATTTTGGGGTTTTGCTTGGTTTTTATGTAGGAAGCGCATTATTTTCATGGTTAAGTGAATGGCTTTCAGTTGGAGTTGGAGCAAGATATGCCTATGAATTTAGAGATAAAATTCTTATTAAATTAGATAAGCTTCCATTAAGTTATTTCGACCGTGTTCCATACGGAGATACTCTCTCAGTTTGTACTAACGATGTTGATAATATATCAAGAAACTTACAATCAATTATCACTCAAACAACAAGCGGCGTTTCCTTATTCTTCGGCTCTTTAATCGCAATGTTTATTTACGACTATCGTTTAGCCTTTATCGCCTTAGCGGTTTTACCAATTACTCTCATTATTGTTTTGCTGATTTCAAAACATTCACAAAAACAATTTGCATCTTATAGAAAAGAACTCGGAGATTTAAACGGAAAAGTAGAAGAAAATTATGCTGGCGTCTCTGTAATTAAGTTATTTAATAAAGAAGATGATGTCGAGGCCAATTTTGATATTGTAAACAAAAGAATGGCGAAAGCTGATGGCTTATCTCAATTTTTATCTGGCTTTGTTTTCCCAACTACTATCTTTATTAATAACGTTGCTTATGTTGCAATTGCTGTTGTAGGCGGCATCATTGGTCAAATTGGAACAATGATTTCTTTCTTCACCCTTTTAAGTTTATTCACAAGACCTTTCCAACAAATTGGTCAAATTGCTAATATCATTCAATCTGTATTAGCTAGCGGAGAAAGAATTTATTCTCTTCTTGATGAAGTTGAAGAAATTCCAGACAAAGAAACCGCAACAAATGATGAAAACGAAATTCAAGGCGAATTTGATTTTGATCACGTATATTTCCAATATTCTATCGACAAACCTCTTATCGAAGATTTCACACTTCATGTAAATAAAGGCGATATGGTTGCTATTGTTGGTCCAACTGGTGCAGGAAAAACAACAATGGTTAATCTCATTATGAGATTCTACGAAATCACTAATATAGCTAACATTGATGATTTAAAAACTAAATCCTTAAAATTCAGAAATTCAATTAACCAAATTTTGGGATATGAGGAAATCAAAGACATAGATATTGATTCTTCTTTAGATATTCGTGAAGCAACTCGTTTAGAAAGAGAAAAACTAGAAGACTTTTACCAATCAGCTATTAAAAACAATAAAAAGATTTTAGGTGATGATGATATCAAAAAACTAGATTATATTCATTCTTTAATACCTAATATCTTTAATAACAGTAATATTAAATTAGATGGGAAGACCATATTCAACTATACAAGAAATTGCTTAAGAGGCTCAATAGGTATGGTTCTCCAAGATACTTGGTTATTTAAAGGCACAATTAAAGAAAATCTTCTTTATGGCGATCCTAACGCAACCGATGAAGAGATTGAAAAAGCTTGTAAAGAAGCACACATCGATCACTTTATTCACACTTTGCCAGGTGGCTATAACTTTGTTTTAAACGAAGATGGTAGCAACGTTTCTCAAGGCCAAAGACAACTCCTTACAATTGCTAGAGCAATTATTTCTAAACCACGAATTATGATTTTAGATGAGGCGACTTCCTCTGTTGATACTCGAACTGAGCAACAAATTCAAGACGCTTTAAATAAAATTATGGAAAATAGAACTTCCTTTGTTATTGCTCATAGACTTTCAACAATTAAAAACGCCAAACTTATTATTGTTATGAAAAAAGGCCATATTGTTGAAACCGGTACCCACTATGAACTCCTCAAAAAAGGTGGTTTCTATGCTGAGCTTTATAACTCACAATTCGCTGGAAATAATCCAATGTCAAAAGAAGCTGAAGAAAGCTAAACTAGAATTTTTTAGAATTAAAAGCGTAGGTAAAATCCCTACGCTTTTTTTAATTTCCTTGCAAATCTTAAGTATTTTTATTGTTTCTTTGCGTTTTTAACATCTATATCAGTAAGTTCTTTATAGATGTTATGAAGATTTGGATAAACCTTTATATAGACTTTTTCGTATAACTCTTTGTATTCTTTTACATCCTTTTTATTAGGAGTAAAAACTTTAACATAACGAATCATATTTTTCTTAATTTCGTCGAGTGATTTATATCTTTTCAAAGCTAAAAACTGAGCACATGCACAACCCAAGGAAGAATTTTCACAAGTTTCGCTTTTGTAAACAGGAAGGTTAAATAAATCTGCAGTGATTTGACAAATAGCATCACTTCTAGATCCGCCACCAGCAATAGTTAAATATTTAATTTTTTTATGACTTCTTTTTTCAATGCTTTCTAAGCCTTCTTTTAAAGCAAAGCCGATACCTTCAATAATCGCCCTATAAAAATGGTATTTTGTATGAACATCAAAAAAACCAATTACAGCACCCTTTGCTAAAGGCCTGCTTAAGCCAGGTCCCCAATATGGTTGTAAAATCAATCCATCGCTTCCAGGTGGAATATCCATTAACTTTTCATTCAAAACTTCTTCAGGAGCTACTTTTTCAATTTGTGCTTCGATTGATTCATTTTGGCCAAATTGTTGTACAAACCAAGTCAGCATCCAATAGCCTCTATAAATTTGTACTTCACCGCTGTACCATCCTGGAAAAGAAGCAATATAAGATGGTAAGAATCTTTCTGGTTCAAAATAATTTTTACTAATAACAGCTATTGAAGAACTAGTCCCATAACTAATATGTGCACTATCTGAATCAACTTGTCCGCTTCCTAAAGCTTCACACGATTTATCGTTACCTGTTGTTATATATTTAAGTCCTTCAGGAAACCCTGTTTCTAATGAACATTTATTTGTAATTGTGCCAATTACTTCACCTACCGGTGCAATCTCTGGCATTAGCTTTGGATCAATATTATATAATTCACCTTTTAATGCGCCTTTTTTATACCACTTCCCTTTTTTAAAATTTAAAGGGTAGTGACCAATCATGTTTGATGCACAATCAGTTAAAACTCCAAGCATTCTATAATTTAAATAAGCGTTTAATGGTACATAGTGTTTAATCTTTTTCCGGTTTTCTGGCTCGTTTTCTTGCAGCCAAATAGCCGGTGTTCTTTTACGGTTCAAATTAACCGTCTTTGTCATGTTAACAAACCAAAATGCAATATTTTGCCACCAAGGAAGTTTCTTTTTTAAATCAGCTTGCCTTTGATCTAACCAGATTATTGAAGGTCTAACAATATTTAGTTTTTCATCCAAATAAACAGCTGTATCTCTAAAACAAGTAGAAGAAATACTAACTACTTTTTTTAATAGTTCCGGATTTTTTTCTGTTAATCTTTTGGCAGCACGACACATATGGTCGTAATAGTAGTTAGGGTCTTGTTCACAATATCCAGGTTTTGGAGAAAAATATGGCGATTTATATCTTTCTTGCTCAAAGGCTAAAAATTTTCCTTTATCATCAATTATTGAAACTCTAACACTTTGTGTTCCATAATCAATCGCTATTACATAATTGTTTTCCATACGTACAATTATAAGTTAAAACACCAAGTATATAAATTAAATATTTACATACAAAAAGCAGTTTTTCGGAGGGCTTAATTTATTCAAATATCTTTTTTTGGAATATAATATTTTTCATATTTGCCTCTCAAGAAATAAGTTTCCAGTTATTTTTAAAGTTTACTTAAAAATACAAGACAGTATTACTCAAATTTTATTGAGTCCAATAGTTAGAAATTTACTTTATAAAAAAGTATTAAAATTCACTAAAAAGGCTGCAAAACTCAACTATTTTTTTCTTTTATTATTACAATGCGTTTTTAATTAGTGTTCCTTTTGTTGCTTAACTGAATTTTTTAAAACTTTAGTTTTAACTTTTTAATTATCTACATTTAACCTTGCTTAAATTATGGTATAATCTAGTCAGTTGTTAAAACAACTGCCAAAATTTGGAGGTTTATTTAAATGGCTAAAAAGTATGTTTACCTCTTTAAAGAAGCACACGGCTTAGGCAAAGAGCTTCTCGGAGGAAAAGGTGCAGGCTTAGCAGAGATGACCTATATCGGCGTCCCTATTCCACAAGGTTTCACAATTACAACAGAAGCATGCACACTTTATTATGAAAGCGGTAAGGTTTTACCAGAAAGTTTAATTAAAGAAATCGATAAAGGCATTCATGATGTCGAAAAAGAATCTGGAAAATCATTCGGTGGAATTGATCCAACCAAGACACCACTTTTAGTTTCAGTTAGATCTGGCGCAAGAGTTTCTATGCCAGGTATGATGGATACCATTTTAAATTTAGGTTTAAATGATACATCTGTTGAAACACTCGCAAAAGTTAGCAACAATGAAAGATTTGCTTACGATTCATATCGTAGATTCATCCTTATGTTCACCAACATTGCAAAAGGTTGGCCAAGAACTGATATGGATAGAATGCTTGACAAAATCAAAGAAGACAACGGCTATAAACTTGATACCGAAGTTACAACCGAACAATTAAAAGAATTAGTTAAAGCATATAAAGCATATTATAAAGAAAAATTCGGTGAAGAGTTCCCATCAGACCCATATGTTCAATTACATGCTGCAGTTGAAGCAGTTTTCAGATCATGGGATAACCCAAGAGCTAACGTCTATAGACAAATGAACTCAATTCCATATGAATGGGGTACTGCTGTTAACGTTCAATCAATGGTTTTCGGTAACTTAAATGCTAACTCTGGTACTGGTGTTGCTTTCTCCAGAGACCCATCAAGCGGTGAAAAGAAAGTTTATGCTGAATACTTACCACAAGCTCAAGGTGAAGACGTCGTTGCTGGTATTAGAACTCCTTACCACATCGATTACTTAAAAGAACAAATGCCAGATGTCTACAATCAATTTGAAAAGACAATCAAAGCAATGGAAGCTCACTATAAAGATATGCAAGATATGGAATACACCGTTGAAGACGGCAAACTCTATTTCTTACAAACAAGAAACGGTAAGAGAACCGCTGCTGCTTCATTAAAGATCGCTCTTGATTTATTAGACGAAGGCGTCATTACAGAAGATGAAGCTGTTCTTAGAGTTGAACCAAAATTACTTGATTCATTACTCCACCCAACATTCGATCCAGCAGCTTTAAAAACTGCTACCCCTATCGCTAAAGGTAACCCAGCATCTCCAGGTGCAGGAGTTGGTCACTTAAGCTTTGATGCAGAAGATGCAAAAGCAAGAAGAGCAAATGGTGAAAGAGTAATTCTTGTTAGAGCTGAAACATCACCAGAAGATATTGAAGGTATGGTTTCCGCCGAAGCTATTTTAACTATGAGAGGTGGTATGACTTCTCACGCAGCAGTTGTTGCTCGTGGTATGGGTAAATGCTGTGTCACAGGTTGCTCTGCAGCTATTGTTGATGAAGAAAACAAAACATTAACTATCAACGGTAAAGTTTTCCACGAAAATGACACAATTTCTGTTGATGGTTCAACAGGTTCAGTCTACGAAGGTGCTATGGCTCTTATTCCGGCTGATACAAAAGCAGGAAACTTCGGCAGAATTATGAAACTTGCTGATAAATATAGAAGACTTTCAATCAGAACTAATGCTGATACTCCAAAAGATGCAAAACAAGCTGCTGAATTTGGTGCTGAAGGTATTGGTCTTTGTAGAACAGAACATATGTTCTTCTCTGGCGACAGAATCTTCCACATGAGAAGAATGATTCTCGCTGATACAGTTGAAGAAAGAGAACAAGCTTTAAGCGAGCTTCTCCCATATCAAAGAGAAGACTTCTACGGATTATTCATGTCAATGAAGGATCTTGAACATATCAACGTTAACGTTAGATTACTCGATCCACCTCTACATGAATTCTTACCAACAGAAGAAGATAAGATTAAAGAATTAGCTGATTCTTTAAATAAATCAGTTGAACAAATCAAAGCAAGAATTGAATATCTCCATGAATTCAACCCAATGATGGGACACAGAGGATGTAGATTAGACGTCACTTACCCAGAAATCGGAAGAATGCAAGCAAGAGCTATTGTTGAAGCAGCTATCAAAGCAAGCAAAGATACTGGTAAAGAAATCGAACCAGAAATCATGATTCCTTTAACTCTTGATATTAAAGAATTCAAGTTCGTTAAGAAGATTATCGTTGAAGAAGTTGAAAAAGTTTTAAAAGAAAACAACATTTCAATGAAATATCACGTTGGTACAATGATTGAAATCCCAAGAGCTGCTTTACTCTCTGGTGAAATCGCTTCTGAAGCTGAATTCTATTCATTCGGTACTAACGACTTAACACAAATGACCTTTGGTTTCTCAAGAGACGATGCTTCTAAGTTCTTAGGCGCATACTATGAAAACAAGATTCTTGAAGAAGATCCATTCCAACACGTTGATCAAAAAGGTGTCGGCAAATTAATTAAGATGGCAGTTGCTGATGGAAAAGCTACAAGACCAGATTTACTTTGTGGTGTTTGTGGTGAACACGGCGGCGATCCAGAATCAATTCACTTCTTCAATAAAGTTGGATTAGATTATGTTTCTTGCTCACCATTCAGAGTCCCAATTGCTAGACTTGCTGCAGCTCAAGCTGAAATCTTATTAAAGAGAGAAGAAGCAAAAGCCAAAAAAAAGAAGCAAAAAATCTAAATAATTTAAAAGCCATTTAATTAAAAAGAGGAGCGAAAGTTCCTCTTTTTAAATGCTCAAAATTAAGCAAAATAGATATTGTATATAAATCATTTTTTTCTTAAATTTCTTAAAAATAATTGAGTTTTGCAGCCTTTTTCTTTATTCTATATACTTTGGTGAAAAATATAAATCGTTATTTTCGGTAATGTGACCAACTTTTTTATTGTTTAAATATATATCTCCATTATCATCTAGATAACCTGCTTTAAATTTTTCGATATATATTTCGCCTTCTTCTGTTAGCGTTGCAAACCTTCTGCTATTAATATAAATGACACCATTGTGACTTATATAACCAACGAGCTCGTCTCCAATATAAACATTTTTGTTATAACACTCTAAAAACAACATAATTATTTACCTAAAAACTTTGTAGCACATACTTGATAGTGATCGAGTGTATATTTCTTTTCGGCTCTACGCCAAAGCTTTTTATTGTTGGTTAAAGCAAAGACACAACTTCCTGAGCCACTCATTCTTACGCACTCAAACCCGTCATCTCTTAAATTTTCAATAACATTAGAAATTGATGGAAGCAACTCAATCGCTGGATTTTCTAAAGAATTAAATACATTATTACCAAGTCCTTCTAAATCATCTTTTAAATATAAATCCTTAATTAAATTAATGTCTCCGTGAGCTACATCCTCACATCTATCAGCCATTTCAAAAACGTCTTTTGTTGATAAACCGTCAAATGGTTTCACCAAAAGAACATAAAAAGGAGCAACATGATCAAAAAACTCTAAAACTTCGCCTTTTCTTTTTAATAAAGTTGGCGAGTTAAATATTGCCCAAGGAACATCGCTTCCGATAGCGATTCCAATATCGATTAAATCTTCTTTTTTTGGTTTTAATTTTAATAATTTAATTACAGCTCTTAGAGCAGCACCAGCGTCTGCGCTTCCTCCGCCTAGGCCGGCTTGTAGAAAGATATTCTTATGGATATTAATTAAAAAGTGTTCTCTAAAGCCCCGTTTTTCTCTGGCTTCGTCAATGATTCTATGTACTAAATTATATTTTGTGATTTTTAAAGAATAGTCGTCACATGTAACAAAATCGTCTGTTGCATGTGGAGGAAGAATTTGAACTTCTAAAGAATCGTGCATTTCTAAAGGAAGCATAATTGTTTCTAAATTATGGTATCCGTCGTCTCTTAAATTTTTAATATCTAAAGATAAATTTATCTTTGCGTGTGCTTTTTCAATCATATAAAAATTATATCTTTTCTCCCTTTATATTCAATTAATGATTTTGAGTAGTTCCATAGATAATCTTTCAAAGTCTTGAACCGTTAGTTCTTCAGCTCGTTTTGTTGGTAAAATCTTTGCTTTATTAAAAACTTCAAGAAGAGACTCTTTATTTGCAACTAAAGAAGAAAGATTATTTTGTAAAGTTTTGCGTCTATTTTGGAACGCAATTTTGCTTATTTTAAATAAAAACCTTGCAAAATCCATGTTTTTTTCTTGTTTTTTTGTTAAAGAAAACACTAAAGAATCAACATTAGGCACGGGAAAGAAGTTGCCTCTATCTACAACCAATTCTTGTTTTATATCAAACAAATAAGCCAACAAAACATTTAAAGCATTGTAATCTTTTCCTGTTTTTGCGACTATTCGCTTGTAACATTCTTTCTGCACCATAAAAACAGCTTTAGTTAATTTTTCATCTTCAAGGACCATTTTTAAGATAATTTCGCTTGTTATGTAATAAGGCAAATTGCCGATAATTTTGTTTGCAGAAATTTCTTTAATCTTTAGGATGTTGTTTTTTGTAATTTCAATTTTCTTCTCATCAAAACTTCGAGTAAGAAATTCAACAAACTTTTGATCGTATTCTACTACTTCGTATGAAGTGTATTTCTTATCAAGCACAAATCCAGTTAACGCTCCTAATCCAGGGCCAATTTCCAGAACGTTGTCTTCCTTGTTTATATCTAGCAAGTTTACTATCGAACTAGCAATACTTTGATTTACCAAAAAGTTTTGACCCAGTTCTTTTTTAGCATGTGAATTAACCAATTTAAAGTAATCAATAATTTCATCTTTATTTAACATTTTTGACAACCTCTTCAAGCTCTTCTAATGTTATTTCTAGCATGTTCAACTTCTTAAGTAAAGTTTTGCAGTTTGAAAATCCAATGTGTAAATTTTCAGAAACCTTTTTTCTCAACTTAAAAGAGTTTTGATTTCCTGTTAAACCTAACTCAATCAAGTCGCTCATCGTTATAGTATTATAATCTGTTCTTTTTGATGAAAATACTTTTGCATTCTGTAAAGCTGATTTAACTTCATCAACAGTAGACTCAGCAACCCCGACTTTATTATGTTTGATTGAGTTCTCTTTTCTAACAAAAGCATTTTTTAAGCCTGGTATTTTTTCGTTTAAATAATTCCTTATTTTCAAACCAGGAAAATCTGGATCAGTCAAGACAACAACTTCGCCCTTTTTTAAATATTCTTTAATAAAGGCAATATCTTTATCAGAAACAGCTGAACCGTTAACACTATAAAAATCGTAATCTAAAAAAGTAGATAAAAAATCAATGTCAGTTTTTCCTTCAACAACAATTAGAGTTTTCACAAATTTAAACACTTTCTTTCACGTGTAAAATTTTACAAGAATTATGAAAAGTTATTTTTTGAATCTCTTCATAGCTTAAATTCAGCGATTCTGATGCGCATTTTACAGTTTCTACAATATATTCAGGGATGTTAATTTTTCCACGATATGGAACTGGAGAAAGATAAGGTGCGTCAGTTTCAAAAACAATAAAATCTAGAGGTACAGAACATAAAACATCCTTTGCTTCCTTTGCGTTTTTAAAAGTTAATACGCCTCCAAAAGCTATTTTAAAATTGAGTTTTATGAACTCTTTCGCCATTTCTTTGCTCCCTGAGAAGCAATGCATTATTCCTGCCTCTTTAACTTTATTCGCTTTTAAAATATTAAATGTATCTTGAATCGCATCACGACAATGAATAGAGACTGGCAAGTTGTATTTATTAGCGAGTTCTATTTGTTCAAGAAACATTTTAGTTTGTTTTTCTTTTATTTCTTGATCTTTTTCCCAATAATAATCCAAGCCTATTTCGCCAATAGCTTTTATTTTAGAAGAAGTGGATAAAAGTCTTTCTAATTCGTTAATTGTAGGGCAATCAGAATCTTTTAGATTGTATTGTTTATGTTCTGTTGGAATAACACCAATTGCACAGAAAACATTTTCATACTTTTCTGAAAGTTTTATAGCGACCTTGGAGCTTTCCAAATCCCATCCCACACATAAAAAATGTGTGACATTTTTATTTATAGCGCTTTTAATATAAAAATCTAAATTTTCTAATAATTTAGTATCGTTTAAATGGATATGAGTATCAAAAATCATAAAAATTATTTTCCTACACAAAAACGAGAGAAAATTTCTTTTGCTATATCAAAATCGTTGTCTTCTCCAGTTATGGATAAAGTTTTTAAATAGGCTTCTTTTAATTCACTGTTAATTAAATCGATAGGAATCTCAGACTTAACATCTATCAAAACATGTTCAAGAATAGTTTTTATGTTTTCAAGAATCCCTATTTCTCTAGTGTTAGCAATAGAAGGATTGTCGTAGTTTTCTTTGCTTAATCCTAATTTTTCTATAATAGCTTTCTTAAGTGGTTCAACATCTTTATTTAATGCTGATACATATAATTTGTCGTCTAAATTATTTTGAACAAGATCTTTTTTGTTATATACAAAAATTGTGTTTTTGCCTTCAACAAGTTTGGTTATTTCTTTGTCTTCTTCATCATATTCTTGGCTGTCAAAAACGCAAAGAACTATATCACTATCTCTTAACTTAGAAATGCTTTTTTTAATTCCAATCGATTCAACTTCGTCAGAAGATTCACGTATTCCCGCAGTATCGAATAGATTGATTAAAACGCCATTTAAATTAATTTTCCCTTCGACTATATCTCTAGTGGTACCTTTTACGTCAGTAACTATAGCTTTGTTTTCGTTAAGCAGTGCATTTAAAATAGACGATTTTCCAACGTTTGGCTTGCCAACAATAGCAACATTTATTCCATCTTTAATGATGTTTCCTTTAACACCATCTTTAATCAATTTCTTTATATATTCAATATTTTCCTTGCAAATCTCAACTATTTTTTCATTATTTGCTTCTTCAATATCTAAATATTCAGGGTAATCAATATTTACTTCAATTAATGATAAAATATCACCTAAGCTCTTTTTTAATGGATCAATAAGTTTGGCTGTATCTCCTTTTAAAGCCATTAAAGATAGTTTTTTACTTTCTTCAGTTTCAGCATTAATAAGGTCATTTATTGATTCTGCTTGCATTAAATTAAGTTTGCCGTGAGCATAAGCTCTAGAAGAATATTCTCCATTTGTGGCAAGTCTTGCCCCGTTTTTTAAAGCAACTTTAATAATTCGATTAAAAATAAGTGGTGAACCATGACACATTATTTCAACGCTGTCTTCACCTGTAAATGATCTAGGGCCTTTATAAGCTAGCAAGACAACTTCGTCAATAAGTTCTTCTTCATCCTTAATAAAACCATGATAAATAGTGTTTTTTTCTACCTTTGTTATATCCTTTGTAAAGAATTTTGAAACAATAAAAAAACAATCGTCACCACTAAGTCTGACGATTGCTAAGGCACTTCTTAACGGTGGAGTAGCTAAAGCGACGATTGTTTCAAACATTTAATTACTCAGCCTTTTCTTCTTTGGAAGAAGTGGTGTTTACTTCTTTATCAAAAGGAGCGTATTTAATGACAACAGCTCTGTTTTTACCATCACCAACCGATTCTGTTTTAATATTTTTCCAATTGGTTAATGCGTTATGAACTTTCTTTCTTTCATCTGGTGTCATTGGTTCAAGTTTAGTATCAACGTGTGTTGATAAAACTTCTTTAGCGACCTTCTTAGCTTCATGAATAACTCTAGAATATTTCTTATCTTTATAATTACCAATATCAAGAAGGATTCTGAATTTTCTTCTGAATTTTTGAGAAACAGCAAGCTTGACTAATTCGTTTAAAGATTCAAGTGATTTTCCGTTGTTACCAATTAAGATAGAGTTGTGATTTGTCTCAATTAAAACCTTAATAAGATTGTCGCGATAGAAAGTCTTTAAACTTGCGTCAAGATTTAAAGCGTGACATATATCTTTAATATATTCTTCTACAAAAAGAATAACATCGCTTGTTTCTTCAACAGAAATAGTAGTCTTTTTTGAAAATAAACCTTTCTTTTCTTCAACTATTTTATAAATTAATTCTTCTTCGGAAACATTTAATTCTTCGCTTGCTTGTTTTAAACAATCAGCAAGTGTTTTACCTGAATATAGTTTCATTATTGGACACTCCCTTCTTTCTTTTTAGTAAATAGTCTTTTAACTTTATCGTTAAATCCTTCTTTATTATTATCTTTATATTTACCATTACGTTTATTTGATCTAGCAATAAAAATGTAATGAATAATAACTGATTGAATAATTGAAATAATAGCACCAGCAAACCAGTAAACACCCATAGCACTTGGAAGTGTGAAGCCCATGAAAATAATGAATATAGTCATTATCCATTGAGTGTATTTAAGTGTTTTGTTTTGTTGATTCATAGAAGAACTGTTATTTAATTTAGTAACAGATTTCATTTTCTTCTTATTTAGCCAATTAGGAATAAGCATAGAAACAATTTGTGCAGCACTCATTAAAATAACAAGAACAAGTGCAGTCCACCATCCTGGGTTGCTTGGCCACCCACTAAAGTTGCTTAAAACAGACCATATGGTATCTGAAAGTCTTAATCCTAATACCGCGTCTCTACTTAAGGAAGCGCTACCTTGTAAAGCATTCCAAACACAAATAAAGACAGGGAATTGGACAAAAATAATAAGAAGTGAAGCAAATGGGTGAACTTTATATTTTTTATAAAGCGCCATTTGAGCGGCTGCTAATTTTTGTTTTTCATAATCGTTTGAATTAGCATTTGGATATTTTTGTTGAAGTTTTGCAATTTCTGGTTGTAATAAAGTCATTTTTTGTTGTGACAATGTTGATGGCATTGTAACAAGCATAAAGAGGACTCTAATAATAAGAGTTGCAAGTAAAACAGCAAAGATTTGTCCATAACCGTTCATTCCAAAGATATGAGCAAAGTTTTCAACCATTGTACCGATTGGATAAACTAAAAGACCTTCTAAGAATCCATGTTCAGAGAATGCTCTGCCCCATCCTTCATAAAAATCTTCGCCTTTTCCTTCAATTAAAACAGTATCGTTAAGTGGGTCGTTAGATATATGACCATAGAAACCATCATTAACAGTGATACAAGTTCTTAAATTAGCAGTTTGAGTATTTAATGTGGTTGACATTAAATTTAAGAAATTGCTACTTAATCCATCATCAAAAGAAAAGCCTTTAGAAGTAACAATTTCATTATTCCAATTTTTAATGTTTAAAAACTTATCAGTTGGATTTTCTTCGTTATAGTATTTTACAAAGCCAGTGCGTGCTAAAAGAGCGTTATTTCTACCAATGTTATTTTCGCCGCCTTCTAGCATTTCATTAAGCAATTCTTCGTTAGTTGTATCGTTTTTATATTCGCTTAACTGTGTGCTTGTATAACCATAAACTTGTTCATAAGTTAAAGTTTCAAGAGATAAGTTTGTTAAATTTTCTAATGAGGAAGCGTTTGCTTCTTCAATCATTGCATTTAAAACTTTACGATCTAACTCTTCCCAATAAGAAGGGGAAGGAGTGATCATATTGTAGTTAGCTGCATTAGTAATAAGTGTTTTAGTGAAGTCATTTAAACCAAATGTATAACTAACACCGTTGGTATTTTCAACAGTAGAAATTCCCTTAGCATAAATAGTTACATTTTTTAATGCAAAAAGATTGTCGTTGACTTTATAAAAGAACAACTCATGATTGTTTTGACCATCCTCTCCAACGTAAGGTACGTCATCGTTTGTATCATTTGCATTCTTTTCTAAAACAAGACAATTTAAATTAACTTTCTCCACATCAACGTTTGATTGAGCTTTGAAGGTGTCTAAAATATATTGTTCACCTTGTTCATAACTTTCAAAATAAGTAGTGTTCATGCCGTTATAGCCGAACATGTAGTTAGAAGTATCTAAATTTGAACAAAATGAGTTACAACTTGTAAGAAGTAATACCGCTCCTAATACGGCTGTTCCCCCAAAGACCTTTGTTAAACTTTTTTTATTCATTTATTTCTCCTTGATGGAAGTGATTTGTTTTAGCAAATCATGTAAAAGTTTTTTGTTTTTATCAAATTCGTTAGTGTTGTATTTTGGTGAAATTACAACAATTAAATCTAGTCCGTTTGTTTTATATTCGAGATATGAGTCTAAAATCGCTCTGACTTGTCGTTTAATTTTTACTCTAGTTACAGCAATCCCATTTCGTTTTGAGACATGAATTCCAACCCTAGTCAATCCGAATTCGTTTTTACGATAATAAACAGTATAGATTTCGTTTCTTTTAAACTTTTTAAGGTTGAAAATTTCTTTGAATTCTCGATATTTTTTAACGCGATTAATGACTTTCATTAATTAGTGTTTAGTATTGACGACTAAAACTTTTCTACCTTTCTTTCTTCTTAAAGCTAAAACTTTTCTACCATGACCAGTTGCCATTCTTGCTCTAAATCCGTGGACTCTTGCTTTGTGTAATTTACTTGGTTGGTAAGTTCTTTTCATAAATATATTCCTCCTAAAAATATGCAAAACAAATTATATATGTATAAATACATATAAGTCAACTAAATGTCGTCTTGCCTAATTGTGTCATACTTCGTAAAAAGTCTAAAAATAGTCTTGTTTTCAACATAGTGTGTAATGCTTGATTTTTTAATGTGTAGAAGTAGCTAAACAATCGATAGAATCAATACTTTTTCTGTGTGGATTAATGAGACTTATGTGGAAAGCAATCCACATAACACACAAAATCCACGTGGACAAAAGTTTTCCACATACTTTTCCACATAAAAATTGTGTATAACTTTTTCTTGTTCGGTGGTTGTCGCTTTTTATTTGGTTTTTTATGTGGAAAAGTCTATTTATCAAATATTCAAGTCTATATATTTTTATATTTTTAATATAAAATAATCACGCATTATGAATATGAATACAGTTAGTCAAAACGCAGAACTTTGGAACGCTATTTTATCGACAGTATCGGAAGAAAAAGAAAAAACTATCTTCGATGCTTTTTTTAGAAATACTAAGATTTACGATGTAGATGGAAATAAAATTTATATTCTTTGTGAATCAAAATTAACAAAAGAAATTTTGCGTGATCGTTTCTCTGATTACCTATCGCAAAAACTCCTTCAACATACTTCAACAAATTATGTTCCAGTTTTTGTTACTAGTGATGATATCAAAGAAAAAAGGAAATTCGTTGATTCTTCCACAGAAGAGTTGTCTTATTTCAAAAATTCTATTTTAGATCCTAATTATACTTTTGATACTTTTGTTGTTGGGCCTTGTAATTTAGAAGCTCAAAAAGCTTCTTTATACACAGCAACAGCACCTGGCGGTATTTATCAAACTCTCTTTATTTACGGCGGAAGCGGGCTTGGTAAAACTCACCTTTTAAACGCAAT
>OIEN01000027.1_pt1 | contig 119833 bp, 126 predicted proteins | sample 1581741 | NCBI WGS metagenome assembly OIEN01 (sample SAMN01760944, study PRJEB22395) | human gut metagenome | reverse complement strand
AATTTAATTTTTAGTAACAATTTTATTAAATATAATAGATATGATAATCATTAAAATGAAATCTATACATAGTTTACTTATAATTAAATTGAAGTTTAAAATGTTATATAAAATATAGATAAAGAAACATGATAATATTATTCTAAATATTTTTTTTAATAAAAATAATATGTTTTTATGTATGTAATTATTTTGATATACACTTTTGTAATTTAATGTAATGTGTAATACTATCCCTACTCCTTCTGCAATTAGATTGGCAAATAGAATACCTTCTAAATCATTTGTTGAGTTTCTTATATAAAATATTAATATGAATAAAATTAGACTTATAATATATGGAATAAATGCTTTATATATGTATGGTAAAAGTATTTTTAGATAGGGCAGTATTTTAAAACCGCTATCCCCTACTCCATTTTGATTCTTTTTCCATATAGTTTTGATCTTTTTTTCTTTTACTACAAGGTCATTATTTACAATGGATATTAAATAATTATCTTGTTTATTTGCAATTATTTCTTTAAGTAATTTGATGTTTATAGCTTTAATATCTGGTAAAATTGCTTTAAAATTAGTGTTAAATAAATTATTAAAAACATTATTTATAAATTCTTTTTTTATTTGTTTTGAATCATTTGTACCAAATACAATTGCATCAGTATTTTTTAAAGAATCATCACAACACTTAATAATGTCATCACTTGAGACATTTAAATTATCTAAAAATACTATAGTTTTTATATTTAATTTATTGTTTTTAATAAAGTCAAATATGTTACTTGGATAATTATTTATACCATCAATTATATGATACTTTTCACTATTTAAATCAAAGTTAAGCTTGTTACATATTATTATATTAGCGAAAAATTCATTAAATTTATCTAAAGTTTTTTCGGTTTTTATAATATCTTTATTGTATAAATTACATACCAATAATATTTCTTTATTCATTACATCATCACCATTTCTTTTTTATTTAAAAAGCACTTTGCCAGTGCTTCTTTTAAATACTTATTTCTGTTCCATCTGTACAGTAACATGTTCCAGATTCATCATCTATTGAAAATACGTCTCCAGATGGGCACATACTTTTACAAGTATCTTCCATTAAATTATCATCAATATCTGACCAAGAATTTAGTAATCCAGATAAACTATTAAAAATTTCAAAACTACTTGCTTTTGACATAAAGTTTGTCATTATAGTTGATGTTTCTTCATCTGTTAAATTAGTAATTTCTTTGCCACCAGATAGGGATTTTTTAGTTACTAAATTTTCTCCATATGTAGTATTTGCCTTAAATTCTAATCCCAGATTATATGTGTCGTAGTCAACTGTAACTTTTCCACTTAAATCTTCTTTTTTATTATCAATTGTTGATTTAATATTTCCATTAATTTTAACTTTTTCTGAATTTACTTTTAAATCTATATTTGATGTATTTTTATTTTCCGGAGTGATTGTCATGTCAACATTTACTTGATCTGATTTTAATACAAATATTGTTTTTGCTTTTGTTATTTCTAATTTAAGTTGATCTTGATTTTCATTAGTTCCAGAAATTGTAAGATATATTGATTTATTATTACATTCAATTTCCATTGTTTCATTGGCTGTAGTTATTTTGTATTTGTCTTTTTCAATGTTTTCGCCTTTAATTACTTCTTCATCTGATTCAATTGTAAAATTTTCTACTTTATTATTTGGGAGTTTAACTTTTACTGTAATTTTTATTGGTTCAACATTGAAACTTGTTGATATTGTATCATTATTTTCTAAATCTTTAAATATATTATTTAACTTTTCATCATTTTTAATTAAACTTTCAAATTTATTAATTACTTTATCCTTGTTTTCATCATTAATTTCATAAGTGTAAGTTGCACTTAAACCATTTATTTTAGTTGTTACAATCGCTTCATTCATGGCTTCAGCATAATATGTAATTAATTTATTAACTGCATATTTCCAGTTATCTGGATTTATTAAATCTTTATATTGATTTAATGTTTCTTTCATTGTTGTAAATGGATTTTCTTCCATATCTGTAGAAAGTAGTTCATTATAAATATCTTTGCTATCTAAATAAACTTTATTGTTTAATAGAGTCATATTAGCATCTAGTTTTCCACTATTTTGCGTTAAACTAATTGCTGTATCAAGATAACTATCTTTAATACTCATTTCTTCTTTTATGTTTATACCAAGATTATTTATACTCTTTAGTTCACTTGATGTTGATGTTAATTTTAAATCCATACTTCCTTTTAGATCATATTTGTCAATATTTGCCAATAAATCATTATTGCTAATATTAGCATTTTCAAAAGCATTATCAATCCATGTTGTAATTTCTTTAGCGCTTTTAGTTAAAAAACTTTCTGCATTAAATGTACTCTTTAAATAAAAGAATCCACCAGCTAATAGAGCCACAACTACAACAATTGCAACGATACCTATTATTAGGCCTTTTTTACTTTTAGGTTCTTTAAAACTATCATTTTGATTAGTGTTAAAGTTTTGACTAGCCATATTAATTGTTGGTTGAGAAATTGTAGTAGAATTATTACTCATAGCATTTTGAATGTTTTGTGATGCTGTATCAATTTCTATTCCAATTTGTTCATTATTGTTTGGATTTAATGATATGCCTCCTTCTGGATTATTTTGTGCGTTATTCATCGTTGATTGTTCATTTTCAATTTCGTTATTCATTTTTTTTACCTCTCTATTCTAATTCTATTTAATTGTAACATTAATTCTACTAAATGTCACTAATTTTTTAATAAAAATAAAAATTTCCATATGGAAACTTTTATTTCATGTATTTTTTGAAGTTTTTAAATTCTGGTGCATCTTCTAAATCAGTTTTTGCTAGATCTTGTAATAACGATTTTTGCTTACGATCTAGTTTAGTCGGAGTTATTATATTTACAACTGCATACATGTTACCTTTGGAAATTGAATTTGGCAATTTTATGCCTTTACCCTTAATCTTTAATTTTGTGTAATTTTGTGTTCCGGCCTTTATCTCTAATATAATATTACCATATAAAGTTGGTATTTCTTTTTTACACCCAAGTGCGGCATCTACAAAAGTTATTGGTACTTCAAGATAAATATCTGCACCATCTCTTTCGAATAGTGGATGTTCTTTAATTTTAAATTCCAAGAAGACATCTCCATTTGGTCCACCATTTATTCCGGCGTTACCTTTACCACTTAATCTTAATTGATATCCTTCATCAACACCTTCTGGAATTGTAACCGTTAAAGTTTTAACTTTATCTACTACACCTTTACCACGACATACATCACAAGTGGTTTCATAAGTTTTACCTAATCCTTTACAATCTGGACATGTTTTTTGCGTTTGCATATAACCAAATATGGTTTGGGCTTGTTCTAAAACTTTTCCAGCTCCACCACATGTACGACATGTATTTTCATTAAATCCACCTTTTCCTTTACAAGAACTACATTCACTAGTTAAGTTAAGTTTTACATCTTTTTCACAACCAAAAGCAGCTTCTTCAAAAGTTAAATTTAACACTACTCTTATATCTTCACCTTTTCTTGCTCTACTACTGGATTTAGAACTTCTACCGAAACCAGAGAAACTTGAAAAACCGCCGCCAAAAAGATCGCCTAAAATGTCTTCTAAATCGATGTCTCCCATATTAAATCCTTGGAATCCGGATGCTCCAGCTCCACCACCATTTTGGAAAGCGGCATGACCAAATTGATCATATTGACGTCTTTTATTAGGGTCGGATAAAACTGCATAAGCCTCTCCGATTTCTTTAAACTTTTCTTCGGCACCAGGTTCTTTATTAATATCTGGATGGTATTGTTTTGCAAGTTTTCTAAACGCCCTTTTTATTTCTTCATCAGTAGCATTTTTGTTAACACCTAGTATTTCATAATAATCTTTTTTATTCATTTTTTACTCCTTTCCTGCAATAGTTATATTTTCAAGTAGTAACGATGGAGCAGTTACACTTAAATATTCTTTCGTTAAGTCATTTCCAACTTCACATACATTTTTAAATACTTCAAAAATATTTGTTGATAAAATTATCATATTTAAACCTTTAGTTAATTTTCCATTTTCTACAAGTATACCTTCAGCTTGAACAGATATAACACCTGTTTTTTTATCTACTCCAGCATGGAAACCATAAGCTTCATCAATAATTATACCATTATTAAGTTTTTTTATCATTTCTTCATATGTGGTTGTTCCTGGTTCTATAAATAAATTATTTACTCCATCAGCATTTCCAGTTGGTTCCTTTTTGGTAATGTTTGCGTATTCTAAATTATTAAGTTCTTTTACAAAAAAACCATTTTTAACTATAGTTTGGTATTTTTTTATAGTTCCTTCACTATCAAAATTTTTATTGTTAATTCCATTTTGAGAGTCTTCAATAATACTTATTTTATCACTAAAAATTTGCTTATTAAATTGATTTGTAAAAACTGATTCTTTTAAAAATATATTTTTGCTTTGAAACGAATCTGCAAAAGTTGCAAGTATATTAGTTACGACATTGTTAGTCAATAATACCTTATATTTGTTAGTTTTAACAGACTTACTATCTAATTTAATTACAGCATCATTTAATCTTTTTATTAAGTAGTTTTTGAAATTTTGAAAATCATAATCTTTTGTATAATATCCTAAATATAATACTCTGGTTACATCGTCTTTTTCTATCGTTATGGTTGATCCATAAACATTAAAGTAATTTTCTTCATTCATATTACAATTATTATTTGTAATTTTACTTTTATTTTCATAGTAAGAGTATGCTCCTTCAATATTTTTAATACAAGAATACTCTTTCTTTAATTCATTTAATGATTTTAAATCTCTTTTTACTTCATCAAAATCTACTGGATTTTTCTTTTTTTCTTTTTTACTAAATTTGCCATGACATAAAGTGTTTTTATTTTTATTATCTTGAATAGAAAATATAGATTCTAAAGAATTTAATAATTCTTCTGTATTTTTTAAGCTTTCAGCTATTATTTGAATACATTTTTCTTCTTTTATTGCTTTAATTTTAAATCTAGTTACATCTGATATTTGAAATAATTTAATAGTATCATTTAAAGAGTTTATATCTGTGCATTTATTTCTTGTCTCAAATATTTCAATGTCTATATTTCTTTTTTTAGCTTCTTTAATTAATTTATTCTTCACTTTTTTCACCTCCGACAAGAATTTTGCTAACTCTGATACGTGGCATTCCAACATTTACTGGAACATTTCCACTGATAGAGCCGCACATTCCTTGACCAAGCTCTAGATTGTCACCGACCATATCTACATTACTTAAAATATCTTTACAGTTACCAATTAAACTGGCTGACTTGACACATTCAGCTAATTTTCCATCACGGATCATATATGCTAAATCGCAAGCAAAGTTAAAGTCTCCGGTTTCTGGTGACACACTTCCGCCTCCCATTTTTTTAGCATAAAGACCTAGTTTGATATCTTTTATCATATCATCAAAGGAATCAGTTCCGTTTTTTAGATATGTATTATTCATTCTTGATGTCGGGGCATAAAGATAACTTTCTCTTCTACTGCTTCCGGTTGGTTCCATTTTCATTTTACGATTATTTATTTCATCAATTAGGAAACCAGTTAATATACCATTAGTAATTAAATGATTTACTTTTGTTTGACAACCTTCATCATCTATTTTTGTGCTTCCCCATTCATTATTTAGGGTTCCGTCATCTATTATACTTACTTTTTCATTTGCTATTTTTTTATTTAGATCATGGCTTAATACTGATAATCCATCTGCAACAGCAGTTGCTTCCATTGCATGACCACAGGCTTCATGAAATATTACTCCACCAAAACCGTTTTCAATAATTACTGGCATTTCAGCCCCTATACAAGGTTTAGCATATAATTTATCTATTCCTTCTTTAATAGTTATATCTAATTCTTTTTTAAAATCGATTTCATCTAAAAAATCTAAACTACTTGTTTTACCATGTGAGTAAGTTATGTTACATGATTTATCTTGATCTTTTAATCCGATTGTTATATATATTCTACTTCTTATACGGTCTTCACTTTTATATAATCCATTTTCTCTAGCGATAGTTACTTTTTGAATTACATTTAAAAGTCTTATATTAACTTGGTTAACTCTAGAGTCATAATTTCTAATATAGTCATCAAGTTTTTTAAATAAGATTTTTAAACCTTGATCAGAATAATGCGTCTCATTATTTTTTTTGTATTTTTGAAGTCTTTTTAGTTTAATATCAGAAAATATTACTTTATCTTTAATATTTTTGTTAAGTAAATTTATAATATCAAAAATGTTTTTCTTATCGAATTTATTTGTTGCTGCATAATAAACGTTTGTATTATTTGCTAAACGTAGTCCTAATCCATTTGAAAAATCTATATGATAGCCATCGAGTATTTGATTTACAAAATTGTAAGTTTTTGTTTTTGTTTCTTCAACAAATATTTCTGCAAAATCTCCGCCGGTAGATAACATAGCATTTAGTATGCTTTCTAATTTTTCTTTTTTCATTCATTTCTCCTTAAACGGTCAAAAAGAGAGTTAAGACGCTCTCTTTTTTCCTTATTTAATTTTATTTTTCTTCGTATGTGGCATCTTCAACTTTTTCATGGTCACTATCACCACTACTGTTTTCTGTATTATTGGCATTGTCTTTAGCAGCTTGTTCATATACTTTTTGAGCTAAATCCATAGCAACTTTATTTAGTTCTTCAGATGTTTTCTTAATTTCGTCAATGTCAGTTCCTTCAAGAGCTTTTTTAGCTTCAGCAAGTTTTTCTTCGGCATTCTTTTTATCGTCTTCAGAAATTTTATCACCAAGATCGTTAATTGCTTTTTCAGTTGCAAATACAATACTATCAGCATTATTTCTTACTTCAGCTTCTTCTTTACGCTTTTCATCAGCTTCTTTGTTAGCTTCAGCTTCTTTCATCATCTTATCAATTTCTTCATCACTAAGGTTTGTTGATGAGGTAATTGTAATTGATTGTTCTTTATTTGTACCTAAATCTTTAGCAGTAACATTAACTATACCATTTGCATCGATATCAAATTTAACTTCAATTTGAGGTACTCCACGTCTTGCTGGAGGTAAGTTAGTTAATTGGAAGTTTCCTAGTGTTTTGTTATCGTTAGCCATTGGTCTTTCGCCTTGTAAAACATGGATGTCAACAGCTGGTTGATTATCTACGGCAGTTGAAAATACTTGAGATTTACTTGTTGGAATTGTTGTATTTCTAGGAATTAAAACAGTCATAACATTTCCTAAAGTTTCAATACCAAGTGATAGAGGTGTAACATCTAGTAAAACGATATCATCAACTTCACCAGTTAAAACACCACCTTGGATTGCAGCTCCCATTGCAACTACTTCATCTGGGTTAACACTCTTATTAGGTTCTTGTCCAAGTTCTTTTTTAACAAGTTCTTGAATGTATGGAATACGTGAAGAACCACCAACTAAAATTACTTTATCAATATCTTTAGCGCTCATTTTGGCATCTTTTAAAGCTTTTCTAACTGGTTCAAGTGTTGAATCAAATAAATCACGACATAAGTCTTCAAATTTAGCTTTTGTTAAAGTCATATCTAAATGAACTGGACCTTCATCGTTTTGTGCAATAAATGGTAAGCTAATTTGAGTTGTTGTCATACTTGATAAGTCTTTCTTAGCTTTTTCAGCTGCATCTTTAATTCTTTGCATTGCCATAGTATCTTTACTTAAATCAATACTATGTTCTTTTTTGAATTCATTTACTAAATAGTCTGTTACTCTTGCATCAAAATCATCTCCACCTAGACGATTATTACCACTTGTTGCTTTAACTTCAAACACACCATCACCTAGTTCTAGAATTGAAACATCGAATGTTCCACCACCTAAGTCATAAACTAGAATAGTTTGTAATTTATCTTGTTTATCTAAACCATATGCAAGTGCTGCTGCTGTTGGTTCATTGATAATTCTTTCTACTTCTAATCCTGCAATTTTACCAGCGTTTTTAGTAGCTTGTCTTTCAGCATCATTAAAATATGCTGGAACTGTAATAACTGCTTTAGTTACTTTTTCTCCAAGATAACTTTCAGCATCTTTCTTTAATTTTCCTAGTATCTTAGCACTAATTTCTTCTGGAGTCCATTTCTTTCCACCAGCTTCTACTTTTTCACTAGTACCCATTTTTCTTTTAATTGAAGAAATAGTATTTTTAACATTAGTTACGGCTTGTCTTTTTGCAACTTCACCAACTAATTCTTCATCTCCTTTAAATGCTACTACTGATGGAGTTGTTCTATTTCCTTCAGCATTAGCTATAACCTTTGGTTCTCCCCCTTCAAGTACTGCAACACATGAATTTGTAGTACCTAAGTCAATACCTATAATTTTACTCATATTTAATCATTCCTTTCTTTTCTTTTACTTGAGCTTAATTATTCATTTACTTTTACCATTGCTACCCTTATAACTTTATCTTTATAAGTGTAACCTTTTTGTAGTACTTCAAGTACTACATTACTTGGTAATTCTTTATTACTATCTGTAAGAACTGCTTCCATTTTATTTGGATCAAATTCTAGTCCCTTACAGTCTATTTCTTTTACTTCTAATTCATTTAATATACTTATTAAATTAGTATAAATCATTTTAAATCCACTTAAGAATTTAGAAACTTCATCAGATAAATCTCGATCATCAAGCATTATTGCTCTTTCAAAATTATCAACGATTGGTAATATCTTTGTAATTAATTTTTCACCATCATATTTGCAAAGTTTACTAATTTCTTCATCATTTCTTCTTTTCATATTTTGCATTTCTGCCATTACTCTAAGAAGTTTTTCATTTAATTTAGCATTTTCTTCTGCTAATTTATTATTTGTTTCATTTTTAATTTTGTTAGGTTCTTTCTTTTTTACACTTTTAACTTTTTGTTTACCTTTAATCTTTTTTTCTTCCATTATTTATCCTTTCTACTATCGAGTTCTTCATCAATATATTCAAGAAGTCCCACAATTTTTTGATAATCCATTCTCTTTGGACCTATTACTGCAATTGTGCCTTCTTCACCATTAATATGATATTTTTTTCTAATAATAGTTACATTTGAATCAAATTCAGTCTCTTCGCCAATATAAACCTTAATCTCATCCTCATTACTATTTTCTTCCATCTTAGTAATAAGATTTTTATCTTCTAGTTTATTAGCTAATCTTTTTAATTCTGTTATATCACTGTATTCTGGCTGTTCAAATATCTTTGTTTTTCCTGTAACATGAATATTACTATTATTAGCTACAAAATCATTAAAGGCATTATAGAATATACTATATACTGTTTCATATTGTTTTATTTGGGTTTTAATAATTGGTTTTACTTCTATTTCAAGTCTTTTACTTACTTCATTAATTGGTGTTCCTACAAGCATTTTATTTATTATTTCGCTTGTTTTTACCACTTCTTTAACATTAATTGTATTTGGTAAAGTAAACATCTTATTTTCAACATTTCCTTTATCGGTACATACAACTGCTACGACTTGATTATTTCCTAAATCAATAATATTAATTTGTAATAATGAATTATCACTACTACTTTTACCTAAAACAACACTCGTATAATTTGTTATATCACTTATGATATCCATACATTTATTTATAGCATCACTAAGTTCTATATCAGTATTTGCAAATATTCTTTGTAATTGAAGCATTTCACTACCAGTAAGTTTTTCAGGTTCCATCAAATTTTTTACATAATATTTATAACCTTCTTCACTAGGTATACGACCAGATGAGATATGATTCTTTTCTAGATATCCCATTTCTTCAAGCAGAGCCATTTCATTTCTAATCGTTGCGCTAGATAAATTGAACATATCACATAAAGCTTTTGACCCAACAGGTCTTACTGTTTTAATGTAAGTCTCTACAATTACTTTTAAGAGATTGTTTTTACGTTCATCCATAATATTACCTCTCTTAGCACTCTTTATTTACCAGTGCTAATATCATTATAATATTATGCTTAGCACTTGTCAATATATAACTGCTAATTTTTGAATATTTTTGTCAAATTAATTTTACATAAATAAAAATTAATGATATAATCTTTAGGAAAGAGGGAAAAACTATGGAATATAATAAAATTAAAAACGCTGATAAAATAATTGCAGAAAGTAAATTTTTTGTTAAAGATCCTTATAAATATAAAAATAAATGGCATGACTTATTTGGTAACAAGAATCCTATTTCTTTAGAACTTGGAATGGGACGTGGAGATTTTATCATAAACATGGCAAAAAAATATCCAAATGTAAACTTTATTGGACTTGAACTTTATCCATCACAAATGGTAATGGCTACTGAAAAATTAAAATCAGAAAAAATAACTAATTTAAAGCTTATTAATGATGATGCTAGAAACATTGATAAAATTTTTGGAAAAGAAATATCTACCATATATTTGACATTTTCAGAACCATGGCCAAAAGGAATTGATGAAAAGAATAGATTTACTCACATAAGTTATTTAAAGCTTTATGACAAGATTTTCAAGAAGAACAAACACATTATTTTAAAAACCGACAACAAAGGTTTATTTGCTTATTCATTAGAAACTTTATCACAATATTGGTACACTTTTAATAAGGTAAGCCTAGATTTACATCATGATGAAAGACAAATAAGTAATATCATGACTGATTTTGAAAAACAATATGAAAAAGAAGGTAGACCAATCTACTATGTAGATGCTACATTTGATGAATAAAACAATAATGAAGAAACTTGCTTAAATTTTTAAAAAAACTAAAATATCTGTGTTACCTAGTCGTAACATTTTTTTCTGTTTCATTGAAATCTATACTTCTTTGCAGATCAATTTTGGATGGTCGCTACCTCACTTTTTTATTTTGTTCTTATTTTTTCAAATATCTGTCGAATAAATCATTAATTTATATATTTTACAAGAGTCCATTGCATTGTTCTTTTAAACAAGAGAACTCTAAATATCGTTTGACCATAGACTTGTTTCTTGTAATTTACAAGTGACAAGTCTTTTGATTTTACTTTAAATCTATTATAATAATAAAAATTAATATTTTTTTATCATTACTTAATTTTGCCATATAAAAACCCCGTTTCTTTTTTGCCCAAGAAACGGGGTTGATATCAGTTACAAGTTTTATTTTTTATTTCTTTCTAATTTTATTCCATTAGGATCTTTTCTTGTAATTTGAGTTTCTCCACACTTTGTGCATGTTCCATACCAGAAGGGAGACTTACCATTTTCGCCTTCCATTTTATGCCATTTACTAACACTATGCCCAATTTTTGGACAAAGACTTTTATTTGTTTCAAGCTTTTGTTTTGCGGATTCAATTGTTCTTCCAATAGATTCAACTGCAGCATTTCGAACATTTTCAGGCATATCCATTAATTCTTTGATGATTTTATGATATCTCATAAATTCAAAATAAGTTTGATAATCCCAAGTTAATTCATAGAAACTAGAATGTGTGTCATCATAAAAATTTGAAAAATCCGTTATATAAATTAAGTAATCTTTTGAAAAACTTTTAAAAGCATCATTTTCAACCAATTCTTTAACTAAAGTATAACCTTTATCACATTCACCCCAGAAACGATCCATAAACTTTATTTTGCAAAATCCTTCTTGCAAATTTGTTTCTTTTCTAAATTCTTTTAATACTATTCTAAATAATTTTCTTTTTTTATCAGATATTTCTCTGTTATCTTTTTTATTTATTGTATTATGTGAAAAGAATTCACTTAAAAGAAATAATTCATTATCATATTTCATAAACCCTCCTTATTTAAAAAAAGCGAATACTTATGCTTCGTATACGCTTACCTTTTTCTTATTCTTTCCTAGTCTTTCATATTTAACAACACCAGTTACTTTTGCAAATAATGTGTCATCTTTACCAATTCCAACATTTGTACCAGGATAAATTCTTGTTCCTCTTTGACGATAAAGGATTGATCCAGCTGATACTGTCTCACCATCTGCAGCTTTAGCACCAAGTCTACGACCTGCTGAGTCTCTACCATTTTTAGTAGAACCTTGAGCCTTAACATGAGCAAATAATTGGATATTTAACTTCATGAAATTCATTATATTTCCTCCTTAATTATTTTAATATTTTTTTTGTATGTCGATGCAAGTTCTTCAAGCATCATAAGCATATTTTCTATTGTTAATGTAATATTATCATCATTACTTAATATTTCAATTGTTAATTTATCTTTCTCTTCTTTATATTTAATGCTTTCTTTATTAAATCTTAAACATAAATTAATACTCGTAATAACAATTGATGATACTGATGCACACACAATATCTTTTCCAAAATCATCATATCCTGCATGTCCAGTTATAATAATGATATTATTTTTGATATTAACTTTTATCATTAACCAATTTTCTTAACAACTAATTTAGTATATGGTTGTCTATGACCTTGAGTCTTACGATATTTTTTCTTAGGTCTGTATTTAAACACTTTAATCTTTTTATTTTTTCCATGTTTTTCAACAGTACACACAACTTTCGCATCAACATATGGGTTTCCAGCTTTACCATCTGCAAATAAAACTTTGTCAAATGTAACATCGCTTCCTACTTCTGCATCTAATTTTTCAACAAAAATAGTATCCCCAACAGAAACATAATATTGTTTTCCACCAGTTTCAAATATAGCTTTCATTTCATACCTCCTTATATTTTTTGAAGTCGCGCCATTAAGGTAACTACTAGTTTTATAACCTTTTCTGTGCGGTTTTTTAAGAAATTACTTAAAAACATATTAATTTTATCAAAAATACTTGTATTTGTCAAACCTTTCTTCTAGTTTTTTAGCTTCACTTACTATTTTTTCATCTTCTTTAAAATATTGATATGTATCTAGTTTTAATATATCTAAATTTCCCTTTTTAGTACTTATGTAATTGAATTTATATTTTTTTAAATATCTTTCAAGTAAAAATTTATTATAAATAAATTTATATTCTTTAATAGAATAATATATTTTATATATAAATATACCTATTATCAAATAATTATTTATACTATACTTATAATTAATTATTACATATAAAAAAACAGATATAATACTTATTATAATGTATAAAACATATGATTTTTTAAATGAAAAAAACTTATTTAAAATACTTTTAACTATAATACTTCCATCTAAAGGAATAATGGGAATCAAATTAAATAACATGATACTATAATTATATTTTAAAAACAATTCATAATCATGAATAGAAAATAACTTTACTATAAATATTAATATTATTTGCATAAATATTCCAGCAAAAGCTAGAATTAATTCTTTGCTCGGATTAGTATTTATATCTTTTTCTATTTTAGTTATACCACCAAAAGGATATATTGTTATATTAATTATTTTATATTTAAAAAATAAACATACTAAAACATGTCCTAGTTCATGGAATAAAACAATAAACATTATAATTAAGCCTATTCTTATATATCCACATAAAAGTAAGATTAAAAGAATGAAAATGGTACTATAATCCAGTTTGATAATCTTCATATTTTAGAAAATTATTATCTTTCTTAATAACTAAATAAAGCAAATCACTATTTGTTTCACCAATTAATTTATCTTTTTCGACATAATCATATAATTTAACTGAGACATTAGTTAAATTTCCATACCAAATATCTACCCCATCTATCCCTTGGATAATAACAGTATTTTTATAATCATCTTTTTCTCCACAATAGACTACTATCCCACTTTGAAGACTATTTATTAAAGTGTTCGTGGTTAAAGTTAAGACTTCACCATCTTTATAATTTTCAATATTTTTATAAACTAAATGACCTTTTATAACCATTTTATTATTATCATCCTTAGGTAATACTTCTCCGAATAATTCTTCATACCAACCTTTTATTTTGGTAAATGGTAGACTTTCTGTTAAGACATATTCTTTATATAATAATAAATTTTTATCATTTATATTAGTAAATATTATACTAGATAAGAAAAATATTATGGCAAGTAAAAACTTGGATATAAAACTTTTAATACTTTTTTTATTAACATTAAAACTTTTTTTATTTCTTCTTTTTTTAGCATCACTTATATATTCGTCCATTATCTCACCTGTATAATTTTATGCTTTTGGTATCTTTCATATAACATAAAAGAATAAATATGCTATTTATAATAAACATATTAAAAAAGATATTTTTAAAATTGTATAGACTAGAAAATATATTATAGTAGATAAAAACTGTTGTTATATTAAATAAATAATAATTTATAATATTATAATAATTTATCTTAATTACTTTATGTAATATGTATAATAAAATAATAAATATAGTATTAAGAAAATATGTATGAATAATAAATATATCTATAAATAAACCCGTTGCAATATTATAAATTATACTTTTATTATTAATATTTGATAGAAAGAAAAATGATTTATAAGGTGTAAAATTATATATTAAGCAATCTAAAAATATATTAATCATGGTTACTCCTTATAAAGACATAATCTAATTTTTCTAATCTATCATTTATGTTTACTTCAACTACTTTTTCTATTTCTGTATTATTTAAATTAATACTTTTTACTTTACCTATATAAATATTATCTGGTAAATTACCAAGTCCAGATGTATATATTTCATCATCAACATTTACCTTTTCATAATTATTTATATTGGTAACTACCAAAGTATTATTAATGGTTTTAAGAATACCTATAGCATCATTTATTTTAACAGATATATTACTATTTTTATTGGTTATTAATGTTACAATAGAATAATAGTCATAGGTTTTAGTTACAATTCCTATAAGACCATCATTATTTAAAACAACATCGTTTACAAAAACACTATTTTTAAATCCTTTATAAATAGTTAGAGTATCAGAATATTCATAAACATTACGATATTTAACTCTACTTACTTGTAAATCTAAATCATCGTTAAACTCTATATTATTTATCTTCTTGATATTATCTAGTTCATCTTTTAAATATTTATCATAATTTAATTCAATATTTTTAGTATCTAAATTAGGATTTATGGCAATTAAAAATCTATTTATACTTCCTGAGAATATAAATAATAAAAATATTATTAGTAATAAAATGTAATCTTTATATTTTTTTATCATACTTTTATTATGGATAAAATTAATTAATATATGATGAAAAAATATTTAAAATACTATTGTTAACATTATTTATTACTTCTTCTTTATTACTTTTTAAAATTATTGATTCATAATTACTTATTTTTTCAATAAAATCTTTATTAATCCTTATTTCTTTTTCATAGTATTCTATCTCACTATTTTGATATATTGATTCTAATTTTAATTTTGTTTCTTCGTGATAACTTATAGCAATGATTACTCTATAATAGTCATTATCTTTATAAATTAGGCTTGATGGAAAAGTTTCAGAAAAAGCTGAAGCGTTATTGTAATCTTTAAATACCCCGACTTGAAAGAGCGTTATAACTTCTTCTTTTTTTGATATAGCTCTTACTTCTTTATTAATATCATAATAAAAAAGATAAGCTAATAAACCACCGAATATAATTGCTACTCCAAGAATTTTTAAATACTTTTTCATATCATCACCAAATTTATACTAGCACAAAAAATGAAAAAAAATTGTCATATTATAAGGTGTATGCTATAATATGAAGAAAAAAGGAGATTTGTATGACAGAAACTATAATACCAAAGATGAATTTAAGAGTTATTATTGATAAGGATACAATAAAAGTTAAGGATGCAAATGAAGTTGTTTTGTATTTTCATAAAGGTAAATTTATTTTTAAATGGTTAGATGATGAAAATTTTGCTATTATTGAAAAAGAAAAAAGTGAACCAAGTACGAAAATGAATGGGTATACTTTATTATTTTTTCATTGTTATCAAGAAAAGAAGTATATTCAAATAGAAAAATTTCTAATTAAAAAAGATTATGGCAATTTATTTAATAAAGACTTATTGCCTTTTAAAGAATTGATTATTCCAGGATTATATAAAGATTTTATTTATTCTTTTGAACACAACTTAGAAATGTCTGATTCTTTTACAAAAATAATATTTGATAAAGAAGAACAAAATTTTATATGTCGAGAAGATATTGTTGTTAAAAATGGAATAGTTTCTTTATTTGGAACACTTGATATTGATGGATTTTTATTAAATGAAACTTTGTATGCACCTATGTTTAGAAAAGAATTTTATGTAGATCCGTTTAATGTACCCAAAAGAATACCAGAAATTAAAGAAAAGTTACAAGCTATGATGTATAAAAAAATCGATGATGAAAAGCAAAGAGCAATTAATGAATATGAATGTGATTGCCATTTGGCACGAAAAAAAGGATAGTTTTTTATCCTTTTTTAGTTTATTTTCTTTGCTATCATGCTTTCTGCACTATCCATGGCACTTATTACTTTTTTGCCAGCTTTTTTCATAGTTTTTTTATCTTGCATTAAATAAATACCACCACCGATAGCTGCCATAGCACCAAGTACCCCAACGGCTTTTAACATATTTTTCATTTTTCCACCTCTGGTACTATTATGAACAAATTTATTTATTATATACTATACTTATTTGTTCTTTCAAACTTGTTTTTCTACTTGATGAATAGTTATTATTAACTGCTCTTTGGAAAGCCGTAGGATCTCCCACAAGAGTTAAGCTCTTTTTTGCTCTACTTACACCAGTATAGATTAATTTATTATAAAGCATTTTATAGTAACTGGTGCTTATTGGCATTATAACATGCATAAATTCACTACCTTGGCTTTTGTGAATACTTATAGCATAGGCATGTTTAATGTTTTTTAAATCTTTTTTTTCATACTCAACTTTATTACCATCAAAATCGATTATTATTTTGTTACCTGTTATTCTTTCAATAAAACCAATATCGCCATTAAATACATTATTATCTAAATCATTAACTAGTTGAAGAACTTTGTCATCTTCTCGATAAATAAAATCTCCATATATTACTTCTTCTTTATTTCTTTTACTTGGGTTGTATATATTTTGCAAAATAACATTTAATGCATCTATTCCTGCATCTCCCTTATACATTGGTGCTAATACTTGAACATTTCTTTCGTCAAGACCTTTACTTAAAGAGTAATTTGTAATCTGCATTATGGCTTTCTTTATATTACTTGAATCTACATTTACAAAGTTATAGTCGTCTTTTTTAGTTAGAAATTCTTCGCTTAAATCATTGTTTTTTATTTCTTTAGCTAAAAAAGGAATATAAGAGTTATCACTTTGACGATAAATTTGATTTAACGGTATATAATTAAAATAATCACTTTCTATGAGTTCATTTAAAACAAGACCAGGCCCTACGCTTGGGAGTTGAAATGTATCTCCGACAAGAATTAGTTTAATATTACTATTGATTCCATTTAATAAAGCATTAAATAAATCAACATCAATCATACTTACTTCATCAACAATAATTAATTTGTGATGAGTTTTATTGAACTCATTATAAACAAACTCATTACTATCTTTATACCACTTTAAATATCTATGTATTGTATATGCTGGTATTCCTGTAGATGAATTCATTTTTTTGGCAGCTCTACCAGTCGGGGCTAAAAGCGCTATAGTTTCCATAATATCTGCAGACCCTAATTTTTCTTTTTCAATATATAGTTTAACAATGGCATTTATAATTGTTGTTTTACCGGTTCCTGGGCCTCCGGAGATAATAGTTATATTATTATTTAAGGCACCTTTTATTGCTTTTTCTTGAGTTTCATTATAATTTATTTTAAGTTTTTCTTCTAATTCTTTTAATTTTTCGTCTATATTATAAAACATCTTCGGAGCTTTACTATCTATCTTTTTTAAATTCATTGCAATACTTATTTCTTTTTCATAGTAAGACTTTAGGTATATTCTTTTTTCTACACAAACTACATCATTGTTCTTTTCAAGATAATCTAAACATTCGTTAAAAACATCTTCGGTAAGCTCTATAAAAAATTCTTTTAGTAATTCTTTTTTTACTTCTTCAGCATAATAATAGGTATCACCATTTGTAAAAGATAACAATTTCATACTTTCTAAAATACATGCGTATACCCTAGCATCTGTTTTATCTCCATAAGCATTTACATAAATGCTATCTACTTTTCTAAAATCAATTATTTCACTTATTAAATAAAAATTGTTTTCTAAAACATAATCAATATCAGCTTTAAAATAATTATATATTTTGTAGCATTCTACGGGAGAAAATCCTAAATTTTGTAACTTAATAATTGTATCTCCACTTTTATCATAATTAATTAGTGAAGCATATATCTTTTCTTTTCTTTTATCTGTTATTCCTTCGATTAATAGTAATTTATCTTTATCATTTTTTATTATATCAAGGGCTTTTTCACCAAATGCTTCTACGATTCTTTTAGCCGTTACTTCACCACAGCCTTCGACGAAAGGACTAGATAAAAATTCTTCAATAGCTTCTTTAGTGGTCGGTTTTTCTACTTCATAGGAATCTACCACAAACTGCATGCCCCATTTATCATTTTTTTTATAACTTCCATATAAAGTCATAGGTACATCTATACTAGGATCTAAAAATGAACCTGTTATAGTTATGGTTTTATTTACTTCAATCTCTTTTAAATTAGACTCTTTAACGCGAAATAAAGCGACTACAAAGCCACTTTCTTTACTATAAAATATAAGTTTTTTTAATTTACCTTTAATGTAATTCATATAATCCTTTTATATATTTGACCTACTTCTAGTTTTTCATTTAATCTTATCATTAAGTAATTACTAGAGTGACCAATACTTACATTATTATCGCACTCTTCTACTAAAATATCAAGTTCTTTACCAACAAATTTATTGTAATATTCTTTTTCCATTGTTTCACTTAAATCCATTAGTTTTTTAACTCTCTCTTTTTTTATACTTTCATCTACTTGATTAGGCATATTAGCTGCACTTGTTCCTAGACGAATTGAATATGGAAAAACATGAATTTTGCTAAAGTTCATTTTTCTAGAAAATTCTAATGTTTCATTAAATAATTTATCTGTTTCATAAGGAAAACCTACGATTATATCCGTTGTTATAGATATATCAGGCCTAATCATTCTAATTTTCTTTATTTTTTCTTCATAGTATTTTAAATCATACTTACGATTCATCTTTTTTAAAATTTCATCACTACCAGCTTGTAATGGAATATGCAAGTGATCACATACTTTTTTATTTGTACTTAACATATTTAAAAACTTATCATTTAATTCAGTTATTTCAATACTTGATATTCTTATTCTTAATAAATCTTCAATTTTTGATAATTCATTAATAAGGTCTGTTAAATCGTAATCGTTATCCATGTAATGTCCTGTATGAATACCTGTTAACACTATTTCTTTATGTCCTTTTTGAGTAAGTAATTTCGCTTCCTTAATTACTGTTTCAAAGTTTTTTGATCTTACACTTCCACGAACATAAGGAATAATACAATAACTACAGAAATTATCACATCCATCTTCAATTTTAATAAATGCTCTGATATGGTTATAATCACTAATTAGCATATCTTCAAAATCAAGTTTTCGATCATTATAAAACTTTACATATTTTTTATGGGTTTTTATATATTCTTTTAATAATATATCAATCTTTGATTTATCTTTATTACCTATTAAAATATCTATATCTAAATTTTCATATATTTCTTGTTTATTTTGACTACTGCAACCTGCAACTACTAAAATTGAATTGGGATATTCTCTTTTGATTCTTCTAATCATTTTTAAACACTTTTTATCAGCTACATTAGTAACTGAACAAGTATTTACAACAATTATATTGGCTTCACTTATATTTTCCACATAGAAAAAATTTGATGAAAGCATGCGTTCTTTCATCATATTTGATTCATATTGATTAACTTTACATCCAAATGTAACTATATTAAACTTCATACCATTACCCCAGTTCTTTTTGCAATCTCTTTAACGCTTCTAAGAATGCTTCTTCTTTTTGAAAACTTATTAGTCTTACTTCAATATTTGAAACAGTATTATTATTTTTATTTACTAAATTATCTAAATCAACCTTTTTTACTGATAAATCATCATGCATCTCTTCTTTTTCATAATTTAGTTCATAGTTATTACCTTTATTTAAAAGCTCGTCATAACTAATTATAGCTTTATCTTCTTGGTCTTTTTCATAATCTGTAAATTTAATTGTTGGTTCACTATTTTTCATACTATCCCTTAATTCCTTCGCTATTTTCATTTCTTGTGTTTCTTCTAAATCTTTTTCTTCTGTTTCATTATTTATTTTTATAAAATATATAAGCGTTACAATTAATATCATAAGTATTAAAACTGCAAAGAAAAATATTATATCCACCAGCCTTAACGCCATTAACAAACTCCATATATCTTTAAATATTTTCATACCTACCACCAATTCTATTATACTATTATTGAATTAAACACTAAAGTACAAAATGTCAATTTTACATTACAACATGTAAAATATTGACATTTATTATACCACTGTTGGCTAAACATGTCAAAAAAAATAATACTTATGCGTATTATTTCATAATTAATTTATATGGATCTTCACTTGTACCTGTCCCTGTAACTTTAGCGGTTTTAATTATAGTTATAACTGGTCTAATACTTCGAAGAAGTGTTCCGTTTATATTACTTGTAATTGCTCCGGTTGAATCAACTGCAAATGGATAATAATTACTATATCTTGTCATAGCTCCAGACATTGTGTAATATGCTCCAGTTATCTTTTCGTTATAAAGATAAAATTTCTTGTTTTCACTTGTGCTTCCTCCGGCTAGAGATACTTCATCTACTGTTAATAAACCTATTCTAGAATTTACTAGATTACCTAAACAAACATAGGTAGGAATCTTATTAGTAATTACTCTATTATATGCTAAGTAATTATCATCATCTAAAACATAATCATTACAATATTTATAATAAGCAATGTAATCTCCATAGGAATCTAAGGTATTTGTATACCATTTTTCTAAATTTTTATATATTGTACTATTTGAAAAAGCATAGTCCTCTTCATAATATTTACTTAATTCATCAATTACACCATCTAAAACAAGTTTTATTGATCCGTCACCATTTATTTTAACAATTTTCCAGTTTTTATCAGCAAATAAAACATTATTATTTTTAACATTTCCACGGAAGTAGTATGCTACCCCATGGTCATCTTCCTTTTTTAGTAATCCTTCATCTAATATTGCTGATTCTCCAATACCTGTCAAACTCTTTTCATTTACTTTATTATTAGCAAGTATAACATCAGCAAAAGTATTTTTTTCATTTTCTTTTAAGCCAATTTGGATTGTGCCAGAATACTTTTCGTTACCATTTACTTTAAATTTTAACGTATAATTAATTGTTTCATTACCATTAATTGATACTTGATTTGATACTATTTCAGATTTTAAATTATTTGTTATATTTAAATTATCTGAACTAATAAGTTCATAAGAAACATCATTAGCATAAACATCAGTAAGTTGAATGTAATAGTATTTTGCTTCACTATCATTATTAGTTACGGAAAAAGTTATTTCATTGTTACCACTTAAATTAAATTTTTTGCCATTTAAATAGTTTATAGTTATTTTACCATCCACAACTATATCAGAATCACTACTTATTTTGTCATAAAATATATATCCTACTCCGAGAGATAAACATACTATAAAAAGTAAAAAGATAAAATAAAGAATTGATTTGAATCTTTTGCGCAAATGAATCACTCCTTTGATTTTTCTTAAAATAATTATACTTTAGTAAATTATATGTTGTCAAGGAAAAAAGGTAAAATTTAATTTACAGATCATCTTTTAAGTGTTATAATTTCTAAGGTAAAGGATGTAGAAAATGGAAGCAGTAATTAATTATGAATTATTAAAATTGTTAAAAGAATATGAAAGTGGTAAAAAAAGAGCGGATGATAATTTTATAAAAAGAGCATTAAAAATAATTTTAAGAAATCAATACCAACTTTTAGAAAATGTTTTTGTGGGAGATAACGTATATTTATTTGATGATCCTATTTATAATGAAAAAGATCAAACTATTTACTTTAAAAGTTCATTTGATATTCATGAAGTTACAAAAAATTATTTATTATCAGATAATGATAAACTTCTAATATATAATTTATTCATTTTAAAAAAAGTGATTGAAATATCTTTAAATATAATGAAAAATGAAACAATCAATAGTGGTTTTGGTAAAAAAATATTACTTCTAGAAGATGATTTTAAATCTCAAGATATTAGTTTAATAAATAGAATTATTGGGATTGATGCTACTAGAAGAGTTAGTGAACTTGCAGGTTGGATGACTTTTGATGAAAGAGATTTTGCCTTAAATTATTTTTATTTTGAAAGTATTAATGCCCTACTTAATGGTTATTTATCTAACTTACCAGAGGATTGTCCGGTAAATCAATATTATATTGAATATAATGAATATTTAAAGCAAAAGAAAGATTCTTTTCCTTGTGATCAACTAAGTACTGAAGATTTAATTAGGATATCAAAAAGATATTCATCTAGTGAAAACTTTTACTCTGGGCTACCTGTAGATCATGAAACATATAATTGTGTTATAACGAAAAGAAATGAAGCCCAAAGTATTCTATTAAGAAAAAGAAACTAACACTAAACTAGTTTCTTTTTAACTGCAATTTTCCATTAAAAATCCGTACAAACTTGTATCTTTATCCCAATAACCTTTTTTAATATTCAAATCTATATTACATAAGTCATACAAACTTTTTAATAATTCATTATTTGTATATTTCATACTATTACTATATAATTTGTTTACTTGCCAATCCATTAGTTTTAATTCAGACATTATATCATTAAGGCTTTTTTTATTATATAAATTTTTAACATAATACATTAATCTATATTCTCTAGCTAAAAGTGATATTAAAACTGTTGGTTCTACTTTATATATTTTTAAATTTTTTAATATTCTTAATGCTAAACCAAGTTTCTTTTCAATAACGGCATTTACAAAAGCAAAATTATTACTTGTTTTCTCTTCACCAACAATATATATTACATCTTCATATTTTATATGACACGGAAAACTATAATATAACATAATCTTGTCTAACTCATTAAACATGATATCTAAATTTCCATACGAGTTATCCATTATATAATTAATTGTATTATAATCAATGCTATAATCATAACTTTTTAAATAACTTGTAAGAGTGCTATTTATAGTTCTTTTATCCATTTTAGGTATATTTATAATATTACCGTTATTTTTAATACATTTAACAATCTTTTTTCTTTGATCAATTCCATTTAAGGTTGTAAATATTATATTGGTATATTCATTAGGATTACTTAAATATTTAACTAAAAGCTCATTATCATTATCAGTAATATTTCCAGAATTAAAAAAGTCCGAGTTGGAAACTACAAGCCACTTTTGGGTGCTTTCTAAACCAAAGTATGATGCCTCATCTATTATTTCACTAATACTACATCTTGAAGCATTAAAAACTAAATAATTGTTTTTACCAACTATTTTTTTTACCTCTTTTTCTATTACTCTAAAACTTTCTGCACTAATTAAATAATTCATACTTATCACACTTAAATTATAGCATACGCCAAAAGAAAAAGAAAGAGCCCCTTTCTTAATTCTATCTAAACATTATATAATGTAATATATTTTATGATTTATTTTATTTTAAGTGAAGAGTTCTATATTTTTGTCTTTATCATAAAATAAATATACTTTTCTAAAATGTTTTTTCTCTACCTTAGCATCTTTAATAAACATTAAATCACACAAGCTCATATTTTCTAACAGCGATTTTCACTAATTACCTCAATATTATTCTTATTTTTAATTAGTATAGGATTAGAGACTAAATCTTTTGCTTCAATTTCATCGTTAAGTGTTAATTTTTTCTTAGTTTTAATAGGCAATCTTTCATATTCTTTTGTTTTTGATTTTTTCTCTTAATTCTCTTTTAGATAAATTTCTTTCATATGCAATACTAATATAATATATCAATTCATTTTCATCTTTTATAGATAATAATTCAGAATAATGGCTCCAAGACAATTTGGTCGCCACTGGCGACCATTTTTCTTTTTTGAATATTCTATAATATTGTCTAATATACAGTTCTTTTAATATCACACCAATTCATATTCTCTAGCAATTATTCTATCATCAGAACAATATTTAATTACATACTCATTATCTTGCTTACAAATAATGATACCAACTGTATCATTTTCTTCAATTGTTTTTATATTCTTATCAATATAATTCATATAAGTCATAATTTGACCTGCATGTTCTTTCTTAAGTTCCGTAACCTTTAATTCTACTACTACATAACATTTATACTTAATATTATATAGAAGTAAGTCTATATAGTTATATCTATCATTTAACTTAATGGGATACTCACTTTTAATAAATGTAAATCCATTTCCTAATTCATCTAAAAAATTTTCGATATCTTCCAAAATTAATTTTTGTAATACTTTCTCTGAAAATATATCATAATTATTGCTATTTTTAATCAAAATTGGATTCTTTACGAAATCAACAATATTAGATTCTTTTTGCTCTATTAATTTATTTTTAGGGAATTCTGGAAGTCTTTCATATTCATTCGATTTTATTCTATTTCTTAACTGTCTAATAGATAGATTATTTAATTCAGTTATTTTAATATAGTATTGAAATTTATTATCATCAAACCAAAGAATTTCACAATAATGACTCCAACTTAATTTGGCAGACACTGTCTGCCACTTTTGAGAAACTTTATAGAATTGTCTCATATTTCTTAAATTTCTTTGACTATACCCTGGACCTAAATCTTCAGTCAATCTTAATGAATACTCTTTAATAATACTTTCTCCATATTGATTGCCTGCATCTAATAATAATTTGCCAACATTATAGTAAGTATTTAAATCACTTTTATTGATCGAATAACTTTTAACTTTTCTATTTATCTCATTATTTATTAATTCATTTTTTATCTCATTATAATAATTCATATCTACTCCTTTCTATGGATTGCAAGTTTCTATTTTTAATTTATTATTTTTAATTTTAAACATAATACTACCATCCTGATCTGTTCTATATATTTTAGAATTTTCTAAATTATTTAATACCTCTTTATTTGGATGTCCATAACGATTATTCTTTCCAACGCTGATAATTGAATATTTTGGATTAATTTCATCTATAAACGTTCTACTACTACTTGTTTTACTTCCATGATGCCCTACTTTTAATACATCTATGTCAGATATATCATATTCTCCCAATATATCTTTTTCTTTCTCTATTCCTGCATCTGCCATAAACATAAATTTATAACCATTCATTTTTGTATAAATTACATTACTATTATCATTTTCATTATCATATTCTTTTGTTTGTAAAAAATATAATTTGTTATTATCCACATTCAATTCTTTAATACATGAATAATATTTGATATTTTTCTTATCCAATACTTTAATTAATTCTTTTTCTGAATCATTGTATGATCCACAATTAAATATTACTTTTTCAACTTTAAATTTAATGACTAAGTTATTTGCTTCTCCAATATGATCATAGTCCCCATGAGTAAGAATTAAATAATTTATTTTTGTTATACCTTTACTCTTTAAAAACTTTATAACATTATCACTTATATTATATTTTTTACTAGATATCATCCATTCATATTTAGAATAATTTAATTTGCCTCCCGTATCAAGCATTACTACTTTACTTTTATTTGGATATATTAAAATAGCAGAATCTCCTTGTCCTACATCTAAATAATAGGCATAAAAATTACTATCGAACCTAGGTATTATTTTAATAATTAAAATAGTTATTAATAAATATAATATACATCTTTTATTATATTTAAATAATAATATAAATATATATAATAAGAAGATAAATAATATTGATACTTTAGGAATATTTATAAATATACTTAATTTAGTAAATAATGAACTTAATGTATTAGTTAAAGCAATTAAGATATTAAATACCGGGTTAAGAAATGAAAATGTAAACGATATTAATGCTAAAGGATAGACAATTACGCTTACTAAAGGTACAAATACCATATTAATAAATACTGAGCTTAAATTAATTTCATAATTAATAAAAATACTTATAGGAAATGAAAATAAAAATGTAATTAAACTTAATTTAAGTAACTTGATAAAATAATTGCCTTTTATAAAGTCTTTATAATAAAATATACCAAAACAAATAATAAATGAATAAATAAATCCAATATCATATATCATAAATGGATTTAAAAATAGAATAATAAAAGCACATATAAATAAAATCTGAATATTAGAATATCTTAAATTTAAATATTTATTTATATTTTTTAATATATAAAATATAACTGCTCTTTCCAAAGAAGCTGATATGCCCGTCAGGAAAAGATATATTATTAATATAATACTAGTTATTATTATCTTTATACTTTCTTTTATATTTTTAAAAAATACATTGATAGCAAGTAAAAGAATGTTTAAGTGCATTCCTGATAATGCCAGTAGATGACTAGTGCCATTTATTTGAAAATTATTGTATATTTCACTTGATAAAAGATTTTTATCACCTAGAATAAATGATAAATAATAATCACTATTATTCATGTTATATGCTCTTTTATAAATTATATCTTTTATTTTGTATAATAAATTATTATTTTCTTTTATTACTTTATAATTAGATATATCAAATATATAATATATTTTTTTATTATATAAATATTTTTTATAATTTAGATTATTAAAAATAGTATTACTAGAAGGAACTTTAAATGTGCCTTCTAGTAATATTTCATCTTTATGATGCAATGTTTTTAGTATATTGTTTTTTTCTTCTAAAGTCTTAATATAGTAATTGGCTATTACTTTTTCTTTACCATTTATTTCTAAAGTAAGTTTATTGCCATTAATACTAATACTTGTAATACTACCTGATAATATAGTGTCTTTTATATTATAATTGGATTTATATTTAATAATTTTAGTAAATAGAAGGATATAAATTGTTAATACAATTAATAAAAATGCAAATAATTTGTTATATTGTAATATTTGCTTTAAACTTCTCATATGTAGATTTGCCTATTCCACTTACTTTCATAATATCTTCGATACTTTTAAATAAACCATTATTTTGTCTATATGTAATTATTGCTTCAGCTTTACTTTTGCCTATTCCAGATAAAGTAGTAAGTTCATTTATACTAGCAGTATTAATATTAATTAGTTTAGTTTCATTACTAGTTATATTTTTATTACTACTTTCAATTATACTTTCTTTTTTTTCAACACATTTACTTATATCATAACCATTACTTTTACAACCCGTATCTACTTTATTTACTTTCTTATAAACACTCTTTTTATAGATAAATATAACCATTTCATCTTTTACTTTCATGCTTAAATTAATATTATTAGTATTAGCGTTACTTGTAAATCCCCCACATAGTTCTATAACATCTTTTATAATGCTATCTTCTTTTAAAGAATAAACACCAGGATTTTTTACTTCTCCTTTTACTTCTAGATTTATTAATTTATCATCATTTTCTTCATTTGCTTTTTCTTTATTAATACTTAAGTCATTACATATACATTCTTCTTTATTTACGTATGAAAAAAGAAAAAATCCTCCGAAAGTTAAAAACAATATAAATAAAATAATAATTATTATAACTTCTTTTCTTTTTAAAAATTCCAATATTACCTCCGTTATATGGTTATTCTTATATTCTCTTCATATAATATATTTCCTTTTTTTAAAATTTTTTGCGAATTTTTTTAAAAAAAACATAAATATTTTCATATCTATGTTTAATTATTATTTAAATATTCTATTGCCTCATCAAATGTTTCTACACTTATTATTTTTATATCTAAATTGTGCTCTTTTTTAACTCTTATTGCTTCATCATAATTTTCTTTGGGACAAATAAATAAATTTGCTTTATTTTTTACTGCCCCGAGAATTTTATATTTAACGCCATCGATTTTTCCAACATTTCCATTTATATCTATTGTGCCTGTTCCAACAACCTTTTTACCTTTGGTTATATCTTCATCAATTAATGAATTATATATGGCTAAAGAAAGCATTAATCCTCCGCTTGAACCTGATTCGCTTGCTTTAGTTTTTATTTTTATTTCTGGAATTGTTTCGTATTCATAGGTAGTTAAAAAAGCTATGCCTACTTTTAACTCATTATTTATCTTTATTACTTGAGCTTTTCTTGTCTTTTCTTTACCATTATTCTTTACTCTAAAATAAACAATGTCATTTTCATTCTTTGTACTTATATATTTTTTTAAATCATTTATATCTGATATATTATTTTTATCTACGGATATTATTTGGTCATAAACTTGAACATCTGTTTTTGCTAAATCATCAACATAAATTACATTATTTACATTATTAGTAATGTTAATTTCTTTATTTGCTTTTTTATAAGCAAGTATTGTAGCATTATCTATAGATGAAGCCATATACAATTTTTCCATTTTAAGTAAATCATCTACGGATTCATCATCTATTGTTACTTCACTTTCTTTTAATAAATCCCAATCCGGTATTACAAATGATAATAATATCGAAGGAATATTTCCTTTTCTTAAAGTGACATAACTCATGTTTAATGAGCCCTTCTTCTCAACTTTTTTTTCAACATCAATTCTTTTTTCTAAATTTACTATTCCGCCAGGTGTATATACAACATATGGAAATTCATAAGTAAATGTAAAAACTAAAACGATTAATATAATCATAAATTTATAATTTTCTAATATAAATTTTTTTATCTTTTCATATATTTTATTAAGCATTTAATATCACCTTTATTAATTATAGCAAAAAAGGAATAATATATGAAACGAAAATTAATTATTTTTATAATTATGACATTAATTATACTTATTTTTAAAAATTATCAACTAGTTTTATCTAGCACAATTGATGGAGTTAATATTTGGTTTTATAAAGTGTTTCCTTATCTTTTTATTATGATTATTATTCAAGATTTACTTATTAACCTTGACTTTGCTAATCTTTTTAAAAGAACTTCTACTTATATTTTCTTTATGTCTATCATATCAGGGAGTCCTTCGAATGCTTATATTATTTCAAAACTTGTTAAAGAAGAAAAAATTACTAAAGAATATGGTAATACTTGTTTAGTTTTTACTTTTTTTACAAATCCATTATTTTTATATAGTATTTTAAATATAATTTTTAATTCTTTATATATGACTATAAAAATTATGATAATTATATATATTAGTAATTTTATAATTTATTTATATTATAAAAAAGATTTACCAGTTGCTAATATGTATGGTAAATCTAGTAATATTAATTTGCCTTCTTCAATTAAGTCTAGTATTAATACTAACTTAATGGTTTTAGGTTCTATTGTTTTTTATTTTATTATTTCTAATATTTTAATTGAAACATTTAATATTGGTTATCCTTTTAATATTTTTTTAAGAGGATTATTAGAAATGACTCAAGGGCTTAATGATGTTATTTATTTGAATTCAGATATTAAAGTAATAACTACCGTAATATTTATTACTTTTGGTGGTTTTTCAATTCATACCCAAGTAAAATGTATTTTAGATGAGTATGGTCTTGATTATAAATACTTTTTTAAAGGTAGAATACTTCAACTAATAATAGCCATTATTTTAACATTCATACCCTAGACATGATTCACTATTCTTAGCATATGTGCTATTTAAAAAAGTATTATTCAAATCGCTTATTTTTCCATAATAACTTATTAAAATATCATCTAAAATATTATTATTACCATAAGTATTTTTTTCATTATTCGTATGAATTTCTATATCAATTTGTAAAGTATATATCTTATCATCTTTACTTGTCGAATAATCATCACTTACAAAGTTAACTTTTGCTTTGTCTGGATAAAGACTACAATCTTTCATTGTCCATTTTCTTACATTACCATTACTTGAAGTATATGTAATAATATTTTTTGTAACATTAACTTTTGAACTTGTATTATCATTAAACATAAAGTTTATTATAAGTTCATCTGGTTTTGTATTAGAATCATTTATATTAACTAACACTTTATTGTTTAAATCACTTTCTATAGCTCGCAAAATTTCTGATCTATTAATTTGATTATTTTTAGCATAAACATTATTTGTATTAGTATTATTTAAGTCTACTAAAAGTCTTACAATAGAAATTAATACTACAGACATTAATGCTATACTTATAACTAATTCAATTAATGTATTTCCTTTTTTATTTAATTTTTTCATTTAGTCACCTATTACATATGGGTCTAGACTTGTTCCAGAACCACTTATTACCCTAACATTATTTTTTAAATAGAATGTTGGTCTTACGTTTTTTTCATCAGTTGGTGAAGAATTAATAATTGCTCCATCGCTATTTAAAGAATAAACTTTTGTATCTGATATAATAGTGTTTCTAGTTATAAACCATGAATTATTTAAAAATAACCAGTTATTTGTTTTTGTTATATTTTTTCCATAGTTGGTTTTATCGCTAGAATCTTCAGCATATATATAATCACTTAAATAAATTATACCAATTTTAGCATTTATTACTACCCCATTATTTTTACTATCACCAACTTCCATAATGGCAATATTTTTTCCTGTTTGGGATATGTATTTTCCATCAATACCTCCGACATACCAATTTTCATTATCTATATACTTTATATTATTACCTAAAGATGCTAAGTAACTATCTGTTTCTATATTTAAATTATTAAATATATTTGAAGCAATATAATTATTATTTATAGTTGTATTAAATTTTAATGCTTTCCAGCTTGTAGCCTTAACTAATTTTACTTTTTCATTAAAAATACCTATTATACGATATAATTCATCACTATCTTTAAATTTCACATAATTATTGGGGTTTGCTCCGGTAAATCTATAAGAATTATCATCTATCCCATAAGTATAATTAGTGGAATTTAATCTTATCAATTTGATACCATCTTCTTCGTAATGGTTTATTAAATATCTAGAAAAGTTAGAATCATTTAATTCGCTTTTAATAGTTTTTTTCATATTATTAAGGAAGTTTCTATTTACTGCCATATTCGTTACAATATATAACATTAAAGTTAAAAATACTAAAAAGAATGCGTATATAACTGTAACTGATATAAACCCTTTGTTATTTTTCATATTGCCTCCTTATATTCCTAATGAAGCATAATAAGAATTACATTTCTTATCTATACCTGGAGTACATTTATCTAATTTTTTAGTATCTTCATCAATACTACTTGCATATTCAACTACTAAATAATATTCATATGATGTATCATTTATAGTATTAATATATGTCTTTAAGTTATAACCTAGATTTTCTAATGATCTATCACATTTGTCTTCTGTATTTGAAAAACATTCATCAAACATTTTAGAGTCTACCAAAATAATTTGATTTATTTTAAAACTTTGAACTATCTTTTCTAAAGATTCTTTCATCATACTCTTATTACTTTCAAATAGGCCTTCATATTCCGCTCCGATTGTGGTTAGATATGTTTCTTTAAAGGCATTACTTTTGATTGTATTTAAATCTGCATATTCTTCCAAAAACTTTCTTACATAATTTGTGTAATATATAAATGCCGTATCATCATAATAAACTCTTCTTTCTTCTTCCGTTATTATGGCACTATATGAACTATATAAATATATTAATGCTGCAGATAGAATAACTATTGTTACAATTGTTTCTATAAATGCAAAACCATTTTTTTTCTCCATATAACTAGCCTACCTTTTATAATATAATTTTATCAAGAAAAAAATAAAAAATCAACCATTACTGGTTGAATTACATATACTATTTATAGGTGGTATTATGAAGTTTCAGGGGCCTCGGAATGGATTAACAATTATTATTCTCTTTATCCTTGGTATGCTTATATTTTATCAAGCCATTATTACTTTAATATTACCTTTTAGATTTAATATTTTTATTTTACTTATTGAAATTGCTTTATTTTTCTTCTTCTTGCTTCGTATTATATGGCCTTATTAACTCTTCTGTTTTAAAAACATAATCCATGACTTCACTAATAACTTTACATTTTTCAAATTCATTATTACTTTTCTTAATCTGTGGAGGCATTGATATAAGAATAAATAATAATTTTTTTTCATAATCTAGTAAAGGAAATTTATATATATATCTTTCTAATATTTCACTAAAGTTAATATTCTTCCATTCGTTTTTATATAATTTTACAATATCTATAACTGGAGTATCTATCATATAATTATCCCAACTTATTAATTTATTATTAAGTAAGTGATTTAATTCTAAGTTATTATGAATTAAACAAACTCTTATTTTAGTTTCATTTGTAACTAGACTATACCAATTATCTAATTCACTATTTGCATATTCTAAAGCAGCATTTATTTTAAAGTAATTTCTCATAAAAATATAATTTGATGGAGATGCATATACTTCATTAAACCCTATTTCATATAATGTATTATAATAGTTACTTAAATAACTAATATTACTTTTTATATCTTCATATATACTTTTAAATTTATCTTCACTTACTTCTTTAAAATAGCTAGTTTTATTATGTAAACTAGCTATTATTTCTATTAAATCGTCACATTTTTGTTCTTTAGGTAATTTTATATCTTCAACATATTCAAAAACATTTACTTCATCTCTGGATGAATCTATAATTTTAGGATAATTCATAAAACCTCGATTAGTTAAATAAGTATATAATTCATTTATATCTTTATTCTTTGGTTTTATAATAAAATTTCCACAGGTAGTTTCTAATATGGTTGATTTTCCTTTTATAGTATATCTATAGGGTTTATAAATAGATTTTAATACTTCAATACTTTTATTCATTTACTTCAGGTATTATTATTTTATCTCCTAAACTTAAATTACTTATATCATTATAATCTCCGATTATATTTTTACTTGTATTATATTTTATACATATTGATTCAATTGTATCTGTTTCTTTCATCTCGTGTATATGATATGTTACATACGCATCATCTTTAGTATTTATACTATCTAAAATAGTATTCTTTGTTTCATCTTCAATATCTCTTTCTTCTTTTTCTTTTACTTCAGTCTCTTTATTACTTTCTATTTCATCTAATATTTTATCAAGTTCTGGTTCTTCTACTCTTTTAAATAATTCTTCTTCCGTTTCTTCTTCTTTAACTTCTTCGGCATTTATACTATATTCAATATTTACTCGCAAAGTATCATTATCTATTACTTCATAAGTAAAATCTTCAACTTCAAAATTAACACTTTCTTCATTAATCTTACTTGTCATATTAACTGAAAATGGTAAAACATATTCAAAATGTTCTTTATTTACACTTACTTCATGAGACTTATAGTCCCCACTTATAGTGAAGTTTCCTAATACTTCTTCTGGATTAGCTGTAAAATCATGTTCTAGTGAAATACTTAATATTTCTGCAATATTTGTTTTAAACTTAATATCTTTTGTAAATGGTATAATACAATTCATATCATTTCCTCCCTTTATTAGAAAATATATGAATTGTATTATAAAAAAAGAACAAAAAAATAATTAGTTTGTAACTAATTGCTTATTTATAATATCAAGTATATTATCTATATCAGTTAAAAATAAGTTATATCCTTTCTTTTTTAATTTTATCATTTTTTTAAAATTATATAATATTTCATCTTTTAAATCATTTGGCACTTTATATGGTTTCCCTTTTCTTGTATGAATATGGTCTATGTATTTTTCTAAAGTTGGGAATGTGTTTTGCAATAAAATTGCAGTTTCTTTTCCTAAAATATTTCTTATTAATATTGTATTGCATTTCCCATATTTTTCAATTTTATTATTTATTATTTTCTTATATTTTTCTATCTTACTACTTAATGGCACAAACCATAAAATTTCATCTTCCACAAATGTAAAATAAGTCGGTCTTTTTTTGCCATACTCATGATTTGCCATTAATTTGCTATCATTAACTAACGAAAAAAAATCATCTTTGATATGATATAAATATCCCGTTTCTATTTTCATAATTACCTCGCTAAAACAATTATAACATACGTTCGTTTGTCAATCAATCTAATTAACAAAAAAAACTCAATATGTTTAAATTGAGTTATATTTTCGGTCGGGATAATTTATTACTCGCACCACCCGGAAGCGAGAAACATTGTCGGTCGGGATAATTTATTACTCGCACCACCCGGAAGCGAGAAACATTTTCATTTAAGTACTTTTTTCAAGTACAGTTTAATTGTACAATATTATACGTAGTTTGTCAATCTATTTAAATCTCTATTTTTTGCACTTGCCCCACTTCTAACTTTGATTTATCAATCATAGTTTTAATGCTTCGATTAATCCTTTATATCGTTTTTGATATTCTACTATGTTTTCTTCTAAGTTCATAACTGGTGCATTATAGGTGTCATGGCTCAATTTTATCCATTCAGGATCTTCATGAGTAATATCAATCAATTCTTCATATGTTGCATTCTTTAATGCATCATAAATCTTATCCAAAAACATTTTATCATTATCATTGATTATTGTCTTTTTGTTATTATTTGCAATGTGTGAATATTCTTTCATTATATCTACTAAAACCGGTCCATTATCGTATGCAACAAAATTATCGTCGAACAATTTTCTGCCGTATTTTGCCAGATACACAACTTGTGTTAAAAACAAATATTTGTTAAGTCTTGCGTTGCCTTCGTAAAATTTTCTCTCATTTTTTACTACAATATTATTATTAAATAATTGACCATTAATATCTTTTGACAAATAATATTTTGCAACTTCGATTGCTTTCAAGAAAATCCCTCCTTTTCAAATTAAGTTATACTCTCAAGTACAATTAAATTATAAAGCAAAATAGTGGCTAAGTCAACTATTTTGCTTTATGTATTTATTTCTACGATTGTTTCTCCAAGATTCCAATTATTTTTATAATATTTACTTACATCTTTATTTTTCTTTAGTACTTTATGTACTTCTTCAGTTAAAATATTGGTACTTTTTCCATGGATTATTATAACTTCATTTATACCACAGAGTTTATTATCATTAATAAACTCATTAACTAATACTTCAACCATGCTAGTTATTTCTCCATGAAGGTCTAATCTAGGAGTTTTGTTGGTTATCATTTATTTGTCCTGTCTTTTTAGCATAATAATCTAATACTTCAGATAAATTAGGTATTGATAATCTAGATCCAATTTTAGTTACAGATAAACCTGCCGCTATATTAGCTAGGGTAATTGTCTTTTCTATATCAAAGTTATTAGCTATACCATATGTAAATGCTCCATGAAATATATCTCCAGCTCCGGTTGTATCAACTGGTTGGACCTTTAATCCTGGCATTATTTTTATTTCATTTCCTACTTGATATAAACATCCTTTTTCTTCTAGAGTTATTACAATACTACCGTTTGGATATTTATTTTGTAATTTATTATATATAGCTACTAAAGTAGATGGATTATTATAATCAAATTTCATACCTGTTACATTTTCTGCAAAGCCTTTACTACATACTATATATTTTATATATTTACATAATTCAAGTAATTCTGGTGTTACTCTTCCAGCATCAATAATACTTATAGCATTTGGAAATTTACTTATAGCATTTTGACTTGCACCATAATCATGACCGTCAGTAAGAATAATATCTGGAGTAAAATCATAACTTAATTTTTTTAATGTTGGATGTTCTGTTGCAACATTAAATACTGTTCTTGAACCATTATTTTTATTTATTAAGATAAACGATAATGATGTATCTTTTTCATAACTAGTTTCTATATAATCAGTATTAACTTTTATATCTTGAAATTCTTTCTTTATATGGGTTCCAAAATCATCAGAACCAATAGTACTAGCAATAACTGTATCCATACCCCATTTACCTAGTAAGTAGGCTGCATTAGATGCAGGACCCCCACCAGCACTATATTTTTCATTATATCTATATTTAGTATTTTCAATTGGATATTCATCAACTGGAACAGTTATATCCCAGCTAGAATGACCAATACATAATATTTTCATAAATCTTTTCCTTTCTTTTTATGTTAATAACTTTTTTGCTGCAAGCTACCCCACCTCGCACTCTTCCGCGAGCCGCAACAGACATTTTTCTACCATATTCTATTGCTGTCCTTCTTGCCACTGCATAATTTTTTCCCCGTTTGCCTAGCACCTTCGTCGCTAGACAAACAATATGTCCTAACTTAGTTTACTCTCACAGGGTCACTCATACTTCCTGACCCTGATACATAGCTCGTGGAAGACAAAAGATTAAAGACCGGACGAACCCCATTGCTACTAGCCACACCGCTGCTGCTGACATAGCCAGTGCTAGACACACCGAACGCACTAGCCGTAGAGTCGGAATAGCGCGAAATAGTCCATTCTGTAGAACCTAAATATAACCAATTTGTACTTGTTGCTGCACTATAATCTTTTGTTTCATCACTTTTATTATATCCAACTAGTGTCCATGCACTTGGACTTGCACTATAATAATAATCTGATACATACATTAATCCTATTTTGGCATCATGTGTTGTTGTTGATGCACTACTTCCTACTTCATATTGATATACTGTTTTGGGCACTGATTCTACTATATTAGACCATGAACCCCCTCCATCTTTCCATGTCGTTGTTGCTATTTTTTCTGCTAATGTTCCTAAACTTGTTAAATATTCTCCATTTAAGTATGTATTTAAACTTGAACTTGACCATGTAGTTGAATTTGATGAGTTCCATTTTTGGTCACCAACTGATTTTGCTCTTATTACTTTTGTTTGGTCTCCAAATACTCCTATTATTCTAAATAAATTTGCTTCTGGACATGTTGTTGCATCTGAACCTAAACAAATATAATTATTTACACTATCACTTGCTCCTGCATATCTATAGCTATTATCTCCTGCTCCATTTGTTAAAGTGGAGTTATGATAATATAGCGCATTGTCCCCTTGGGTTCCTGTATATTGAGAAATAACATATTCTGCAAGTGTTGGTTTCTTTTCATTTTTAGTTATATATACATTTACTCCCATTGAGTTACCAAAGTTAGTTGATTGATCTATTGATAAATTTAAATAAGTTATTTTAATTGTCCATGATTGAGTTGTATATGACGTACTTGAATTAGATGTTATTTCATAACTATTAGCTATATTAAAAGTTCCTTCTTTAGTTGTAACATCAAATCCAGATACACCATTAAATGTTCCATAAGTTAATCCCTCAATTGATGTGACCTCCTCACCATTTGGATTAGTTACAGTAAGTATAATTTCAGGGGTTGAACCATCAGAATATGTAAATGTATTTGATTTAATTTGAAAATAAACATAATAATTATATGTTGCAGTATTTTTAGTACTATTAGCTTTTAATAATGCTTTAGCAGTTGTACTTGTTACATAATTAGTACCATTTTCTTTTAATGTTGTGGGTGTTGCATCAATTTTTAAAGGATTTCCTAATTCAAATTTAAAATCATCAACAGTATCACTAGAACCCATAACATCAGTCTTTGCACTATTAAATACTGGTGCTAAATAAGCATAAGTAACTCTAGCAATTAATATAAAGAATACCCCTATTATTAAAACACTTAATATACTTAATAATTTATTACTTTTTATTTTTTTTATAAATTTCTTCATAAGTCAATCACCCTACTATTAATAATATACCATAAAAAGACGAAAAAGAAAATATTAAATCTATAATTTTTAATAATAAATTGTAAATTATATCTTTTTTAATAAACTATTTAATATTTCTTTATCTTCTATTCTACTTAAACAAAAACACTTCTTTCCTAAATCTTTAAAAGATGCCCCACAAGTAAATAAGATATTATTATCTATAATAATAAATCTATCATGAAAAGTATCATTATTAATAAATGTAATATTATTATATTGTTTAAGATATTTATTCTTAATAGTTTCATTAATATTTTTAGATATTATTGTAATTGGTTTATTTATATCTTTTAATATATCTAATAATTCTTTTCCTGCGTAATTATCAATGATAATTATGCTATTATTAGCTTTATTTAAAATATCCATTAACAATGAATACGCATCATATATTTGCCCTTCATAAAATATTGAATTTATTTTAGGTTTGAACTCATCAAAAGTTTCTTTAAGTATTTTAATATCTTCCGTATTTTTAAGTACTTGATTATTAATATATTTTTGTTCAACTAAGTTAGTAGAAATATATCTTCTCATTAATACAAAAGCATCCATTATTGCAATACTAACACGTGTTGCTATTTTAGACTTTAGTATTGTCGCAAGCATTGCAACACCTTGTTCAGTAAATACACGTGGATTATATCTTCTTCCTCCATAACTTGAGGTCGAAAATTTCGACCTCAAGTTTGTAACATCTTTATCATTTAAAACCCAAGAAAATCTTTCTGGAAATTTATCGTAATTATTCTTTACCGCCTCATTTATTCTTTTTGTTTCTACCCCATAAAGTCTAGCTAAATCACTATCTAGCATAACTTGTTTACCCCTTATTTCATATATTAAATTTTCTATTTTTTCATTTTCTTTTACTACTAATTCGTTCATTCTCTTCCTTTCTTTTTAAACTTGAGGTCGAAATTTTCGACCTCAAATTACTAATTTTATAACTTAAATCAAAAATTTTTATTTAAAAATTAACACACAGTTTTTAATCTTAAGGTCCCAATTTGGGACCTTAAGATTTATTTTTTTATTATGGGTCTCTTCATAATGGAATATTAATTACTACTATAGATAATATTTGGTATCAAAATAAGTATATAATAGTTTAAACAATGTGTCAACTAATTAATATAGGTTTGTTAAAGTCTTTTTAAAATGATAACAATATTCCAGTTAAAGAAATTATACACTATATAAAGGACAATTCTAATCAAAAAGATACAAGTAAACATAAAATAGGAATACAAGTAACTAATATTTAAAAAAATATTTTTCAATATATTATTATATGTACATAAAATAAAAAAACCTATGATATTTCATAGAGATTTAACGACTTATGGTTTCAAAAGTTTCATAAGTACCAATCGATATAAATCATATCACAAATAATGATTATCATCAATAGTTTGAACAAAACTTTCATAAAATGATACACCGCTAATCAAATGTTTTTATAAAAAAATGTGTGTTATTTTTATAATCTTAAGGTTCCAAAATGGAACCTTAAGATTAATGGAATTTTAATTATTACTATAAATATTATTTGGTATCTAATTGCTTCAACTAATTAACATCAGTTTTCTTAATAATATATATTTTTTTGTTTTTATAAAATGCATAGAATATATCTTTAATAGTTAAATTCTTATTTTGTAATTGTTCTATTACCCATTCTGGAGTTTTTCTTATATGTTTTACTACCTTAGTTTGGAGTTCTCCATCTAATATCAGAGCTTGAGGAAAGGCACTTTTGGTTTTAAAGAAATTGTATTTGAAAATTGATAACTTTCCATTTGGCTCTAAAAATGCATATTCTACCATACTTAAATCTCTGATTTCTTTTTGTCTTAAAGAGATAAGTAAATCATCTAAGGAATATCTTTGCTTAATCATTTCTTTATAGTTTATTTTACCATTTACAATAATTAATGATGGTTTACCATCAAATACAGTTCTAAATTTTCTTGACTTAATAGAGATGAGAGCAAATAATACTTCTAATATAACTAAACATGTAATGGGTATTACTGTATAAGCAATTGGTTGTTTAAATTCTTCGATACTTATTGCTACTAGTTCTGCAATTAAGATAGATACAATTAGATCTATTACTCCGAGTTGTCCTATTTCTCTTTTACCCATTATTCGATATGCAATTAGTACAAAAAAATAAAAGAAGATAGTTCTAAATAATACTGTAAATATTTGCATAATATCACCATCTATATTATGGGAATAATTTAAATATTTTAATCATAGTATTTATTAGGTGATTTATTATGAAATATTTTATGAAATATTTAGGATACTATGTTATATCTTTAATATTATTAATATTTATATGTAGTTTACTTAATTTAGTTGGTGTTAATTCTACGATTACAAATTTGATATTATTTATATTTAATGCAACATTATTTTTTGTCTTTGGTTTAAAAAGTGGGAAGAATGCAAATAATAAAGGATTTTTGGAAGGACTTAAAATTGGAGGATTATTCTTACTGGTTTTAATAATAATTAGTTTATTTACTAATAAAACTATATTTAGTTTAAGTACATTTATTTATTATTTAGTGTTAATGCTTGCTAGTATTGCGGGTGGTTCAATTGGCATAAATAAAAAGGATTCTCAAAAATAATTGAGAATTTCTTTTAGGTTATGTCTATGAATACATATTCACTATTTGAATATTTAACATATGAATTTTCATTATAATATTCTTTAGTAACACTATTTACTTGTTTATCTAAATATTTTAAATCATATAATTCTTTTAGTGTTACATTATTTTTATCTTTACATTTATGTTCATTAATGCATTTTCTAGCGGTTTCAATAATATATTTAGTCTCTACGAGAGTAAGTTTTTCATTGTGAGATCTTACTACTTTATATGTCGTAAAACCACATATTAAACCCACTACTAAAATTAATGTTATACATATACACCACTTATTAATTTTCTTTTCCATAATAATCTCTTTCAAATTTGTCTCTATATTCTTTTAATGTACCATTTTTAATATTTTCGCGAATATTTTTCATTACTTGATGTAAGAAATAAATATTATGAATAGATAATAATCTTGCTCCGAATGTTTCATTAGCGGTTATTAAATGTCTTATATATGCTTTAGTATAATTTTGACAAGCATAACAATCACAATCATCTACTGGAGTGAAATCTTCTTTATATTTACTATTTTTAATATTAATTTTTCCATGTTTTGTATAGGCATGTCCATGTCTTGCTAATCTAGTTGGACTTACACAGTCAAAAATATCAATACCTCGCATAGAGTTTTCTATTAAATCTATTGGATCTCCGACCCCCATAAGATAACGAAGTTTATTATCTGGTAAGTAAGGTGTTGAATATTCAACCATTTTATACATTGTTGGTTTATCTTCTCCGACTGATGTACCTCCGACAGAATAACCATCAAAATCCATTTTAACAAGTTCTTCCGCACAGTGTTTTCTTAAATCTGGATATTCTCCCCCTTGAACAATTCCAAATAGTAATTGATCATTATCAAGTTTCACAGATTTACCTCTTTTAGCCCATCTTAGTGTTCTTTCAACACTTTTTTCCATATATTCATGAGTACTTGGCCATTTAACACATTCATCAAAACTCATCATAATGTCGCTGCCTAATTTAGTTTGTATTTCAATAGACTTTTCTGGAGTTAAAAATAAATTATCACCATTTAAATGATTTTTAAACTTAACCCCTTCTTCAGTAATATCTTTTGGTTTAGCTAAAGAAAAAACTTGATATCCCCCGGAATCTGTTAGAATTGGTCCATCATAATTCATAAACTTATGAAGTTTACCAGCTTTTTCTACGATGTCTTCGCCAGGTCTAAGCCATAAATGATAGGTATTAGCAAGAATTATACCAGAACCAATGCTTTTTAATTCTTCAGGTGATAATGTCTTTACTGTGGCATTTGTTCCAACGGGCATAAACATCGGAGTTTCGTAAGTCTTACCATTGTAAGTAATTTCTCCAAGTCTAGCCATAGTTTTATCATCTTTATATTTTAAATTAAATTGTAATTTCATAATTTTCCTTCCTCGCTACATATATTTTATCAGAAAAAATCATAAAATAAAATACAAATATAGACAAAAAATATAATTTATCGTAAAATGATAGCAAGGTGATTATATGGCTAAGAATGATGCATTGATATTTCTTATTTTTCTTTCAATCGCAGGCATTTCTTTTTATAAATGGATTTTAATTCATATAAAAATGAAAAACATGGAACTAATTAAATGTAAGTGTACCGATATTATAACAAGAACTACATATCATAAAAACATCTATGAATATTATTATGTATATAAATATATGAATGAAGAATATAAAACAAGTGATAGGTTGAAATACAAATTTTTCTTATGGAATCCTAGAATTAAAGATGAATTTGATATGTATATATATCCAAAGAATCCAAATATTACTATTAGTCCATGGAATACTTATTTATATAAATTATATTTTATAATAATGGGTATAGCCATTATAATTCCATTTATTATATATCTTATTAAATAACCAAAATCTTGGTTATTTTCTTTTTGTTTACTCCATAATAATATTAGGTGATTTTATGGAAACAATAGATAAATTAATGTATCATGCTATATTATTATTTGTAATTGGTGGATTGTTTGGTTACTTCTTTGAAACTTTACAACAATTATTTAAAACAGGTAAAATAATAAACAGACAAGGATTATGGTTTAGTGTATTTAAACCAATTTATGGAATTGGGCTTATTTTACTTACTATTTTATTATTTAAATTAAAAGATAAAAATATCTTTATAATATTTATTGCTGGAGTTTTAATTGGAGCAGCATTTGAATATATTGCCTCGCTTTTTCAAGAATATGTATTTCATACTAAATCGTGGGATTATAGTGAAATGAATGCTAATTTAGATGGCAGAATAAATCTTTTATATTCTTTTGTCTGGGGTATTCTTTCCCTAGCCTGGGTTAAATTAGGAATTCCCTTATATAATAAATTATTTAATTTTGTTTATGGCAATATATATTCCAAAACTTTTTGTATAATTATTTTGGCCTTCTTAGTATTTGATATTACATTTACTTGTATAGTTACGAAGAGATATTCAGATAGAAAAAGAGGGATTGATGCAACATCAAATTTAGATAAATATTTGGATAAATACTATAAAAATAGTGTTTTTGAGAAAAAATTTCCTAATATGAAGATAAAAACATAAGTAATATTTGACAAACATAAAATATATTGTTAAAATTAATAGGTAAACGAAAAAGGAGTGAGAAAAATGGCTACAAAAGTAACTACTAAAAAACCTTTAACTGGTAATAGAAGATCACATGCTTTAAATGCAACTAAAATGAAACAAAAACCAAATTTACAAAAAAAGACAATTAATGGAGAACAAGTAATTATTAGTGCTAGAGAAGCTAGAACTTTAAATAAAAAAGCTGCATAATTAATTAAATTGTGCAGTTTTTTTATATTTTATAATCAAGTAATTGATTACTTAAATCTTCATATATATCTTGAAAATGTAATATTGTATCTATTAAATATTTTCTGTCTTTGTTATATTCTTTTAAGCCTCTCATGTAATAAGCTTTTTCGCTATCTAATATTATAAAGGGAATTATATTGTTTTTAAGGCATTCTTTAAACATGATAATTCTTCCGATTCTTCCATTGCCATCACTTAAAGGATGAATTCTTTCAAACCTTACATGAAAGTCAATTATATTTTTAAGATTTACTTCTTTTAAAGATAAATAATCTTTAAGTAAATCTTCTAAATCTTTTTCAACACTTTCAGGTTTACTTGTTTCAATTACATTTGTAATACCAATTATATTAGGAACTTTTTTAAATCCACCCACATTATATAAAGGGTTATCTTCATCACTGGTACCTCTTTTTAAAATAGAATGCATTTTTATAATCATATCTTTATTTAATTTATTATCGATATTTTCTAACATATAGTCAAATAATTTAAAGTGATTTTTAACTTCAAGTAAGTCATCTAATTTTATTAAATCGTTAGTTTTTGGAATGAAACTATGTGTATCAAAAATTGCTTCGGTTTGATCTTCGGTAAGTTTACTTCCTTCGATTTTATTTGAGTTATATGCAAAAGAAATTTGGGTTTTATAATATATATTTCCCTTAAAGTTAGAATTTTTTTGACGAATTAATTCTTTTTTTATTTTTTTGGCATTCATAAAACCAACTCCTTATTAAGGATTTTAACAAAAATCACAATTAATGTAAATTATTATGTATGAAATAATTAGTTTTACATATACTATTATTAGCAAGGATGATGTAAGTTCTTGCTAGTAGAAATAAAGACGGGATTATTTTTCTCCCGTCATTTTTATTTTAAATTTTCTTCCATTAATGATTTAACTGTATTGTATAAAAGTTCGTTGGCACTTTCCATATCCATATCAGTTACTTTAAATGGTTTACCATATCTAATAACTAAGTTTTTGCTATGAAAAACATAATCACCAGTGATACCAAATGGAACAAGATAGGCATCTGTTTTTTTAGCCATAGAAACTGAACCGAACTTGAAAGGGAGTAAAAATTCTTTGGTTTTATTTCTAGTACCTTCTGGAAATAATCCAATTGCTCCGCCCTCTTTTAATGTTTTTATTGCTTCATCTTTAGCTTTACCATCGTGATTTTGTCTATCTACACTTATACAGCCAACTGCTGAAAAGAACCATTTGGTTTTTTTGTTGTCAAAATACTCTTTTTTGGCCATATATCTTATATATCTTTTTGTGGATATAATTGATAAACATTGATCATATAAATGCTTATGATTTCCCACAATTAATATAGCACCAGATTTGGGAATATTTTCTTTTCCTATAATCGTAGGTTTATAATACCATTTAAAAAATGGTCCAAGGGCACGTCTTCCAAATTTATATAAAAATGGAATTTTATTCATCATAATCACCTCGTGTATCTTTTTGTAAAGATTTAAAATCTACTTTACCTAACTTAGTTTTAGGTAATCTTTTTCTAAATACAAATTCTCCTGGCATCATATATTTGGCTAACTTTTTTTTGCAATATGCTTTAATGTCATCTTTTATAAACATAGCAACATAGCCTTCTTTTAAAACTATAAATGCCTTTGGTATTTCTTGTTTATATGGATGTGGTACTCCCACAACTGTGCATTGAAGTACTGCAGGATGAGATTCAATTACTTCTTCAATATGTGACGGGTAAACATTATAACCACTACATATTATCATTCTTTTAAGACGACCTTTGTAAAATACAAATCCATCACTATCCATATATCCTAAATCTCCGGTATGTAACCAAACATGTCCATCTTTATGTACTTGAAGAGCTGTGTTGGTTTCAGATTCATTATTCAAATAGCCTTGCATGAATGCTTTAGAATGAACACAAATTTCACCAACTTCACCATATGGCAATGTAATACGACTGGCTGGATCAATTATTTTAATTTGGTTACCTGGTAACGGAATTCCTACTGAACCTGATTTATTTATATCATCACATGCTAAACAAACTGCTGCTAAAGCTTCTGATAATCCATATCCTTGCGTAATTTTTCCTGGTGAATTATGTTCTTTTAAATACTTATTCATTCGATCTTCTAGAGATTTCGGTAAAATATCTCCCCCAGAAACAATATATTTTAAATTGGATAAATCTAAATTTTTGATATTGTTATTACCCATTAATGCTTCATATAAAGTAGGAACCCCTAGAACACAGGATGGTTTCTTTTTATGAAACATTATATCAAACTTCTTAGAATCAAATTGAGGTATTAAAATTGAATAACAACCTAAAGCTAAAGGTGTATGCATTAAAACACTTAAACCAAAACCATGAAAATTAGGCATAATTGCTAAACAACAATCGCCTGGATGAAGTTTTTTCATTAAAATATTTTCTTGAAGAGCTCCTAAAATGAAAGCTCTATTTTGAATTACAACATTTTTGGGTGTTCCACTTGTACCTCCACTATGAATTATTACAGCTGGCGTATCTTTACCAAACTTAGGGAATTTTATATGTTCTTCTGTATAATACTTTTTATAAAATTTTTTCCAACTATAAAATAAATTGTTTTTAGGATATTTTTTATATTTACCTATTTGAGTTATATTATAAGCAAGCTTAGTAAAAAAAGGCATATAATCAGAGGCACTAGCAAATATTACTGCTTCAACTTTAGAGTTATCAATAATATTTTCTATTTTACTATAAAAAGTATTTAACATTACTAAATACTTACTTTTTGTTGAATTTAAACTAAATAAAATTTCTTCTTCACTTGATAATGGGTGAACCATATTAGCAATGGCACCAATTTTATTTAATGCGTATAAGACTACTAAAACATTTGGAATGTTGGGTAGACTTATAGATACTATATCTCCATGTTTAACTCCAGATTTACTAAAAATTTTTGCCCATGCATTTATTTCATTTAATAAATCTTTGTATAAGCATTTTTTACCCATATATTCATACGCAATATATTCTGGATAAAGATGTGCACTTTTTTTTACTTGATCATACATGCTTATATCAGGAATCTTTATATTCAATTCTTCTTTTGTATAATATTTTGCCCAAGGTTCAGGTATGGGTTTTCTTCTTCTTAAAAAAGAAAATATATTCATTATTCTTTACCTCTTTCCTTTTTAATTATATTCATAAGTCTTTCTGTTTCTTCCTTAATATCACCATTACATTTTATTGGTTCTAAAAATTTAATTGTTAGACTTTTTGAAAATAATTTGTATTTACCTGTTATTACAAATGGCACTATTGGACTATTTGTATCTATGGCCATTTTGACCGTCCCTTTTTTGAATTTTAACATATGCCCTTCTTTTTCTGTTGTTCCTTCAGGAAATATACCTATTAACTTTTCTTTTTTTAAATATCTTTCAGCAGTTATTAAAGCATTACCATCGCGAGATTTTCTATCAACCGGAATAAGTCCAAGGTGACCAAAAATAATTCTCTTCGGCCATTTCCATAATTCTTTTTTAGCTAAAAAATGCACATTTCTTTTGGTGGAACTTATTAAAAGTGGGGCATCAAAAATACTTGTGTGATTTCCAGCTAAAATAACTCTACCTTTTTTGGGTATGTTTTCAAGTCCAATAAACTTTGGCCTTACAAGTATTTTAAATACAAATGTAATTAATGGTCTTAGTATTTTATATAATAAATTATCTTTCATAATATTTCCTCATACAATATTTTAACAAATTTCTTTTAAAAAGTCTCTATTTGTAATGTAATTTTTAATTTTTTTAGAAATTTTCTTCTTTGACAAAAATAAATTAATATGTTATTATGTATATAGCAAAGGAAATTTGCATATAATAAAAAGGAACACCTCAGCTTTTCCATGTTGGGTGTTAGCCTTATTAAATTGACTTACCCAATCAAGTTAGATTGGGTATTAATTTTTAATATAAGTATCAATATGATACTTAATACTATTATGATGGCAATTCGATCAAGCAATTTTAATAAAAACGTTTTAATCTTCATGCAAAATCCCTCCTTCCATAATTGGAATTATAAAAAGAGGCTAATACCCAACAACTGAAATATTCCTTAAAAAATATTCTATCATATTAATTTATAAAAAGCAACGATTTTGTACAAATCGAACTTATTAAATAGAATAAATACAACTTATAATTTTGTTATAAAAGCTACCAGATTATTTCTGATAGCTTTTTGTTATTCATTTTTTAATTTTGCTAATTTTTCTTCTTCATCTTTTAAAGTAACTTTTTCTTTTTCTACAAGTTCTTTTGGAGCTTTATTTAAATAGTTTTCATTACTTAAAAGATTTTTTCTTCTAGTAATTGATGCTTCTAGATCACTAATTTGCTTATTTTTTAACATTATATCTTCTTCAGTTATTTCTTTATCATAATATAAGTCAATATTATAGTTTTTATAGATACAAGTATATTTTGTGCCTGTTATATTAGTATGTTCATCTGGATTAATACGAAGTAATTTAAATATTAAACTATAATCGTCATTACTATTTATTTTTATGCCAAAGTCTTTACCAATTTTATTTTCTAATTTTACATTTCTAAATACTTTTATAAATTCAATAATATTATCAAATTCTTCACATTCTTTTGTAAAGATTTCATCTTTATTATATTCTGGATATTTAGATAATATAATATTTTCTTCATGAATTGGTAAACTATTATAAAGTTCATCTGTTACATATGGCATAAATGGATGTAACATTTTTAAAATATTTGATAATACTTTATATAATACTGATTTTGTAGTATTACTTTCAATACTAAATTTAGCAAATTCAATATAGTTATCGCAGAAGTCATTCCATATGAAACTATATATTTGGCTACCTACATTATTAAATTCATAATGTTCCATATTCTTAGTTACGCTTTTTATAGTATTATTTAATTTTGTAAGTATCCATTTATCTTCTTCTTTTAAATCATTAAATTCTAATTCATTTAATCCTTCGATATTCATTAAAACAAATCTTGATGCATTCCATAATTTGTTAATGAAATTCCATGTTGATTTTACTTTTTCTTCATCATATCTAAGATCAGTTCCTGCTGCTGCACTTGTTGTTAAGAAAAATCTTAATGCATCTGCTCCATATGTATCTATAACATCCATTGGATCTACACCATTACCTAAGGATTTACTCATTTTTCTTCCTTCTTTATCTCTGATAAGTCCGTGAATCAAACAATCTTTAAATGGTCGTTTTCCCGTAAAATGAAGTCCTTGAAATGTCATACGATTTACCCAAAAAGGAATAATGTCATATCCAGTTACCAAAACATTATTTGGGTAAAACTTCTTAAAGTCAACAGTATCATCTGGCCAACCCAGCGTTGAAAATGGCCATAAAGCACTTGAGAACCATGTATCTAAAACATCAGTATCTTGCTCCCAGCCTTCACCTTTAGGTGCAACCTCACCAACATATACTTCATCACCTTTATACCAAGCTGGAATTCTATGTCCCCACCAAAGTTGACGAGAAATACACCAGTCATAAGTAATTTCCATCCAGTGATTCATAATTTTTTCATATCTTGTGGGTACAAAATTTACTTTTGTATCTTTATTTTTTTGATTTTCTAATACTCTATCTGCTAAAGGACGCATTTTAACAAACCATTGTTTTGAAAGGTATGGTTCAATCATTACCCCACTTCTTTCACTATGTCCAACGTTATGAGTTATTTCTTCAATACTAATTAATAAATCTTCATCTTTTAATTTTTTAATTAATCTTTCACGAGCTGTGAATCTGTCTAGTCCATTGAATTCTAAAGCATTTTCATTCATTGTACCATCTGGATTGATACACACAATTCTTTCTAAATTATGACGATTTCCAACTTCAAAATCATTTGGATCATGAGCTGGAGTAATTTTTACAATTCCTGTTCCAAATTCAGGATCAGCGTGTTCATCAGCAATAATTGGAATTAGTTTATTAACTAAAGGTAAGATAACATTTTTACCAATTAAATCTTTGTAACGTTCATCATTTGGGTTAACTGCAACAGCTGTATCTCCGAATAATGTTTCAGGTCTAGTTGTTGCTACCTCTAAAAATTCATTAGTTCCTTCGATAAAATATTTAATATGGTAAAATGCACCTTTTACTTCTTTATAAATAACTTCTTCGTTAGATAATGCTGTCATAGCTTGTGGGTCCCAATTTATAATTCTTTCTCCACGATAAATTAAACCTTCATCATATAAAGTTTTAAATACATGATTAACTGCTCTATTTAGTCCTTCATCTAAAGTAAAACGTTCTTTAGAATAACATAATGCAAGACCTAGTTTTGCCCATTGTTCATGAATATTTTGGGCATACTCATTTTTCCAATCCCAGGCATATTTAAGCCATTCTTCACGAGTTATTCCACGAGGATTAATTCCCATGTCCCTTAGTTTAGCATCAACTTTTGCTTGAGTTGCTATACCAGCATGATCCATTCCTGGAACCCATATAGCATTATAGCCTTGCATTTTTTTAAAACGAATTATTATATCTTGAAGTGTTGTATCCCAAGCATGACCTAAATGTAATTTTCCCGTTACATTTGGAGGAGGAATAACTATTGCATATGGAGGTAATCCTTCTTTTTCTTCAAAATATCCATGACTTACCCAGTCCTTATACTTTCCTTCTTCAACTTTTAAATGATCATATTTTTTTTCTAACATTTTTTTCACATCCTATTCTTTATTTATTATTTCTTTTAATATGTATATACTATCTTTATCAAATTTTAATATTTCTTTTAACTTTTTTATTCCATATTTTTCTACAATTTTTTTAACAATGGAATAATAGACTCGGTATGATACATTTTCATATAAAACATCTTTTATTTCAACATTATTTATATTACACTGCTCATATTGTTTAGTTAAATAACAAGCAATACCTTCCCACAAATATGAATAGAAATAAGAACTATCTTGAATCATGTAGTAGGTATGCAATATATGAACACATTCATGCAATATCATTTTTTGGTAATCTATGAAGCTTTCTTTTTTGTGAACTGTATTGTCATAATCATTATAACTACAGCAAAGGACTGTATCGTTTTCAGGTTTTATCAGTCCCACAGTATAATCTTTAAGTTTATTTCCCATATGATTAAGAACATAGTTATCTAAATTATCTTTACATTCAAAGATTTTTATTGTAATAATAATATTTTTATCAAAATTAAAGAAATCCATAATCGATTTGATATTATCATTTAAAAATTTATTTAACTCATTTAATTGTTCATCATTTAATCCATTATTTTCATACTTAAAACTTATCATGATTACCTTTCTAAAATAAAAAAGATGATACCAAGGAGTGCATTAGCACGGTACCATCCTTTATTTAACTTATTTGATTTTATAGCATCACTGCATTATTTCTCCTTAAGCAACCTTCATGCAACTTCATTATTAGCTTCCACCAAGTGCTAACTCTCTTTAAAATTCGTGCGCATTACTCCTCAAAAATCATTGAAATACAGGTTTATTTTAACAAATTATTTACTATAATTCAAGTGTTTCGTGTAAGTTTTCATCAATCATTATATCAATCTTATTATTATTTTGATAGAAATATAGACTATTATAACTTGGAAGTTCCATAATTTTAACTACTGGATTTAAACAATTTTCATATATAAATAATTGGTTATTATTTAATACGAATATGTATTTACCTACTCCGTAGACATTTGTTTTAGGCAAATTTTCTAAATATTCTATATTATTTCTATCATATATATGATAAGTATTATTTGCAAATGTAATATAATAACTATCATTAAAATCTACGATTTCATCCAAAACTGGAGCCACATCTACTTTTTTATTTGCACTGATTACTGACCACATATTATCTTTTTTTACTATAAATTTAGATGTATCTAATTTATTATCTATAATGTGAGATGGAAGGGTTATATAATCATATACATTTGGAATAGGACTATTTGATAAGTCAAAGAATATAACTCCCTTTCCACTACTTTTTTCTGTTATTGCAAATTTTGATGTTGCTTCAATATTATAATTTTTAATACTTTTATAAGAATCAATCTTCTTATTATTTACTAAATTATAAAGTATGATGTTATCTTTTTCTTTGAATAGACCATAATATTCATTTAATACACCAGCAAGTTCTTTATCATCACTTTTATAATAATTGGTATGATAATTTATATCATCTATGCTTGAGGTTGCTAATGTACATGTACTACATTCATATGTAGATAACAACTTATCATTATAGTAAAAATATAATTTATTATTATATTTAAACTCTTTATTAGGATTATCGTCCTTTACATCCGACTTAGTTGTTGAAAAACTTTTGATTGTGCCAAATAACCCTATTGGTAAAAATATTACTAGCAACACAATTATTGTTATTAATGTCTTTTTATCCTTCATAATAATCTCCTAACCTACGAAGACCTTTATAGTACTTCCTACATCATTTGGATTAGTGATTATTAGTAAATCATTTTTTACTTCATAATTTAAATCTTTTTCAACATCACTAATAGTTACTTCTTCACTCATTAAATCCTTTTTACTATCATATTTAAATACATGTAAGATGTTACTACTATCAATACTTAAATAAAAATTATTTTCCATAAATATATTTTTAAATTCATCGCTAACTATTTTGCCATTTAAATCATATATTAAATATTTATTATTATTCTTTACTTTTAAATGGTTATATTTATATTCTACTATTTCATATTTAGTACTTACTTTACTTGCTATTTCATTTCCTTTTTTATTGTATAAGTGATATGTTTCATCACTTCTTTTTATTAAATAATTATCTTGAAGTAATTTAAACGATACATTGATTAGTTTTGCATCATCTTGATCTTTAAATGGAATTATACCATTTACTTTACTAGTTTGAATATTTATTAAGCCATAGGAATCACTTGTATTTTTAGCGACGACTTGTGTTCCACCTGTTGTAATAAAATTAACTACATTTTCTGTATCATGGAATCCTGCATCTACACTTTTATATGTAGCAAGTTTCTTGTTATTCTTTAAATCCCATAAAATTATATTATCATTTGCATTTGGACTTTTTGTATCACTAATAAAGACATAGTTATTATTATAAATTGGTAAATATCCATTTTTAACTTCTTTGTCTGGAGTAAAAATATTACTTTCTTTGGCTATAAAACAATTTTGCAATTCTTTTGTTGATTCGTCTGTATCATTGGCATATTCACATTTGTATGAACCAATTAAATTACTTTTTTCTTCATCACTATAAAAATATAACTTGCCTCCGAAATAACTTATATAAGGGATGTTCTTGCTTACAATTCCATCACTTAAATTAATCTTAGTATAGTCTTCTCCATATTCTATGCGCATTGTATTACTACTTACCACTACATTAAACGCTTCTTCTTTTCCTACTTGACGAAGATTATCATTAAATATTAATTTTGTGTTATATGAGTCAGATGTTATTCTTATCCCTTCGATATTCATTCTGTTACCATTTACATCATAAACAAACAATTTCTTACCAGATGCGGTGATAATATAATTATTTGCAAATCTGATATAATCGTATTTATCATTTACTACCACTTTACCTGAGTAATCGTATACATAGTATTCACTACCTACTTTTACACTTATGTTTTTATCATCAAAAGACATTATATTACCGGGTACGGTTTTACTTACTTCTTTATCTTCAAAATCAATTAATTTATAATTTCCATTTGATGCTACCACCAAATAGTTTGTATCTTCAATATATCCCATGTAATCATATGTATTTTTGCTTATATCTTCTAAAGAACTATCTAAAGAAATTAATTTATAATCATTATCTTTTTTTACTATTACATAATTATCTTTTACTTCTTTTACTAATGAGTATTCTTCAAGAGTTTTGTTACTACCCATATCATATAATATTACATTACCTTTTTCTTTGGTTTCATCATCATAAATAAAGACATATTTATCTTTTATAATATCTGTTCTAATATTTATTGGAAGACCACTTTCATATACTTTTTTATTGACATCAAAATTATCTTCATTACTAAAATATGCTACGAAACATAAATTTTCATTTTTATTTATGCATTCATAACTGCCAATTTCTTTTTTATCTTTATCTATAAATATTAATCTTCCATCTTCATATTTATAATTATCTTTTTCAATTACTACTACTGGATCATTATTATCATTCTTATTATTATCTTTTTTTAATACTAAAAAGTAAATTAACACTATAGCTATAATTAATACAAGTATTATAGATACAATAATTATAATTTTTGTTTTCTTACTTAACGTACTCCATTTACTTGGCTTTTTGCTTTTCTTTTCATCTTTTTTCGGTATAACTTTTTCCATATCATATTGAGTATTAGTTATTTCTTCATTTTCATCAATTTCTACGATTTCATTTGCAGGTTTATTATTTTCTGTTTCTTCTATTTCCTTTAATATTTCTTCTTCCATGTTTACCTCCGTAATATAATTAGATTATACCACATATTAAAAGAGTCTTACAAGACCCTATTGATTTTTAAAGTTTTGATACCATTCATTTAACTTATCTTTAGTTTCATTAAATACTTTACTACCAGCCCCAGTTACAAAGTTTAAAGCATCTTTACTATATTTTGCTAACTCATCTTTTGCATCTATTATTGTTTGATAATTTTCATCTCCAAGGGCACTTTTAGCAAAATCATTTATGTTTTTAGCACCTTTTTTAATTATTTTGCTAGCTTTTTGATAAGCTTTACTTGTACTGTTTGATATTTTTTCTTTATATCCTGGACATTTTTCTTCTAACTTTACATCTATTTTACTAGATATTTCTAATACTTTTTCTTTTCCTTTTTCAGTTAATTCATCAAAAGATATTCCTTTAATTGTCCCATCATAGAATAAAAAGTCAACAATACTTATAAATGTTGAAGAGGCTTTATCTTTAAAATTTTCATCTTGTGGACTTTCTTCAATATTTTTTAAAGTATTATTTAATTCATCAATAACAATATTATCTTTTTCGTTATAATTATCATTTTTAATTGTATCTTTATTATTTGAAATATCTTTATTTTCATTATCATTCGGTTTACTATTGATCTTTATTTCTTCTTTATTATCTTCTTTTTCTTTTATCTCTTTCTTTACTTCTTCTTTTATTTTTACTCTTTCATTTTTCTTATTTGCATAAGTAATTCCAATTAAACATCCGATTAGTAATAAAGCAATTCCAGAAACTATACCTACTATTATAATTTTTTTATTCATTTAATTCACTTCCCTATAAGTATTATAGAACAAAATTTAAAATATGGCAAAAGCTAACATTTACCTATATATTAAATAAGAACATTAATAGATTGTTAAACTTATCTAATTGAAAAAATACTATAAATAGTGCTCCGGCAAGAAAAGGGCCATACGGAAATTCATGACTTTTTATCACTTTGAGGCTTGCAACAGCATATGGTAATGCTAAGAATGTTGATAATATTAAGGCTACAACACCAAGTTTGAAATTGAGAATCAATCCAATAAGAAAAGAAAATTTAATATCTCCACCCCCGAGAGAATCTTTTTTTAAAATTACTGTTCCAATTTTTTCTATTAAAAGCATTAATGTAAACATTCCTAAACCAGAGGCAACACTAATTATAACTTCATGAATATCAAAATAAATTAGTTTTAATATAATTACTAGAATAGATGCCACAACAAGGGGTGAATCTAAAATAACCATATATTTAAAATCACTTATAAATATTATAATCATTAATGATATAACTATTAGAGATATGTAAAAATTATAGCCAATTGGATAATAGAAAGATGCAAATAAGAATAATAAACCTGTTATAAGCTCCACTAAAAAGTGATCTATACTTATTTTTTCACCACACGATGAACATCTTCCTCTTTGAAATATATATGAGAAAATTGGTATTAAATTATACCATTTTAATGTTTTTTGGCAAGAATCACATTTACTTCTTGATTTAATTACATCTTCATCCTTAGGTAATCTTGTTCCCACTACTAGATAAAAGGAACCTAATATAGTTCCTAATATAAACCAAAATACATTCATTTTAATCCCCCTAACTATTTTGAATTTGTGAATACATACCAAACATTGGCATTATTACAGCAACAATGATTCCTCCAACTACTATAGCTAGGAATGCAACCATTACTGGTTCTATAAAAGCTTTTAAGCTATTAATTGTGCTTTTATGTAATCCTTGATAATACTCACTTACTTTTTGCATCATTTCTGCTAGCTCTCCGGTTGATTCTCCAGTTACTATCATATAATATGCTACATCAGGTATTGCCCAATGATCTTTAAATGCTTCACTAATTTTTTCACCTTTAACAATATTTTGAACAGTTTTATAAAGAATTGCTTTATAAATTTCATTATTAGTTATTTTACTTAATATATCCATACTTTCCGTAATAAAGACATTATTTTTTAATAATGATGCAAATGTTTTAGAAAATATTGTTAATTCATTATATATGATTACATCTTTTACAACTGGAATATGCATTAATAATATTTGAATACTTGTTCTAAATGCTTTTACCTTTTTATAAAGAAATGTAATAAGTAGTATAATTAATCCTAAAACTATTATCACTACATACCAATAATTTTGAATAAATGAACTTATATTTATTACTACTTTAGTAATTCCTGTTACTTCTGCACCTTGTTGGTCATATATTTCTATAAATTGAGGTACTACATATAACATTATAAATACTATAACCGCTAAAGAAAATACCGAAACTATTGTTGGATATGTCATAGCACTTTTCATTTGTTTTTTTGTATCATCTATTTCTGTATAATATGATGCCATGTCATCTAATGTTTCAATTAATGTACCACTGGCTTCAGCAGCTTTTATCATGTTTATTAATAAAGCTGGAAACATATTTCCTTGTTTTTCTAATGCTGCAGAAAAATTTTCTCCCAATGTTAATTCATATGAAATTGCTTTAAACGCTGTCGTTCTTGCTTTATTACCTTTCATTTGGGAAGTAAGTATTTTAACTGCTTCATTTAATGTTAAACCAGCTTTTAAATAGGTAGATAATTGAGTTAACCAAAATATTAAATCTTTGGTTTTCATTTTCTTTCCTAAAAACGAAGAATCTTTATATACAAAATCAATAAACGGTGAGGTTTTTATAACGTATACATCATAACCCTCATTTAATAAATAAGCATTAATATCTAACTTACTTAAACCATTCATTGTTCCAGTTACAATCTTACCAGTATTATCACGAACTTTATAATAATATACATGTGGTTCTCTACTTCTTGTTGCTCCCGCTGTTTGTAAATCTACGAGCAACTCTTTTTTCTCTTCTTCTAATTTTGCTAGTGTTCTAGCACTATATTTATAAACTTTCTCTTTTTTTACTTTCTTCCTAGTTCTTTCATATATTTTTTCTTCTTGAGTCATAAAGGCTTGCTTGGTACTTTGATAGGTTCTATCTACTCCATAACTAGCACTATTATATATATCAACCCACAAATCAAAACAAATATATTTTAAACCCATGAAAGCATATTTAAAAATATTTATAATGACTTGGAAAGGACTTTTTAGAATATCTAACATGTTATTTCTTTTGGCACTCTCACTCATATCTAACACCCTCTACTATTATTAAGTATATCAAATTTACTGTGTAATTACAATCAATTATTTGATATTTTTACATATAATTATATAGGTGATTGTATATGTTTGGTACAAATGTTGTAAAAAGCTCACTAAGTTTATCAAAGATTTTATCAAGTATTTCTAAGGGACTAGGAATTGTCAATCAAGCTATCCCCATTTATAAAGAGGTTAAACCAATGATATCAAATGCAAAAAAAATAATGAGTATTGCTAAAGAATTTAGTAAAAGCCCAAGTAAAACAATTGATATTAAACCAAAAAAAGAAACAGAAAATGTTGTAACTACAAGTTCTACTTCTCTTAAAAATAATTCTAATCCTGTTTTCTTTCAATAATACTTAAATATTCTAGATATTTTTTATCATGAGACTTATTATAAAGTTTTTTATACTTGTCTTTTAAATAATTTATATATTCTATATTGTTACTTAACCCTACAAGTAAGCTGTATTCATCTAGATTATCATAACCTTTTTCATATTTGATAAGATCATAATATTTTTCATTTTCATATACTATTTTCTCATCAATTATTTTGTATCCAATATTCTGCATATGTTTTCTTAATTCTAAAACATCTTTATGACTAGATATAATTAATTTATTTGGCAAATTATTATAATCTAGTATTTTTTTTATTGTTTCTGTTCCTACCCCAGAAATTATTGCTATATCAAAAGTTTCATTTATATTTTTAAATCCATCGCTAACTATTAATTTTATTTTATTTTCTAAACCATACTTAACTAAATTTGTTTTTGCATATTCTAAAGCATTTTTTGATATATCACTACCTACGATGCTTTTGGTAATATTATTTTTATATAGATATATCGGCAAGTAAGCATGGTCTGTTCCAATATCTAAAACATAAGCATCCTTATCAACTAAGGATGCTAAAGTTTCTATTCTTTTCATTCTTCTAAGAAGTCTTTTAGTTTTTTAGCACGTGATGGATGTCGTAGTTTTCTTAAAGCTTTAGCCTCAATTTGTCTTATTCTTTCTCTAGTTACATTGAATTTTTTACCAACTTCTTCAAGAGTGTGGCATGTTCCATCAATAAGTCCAAATCTTAACTCTAATACTTCTTGTTCTCTAGCTTGAAGGCTCATTAATACTTCTTTGATTTCTTCTTTTAATATTTCATTTTCTGTATATTCTTCTGGAGATAAGCTTGATTCATCTTTTAAGAAATCTCCTAGATGTGAATCATCTTCTTCTCCAATCGGAGTTTCTAATGATACTGGCTCTTGACTAATTTTTAATACTTCTCTTACCTTATCTACCCCAACGCCCATTTTCTTGGCAATTTCTTCTTCACTTGGTTCCCGATTTAATTCTAGAGTAAGTTGTCTTTGAACTCTACTCATTTTATTGATAGTTTCTACCATATGAACTGGAACACGAATTGTTCTTGCTTGATCCGCTAGAGCTCTTGTGATAGCTTGTCTAATCCACCATGTTGCATATGTTGAGAATTTATATCCTTTATCATAATCGAATTTTTCAACAGCCTTCATTAACCCAATATTTCCTTCTTGAATTAAATCTAAGAAAAGCAATCCTCTTCCCACATATCTTTTGGCAATTGATACTACTAGACGAAGGTTAGATTCTGCTAAAATTCTTTTAGCTTCTGGATCATCTAGAGCTACTCTTTTTGATATTTCCATTTCTTCTTCTGAAGATAAAAGTGATATTCTACCTATTTCTTTTAAATACATTCTGACTGGATCATTGATATTTACATCTTTTGTTATATCTTCATCACTTAATATTTCTTCTTCAACTGGTTTTTCTTTTATTCTTGTTTCCCCATTTGCTGTATCAACATCTGCTTCTGCTACTATAGCAATCTTATTTTCTACTAATTTATTATATAAATTATCTAAGTCATCATTATCAATATCTAATCCTTTTAATTCTAATGCTAATTCTTCATAGGTTATAAAACCTTTTTCTTTTCCTTTTTGAATTAAATTATTTTCTCTTTCTTCTAATGTTTTAATAGTTTCCATTATTCACACTTCCTTTTTAATTCAGTAAACTTTTTAATTAAATCTTCTTTTTTAGTTTGATCAAGTTCACTAGAAATTAATTCTTTAATTTTTAAAATTTCGTCTTTTTTATATAAATCTAATATTACTTTTACACATGTATCAAACTCTTCATCATTTATAGAAGTATTCCCATTTTCACTTAATATTATTTCCAAAAATCTGTATTCTTCCTCTTTGTTCATTAAATATGTTGTAAAATCTGCAATATTAATATTTCCTATACTATTTTTATAATATACTATTTCACTAGCTAGTATTCGTTCATTCCTTTCTTTAAAATAACCTAAAGTATTTTTGTATAAATTAATATATTTTTCATCCATTAACATATAATATAATACTTTATGACTTGCTTTTTGATATTTTGACAATTTAATTTCTTCAACATTCTTTTTTACCACTTTTGTTTCTTTGGGCTCTTCTTTTATATTTTTTTTCAAAATATCGACATCAATTGCATAATCTTTGCTTATTTTAGATAAAATTAGCTCTTTTGTCAAGTCATCTTGATTATTTAGGCTACTTATTACTTCTTTTACGTATGTAACAATATCTTCAACATTATTTAAATTCTTATTTTTCTTTAAATATTCTATTTTAAAATCAATGTATTTTATAGCATTTTCAATATTATTTTGCATAGCTTCAATGCCAAATTTCTCTAAATATTCATCAGGATCTTTTGCCCCAGATAAACGAACTACTCTAGTATCAATTCCACTATTTACAAGAGTCTCGCCATTTTTTACGGTGGCATCTTCTCCAGCATTATCATTATCTAGCATTAATATAACAGGAACTTTTAATCGTTTTAAAATATCAATTTGTTCAATAGATAGCGCAACTCCCATTAAAGCAACAACATTTTTAAACCCTTTAGCACTTAACTTTATGGCATCCATGTTACCTTCAACAACAATAACACTTCTTCTTTCTCTAATAAAGTTTTTAGCATTATGATAATTAAATAATAAAGCACTTTTTTTAAATATTTCTGTTTCTTTAGTATTTAAATATTTAGCTGTATTATCTTCACCGTTAAATATTCTTCCGGTAAATCCTACAACTTCACCTTTTAAATTTTCAATTGGAATAACTATTCTATTTATAAATGTATCATAAATGTTTTCATTTACTTTATTAATCAGCCCTAATTTATCTAAAGTATCTATATTCCAACCTTTTTTAATCGCTAATTGATAAAATGTATCTTTTGAAGCACCAGAATAACCTAATTTAAATTCTTTAATTATGCTTTCTGTTATTCCTCTTTTTTGAAGATATTCTCTGGCTTTAGTACCATCAATAGTATTAATGTTATTTAAATAATATTTCATTGCATAATCATAAATTTCATAATCAATTTTATTTTTTGAATCTATATTTGTTGATAAATCTTTAATTTTTAAATCATAACCAATTTTTTGAGCCACTATTTTAATGGCTTCTAGAAAGGAAACGTTCTCGTATTTCATAACAAACGAAAAAACATTTCCACCGGTTCGACACGTAAAACAATTAAATATTTGTTTTTCTGGTGAAATTATTAAACTTGGTGAGTGGTCATTATGAAATGGACAAAGGCTAACATAGTTTTTACCCTTTTGTGAGACTTGTAGATAACCTGAAATGATATCTACAATATTTGCACGACTTCTAATTTCATTTATTTCTTCATCTTTTATATAAGCCATAACATTCCCCTTTATCCCCTTGTTAAAAATCGTACCTATTATACCACTTTTTCTCATTATATGCAAACAATTTCGCGCATTTTTTTGATATTTTTCAAAAAAAAGATAACCTTTATTTGGTTACCTTGTAAATTATCTTACTTTAAACTTTCTATTTTGAATTCTACGACAATATCTTTATTATTAATTTTTTTAACTATTCTGTAATATCCATCACTTAAAGTTCCATAGTTCTTTTCCCAATTAAGTTCTTGTTCTAACTTTTTATCTTTTTCTTGTTGGCCTGCTACAACATTTACTTTGTTCTTACTTTTATCCTTTAATGTGTACCATTTTCCCCCTCTTTTTTGATCAATTCGAAATTCTTTACTAAATGTGTTATTCTTACCAGACAAATCTGTAATAACTATGGTTGCTCCAGTTTTAGTAAGGGTTCCTTCCTTGATTTCCATCGTAATATTTTCTGCTAAATCTATGGGTTCTGCATAATTTGGAATAAAAACAATTGCACATGTAATTGCAAGCACAAAAACTACTAAAGAACTTAAAATTATAATAACTCTTTTTTTCATCAATTCACCATCCTTATCTTAAGGATACTACATATCGATTTTTTTAGCAAGTATTTTTTCATATATAATACTTAATATTGTTGTACTTAAAACCATTCCATAATATGGATTTAAAAATTTCATTAATATAATGCCTATTATACCTATTAATAATCCATAAATAAACATATATTTTTTTAAAACTGGGCTTTTATTGGGAATACTAGCAACAAATAAAATAGTTAATATAGCATTTCCATTTGTTAAATAATTATAATCTTTAAAAATAATACTTACTATTATAAAACTTAATAAACCACCGATTACAACTAGATATTTGTAATTGTTTGTAAATATTAATATAATGCCTATTAAAATACCTAGTATAATTGATGTTGATCCAATACCACCAATATTTCTTCCCCATAACAAATCCCAAGTACTAAAAGCATAAATATTTGCCTCTTCTGCAAAATTTTTAAAATTATTAAATAATGATAATATCAAAATAATTAAGGCTACATTATAATATTTTCTAAATAATAATGATATGAATATTATTAAGAAATATAAAATTATATTAATGTGATATGGCATAAATAAAGGAATAATAAATAAACTTAAAAAAACTAAATCAAAATTTATTTTCTTCTTTAATATCTTATTAGTTAAAAAGTAGGATATTAAACTAAGTATTAATAAATAAAATATTTTAAACATACTTAGAAATGAAATATAATCTTTATTATATAAAACTATTCCATTTTTATAAAATCCATATAAATACAAAGGTATTAAACAAATTATATATCGTATAATATATTTTTTTAAATCTAATTTTTCATGAAAGTATACATTCATATTATCTTAACCTTTCCCTTAAATTTATGTTACATGGACAAATATAGCTACATAAACCACATTCTATGCATTTATCTTTATTTCTTAAACTAAGAGGATTTACTCCTTCTGGACATATACTTATACATTTTCCACATTTAATACATTCATTTTTAATAATATCTTTCTTTTTCATAATATTAATACTAGTTATATCTTTAGTTATGATAAAGTCATCTATGTTTTTTATTATAAAGCCATTCATTAAACCATTTATTATGATGTCATAATCTTCATCTATAATACTAATAAATTTATCTAGTACATCTTTTAATGAAGTATTAATCTTTACTCTCAATACTTTATTTTCTTTTATAGCATCTCCGGATATAGTAATTAATTTAGTAGTTTTAACATTTCCTTTAAATAAATTATATATTTTTAATAATTCACTTACTTTTAAATATAGAGTATTACCTTTTAGTTTTAAATAATTACCTAGATATTTACTATTTTCAAGTAAATATTCATCATGTATTAATGTTAAATTTATTTCCGGATAACTTCCAATCGTATTTAAACATTCTTCTATAATAGAACTATCTGTATTTTTTATAACTAGCATATTATTATTACAACCATACATAGTAAATAATTTATCATAAAATTCTAGAATATCATTTATATTTTCTTTTAATAAAAAGACTTCATTATATATATATGGGTTATCATTTATAGCATATACTACAATATTATTAAATGTTTTGCTACTTTTGAATTTGTCTAGTAATTCTTTTTCATTGCTTAATACTTTAAGCATATTTGGTATAGTTATTTTTTCTTTTTTATTTGTTTCTTTAAAATATTCTCGATAATCATTTTGAATAACTAACGTGGTTTGTTTCTTACCCATTATATTACATTTTTTTATTCCTAATACATGACCTGATATTGATGATGAATTAGTATCTGCCACTATTTGATTTTTATAAACGTATTCATGATCTTTTACATATATCTTTTTAGCAGGCACGTATATATAATCTGGATTTAAAAAGTATGTTATATCAAGACGTGGTACAATACTTTTATTTTTTACTAGCTCCATCACTATCCCTACTTTCTAAATATTCTTTTAAATTAATGGCAATATTTTCTGGTATAATTTGTGATAATTCATGAATACTTGCCTCTTTTATTTTTTTAACACTGCCATATTTTTTTATTAATTCTTTTTTTCTAATATTACCTATTCCATTTATATTATCTAAAATGCTTCCGATAGTACCTTTGTCTCGAAGAGTTTTATGATAAGTTATCGTATACCTATGGACTTCATCTTGAATTCTAGTTAAATAATGAAAAACATCACTCATTCTTGGTATTTCAATTACTTCAAGAGTATCTCCATCCACTAATTCGTTTGTTCTGTGGTGGTCATCTTTTCTAAGGCCACATACTTTTATATTTAAATGCAATTCATCTAAAATACTTTTACAAGCATTTATTTGTGATACTCCACCATCTACGAGTATTAAATCTGGCATTTCTAAATTATCAACTAAACATCTATAATATCTTCGATATATTACTTCTCTCATAGTGTTATAATCATCATTCTTATCTACACTTACTTTATATTTTCGATATTCATTTTTAGCCGGTTTGCCATTTTTAAATACTACCATTCCTGAAACTGCATATGAACCAAAAAGATTTGAGTTATCAAAGGATTCTATTCGATCTAGTACTTTTAAATTTAATAATTTTCTTAGCTCATCGTTGGCTAAAACACTTCTTCTTTCATCATTTTTTATAATAGTTATTTCTTGTTCTAGAGATATCGTAGCATTAACATGAGCCATTTCAATTAAATTTTTTTTCTTTCCTTTTATTGGTATTAAGGCTTTAGTATTTAAAATATTACTTATTATACTTTCATTTAAGCCTTTATCTAATAATAATTCTTTTGGTATTTCATGTCTTTCATAATACTTTAATATATATGAATTAACCTCATCTTCAAGATTACTCATTAAATAAAATTTATCGTTATTTCCTCCGATGATTTTACCATTTCTTATAAATAATATTTGGACTGATACTATACCATCTATAGCATCATACCCTATGACATCTCTATTTATATAGTCATGAAGTTCTACCCTTTGCTTATCAAGAACCACTTTGATATAATCTAATTCTTTTTTTAGCTCTAGAGCAGCTTCAAAGTTCAGATTATTACTAAAAACATTTATTTTCTTAGTGATTTTATCTATTAAAATCTTATCATCACCTTTTAAAAAGTCTAAAATGTCTTTTTCCATCTTTTCTAAAGATTCTTTATTTACATTCTTTTCGCAATATCCCAGACATTCTCCGATATGATAATATAGACAGACATTCTTAGGCATTCCTTCACATTTTTTTAAAGGATATAATCTATTTATTAAATTAACTATTTTTCTGGCAGCATAAGCGTTTGGATAAGGCCCAAATAACAATTTCTTGTCCCTTTTTTTAATACTTAAGTATCTTGATACCTTTAATTTTGGATATGGTTTACTTATGTATTCTATATATGGATAACTCTTATCGTCTTTAAGTAATATATTGTATTTGGGGTCGTACTCTTTTATTAAATTTAATTCTAGAATAAACGCTTCTTGTTCAGTCTTGGTGGTAATATATGTAAAATCTACGACTTCACTTACCATTTTGGCAGTTTTTCCAGTTACATTTTTTTTGAAATAACTATTTACTCTTTTATATAAATCTTTAGCTTTTCCGACATATATAACGGTATTATTAATGTTACGCATTTGATAAGATCCTGGCAAATGAGGAATTGTTTTTAACTTTTCTTTTAGCATATGTACCTCCATCAAATATATTATACTACAAATTTCTTTATTTTTAAGTTATAATTATTAAGAAAGGAAATTTTTTATGAAATTACTAAATACTAATACAATAGAAATTAAAAAATCTAAATTTGTTGCTTATCTTTATGATATTGATGAAATAAGCGAAATTAAAGAAATTCTAAAAAATATAAAATATGAACATAAAAAAGCTAAACATATCGTTTATGCTTATAAGTTTGGAAGTACTGCTGGTAAAAGTGATGATAAAGAACCAAGTGGAACTGCCGGTACTCCACTTTATAATTTATTAGAAATGAATAATATTAATAATAAATTATTAATTGTAGTTAGATATTTCGGAGGAGTTAAGCTTGGAGCAGGCCCATTACTTAGGGCATATAAAAATGCTGGTGTTAGTGTTTTAAACTAAACCAGCATTTTTTTGCTTTTTGCTAAAGTTAATCAAACATTAAAGAAACAACATCAGTAATACTATAACGTAAATTGTAATCAACAGCAAGTAATCCTACAGGATCATCTTCTTCGAATTGAAAACCATCAACGTCAAAGATTAAAAATACATCGTCATTAATTTCTTCTTTCAAAAATGTAACTTGTAAACGACCTTCAGATCTAAAAGTTATATTATTATAATCTTTAATTTCATATAAATTCAATAATTCTTTTAGTCTAATTCCATGATATCTATAATAATCTTTATAAATGCCATCATTCATGACTGCATCTATTTCATAAACTGGTAAACTGCTTATACTCTCGTTAGTGACTACTTCGTTATATATACCATCAAATTTTATAGCAAATTCTGGCAATTTATACTCAACACTATCTACTCTGTATAGTCCTGCCTCACTAATTAAATTTGTATATTTTTTATGATTGACACTATTATATATTTTTACCCCTAGTAAAGATAAGCTTACACTAATTATCACTGAAATAATAACTATTATAATTGTTTTTTTTATATTCACACTATACTCTCCTTTCTATTATCTATGTCCTCTACGGTTTGTTTGAGATGAACCAGATTTATTTCCACTATTTTTATTATTTTTATTATTTTTGCTATTGTTGTTTTTATTATTTTTGCTACTGTTGTTTTTATTATTTTTGCTGCTACTGTTGTTGTTTTTATTATTTTTGTTGCTGCTTTTGTTTTCACTTTTTGATTTGCTATTGTTATTTGTCTTACCACTTGTACTCTTGCCTGAACCTGAATTTGTATTTTGTTTTTTTGAATCATTTTTCTTGTTATCAGGATTATAAGAGAAATTGCCGCAGAATGTGCCTCCACAATGGATATCTAAAACATTACTTCCTTTTTTGCTGTTATCTTTTTTATTATTTTTGGAACCATTGTTTGGCTTAGTATTGTTTCCCTTTTTTGAACTGTCTGGTTTTTGTGGTTTCGTTGGTGTGGTTGGCTTCGTTGGCTTCGTTGGCTTCGTTGGTGTGGTTGGCTTTGTTGGTTTCGTTGGTTTTGTTGGTGTGGTTGGCTTTTCTGGTTCTGGATCTGGTGTTGGTGGGGTATAACTTCCTCCACTACTACATCTTTTATAATAACTTACGTTATTTTGTAATGTATGGTCATGAATTTCAGATTTATTTCCAACAGCATCAACAGCATAACTATATAATCTGTATGTTACTCCACATGAATAATTGTAATTTGTGGAATTTGAGAAACAATCACCTAAAGAATTGATATTAGTTGAAGAAGAAACACATGTATATACTTTAACACTACCAGAGCCTCCTTCATTATCTTTATAAGTAGGAGTAGATATATTTCCAGCTCCAAGATAGCCTCCCATTTCATATATTGGAGCAATATTATCTATTTTCACAATATAGTTATTAATATCACTACATAGATTTGCTTCATTACATGCCTTAACATATAGTGTTTTTCTACTGTAATCAGAATTAATATTAATACTATCTCCTAAAAATATTAAATTGTCTTTATCCCAACCATAAAAGTATTCTATTTTACTAGTGTTATTCTCTTTTTTGCTTTCGAAAGTTAATATAAAATCATTTATATGCCATTTGTCACTTTCAATTTTATCATCAGATACAATATTAGGTTTGTCTGGAATAACTCCATCAATTTTATCAATTACAACCATATCGCTTGTAATATTGCCTGCTTTGTCCTTAACACAATACTTATAACTTCCATTAACAGTTATATTGAATGTATTTGACTTACTAAAACTGCTACATTCTTCTTTTTCACTAACTAAAGAATATCCATCTATTCCTGAACCGGACATATCAGATGCTTTTAATGATATACTTTTACTAGCAGACCAATTATGGTCATATAAAATATCATAAACATTTGGCTGTTGTTTATCAATATTTACTTTTTTACTTGTCTCACCTACGATATCATTTAAATCAACCTCAACCCTATAAGTGTTTTGACTTACTGAAGAAGTAGATGTTTCTATTGTTTTTTCGTCACTAGCAAAACCATTTGTGCTGACCCAATGAATCTTAATATTCTCATCTGACAATAATTTGTTTTCCTTATCGTTGCTATATTTAATACCAAGAACTAAATCATGATTAAACCATTCATAGGAATCGATTGATAAACATTTTCCGTTCTCTACACGACAAATTTCAAATATACTTGTTTTATCAGGTTTTTTACAAGAATTATTTTCATCAACTAACTTTTCACCTAAAACAGCTTTAAACTCACTACCATCAAAAGATGATCTTATAATATTACAATTTAAACTCTCTTTTGTAATTGGATTGAGTATGTCAGTTTGATTATCAGGTTTAACAAGCCCTTGATTAATTAAATCTTCTACATTAATAGTAGTAATATTAGTTTTATTAGCATATTCTATAGCTTTTGTTTCTAAATAACTAACTACATTGTTATATTCTTTTTCTAATATACTTTTTCTAATATTTATAAATATTGATACACTAGCTGTTGCTACTAAACACAAAACTACAATAACAAAAATCATTTCTACTAAAGTAAAGCCTCTTCTATTTTTCATTACATCCTCCTTATTTTAAGGATAAAATAATTGTTGTATTTTGTCAATAATTTATTGTACTTTTTTATGCTTTTTTCAGCAAAAAAATATCCAAAAAGTTTTTTAATTAATTTTCATTAAATCTGTAGGATAAATTTTTTGGTCATATATTAAAGGATTTCTTTATAAAAAAACAGACATATAAAAAAGGAAAGTATTATTAACCTTCCTTAATTATTATATTTTTTGCCAATGTATTATTTTGTTTATTTTATAAACTCTTTTATTTCAGTTTCCGTATGAAAACCAATTATTTTTTTTATTTCTTTACCATTTTCAAAAAGAATTAATGTTGGAATACTCATTATTCCGTAACTTCTTGATAAAGAATCAAATAAATCTACATTAACTTTTAAAACATCGATTTCTTTTAAGTTTTCTAGAAGTGGCGCCAGTCTTTTACATGGTCCACACCAATCAGCATAGAAATCAACTAAAATTCTTCCTTTAATTAATTCATTAAATTCTTGTTCATTTTCTAAATGTTTAACCATTATTACCCACCTAATTCAACTTCGTTATCAAAAACGATTTTCTTATTATCTATTAATTTTTGCGCTTCATCAACAGTTATTACTTTCCAGTAAATCATTTGATGCAATACTTTAAAGTTAGCATCACTTCTGTTATCATCTTCTTTTAGACTATTAACTATATTATTAATATCTTCTAAGGCTAGTGTTGTACTTGTAGTCATTCTACCTATAAATGGACTTCTTTCAAGTAATACAATTGCTAATTTACTATCCATAACATATTTTTCAGTCGGAGCAATATGTAAAAGAACAAAACTTAATAAGAATGCTACTAGAATACCTTCGATTAAACCAAGTAATGCTCCGAATATTTTTGATGGTATTGCAAGTATAACAGTCATTTTTAGTAACTTTTCTATTAATCCTGATAGAGTTAATAAAATATTTAATAAACAATATAATATAACAAATATTACGATAAATGATATCATATCATACATTAAAATATTAATTGAAGTTATACCATCAAATACTCCGCCAAAATTAAAGAATGGTAAATGCTCCATTAAAAAGTTAGCTAAAATATCTTTTAAAACATAAGATACTATTAAAATAGCTATCGTACCAACTAGAGAAACTCCAGTTTTAATAACCCCTCTTTTGAACCCCAAGAATACATAAAATAACACAATAAGTATTATAACTGCACTAATTATATTCATTTTTTCTACTCTCCTTATATTTATTATATTATAAATGTTTTTAAAAATAAAGATTAAATTACTTATTTTTATCATATCTAGACAATAATATTAAGATTATGGTACAATATGCTATATGAAAGGGAGTTATTTTATGACAATCGTATTTAAAGTTAGTGATAATATAAAATCTAAAATGATAAAATATTATGAGGATTTAAAAAGAGATAAAACACCACCTTATGCTATTTTTCAGGCTGATGAAGGGGGAACAATTATAACTCTTTATGAATCTGGTAAGGCTATGTTTCAAGGAATATCTGCAGATATTGATGCAAATATTTGGATTGATATGGAAAAGAAGTTTAATGGAAGAATTATTGATATAAATACTGGTAAGGATAAAACGAATAAAGATTTACCAGAAAAAAAATTAGTTAATTATGATTCTTTTAGTACTATTGGTTCTGATGAAGTTGGAACTGGAGATTATTTTGGACCAATCGTAGTTGCCGCTACTTTCGTAGATAAAGAAAATGTTTCATTTTTACATGATCTTAAGGTAACTGATTCAAAAAAAATAACTGATGATTATATAAAGAAGATTGCTCCCGTTATTATGGAAAAGATTCCCTATTCTGTATTTATATTAACTAATTTAGAATATAATAAACTTGATCACGAAAAAATAAATATGAATAAAATTAAGGCAATTTTACACAATAAAGTATTACTTAACCTTGTTGAAAAAAATTATCCCTATGAAAGAATAATAGTTGATCAATTTACTCCCCCAAAAAACTATTATGGTTACTTATCAGATGTTAATAAGAAAGTTACAAATATTACTTTTACTCCGAGAGCTGAAGAACAATGTTTAAGTGTTGCTTGTGCATCAATTATAAGTAGATATGTTTTTTTAAGAGAAATGTATAAAATTAGTCAGGAATTAGGAATGGATATTCCTAAAGGGGCTGGAACTAATGTTGATTTGTTTGCAACTCAAGTAGTAAATGAAAAAGGTATAGAAATATTAAATAAATATGCTAAATTAAATTTTAAAAATACAGATAAAATAAAAAGCAACTAATTTAATTAAAATTTAGTTGTTTTTTTATTTAGATTATTAGTTAACTTTTAACTTATTTATTTCAGATATTGATAAGTTTGTTATTTTGCTTATAAACTTCGGGCTACATTTTTCTTTTAACATGTTTTTTGCTGTTTCTATTTTTTCTTCAGCTTTACCTCTTTGTTCCGCTGAAACTATCTTCCATGAATCATCATGAAAGATACTTATCACTTCTGGATCATTTATAAAGTCATCTACCATTTCAACCGTACTCATCATTAATTCATCTCCATTTGCTATTTTTATTGCTTCCCGTGTTTTTGCATATAACAATCTACACCATCTTATAAATCTCTCTTCATCTTTAGAATATGATATATCATCTAAAATGTCAAGTCTTATTAGCAACATTTCTATGCTTTCTTTTAATATCTTTTTGTGATTTATTACATTTATTAATTCATATTTATTTATTATTTCATTATTAGTTAATTTGTAATTACCATTCATTATATTAAAACTAGTTACTTTCTTAAGTCTTCTATAAGGATTATTCTTTTTAAGTTGATGTGAGTATATATAAGATGCATATGCTAAACTTTTTATGCATTCAGTTTCTCCGAAATTATTATACATTTCAATATTTACTAATTCTCCATTTGATAATACTAATACAATATCTAAATAATAGTCATGTAACTTAATATTATCATTTTGAATATATTTTTGCTTAGTAACTCGAACATTTAAAATAGTTAAATCTGATTTAATATACTTTAGATATGAATTATAAAAATCTTTAATTATTCTTTTATTACTAAATATATGTTTAAATACTAAGTCATTGGTTAACCAAATAAATTCTTTTGTTTCTGTCATATTTTCACCCCATTTCCAAAGAAACATTTACTATCCTAACACACTCAAAATAAATAATTTGTTCTTTCTTGTCGAATGGGTACACAAATAAAAACAATTAAAATTTCACTTTTAATTGTTCTTATCAACTACTCAATTACTATTTCTAAAATATATTTAAAATCTTCTAAACTTACATTGTGACTTTCAATATCGTAATAAATACCATTATCTTTAAATTCTGTATAATATGTATTTTCATATTGATAAATTAATATATCTTTATTTTTTATTTTAGAATAATTACTTGTACTTGATTCAAAATAATAGTCGCGCACAGGCTTTCTTGTGTTATTAAAAGCTACAATAATCTTTCCATTTCCATCATTTTTTTTGTAAGTGTATAAATAGTTATATACACTTGTAGATTTTGTTTCTTCATCAAAAGTTCCTAAACAACTTATATCCCAGGTGTAATTTTTTAATTTATTATTTTTTTTATCAAATGCTTCTGTGCTTCTTTTATAAAATGGAAATGTTTTAGAAAATAAATCATATTCTATATAATTACTTTCTAATTTTATTAGATGAACATCTGTATCATTGCTTGTTATTTTACTTATTTCATTAATGTGTATTTCATCTACATTACTATTATTATCATTTTTAAACGCTTTACTTCTGTATCCAAATAATATTATTCCAATACAAATTAAAACTAAACTGGCATATTTTAATGTTGCATAAATATTTTTTCTTTTCTTATTTACAACATAATTATAAATATCATTTTTATTTATTTTTTCATCAATTATATCTTTTAAAACTTTTTTAGTCATTATTAATCCTCCTTAACTCTTTTAGAGTTCTATAAATATAATTTTTAACATTTGATTCGGTTAAATTTAAACTATTTGCTATTTCTTTAATAGTAAAATCTTCATAATAATAAAGATATATTATTTTAGCTATATTGTTATTTTTCTTTTTTAAATATTTCCAGACAAGCTCAGTATCAAATTTGTCCATAACTGTTTTTTCTAAATTAATATTACTTTTAATATTATCTGTAATTTCAGTATCATCTTTTCTTAAGAACTTAAATCTGTAATATTTTTTTAAAACATTTTTAGCTATTCCAAATACATAGTTTTTATCACTAACTTTATCAATATTTTTATATACCTCAAGATAGATGTTTTGAAGTATATCTTTTACATCACCAATATTATTAGCATTTAATACTACATACCTAGAAATATCTTTATAACTTTCATTATAAACCACATCAAATTTATCTAAGGCTTTTTGACCAGTCATTTTCATTCACCTCAACTTTAAAGTGTTAATTTTTTTAAAAAAAGTTTCAAAAAAACAATTAGTTTTTTATTTACTAATTGTTTTAAGCCAATTATCTATATCTTGATCACTGGCATTTGATGAAAAACGATATCCATCATACCATGTTCCGCCTCTGGATATGGATTTTAAATTTTTAGTACTATCACCTAAACCACTTGAAGCAGAAGTACAAATTGGAAATACTTTTTTATTATCAAAAGTGTTTCCCATTACAAAGCTATCAGTTGGCCAAGCTGCAATACCCCACCAGATTGGATAAGCAATTATAACAGTTTCATAACTATCCCAATTGTCTGGGGTTGTTTGTTCTAATAATATATGTCTTTTTGTTTTATCATTATGTTCAATTGAAACACGAGAATTTTCATCATTGTAATTTAGATCTTCACTTGTGTATTTTTCTTGTGGAACTATTTCAAAAAGGTCAGCATCTAATTTCTTTGCTATTTTTTCTGCAAGACTTTTCGTATGATTTTGGGCTGAGAAATACACTACGAGTGTTTTTCCTGTTGCTTTTACATTTGTATTTTCACTTTTATCATTTTTTAATCTCAATCCTATTAATGCAACAATCATTAAGATTGCCATTAATATAATCATTATTGTTCTATTTTTTGTATTCATTATATCCTTCTTTCTTTAATAAATTTATTTTGTTATTTAATCCTCCGCCAAAGCCAGTAAGTTTGTTATTTGCTCCCATTACTCTGTGACAAGGAATGATTATGCAAATAGGGTTTCTACCTACCGCTCCACCTACAGCTTGAGATGACATTTGCTTTATTTTTTTCTTTTTGGCAATATTGGAAGCAATATCACCATAAGTTATAGTTTTTCCATAAGGAATTTTTTTAATGTATTCAATAACTTCCATAGTAAAGTAACTTAAATTATAGAATTTATATTCTGGTGTAAAATCAGGAATGTCACCATTAAAATAAATATCTAACCATTTTTTAGTTATTGAAAATATTTTTAGATTTTTAAACTCAGCATCATTGCTTAATTTTTCTGAATCACTAGAATTTAAAAATATTAATTTTGTTAGAAATTTGCCATCAGATTCCATCACAATGTCATCAAACTCATTTGGTGTTTTATAAATGCATTTATATATCATACTTGTAGAAACCTTCACCACTAGATTTTCCTAATTTTCCTTCTTCTATGTATTTTTTTAAAAGACTTTCCATTCCCTTAAAATTATATGGGGCTAAAAACTTAGGAATTTTAACGTACATTAAAACTATATTATAAGCAGTTTTTAATCCCACAGTATCAAGTATTTCAAAAGGTCCTTTTGGAGATCCGGTTCCTCTTTTCCATGCTGTATCTATACTTTTTACATCACTTATACCATTAACTAATAAATCTAAGCCAGAAAATAAAAGTGGTATAAGCATAGAATTTAATAAATAACCAGACTTCTCTTTATTTAATGGAAGTGGTATCATCCTTATACTTTTAGCAAAATCTATTACCTCATTAAATGCATATTCACTTGTTTTATCATGTCTCATTACTTCTACAATATTATTTTTCCAAATAGAATTTGCAAAATGAAGAGCTAAAAATTTATCACTTCTACCTGTATATTTTGCAAGTTTACTTGGCAACATCGTAGATGAATTTGTAACTATAATTGTTTTATCATCAAGCTTGTCTTTTATGCTTTCATATATTTCTTTTTTAGCATTAAAATCTTCACTCATTGATTCTATTACTAAATCAGTATCTTTTAAAGCTTTATCCAAATTTAATTCTAACTTAATTTCATCAAGCACCATGTTTACCTTTTTTAAGCATTTACTTGCGTTAAAATTATCAAAATCCTCAATACCTAATGACCAATTATTAATATCTTTATTTTTTTTCATTATATTAATTGCTTCAATATAAGAATTTTTTACTTCTTCAAGTTTTTTCTTACATCTTTTAATACTTTCCTTGCTCCTAAGATAAATCGTAACATTATATCCTGAATAACTAGTTTGAAAAGCTATTTGACTTCCTAGGACTCCACCACCTAAAATAGTTATATTTTTCATTAAAATCACCTTATAATTTAATTATAAACTATTTTTTTATTTTTAACAATATTTACTCTTTACTAATACTTAAAATTATACCAATACTAATCATACTTACCAGTAGACTTGAACCTCCATAAGAAAAAAAAGGTAGAGTTACTCCAGTAACTGGTATTAAACCTATAACTACACAAATGTTAAGTAAAGCTTGAATAATTATTCCAAAACCTAAACCAAATGATAAATATTTATAAAATAAATTATCACAGTTTAATGATATTTTAACAATACGATAAAAGATAAAGCCAAAAAATGTAGTTACAATCAAAATTCCAAGAAAACCAAATTCTTCAGAAATAATTGAAAATATAAAATCTGTCTGTGGTTCAGGCAAATAAAATTGTTTTTGGCGACTATTTAAAAAGCCTTGTCCGAGTAGTCCACCTGGGCCAATAGCGTATAAACTTTGAATTATTTGATATCCACTACCTAAAGGATCTACCCAAGGATTTAAGAAAGATACTATTCTAAGCATACGATATGGAGCAACTGCAATTAAACCAATGATGCCAAGGATTCCCACTATACCTATTTTAACAAAAAATGATAATTTAACTCCAGAAATAAAAAGAATTGATGTTAAAGTTAAAACAATTACCATTGCAGTACCAAAGTCAGGTTCTAGCATAATAAGTAGAAAAAATACTCCGATGACTAATAAAATTGGCAATACTCCTTTTTTTATATCAAGTATTTGTTTTTGATTATTTGCTAAGTACTTTGATACGTAAATAATTAATCCTATTTTAGCAAATTCACTGGGTTGGATACCAAAGCCTCCGATACCAAACCAACTTCTACTTCCATTTCTAATTTTACCTAGACCTGGGATTAAAACAAGGGCTAGTAACAAAAAACAAATTAATAATATTAAATTAGCTTTTTCATAATATGTTTTAGGATTTATTTTTTTTAAAACAAAAACTATTACTAAACTTATGATAAAAAATGCACTTTGGGCTTTTACAAATTTAAATGAGTCATTAAATTTATATTCAGCCCAGATAGAACTAGCAGAATAAATCATTACTATTCCAAATATAGCTATTATTATAACACTAATAAGTAACCATTTATCATACTTTTTAGACATATTTATCCCTCATATAATTATATTAAAAAAAGAATTTTCTATTACTCTATTAGAAAATTCTTGTAGTATATGCTTGGTATAATTGACTAGTGTTAGGAATTTTTTATAACCATACTCCATAAGTTATTGCGGCCATTGCCAGAATAAAACCTACAACCCAGAATAACTTAATTATGTCTGTTTCTCTCCATCCTATTTCTTCAAAATGATGATGAAGTGGTGCTTTTAAGAATACTTTTTTATTAAAATATCTAATTGATATTATTTGTATTAAACTACTTAGTGTTTCTATTACAAACACTCCACCAATAATGGCTAGTGATATTTCATGTCTTGATACAATTGCAACTGATGCTAAGGCTCCACCTAAAGCTAGAGAACCTAAGTCACCCATAAAAATTCTAGCTGGATGAGTATTAAATACCAAGAAGCCTATTAAAGCACCTACTAAAAGAAAACAAAATATTGCTATTTCTTGATAACCTTCTAACCAACCAGCATTCCAACTTATAACACCATAAGCAAAGAAGGCTATTGCAGATAATCCACCAGCTAGACCATCTAGACCATCCGTAATATTAACAGCATTCGTCGTACCAACAAGTAAAAATAATATAAATAAACCAAACATCCAACCTAAATCAATATAAATATTTAGGAAACTTATACTCAGTACTGGTTTTCCTCCGCCTTTCATAAATAAATAAAAGAAAACTAGTGCTATACACATCTGAATTAAAAATTTTGTAACTAAACTTATGCCATTATTATTATGGAATTTAACTTTTAAGTAGTCATCGATAAAACCAAGTAGCCCATATGCTAAAAAGACAAAAACTATTATTATAAGATTATAACTAATTGCAATACTACCTTTAATATAAAGTAAAATTAGGGATACTATAACAGGTATAATGAAAATTATACCCCCCATTGTTGGTGTTCCTTCTTTTTTTAAGTGTCTTTCATTAATCAATTTACTTACTGATTGTCCAAAATGTAATTTTCTAAATAATGGAACAACAAATAAACCTGTTATTAAAGATAAAATAAACCCTAGCATCATTGCCATTGATGCTTTAGCTAATATTAACATAATTCCACCTCGCAACTTTATTATACACCACTTTTTTCTTCTTTTTTTATTTTAGAAATAAAATTTACATATTTTTACACTTAACCTAACATTAGAACTACTGTACCTTTTTCTTTGACATACATTCCCCCTTTTGGAGATTCATAAATAACAGTTTCGCCGTTACCACTATATTCTATATTAAATCCTTTTAAAACTTTTTTTGCTTCATCAATAGTCATACCTACTACATCTGGTACAACTACATATTTTTGATCTAACCAAGTATATTCTTTAGGAATTCCTTCTGTATCCGGTTTTATATCAAGAATATCTATGGCGCTTAAAAAAATGTTTCTGGCAATCGGGGCAGCTACAGTACCACCATATTGCACCACTCCTTTTGCATTTTCTACCGCAACATAAACTATAATTTCTGGGTCATTTGATGGCATAAATCCAATAAATGATAAAATGTATTTACTTGATGAATATCCCCCATTTTCAACTGTCTGCGCTGTTCCAGTTTTTCCCCCAATACGATAATTTTCTATATATGCATTATGACCAGACCCTTTTGCAACTACACTTTCTAGTGCGTATTTAACTAAATCTGATGTTTCTTTTTTTATGATTGTTCCTTTATTTTGGGCATTTACACTTTTAATTATGGTATTAGTTTCAGGTTCTAAATAATTTTTTACTAAGAAAGGAGTATATAATGTTCCTCCATTTATTATAGCAGAAACCGCTTGAACTTGTTGAATTGGGGTTACACTTATTCCTTGACCAAAAGCTGTTGTGGCAAGTTCAACATTCCCCATTTTATCTAAATTAAATAGTATTCCGTTTCCTTCTCCATTTAAATCTATTCCTGTTTTTGTTCCAAAACCAAATTTTTTTATATAACTCATTAATTTTTCTTTTTGAAGCATTAACCCAAGGTTAACAAATCCAGGGTTGCTTTGTATCAATACACGAACACTTTAAGACAGAAGTTTGCCTTCTACAAGCAAGTGTTTGTAACGACCTAGACTTAAGTTCGTTTTTTGTATTCATATCTAAATCTATATCAATATCTGGTGTATTAAAATCAAAATAAATAGATAATTTTATATGCTTTCTATCCCCATTTACTTTTTCAACTATAACCTTATCAACTAGTAAATTTACTAAATAAGGTAAGTTTTCTTTGATATCCAATTTTGCACTTAAGCAAGATTCAATATCATTTAATTTTTTACGCATTTTTTCTTCCTCTAAATTTTGACTTCCCGAACTGTCTATTTGCTTTTGTAAATTGAATAATTCAGTATTAAATTTATCATTTCGTTTTTTAAATTCAAAGTCATCAATCATACCTTTTAAACTTAAATCTAATAATTTATCTTTTTGTTTATCAATTTGTTCTATCTTTCTTTTTATTTCTTCTGTATCCAATTCATCAGTAAAATTTTTAACAATATTTTTATATTCTGATAAAACTTGTCCCAAATAATCTTTTTTATGTTTAATGAAATCACTAAATAGATCAACAAATATTTTATCAAGATAACTTTCTTTTATAATTGGAGATTCACATTTTGATACTCCCTCAGTTTTATAAGTTTTACAAGCCCATGTTGGATTTAAAGAACGATTTGATCCACCATTACGAATAAATATACTATTACAATCTTTACAATATAACTTAGCCGAATATTTATATTTTTTTATATGTTCTTCAGAATTAAGTACGTGCCTAGATGGTAATTTTTTTCTTCTCTCATGCAAAGCATTTGCTTTGTCCCAAAGTTCTTCTGATACAATAGCTGGAATTCTATCATCTTTTTCTATAATTTGTTCTTCTTTAGGTATTTTTTTCTTTTTATGGGTTTTATAATCTTCTACTTCAGTAAGTTTTGCAGTATAAAATCCTTTATATCTAGGATTAGAAAGCATCTTTGCAAGCGCTGTTTGAGAATATGGTTTTCCTTTTGAATTTAAGTATCCCAGTTGTGCTAGTTCTTCACCAATTTTTTTTAAACCAAGACTACCACTTGCATAAGTAGTAAATAAATATTTTATAAGTGGTGCTTCATTTGGATTAATTTCATATATTCCATTCTTTTTATAATATCCTGTTAAGTTACCACCGATTAATTTTCTATCCTTAATCATTCTATTAATACCAAACTTAACTCTTTCTGATAATTTACGAACTTCATCTTGTGCCATACTGGACATAATAGTAAGTCTAAATTCAGCATCTTCTTGAATTGTATTTAAATTATCAGATAAAAAATATACTATAACACCTTGTTTTAATAAATATTCTGTATATTTAATACTATCAACAGTGTTTCTAGAAAATCTAGAAATTTCTTTTGTTAATATTAAATCAATTTTCCCTAAGGTTGCATCCTCAATCATTTTCAAAAAAGAATCACGATTTTTAACAGCTGTTCCACTGATTCCCTCATCAATATATCCACGAGTAAAAATCCAATTAGAATTTTCTTTTATCATATCTTCAAAATAATTTTGTTGATTTTCTAACGAATTTAACTGATCATCTTTATCCGTTGAAACACGACCATAATATGCAACCTTCAGGTTCATATCATAAATTGTTTTTCCTTTTCTTAAATCTTCTCTTGCTTTTTTAATTTTCATAAATAGCACTTCCTTTCATATGTTCCTAAAATTCAAGATAACTAGGATGCTTGAATGGTAGCTCCATAATCACTCTTTGTCAAATCATCTTTTTCTGCGAGTAGGTATTCGTTTCTTATTTTCCTAAGTCTTCCCATAATAGAATTTTCCATTTCATTATATGTTCTTAAATCAATAACTTTTTCATCGTATAATTCCTTATTAACAATTAGCCTATATTCCAATAACTTATATTCAAAAGGTAATTGTTTGGTACTAAATCTAACTTCTATATCTTTTTCTAGCATTTAGATTTACCTCCAATAAAACCTATGTAAAAGTTTTTGGACTTATTCATTAGCACCACCTGTTTTAATTATCTCTTTTTGTAGAGAATTATCTTTTTCTAACGGATTCTTTAAATGTATTTCAATAGTTGATTTTGTATTATCTCCATTGTCAATTTCTAAATGATAAACTTCTTTATTTATTTTTCCTTTTAGAAATATTGATTCTTTGGTACTTAATGGTTCTTTTAATTCAAAACTAGCAAATGTACGATTATTATTTTCTTTAAATTCAAATATTTTTATTTTATCTTTTAATAAATCATTAACAATATTAACGATATTATTTAGTTTATTAATTTCTTCGGTTTTAAATTTATCATAAAATGAAAGTTCTTCTTTGTTTATTTCTTTATTGTTTCTATTTCTGTATAATTTATCATATTTAGTTTCTATATTTTCAGCAGTAAAATATATATAACTCAAGTCTTCAAGTGATGTTATCTTTCTTTTTAATTCTCCTGCAGAATAACAAGACAATTTTTTATATATAACAGTATCCCTTAAAATTGAATAACCAATATTAGGAAATATAATAGTTTTATAATGCAAGTTTTTTACTTCATCGGGTGTTAATAAATCACGACCGATTAAAGATGTAGATTTATTGCCATTATAGTTAGTTAAATTACCCCCAATAATTTTTCCATCTTTAATCATTCTTTTTATTCCAAACTTAACTCTTTCAGACAATTTACTAACTTCGTCCTGTACAAGTGATGACATTAAAGCAAGTCTAAATTCACTATCTGGGTAAATTGTATTTATATTATCACTTATAAAAAAAACTACTGTACCATTGTTAAGAAGTTCTTCTGTATATTTTATGCTATCTATTACATTACGAGAAAATCTAGATATTCCTTTCGTTACAATCAAATCTAATTTACCTTGTTTTGAGTCTTCTATCATTCTTAAAAAATTATTTCTATTTTTCACGCTTGTGCCACTTATACCTTCATCAATGTATTCACCACCCAAATTCCATTTTTTATTCTCATTTATTATTTCTCTAAAATAATTAGATTAATTTTCCAAACTATTAAACTGATCATCTTTATCTGTAGACACTCTTGCATAATAACCTACATTCAAATTCATATCGAATATAGTTTTACCAAGTAATAGTTCACTTCTAGTTTGAAGTACATTAATTTTTTGTCTTTATTATTTCTTCATTCATAATTTTTAATTCTTCAAAACTAATTACTTTTTTTGATATAATTCTTTGTTAATTAGTAATTTCAATTCTTTAATTATATCTTTCTTATTTACCTCCCATTTAATTTTATTAAAAATTTAAATAAATATGAAAAAAGCAAGAATTAATCTTGCTTTTTCTTAGAGTGCATTTTTCTTATGAAAATACACATTTTGGTTCGTAATGCACTTAATTGTGCACTTTATATTTTATTTAACATTTAAATTGTAATTGGGATGACTCCACGATTAATTGTTCTCATTTTATAATTATTGGTTGAAAAAATATCACACAAATATTTTACCACATTCTCAATATTAATATTTGTATCACATAAGAATATATCGATAGCTGCATATTGATATTCTGGCCATGTATGAATTGTAAAATGAGATTCTTTTAATACTAATACACCACTAACACCATATGGTTTAAATTGATGAAACAAACTTTTTACAACATTAAAATTTCCAATTTTCCCAGCTTCTATCATCACTTTTTTTATTTTAGAAACTGATACTAAGTAGTCATTATTACAATCATAAAAGTCTAATAAATAATGTATTCCTAAAATATCATTCATTATTATTTTCCTCCATAATCATTTGAAAATAATCTACTGAATAATTCCTAAAAAATTTTTTAGGATCTTCTACCCAATTATTTACTTCTTTCCACAATATATCTATTCCTTTATCTCCATAACATTTTATAAAACTATCATAATTAATAAATGCTCCATTAATATCTTTATAGGCACCATTTTTTAAATATAAACTTTTAGAGAACTTAGCACCAGACCAATCTAAAATAACTGGTGCGAAAAATCTTATTGGAAATTCATTAAAACCTAATCTAACAAGCCCTTCAGTATGCATTCGCTGAGCCCAAATGCCAGACCAATCTCCACCATCTAACATAATTGTTAAAGTGTTATTTTTCTTATCTTCCTCTAGCATCGCTACCCCTTTAGTTAAATCTCTAAATTGAGTATTTATATCAACATATTCTTCATTTTCTTCTGTAACTTTTATCTCATATAAACCGTGGATTGGACAATATCCTTTCAAAATTAACTCATTCTTATTATGTTTTTCTTCTAATCTTTTTATAGTTTTTTTACCAAGACCACACGTTGGACATATTGTCCTAATATGTAAATCTGATGCTGACGGAAATAAAAGTTCTTTAAAATATTCTTTGTCATTTACAATATTAATAAGTGTTTTTCTTATATATCTATTTTTTTGAAATTCATTATAACTTCTTACAGAATAAGGTATATTAGCGAAAACTGATAATTTTTCTAAAATCTTATTAAATCTTTTCATATTAATCTGTTCTTTAGATTCTTGTTGATAAAAACTATGTCGTTGATCTTTATAATAAATTTCTTCATTATATTCTATTGTTTCTGCTGGACTATTTTCCAATTCATCAAATTGAACTTCCGTTTCTACTTTTAAATCATCTCTAATTTTACTCGCCAATGCAAAAACTGTCATAAGTGTTGTTATCGTTCCTAGATGTGGACTACTATTAGGTTGTGCCGATGTGTTTATTATTATCTTTTTTTGATTTTTGTACTTATACAAAATTAAATCACTAAGTTTATTAGTTATATGAGCAATTCCAATTGGTGGATAAAATACTTCTCTTTTCATTATTTACCTCCTCGATATACTGTTACTATTTCTCTCTGAAATAGTTCTTTTCCAATTTCAACAAACTTTTTTTCTAATCTGTTTTTTTCCCCTTTTGTAAGAGGGGAAATTTCGTTTATTTCAAAAATTATCTTATTTCCTTTCAAACTATAGTGCCATGTTCCTTTCAATCCTTTAGAAAACAATATCACGCCTTCGATTTGCCCTGCTGCTTTCCAAATTAGAGTTTTATTTTTTCCGTTTAGTATCCATTCCTTATCATAATAACTTATTAATAGTGGATCAAACTTACCAAGAATAATTGGATAACTTATTTTAACTTCTTTACTATCTGGTAATGATTCATAATAATATTTTTTTTTGTCAATAGATAGATATTTTGCTTTTTTTATATACTTATCTAAATCTTCTTTAATTTCCTTATATTTTAATCCTGACCAATGTAAGAAATCCTGTCTCGTTGCCGGTCCATAATATTTAAAATATCTATAAATTAAATCAGAATTTATTTTCTTACTATCAACAATATCATTTTGTTTGTATATTTTTTTATCTTCTTCATTAAGAATTCCATATAGCACTTTATGATAAGTAGCTAAAATTAGTAAACCACTCCATGCCATTATCTCTTTTGATTTGTATTTTGGTATAATATTTTGAATCTCTAATTTTTCTATTGTTTTTTTATTATTTTCATAAAAAAAATCAGTAATTGAATTTAAGTATTTACTATAATCTATTTTTAAATGTTTAGCATATTTATACACCCAATTATCACTTTGACGATACAAATCTGAAATTAAATTGTAATCATTTTTATGATATATATGTAATGTTGTTCTTTGCCCCCAACTTTTAATTAAATTGTTATTACTAAAAATATTACATTTATAATTGGTTCTATTATATATAGATATTAATGCGTAGTTTTGATATTGGCATTGTATTCCAATTAATGATTCAACACACATATCAGCACTTTCAAACTTATCTATTAATCCATTGTTATATAACCTTAATTTTTGCAAATCTAAATTCGAATAGTTATTCATGCTTTATTCCATATATAAGCACAGAATCATAATTTGGGTCATTTGCGATTGGAACTTTTTTAACAACTAAGATTTTACAATTTTGTTTTTTACTGAAATCTTGTATTATTTTTTCTGATAGATAATTATTATTAAAGCCCATCATTTTACTATATGATTCAGAAAAGCACCAATTAGCTCCTAATAATGTTCCGTCTTTCTCTAATAAATTATAAAGTTTTTTTAAATTACTTATATATTCCTTTTCACTTCTACATAATCCTAACAATCCAAATTGCGATACATTGTTATATTTAATGGTATTATTAATAGATGAATGCAAAACATCACAAATCAAATAATCTACACGAATTTTAAGAGTGTCATCAAAATTTTTATCATATTTTTTTATTACATATTCACAACTATTAGGATATAACTCTTTCCTCCTAATTTGTTCATTAAGAAAAAACGCCTCTTTAGAAATATCTACACAAAGTACTTTTTCAATATTTTTAAACGCAAGTAACCAAAAATAAATATTACTACCACTACCAAAATCAATTAGTGTACCATTACAAGCGTATTTATTTATTAATTCTAAAATTTCTTCTGTTCCTTGACCTTCTCTAAACGGAGAACCATAGTAATCATTAAAATATTTTAACTGTTTTTTGTATTCTTCTTTGTCTATCTTATCAAAATTCATATTCACACAATTAATCTCATAGTTCTATTAAACTATTTTGATATATTCCTTTCTATTTTTTATTAGAAATTCGTTTTAAAACAATAATATAAGTACCATTTTCATCTTCATTTTTTTCTTGTATTACAAACTTATTACTTTTGTCTACAATTTTTTTAATCATATTATATTCGTAATTATATAATTTAAAATTTGTTTCAAAAACCAAATTATCTTTATTAAAATATTGATACCAAAACTCAATATGAGTCTTATAATGTATATGCTTATTATATCTTTTAATATTTAAGTCATTAAATGTAAACTGTTTAGAAAAATAAAATTTATTATCTTCAACTTTTGAATCATAGTATGTTAATGTTTTTCCCAAATTAAAGTCAAATAGTTCTAAAACAATATATTTTGTTACTGAATAACTATTTTCTAAAAAATTTTTAAAATTAGAATAATTTAAGTATTGTATTCCTTGATCTAAAGCAAAAATACAATCACATTCGATTTTTAATTCATTTATATTTTTCATATCACAGATATATGTTTTAACATTTTTTATACTTTGTTGTTCTTTTTGATTATTAATAATATTTATCATTGTTTTTTCAATATCTATAAAATATGATTCTTTAAAAATTTCTGAACATTCTCTTAAATATACTCCGCTTGCACAAGGGCATAGAGCCATAGAAGTAATATCATATTTGTCTTTGATTGCCTTTAATAGTTTAATTTTCTTATAATCTTTTTTTACTTCTTGTATATAAAATGTTGCTCTTTCTTTATATGTTATTTTTTTCATAATAATCCCAATGCTCTTTTATTACTTGATGGCTAATCTTTCCTTTATCAAATATTTTTCCTCTTACAACTTCAGAATTTTCTTTTCCTTGTAATTCATTATCTAATATCTTTATTATCCATTCTTTTGCATTTGATGAATATGCTTCTGTAGTAGATTTAGGATATGCAGATGGTAAATTATCAATTTTACAACATACAACTCCGTTATCCGATACATATATTGGATCATTTAAAGTAGTATATTTATTAATACTTGGAATATATCCACTACCATATCCGCAAGTTACATCAATTACTACTGTGCCAGCTTTTAAGGAATTAAATATTTCTTTTGTTATAATAGGTTCTGTGTCATATGTTGAAATAAGAATAGCACCTATAATAACATCCATTTCTGGCAAAATTTTCTTTAAATTTTCTTCAGTCGATTCTAAACAATGAATATTCTCATCCATATAAACGCTCATTTTCTTTAATTTATTAATATTACTACCAAAGACATAAACTTCATTACCTAATTCTGAAGCAAGTTTTATTGCCGCACCGCCGACATTTCCATAACCAATTACTGCAATTTTTGACTTGGATGCTCCACGAATTTGAAATAACGCTTTACCTGTGCCACCATATTGTTTTTGTTGATAAAAATTAGCATACATTATAGCCATTTTTCCAGCAATTTCCCCACCAGGATATGCCATAGGAAAATATCCATCGTCGGTTTCTATAAATTCATAAGTATATGCTGTTACTTTCTTTTTTTGTAATTCTTTTAATAGTTCATAATTCCCTTCGGCATGAAATATTGCAGACATTTTCGTATTTTCGTTTAAATATTTATATTCTTCTTGTGTTGGTCCTTTATATTTTATAATAAAATCACTATTAGTCCAACAATATTCTTTATCCTTTATTATTGCTCCGTGTTTTTTATATTCATTATCTGAAAAACCAAGAGCTTCTCCTGCACCTTTTTCTACATACACTTCATATTTTCTTGCTAAATCTTCAATATCCTGTGGTAATAAAATAACTCTATTTTCACCATTAATTGTCTCTTTTAACACTGCTACTTTTTTCATATTTTCACTCCTACCATACAAATATATTTACCACGATTACATAAATCTTCATTTTGTATATATTGCATTTCGATATTAAATATATAATCATAATTATCTACTAAAATCTTACTTATTGTATTTTTATTTGGAGTTAATGCTTCCTCAACTCCAATTAATGAAACAGCAGGATAACCACATTTAAAAATCGGCATAATATCATGATTTTTATGAATTTTTTCTAATTCATCTATTTTATTAAAATGCAATTGGGGAACATGTTGAGATAATGTACCTATTTCTTTTTCTACTACATTTTTTACTTCACTAGTATCTCCTTTCAATATATTTAAAGCCAGTCCATTATAAAAATTTTCACCAACAGAAATAGATATTCCTTTACTTTTCAAATGTGAAGATACAATTTCAATCAATTTATCAGCACTATCAAAAAAAGGTAATACATATATATTTAAAATAATATCAAACTGTTCATCAAACTTTAAATTTTTAATATCAGAGTTAATAATTTTGACACGATCTTTAAATTTTTCTAATTTTAATTCAGCTTGAGATAACATATTATAAGAAAAATCCACTAATACACATCTCGTATTATCAAACTCTTTCAAAATTTTATAAGCCCATTCACCTGTACCAGCACCCAATTCTAAAAATGTAATTGATTTATTTCTAGGAATATATTTTTTTATAATCTCCCACAATAAGTCGTCAGCCAATTTCCAATATAATTTTTTATTATTTTCATCATATTTTGTTGATATATCATTAAAATGTTTTAATATTATCTCTTTCTCAGACATGATTTAACTCTTTCTCTTGAATCCAAAAAAGATAACAACTCTGGTTTTTTATCTAAAAGATAGTAAGATTGTGGAACTACAAAATTTGAAAATTGTTGTTGTAATTTGCTTAATGAAACTTCCTCTATAGGAATGATTTCTTCTACTGGAATTGCATAACCAATATTGTTATATAAGTATTCCATCATACCATTATAACTTCCTGGTTCTTCTTGTTCAGCAATCAAGGCAATAGTATTTGCATCAGCAATTATTGGTTCTCCAAACTTGATTTTAGCAACTATGCTTTTTTTTGTTTTTGAAATATAAATATATGCTTCACTTTCTTCTTTTAAATATCTTGTTCTATACTCGTAATGTTTTCTCCCCTCTAACATTGCATCATAATATTCCTCTCTCAAACTCATCAAAACACGCTTTGGTTCTTCTTCAATAAATGATAATTGTCCTCTCATTTTCCTACTTCCTTTCTTTTATCAACTTTTTTTGTTTATTTAGATCTATGTTCTTTATTACAATATCTGCTATTTCTTCTGGAGATAAATGTTCAGTATCAATTACTATATAATTAAAACCGCTATTTTTTAAAAACTGTTCTATCTTATCGTAACCATCATCATACATTGCACAATTAGATAAATCTTTATCTTGACCATTACGATTATGAATTCTACTCATTCTTGTAGACACACTTGCTTTTAATAGAACTGTTAAATCCGGTTCCCCACACAATTTTATTAATTCTTGATGAAGTGGCATCGTTTCCGCATTACCATGCCAATAATAATTTGATACAAAATGTCTATCATAAATGATATTTTGATTTGAATCACATCTTGTTCCATATAATAATCCCAAACCATAGAATAGTGTTAAAAGTGCTTCATCTTCAGTTTCATAAAGTTTCCATTCTAAATCTTTAAGTTGCGACTCATTTATATTTAAAGTTTCAAATAAAAACTTAAACGGCTTATGAACATATTCATATCCTAATTTATCAGCTAATATTTTTGAAAGTGTTGTTTTTCCACTGCCATCCATTCCTTCAACTGCAATTCTCATAAACTTTTTTCTTCCCCTAATTGTTTTTTAGTATAATTTTAAATCCCATCTTAATTTTTCATCTTGATTTTCATTTTCTTCATATACCATTTCGTTAATTTCTTCATTTTTAAAGACTTCTAATAACTTATCAAAATCATCTGCAAGTTTTGTATTTTTTAATTCATCTTCATCTATCCAATATATTTTACCTTCCGACGTTTCCGAAATAATATCACCACCATAATCATTTGATGTAAATAAAATAATTAATTGTCTTTCTTTTTCTTTTTTATCATACCAATCTTTGACTCCGCATATTCTAACAGAATTTAATTTTAAACCTGTTTCTTCATATACTTCTCTTTTAACTGAAGGAACAATACTTTCTCCCAGTTCTATTTTTCCTCCTGGAAAAGCAACTCCTTTCCAGCTTTTTATTCTTTCTTGTACTAATACTTTTTTTGTAGTTGGATCAATAATTTTGCACATATTCATTAATTTTACATTTTCCATTTTTTTCTCCTTCTCTGTTTTAATATTAAAAAAGGGGTTCTAAAAAAGAACCTCCTCCTCCAAATTAAATTCAAATTACATAATACAATAAATTTTTGTTTATTTTAACATTCTTAATCAATAATGTCAATATACATTATATTATAAAAAAAAGAATTATAACTGTCAATTCTAATTATCTCAACAAATAAATTGATAAACCCATAATTTTAATAATGTAGGCATTGTACGCTTAGTTTTTAAATTGAAAAAGAATTAATTAAAAAATGAAAAGCATTTAGCTTTCCATTAAATATAGTTTATTTAATTCATATTTAACATCGATAGCAACACACTTACTAATATTATAACTCTTTATAATATAAGGAATAATAGTTTCTATATCATTTCCGTTAGATATTTTATATGTCATACATAAAGGTTCTGTTCCTGTTTGGTAAGTATAATCTAAAATATTTTGAGTATCTTCTACTTTTAATAATCTTACATATAATCCATAATTTCTTTTCGATTTAAATCTATAATCTCTATATAATTTATTACAAACAATATTATCTCCTAATTCCATAATTCTATTCGAAATATTTTTGAACAATAATTCACAAATAGGTTCATGTGCTGTTTTAAGATAACCATATAATTCTTTAGCTAGCTCAAATACGTATTCTAAATTGTTTATATCTTCTACTCGTAAATAATAACTTAAAGATGTATTTTCATAACCTTTTCTTATTTTCAATTTATTTTGTAAATCAAATTGTTTAACAGCTTTTAAAAAACATATATATAAATTACTTTGATTAATTTGAACTTCTATAAATCTATTTTTTAATTTATATACAACAGTTTTTAATAAATAATTTCTTATCAAATCTTTTCCTATAGAAATAATATACTCATCAAATTTATCAAATAATTTAATAGTTTGCTCTTTCTTATTATAAGTTATATCCTTGTAACTACTAGTATCATTATTATAAATTACATTTGTAATTTTATTTTTTGACTTTGATGATTACAATCTTCCACTTTAACTTTCCTTTCTAATTTTGGATACTCTTCATTTTTTGAGTAAATAACATTATTATAGATCAAATTGAATGTAGAATAGACTTCTATATTGGAATGACTTTTCTTATTTATATAAGCATCTTCGAACTCAAAAATGTTCCTGTGTAACCACCAAGATTGCAACTGTTTTCTATAACCTCTAGATAAGTTTGATTACCATGTCCCCCATGTTTCCAACAATGAAGTGTTGCACCATCTACTCTTATGGCTCCAGAATCATTAAATCTATCTTCAAAAATATTGATTAACCCTTCATTTATAGCTGCAGTATATGTCGTAATTTTCATAGTTGATCCGGGTTCAAATGTCATCCATATCGGTAGATTTCTATTTATAACCTCGGTACTATAATTTTTATATTCATTGCTATTAAAATTGGGTCTTGATGACATTGCTAATACTTCTCCATTTTTGGGATTCATGGCAATCGCTATAACACTATCTGGATTATATTTAGCCACAACATTATCAAGTTCATTTTCCATAGCAAGCTGCAAATCTAAATCTATGGTAAGTTGTAATGATACACCAGATGTCGGAGCCTCATAAATTTCTGATAATTGTAATTTATGACCTTTTCCATCAGAAAAATATTTAATGGAACCATCTTCACCTGTTAAATAATTATCATAATAAAGTTCTAAACCAGATAACCCTTGATTATCAATTCCAACATAACCTAAAACATGACTTAAAACTGCTTCATATGGATAATATCTTTTACTTTCTTTAACCAAATATACTCCATCTATTTTTAAAGCATCTATTTTTTCAGCAATATCATAGCTTAAACCTCTTCCTTCTGGATGAACTCTTTCTATTGATGTTTTTTTGCTAATATGTTTAAGCATATCGTTATAATCACTTTTTAATATTTTACTTAACTTTTTAGCAGTATCTTCTTTATCCTTAATTTGGTTAGGAATAACTACCAAGGATGTTGTTGTTATATTATCCGCTAATACTCTACCTTTTCGGTCTACAATTTTTCCACGATCTGCTGATATCGGTAATTTTCTACTCCACAAAGATTCTGCTAAAGTATTTAACTTTTTATAAGAAAATACTTGAATATAAAAAACTCTAGCTATAGCTATCACTAAAACTAAAATAACTACTAAAAATATATATCTAATTCTAGTATGTATATTATTATAAAACATAATTATCCCTCAGAAAAATATATGTTATATTAACAAAAAAAAGAATAGATTAATTTATCTACTCTTTCCCATATTTTCATAATTTGTTAAATCTAATCCAACAAATTGAGCTAATCTAATTAATTCATCTTCTGTTGCATACCTTGCTCTATCTGCATCAAGTATTGCATACCCAATACCACCTGCAAAATAAGCTCCCTCGAAATAATTAATTAAATCCATTCTTAATCTTTCAAAATCTATATTCATATTAATATGTTCTTACAAAATTCTTTTCCTTTAAATATGTAATAATATAATTTATTTCATCTTCTTGTGTTGCTCCGCTATGTTGAGATTTAAATGCATTTAGATTATATATAACATCATTTATATTTATATTATTAATATTATTTATTTCTGTTAGTCTACTTAGTATTGTTGCTATATTAGTATCCATTGTTGTTAATTTATCATTAATTGAAGCTATGCTGTTATTTATTTCACTAATATTTGTATTTATTCCTTGTAATAATGAATTGTTATTATTTACAGTATCACTAACTCCATTTAAACTTCCATTTAACGCTAAGTATTTATTATTTACTAAAGTTGCGTTTGCATTAATAGATGCCTTAATTTGTGTAAATTCTGTACCTTGTGTTGAAGCTATACTTCCAATTCCATTATTTAATGAAGTGAAATCACTTACTTGTTGTTCTTTTACTTTAGCAAATCCATTTGTTAAATTAGTATTTAATCCATTATAAGCACTATTTACTACACTTTTAATACTTTCAGATTCTTTTGTTAAAGCACTATTTAGTCCTTTGAATTCGTCTGTTATTTTTGTATCAAGGGCATTTAATTTTGCTTTGTTCCAGTTAAATCCATCTGTAATTTGTGTTCCAACAGCATTTAATTTGGCTTGGTTCCAATTAAATCCATCTGTAATTTGTGTTCCAACAGCATTCAATTTTGCTTGGTTCCAATTAAATCCATCTGTAATTTGTGTTCCAACAGCATTTAATTTGGCTTGGTTCCAGTTAAATCCATCTGTAATTTGTGTTCCAATAGCATTTAATTTTGCTTGGTTCCAATTAAATCCATCTGTAATTTGTGTTCCAATAGCATTTAACTTTGCTTGGTTCCAATTAAATCCAGCTAGGATATTATTTTCGATGCTATTTAAAGAATTATTTATTCTATTATAATAATTATCTAATTTAATATTTAAATTTTGATTATAATTATCTAATTTAACATTTAAATTTCGATTATAATTATCTAATTTAACATTTAAATTTCGATTATAATTATCTAGTTTAACATTTAAATTTAAATTATAATTATCTAATTTAATATTTAAATTTTGGTTATAAGTATCCAATTTTTTATTTAAACCATTATTAATGTTATCAAGTTTAATATTAAGATTTTTATTATTTATATCTAGTTTTTGATTTACATTAATAAAATTAGTTCTTGTTTCATCACTAAAATTATTTATTTGATCTTTTAAACTAATGTAATTTTTATTATTTAATTCCACTAATGAGTTGTAGTGAGAATCAACAGTATTTAAAATGTTTTCACTATTTTCATTAATTGTTTTGTCTAATGATTCATATTTTTCGTTAATATTTTTGTTTGTGGCAGAATTTAAATCTTTTTGTACTTTTTCTAAATTAGCAATTTCTTCAGCAATTTTTTTATCTAATAAATTAACTCTTTCTTGTAATTCACTTGCTAATTTTGTTGTATTTTTCTTGCTATTATCAATTTCACTAATTACTTCTGGAATACTATCATTTTCAATATTTATTACTTTGTATAATGATACACCCGCTAAAGCTAAAAGAACAATAGCAACAATACAAGCTATAACAATATAAACTATATTATTCTTATTTCCTTTTTTCATATTTACCTCTCCTACTTAATTTTTTTATAAGTATTTTCATAAAACACTTTATAATCTTCAACACTCTTTGTGATATCATTGTTAAACTTTGTTTTGGCTTTCTTTTCAAGATATTCATCTAATTTTTTATCATCTAATGGTAATCTTTTAATAATTGAATAAGCATATTTAGTTTTAATAACATCACTTATCTCATTTTCTTTAAGACTATCAACCGCTTTGTAAACTTCTTCTAAAACATTATCTTTAGTAAAGTATAAGTTATTATCTTCGCTTGCTTCTTCACTATATTTTTCTACTAATTTTTCAAAGTCTACACCTGATTTAGCTTCTTTTAGAATTGCTTCTATTAAAGTTTTCTTTTGATTTACTACTGTATTGCTTAAACTTTCTAAAGTATTTGTATCAACTATTCCTAATACTATTTGATTAATTTTATAGTATTCTTTGTAATAATTATTTGTTTCTTTCTTTATTTCTTCTTCAGTTAAGTAATTTTTCTTTCTTTTAGTATAAAGAGTTTCAAAAACTTTTTCATATAGTTTGTTTGATTCCAAATAACTTCTATAAGCTTTTTTAGTAGTTTTATTTTTTCTTAAAAAACTATTAAATTTTCCATGACTACCAAAACTATCAATTATGCTTTTTATTTCTTTGTTTATTGCTTCTTCATCTTCTTTAGTTAATTTGATATTATTTTCACTAGCTATTTTTTTAATAGCACTACGATATTTTAATTCTGATACTGCTTCTTGCTTTAAATATTCAGAAACTGTCATATTAACTGAAGATAATTGTTCATCTAGTGTTGCATCAGGTATTTCACTTGCATCTTTTCCAAAATAATTATATTTCAAATTATATAGACTCATATTCACATCTGCCTTAGAATATTTGTCATCATTAATGGAAAGTGCTGTAAATGATAAAGATAATTTTAAAAATAATAATGTGAAGATTATAATAATAATTATTATAGTTAAAATACTGAATATCACTTTGTGAGTACATATAAAAGTCCAAATATTTTTTAAAATATTTGTTTTCTTTTTTGATGTCACACTTTTTGAACCTTTCTTTGGTGTTGTTTCATCCACCATATTTTTCTTACTTCCAGTAGCTTTCGTAGCCATACCAATTCCCCCTCACTATTACAAAACACTCTTCGTAATAATGTTTTTTATTCTATCATAAATTCGACAAAAGTCAATATATTTCGACAAATTTATGACTCTATATATTGTATTCCTTTTGTCTTTTTTAAAAAACTAAAAATACACCTTTATCTGGTGTACTTTTAAATTATAAGTTAATATTCTTACTTTTTCTGTTACCACTAAGTAAACCATTTGCAAAGTAATTATTATATTTTTCTGTAAATAATGTACAATGATTTATTTCTTCTTCAATATGTTCATGTTTTATTAATTCTATTTCTTCATTATCAATATTTAAACCATGATCTCCAATATTCCATTCTTCCATATACATAAACTTTTTATTTTCAACATTATAGAATCTATGCCTATGTATTGTTGTAATAATTGTTTCATCACTAAAATACCAATTGTCATAACACGTATGTTTTTTATTCATTTCTCCATCACATTCAACAACTGTATCTGTATCTAGTTCTAATGTAAATGGATTTATGCATATTACTTTATCTCCGACTTTGATATCTTTTAACTTCTTACGTCTTCTTCTCTTTTTACCTTTTTCATCTATTTCTTCAACATCTATCAAAGTATCTGGGGTAAGGCATTTAGTATAAAAATATGATATCCAATAGTAATTGTCAGTTAATTCCTTATTGCTAATATTTGGATAATTTCCAGTTTGCAAAATAAAGTCATATACACCTTGAAAGCTATCGTTGATTTTATCTGCTCTTTTTATTGAAATATTATTGCTACAATTAATTTTACATTGTACGTCTGAAGTGGTAAATATTATGAGTTCATTTACAATATTGTCCATAACTACCAAAAGTAAATTTCTGTCATATGTTTCACTATTAGTACCAAAAGGAAAATATCCCGCTTTTCTTGTGTAACCTTCTGAAATTAATTGATCGTACGTTTTTATTCTTTGTTTATAACTCCAACCATCTGAATAACTTGAATTTAACCATTCCTCCCAGGTCATATTGTTATCTGCTTTAAATTCCACATCGTCTAGATAAAACGCAAAAGTATTTGTCTTAATTTTTTGGCTAACAACATAAGTATTAGAATATTTTCCATTTGTATCCATTACTTTTGCTACTATTCTATAGTTTGTGTTATTACTTAAATTATTAAATGTATAACTATTACTTGTGCTTTCTGTAAATGTACTTCCATTATCTATTGAATAATAATATTTTGATATGTTATTTGTTCCTTTGGTGGCTGTTACTGTTGCTGTGATTGAATTAGATGTTTTACTTGTTTCTACTTTACTTATTACTGGCAAATTATAATTACTTGTATATTTATAATTATATGTATTTGTTTTTACTTTTTTATTATCTACGGCATAGGCATATACATTATAATTTGCATCTGTTTTTATATTAGTAAATGTATATGAGCTGTTATTACTTTCCACATATGTTAAATTGCTTACTGCAAGTCTGTTACTTAATCTTTTTATACTTGCTTTACTATCAAGAATTGCTAGTCCATTAGTTTCTTCAATTGCATAGTAATACTTATCTATAGGATTACTTCCATTTTCTAAATTTAAGTTAACCGTTAAATTATTTCCACTTTTTGATGCACTTAATGTATTTATTGTATTTGGCGTATAATCACTAAAATTATCTTTTGATATTATTAATTGAGCATCAAATTTCTTTCCAGCATTTTTAGTTTGATCCTTATTATAATTTACAAATGTTACTGTTGCGTTCCATTCTTCTACTGTTGTAGATGTTGTTGTTATATCTTTATTAAATAATGTTAATAATCCATTTTTATTTGTTATATCAAATCCTTTTATAGTTGTTCCTTTTCCATCTGTGACTGTTTTATAAGTTAATCCTTCAATACTTGTTACTTCATTATTACTTTTATCTTTTATGGTAAGGATAAGTTCGGGAGTATTTGTATCTACCGAATATAGAAAGGTATTATCTGATATATTTAGAAACAAATTATAGTTTTCTGTTGCGCTATTTGTTTTATTATTTGCCGTTAGAGTTGCTCTAGCAAATGTTGTACCCGATGCATTTCCTTTACCTTGACTAAATAGTGTGGCATTTGTTTCAATATTAATATTTGAGCCTACTTCAAAGGTTATAATGTCTGTGGTATATGTCGTTACTCTTAAGTTTGCACTTGTACCATCTCCACCACTTGCTTGAAAGTATGCATATGTTGCTCCGATTATTAATACAAGTAGTGCTAAACTTGCTATTATACTTAATGTTATTGCTTTTTTATTCTTCATATTATCATGATTCCTTTTATATTAAACTAGAAAAGAGATTTTATGAAATCCCTTTTATTTGTTATCTTCGATTAATTCAACTGCTACTCGACCTTTAAATTTCTTTCCTTGATCATAGTTTTGTTCAGACCCTGTTCCATGTAATCTAAATGATATTGTATAATCTTGTGTTGAATTAGCAGGTATTTCTATATTAAATCCAAATCTATTATTAGTTACTGGCGCAGAAGCCCAATCACTATTGTATCCTCCGTTACTTTTAATTTTAGTTTGGAAGTTACCACTTATAAATGTATTTTCTACTTCGATCCAATCTAGATTATATTTTAATGGTTGATCAGTAGTATTTGTTATTTTAAATTTAACATCCGGTACTTCTGTATTTACATTTGGATCATTTTGGTCATCTGGATAAAGATTTGATAGGTTAACATCATCTCCAGTTTCAAATGTAACTATTAAGGCTGCCGTATTAATGTCAACATCTCCCCCACCAATTGTGGTCATTCCGCCTTTTTTATCAGCAACATATGCACATAATCTATCACATTTACCATCGCCATTATCATCAATATTTATATCTGGATTTCCATCTCCATTTGTATCAATGTTTAAATCTGGTAATCCATTATTATCTATATCAATATTTAAATCTTCTTTTCCATCACCATCAATATCTATATTGGTATCTGGCCATCCATCATTATTTGTATCACAATTTAATTTACATACACCTTTTTCATCTAATTGATTCATCTTGTTAAAGATTGTTCCATCTTTTAATAAAACATTAAATGTAGGCTTTCTATTACCACGGTAATCTATATTTTTATCTGGATTTTTATCATCATTGGTATCACAGTTAACATCACAAATACCGTCATCATCTAAATCAATGTTTAAATCTGCAATGCCATCACCATTTAAATCAATATTTAATTTTTCTTTGGCTAAAAATTGAACTCCCGTAAATGTTGCAAATCCAGCAATGAATAAGAAACCAAGAAGAAAAAGAATAATTAAGGCTTTATTTCTCTTTTTAAATGAAAATATTAACTTATTACCATCTTTTTTTACACATAAACTATGAGGCAAATATGTTTCATTATCTTTATTATCAAAAGCTACATTTAATACTTTTTCTAAATGCTTTTTAGTTACATCAACGTGTCCTTCATAAACATTTTTTAAACTTTCTTCAATTAGCTTATCTTGTTCACCACTTTTTAAAAGCATGAAATCTTTAATATTAATAACCTCTTTATTTCTTAAAAACTCTTTATTATCCTTTTTTTCTTTGGCCATTACTATCCCTCACTTATTTTATTATTGAAATTATTTTTTTCTTTTTAGTATTATAATCATTTAAGAAATCTTCAATTGTCTTTCTAATTGCATTTGTTGCTTTATCTTTTCTCTTCTTTGCTTCCTTAAATTCTTTTTCCATCAATTTTTTAAATTCTTTTTCTGTTATATCTCCGGTAAAAACAAAATCATTTACTAGTTTACTAATAATAGCGGAATTAAATTCACTCTTATTAGAGGCAGCATTCATATCTATAGCATCATTATCTATAAAGAATGCTAAATCATATTTTGTCTTTATATCAGCATCTTTAACAATTTCTGTTCTTTTATCAATGCTTGTTATTGGTTTAATATTATTTTTTTCTAGATATTCCCATAATTCTAGAGCTTTAATAAAGTTTTGCTCTTTTAAAATAACATTAGTCTTTCTAATTGGACTTCTTACTGGACTTGATTCCTTTAAGCTCTTTATAAATGTTGAACCACGAAAAGCTGAAACTATATCTTTGATATGTGAAATTCTTTCTTCTAGACTATGTCCATCTTTTGAGGCATCTATTTCAGTATCTTTTTTACTCTTAAGTTGAAGGTTTACCTCAACTTCTTCACCTTTTTTCTTCATTAAACCCGAGTAAGAAACTGTACTTTCTACTTTTGCATAACTTCTTTGGTCAGATTCATTTAATTTGTTATTTACAAATGTATATAGGTTATCTACGAGTGACTTTATAAATCTATTTTCATAAAGATCTACAGTTTCTTCACGATATACATTTAATAATTTAAGTGGTATTACGGTACCATCTTCTTGTACTTCTTGAATCATACTTGTATGTTGTGCTAAATGCCTAATAGATTCTTCAGTTACAACTTTTGCTTTTTCAATTGGTACAATATTTTCTTCTTGAACAATGAATCTTCTTGGATTTCTTATGATATTATCAAGATATGGTATACATTCTTCAACCATATCTATCCAGGATGTGTCACTAACACACGCATCAATATCACGCTTTACAGTAATATTTGATGATGTTGATGCGATAAATTTGTTAGCATTATCTTTGTTTATATTATTTATGTATTCTACTATATCCATAGAAATCACCTAAATCGTTTTCTTAAGACGAAGTAAATATGCTTTACATTCTGGAGTTTTTCCTGTTCCAAATAGTTTTTCTAAGTAATTAACTAATCCATCAATTTCATCTTTGATATAAGCTAAGTTTAATTGTTCAAATTTTCTTAATATTTTGTGAGCAATTAAGTAATCAATTCCCGCTACTTCATCTCCACCGCAGGCAATAAATGCTGGAACAAACTCTTTTAATTGTTTAACAATTCTGTTACCAAATGCAAGTCTAAAGTGATCTATTACATATCTGTCTAATTGGGCAATCTTTTCTAAGTTTTCTTCACTTACTGGATGTTCTTCACTAGATTTTTCAAATAACCCTTCTAGATGTTTGTAACTTGTCTTAATTTTATCTGTATCTGGAGCTTCAAATACTTCACATTTATCATCTATTGCTATAGGCATTGCTCTATCGTAAACTTTATCAGTAATCATAAATGTTGAGTCATCATTGTTTATTGTACCTATATACCACATATTTTCAGGAATTTTTAATTTTCCATTTTCTAATTTCTTAGGATCATCTGGCCATACATTTGGCACTAATTCTACAACCCAGTCTTTTTTATTTGGTAATTCTAGAATAGATAACATTTCGGCAAAATAGTATTCAACACGAGAAATATTCATTTCATCTAATAATGTAATGTAAACTTCATCATTGTATTGAGCTTCATACATTTTTTCTAGAATTTCAGTTTCATTAAATTTCTTTGTAAATTCATTGAAGTATCCAAATATTTCTGTTGAGTCTCTCCATGAAGGTTGAACAGACGCTACAGTGGTTTCATTATCTACAAAACTACCAAAAGCATATGCTAAAGATGTTTTCCCAGTACCAGATATACCTTCAAGAATAATTAGTTTATTTGATGCAAATGATGCTATAAATAATCTAATTAAGTTTATATCATAGTATAGATGTAATCTTGATGCTGAATAATTTCGAAATTGGTTACAAAATTCTTCTAGTGTAAATGTATTAGTAATTTCTTCTGGTGCAGAATTTTCATATTTTGTATCAACATTACTAAGTTTGAAGAATCTGCTTTCTCCTTCTTTAAGTTCATTTTTAGGTGTACCATCTTCATTATATTCAATTTCACCAGCTTCATTAGTTAGTTCACTAAATTTTTCATTTTGTCTTTTTAATTTAAAAATTTCATTATTCAAAGAATCAATTTCTTCAATTAACATATCTTCTTTCTTAACATTTCTTCTGTATCTTACATATACTCTAATTGATCTATATATTAGGAATACTATTAAGGCAAATATTGCAAGTAAAAATACTATGGAAAGGATCATTATTACTAAACCTACCCCAGTTAAATCACTCTTATAATCGTTTATTACTGTTATATAATTTACAATATTAAACATTTGAAATAATCCTTGGCCTAGACCTTTAAATATTGTAACAAATCCTTCAAATAAAGGTTCCATAAATTTTGTAAAAAATTCCCCGTATGTACTCATTATTCTTCCTCCTTATTCTTTACAACTAATTTAATATTCATTTTATCAAAACTAATTTGATTATCTAAGTTATTATTTATAAATTCCTTATTTACTAATAACTCCATATCATTTACAAACATTGTAGGATTAACATTTTCATTACTATCATATTTATATATAAAACTCATACCAATTTCTTTATAATCTTTAATAAGATTTTGATATTTTATTTCTTCTTCATAAGGAACTAATATCTTAACAAATTCTTTTAGATACTTATTATCAAATAATCTTAATAATCCAGCTTTTTTTAATCCTTTATCTATTTTAATAACATATTTATCCATTTCTTTATTACTTATTAGTTCTTCAAGCACTTTACTTGCTAATATGTCATATGATATTTCTTTAATTTTATTTTCATAATCCTTTAATACACCTTTTACTAAAGATTCATCAAATTCTTCTATACCTGGTATTTCATAACTAAATTTAACTTCATAATATATTGGATTATTACTAATCATTTTATATTCATTTCGATAATTTGGATTGTTAAATCCTTCAAGTATTTTCTTATCTTCAACACTATTTTTCTTTATTGCTTCAAATAAATCATTTATAAAATACTTGTTATCTTTTACTATTAATAATTTTGTTTTTCTTAAATAACCTAATAAATATTTAAATTTATTTTTAGTATCTTGATAGTCACCATCTACAACATTACAAGCAAAATCTACATAACATGCAGTACAAATTATTACTGACAATAAAAAAGTTTCATTTTTTAAAGTATTTATCAAATTCATTTTGTCATGTAATCTGTAATATTCAATAATTGCTTTTAATATAAAATTTATATTGTCATTGGAATATTCTATAGGATTGTCTTTATGTTTATTATTTTGAAAATAATAAGCATCTCCATATATTTCAATTATTTCTTTAGCAAAACTCACGAATTCTTTTTTGGTTTGCCACATTTTATTATTATCAATACTAATAATCGATTCTAGTATCTTTGCGTACTCAAGTAAGTCTTTTTCTTTTTTTACCACATACTTATCTATAACACTTAAGCTCACAATTCGTCTCACCAACCTATTCTTTATAAATTATACCAAAATAAAAATTACATTGCAATAAGACTTGTCAAATTTTCAAAAAATTATTGCCATTATTTCTTTTTTAGGTTAAAATAATAATAGGAAGAAGGTATAATGATGGGTGCAAATATAAATGATTTAGATTATACAGTTAGTAAAATGTTTAATAGTGATGGAACACGAAAAGAATCTATAAATAAAATTAATGAGAGAATTGCTCGAGATGATGAGGCTTATAGACTTAGTGTAGAAAGACCTCCGGTTAAAAATTTGAGAAATAAAAAAAGAAAACCTGCTGGTATTAAAGACATTGGCAAAAAAATAATTATTATGGTTGCTTTAGGGGCTGGTTTAACAGTTGGTATTCATGAATTAAAACAAGCTATGGAAGTTGGAGAAAATGCTAATGAAATTAAAGATGCGTTAGCAACAACTGTTAGCCAAAACACATCGGTTGATGGTTATAATCACGCTGAACAAAGACCTTACTGGTGGTATGATATGAACAAAATGGCTAGTGATGTATTAAATAATAATAAAGAATATGATATTGATACAAGAATATATGGATGTTTTAGAGCCTTGAATGAATATGATAAAACTGAACATATGAATGAATTATTCTCAAAAATGTCTAGATTAATCGCGGATGAACCAGGGGAATATACAGAAGATGAAATAAGATCAGCACTACATAGTTCATTTCAAGAATATTTAGATAGTAAAAGTATTACTTTAGATGAATATGAAACTATAATGGAAAAAGTTATTAAAGAATATGCCAAAGAAGATATTAGTCAAGAAAAAATAAATGATTTATTAAATCAATTAAATGGTTCTAGAGATGGAGGTTCAAGATGAGCGAAGAATTAGAAACAATTACATTAGATGATGGTTTAGATTATATTGTAACTGATGAATTTGAAATTGATGGAGTAAAATACATTTATTTGTCAAATGAAAATGATATCGCATCATTTTGTATAAGAAAAATGAATACTATAAATGGTAATGAATATTTGGTTGGTTTAAATGATAGAAATGAATTTAATATGGCTTTAGAAAAATTTTTAGAAAGACATCAAAATGATTAAAAGATCTCAATTTGAGATCTTTTTTATTTTTCTAATTCAATAGTTAATGTCATATTATTTACATCTAATATAGCATTTTCTTCAATACTTTGATTTATTACATAGCCATAACCATTATATTCTAATTTTAAACCTATTAAATTACAATAAGTTTTTACTTCACTTAGACTCCACCCTTTTAAGTTTTCCATCTTTATTTCTTTATCATTTGTTAAAAGAAATAATTTTTCACCCGATAAAAGCGTTTTATTTTTTAAAGGATATTGATTAATAATATATTTTCCATTGCCTAATATAATAACATCTATTTTTTTATTTTTTAATTCTTCTAAAGTTGTATCTAGGTATTTACTTATATAATTATCTAGTGTGATGATTTTTGAAGGGTCAGCATCGCTTTTAGATTCAGTAAGTTTAGCGTAGCTTGCAATTTCTTCGATTGCTGTTGTAATAACTTTAGCCCATGATCCTATATTTGTTTCAGGTTTTTTACCCGCTACATAAACAATATATTTTGGATCATCAACTGGAAAAATACCTGCGAATGATTTAATGTAATCATAAGTCCCCGTTAAGTAACCACCTTTAGGCGATGCAATTTGAGCTGTTCCGGTTTTACCCATTATGCTTACATTATTAACTTGCCAATACTTATTTATATCAATTACTTTTTTCATTATTTCATGCATTTTATTTACTGTATTAGTTGAATATACTTTTTTTACTACTTGTCTTTTTCCTTGATAAGTTATATTTCCGTTTTGGTCTATAACTTTATCTACGATATATGGTTTTATTACTGTTCCATCATTAGTCATAGCACTTAGAGCTTGGAGCATTTGAATAGCTGTTACACTAACTCCTTGACCAAAAGATGCTGTTGCAAGTTCTGATTGATAAACCATTTCAATATCTCCAATAGCTTCATTAGATAACTCTATTCCTGTTTTTTTACCAAAACCTAAGTTATTATAGTATTCTGATAATTTATCTACACCAAGTCGTAAAGCAAGAGTTGTGGCTGCAACATTTGAAGATCTGGCAAAACCTTCATCAAAAGAAATTGTTCCCCAACCTTTTCTTTCAGAGTCACGAATAACGGTGCCATCATCCAATGTATATGAACCTGATTTAAATGTTTCTTCCCCATCATATTTTCCTTCTTCCATTGATGATGCGAAGGAAAATACTTTCATAACTGATCCTGGTTCATATTGATAACTTAGTAAAGGATTCATATATTCTTTAATTGTATTTGTATCATTTGGGTTAAAGTTTGGATTTGTAGCACTTGCTACGATTGCTCCAGTTTTAGCATCCATTACTGTAAATACTGACCAGTCAGTATTAAATTTTTCTTTCATGCTGGATACTGCTTTTTCGGCAATAAGCTGAATACTACTGTCAATTGTTAAATATATATCAGAACCATCTTTAGCTTTTTTAGTATCTTCATTAGTATTAGGAATTTTATAGTTACTTGATGTATATTTTAAATATTTTGTATATCCATTTGTACCGGATAATATATCATCATAATAACCTTCAATACCTAGTTCACCAGATATTTTTCCATCATCTAATACTTTTGCATAACCTATAATATAGGATGCAAATGTCGATTTATTATAATATCTTTTCTTTGAATTCTTAATAAAATCTATGCCAGGTAACTCTAACTTTTCAATTCTAGCTTTTACTACTTCAGTTATTCCATAGCCTCCAGGTCTTAATTCTACTTGATATAACTTTTTATTTAAAAGTTCTATTAACTTTTCTTCAGTCATATTTAATATTGGTGCTAATTCTTTGGCAGTTTTTTCTTTATCCGAAACATTAGTTTTATTAGAATTTAAATATGCTATTACTGTATAGGAATTAACTGTACTTGCTAATTCTTCACCATTAATATCATATATATTTCCTCGATCAGCATAAAGTGTTTTTTTAACGGTACTTATACTTGCTGATTTGTCTTTTAAATTTATTCCATCTACTTTATCGCTTAAAACGACATATGATAATTTACATATTATAGCAACAAATAAAAAAGCAACAACTAAAATAATAAACTTTGATATTTTAATTGTTACTCTTTTTTTCATACTATTATCTCCTCTTATTCTCCGACTGATTTAATATTACTATTATTATACGATAATCCATGATTTTCTGCAATAGATTGAATATTTTCTAGGCTAGCTAATTCATCTATTTGCATTGAAAGGCCTTGATTTACTAGTTCTTGACGTTCAATATTTTTAGTAATTTTTTCTACTTCATTATTTGTTTCAGATAATAAAGACGAAGTAAAAACATTAAATATTGGAATTACTAAAAGTAAGAAAACTAATAATGCATACATCATTTTTTCTCCTTTTAACAATTTTACCTTTTTACTCTTTTTTGTCATCTTATCATATCCTTTCGATTATTCTTAATTTTGCACTTCTACTTCTTGAATTTTCTTCTAATTCTTTTTGGCTTGGAAGTATTGGCTTTTTATTTACTAACTTTATTAAAGGTTTGTATTCTTCAGGTATATCTTTTAACCCTTTAACAAGTGGATCAATATCACTATATTTTTTAAATATGTTTTTAACAATTCTATCTTCTAGAGAATGAAATGTTATAACTGCTATTCTTCCACCTTTTTTAAGTCTTTTTATAGCTTTTGGAAGAATGCTTTCTAATACTGTTAATTCTTCATTAACTTCAATTCTTAATGCTTGAAATATTTTTCTTTCAGGATGATTTTTGTAAAAGTAATTTGCACCAGTAGCAGTTTTTATTACTTCTACTAGTTCTAATGTACTTGAAATATCCTTACTTTCTTTTTTTATATTTTTGGCAATTACTCTACTTAACTTCTCTTCACCATATTTAAAAAATATTTCTGCTAGTTCATTTTCACTATATTCATTTATTATGTCTTTTGCACTTTTTCCTTCACTAGACATTCTCATATCTAATGGACCATCATGCATAAATGAAAATCCTCTTTTTTCATCATCTATTTGAGGTGATGAAAAACCTAAATCAAATATAATACCATCAACTTCTTTAATACCTATCTTTTCAAACGTTTCATCCATATTTACAAAGTTGGTATTAAATATTTTAAAATTATTACCTATTTTAGTTAATGCGCCAGTAGAATATTCTACAGCTTTTTTATCTTGGTCAAAACCATATAGAAAACCATTTGGTATTTGCTTTAATATTTCTTTAGAATCTCCAGCATAACCAATCGTTGCATCAACAAATATTTTCCCATCTTGAATATTTAAGCCTTCAAGCAATTCTTCTTTTAGTACACTATAATGCATTTTTATCACCATCAAATAAATTTTCTGCGATATCTTCAATTATATCACTGTTATCACTCATGAAATCTTCGAATGCTTTACTATCCCAAATTTCTAAATGGTCATTAACGCCGATTATAATACATTCTTTTGCTAAACCGGCGTAACTAACCAACGGGGAGGTAATACTTATTCGACCACTTTTGTCGAACTCGCAGGCAGTAGCCCCCGAATAGAAGAATCGTGTGAATGTTCGAGTGACTTTTTTAGTGAAAGGTAGAGTATCTAATTTGTCTACTAATTTGGTCCATTCTGCTTTCGAGTAAACATATAAACATTTTTCAATACCACGAGTTAGAATAAATTCTTCGCCCAGGTCTTCTCGAAGCTTGGTTGGAATAACTAGTCGACCTTTATCATCGATATTATGATGATATTCACCCAGTAACATACTATCCCCCACTTTCTCCCACAGTTTACCACTGTCCTATATATATACTATCAAAAGACACAAAAAAAGTAAATATTAAATATCTACTTTTTAAATTTATTTTTGTTGATTTACATTTGTTTACGCTTTTAGTGTAAAACTAACTTGCAATAATATAAGGATTATCTAAAGATCCATTTCCATCTACAAGATAAACACTTGAGTTCAAATATAATACTGGACTAACTCCAAAATTACCTATAGCATCTCTAGCAGCTATTTTTCCTTCTCTGCTTATAGATATGGTTTGTGTTGCATTTGTTGTGTATTGCGTTAATGTTAAGTCAAAACTTCTACCAGATAACCAACTGGCACCAGCACATGCAACAGTAATATATTCACTTAGTAAAGTCGTTCTAGCACAGTCGCTTTCTAAGGCTGTGTAGCCAAAATCACTCGGATACATTAGTCCTATATATCCTGTTGTAGTTGTTGGATTAGAACCGTTAACAGTAGTTCCTCTTTCATATGTATAGAAATTATTTGCTGTGACTGCTATGGAATTGTAACCACCTAAATGCCATGTCACACTTTGTATAAGATTTCTGTAATATGATTGAATCCCATTTTTTGTGTAATTACAATTTGATGTAACCGTATTTGAATAGCCATAACATTTACCACTATTTGTACCATCTGTTGCTTTATAATAGTAATCATTTAAAAGACTTTTTAAACTTGAAGTACTCCAATTATTTGTGCCTGCACTATCCCAAGTTTGATAACCTATTTGTTTGTCTCTTATAATTTTAACCAAGTTTTTTCCTGCTTGTCCATGGGTGGAACTATCAAATACCCCGATTATTCGCCAATATTCATTGTTGAACCAAATATAATTATTTGGATTTTTTCCTTCATATCTATATCCATTTTCATTTATCACTTTTCCAGTTCCTTGGCTTTTACCGACTAAGCTAATTACATAATCAGATAGTAATGTTTTTGTAGTTATAGAAGTAAAATCAATATCACAACTAGTACTTGTGCCCAGCATATCTTCTATTGATAATTTCCATTCGTCATATAACCATTTTCCTACAGCATTATTGCATTCAACTTGCACTTTATAACTACCCCTGGCAGGAAATGAAGAAGTTTTTTTTCCGTCAAGAGAAATTGCATAAGTTACATTATTATCTTGCAAGCTTATATTATTATTTGTATTATAAATGTAGCCAATAACACATAATAAAAATATAATACAAATGCTTGTCAATTTAATCTTTTTGTTCATATTAGCCTCCTATTACATTCCAATTATGTATGGTGAATCGATACTTCCAGTACCACTAACTTTATATACTGTTGAATCAAGATACACTACTGGTCTAATTCCGTTACCATATATGGCATAATAACGATCAACAAAACCATAATTATCTATGTAATAGACATAATTAGCTGTTCCACCAGGGGTAATTGTCCACTCAATTCCTTTTCCATATAACCAACTGCTACCTGAACAGTTATTGCTTCTATAAGAACTTACATTTGTTGTTCTTGCACAACTACTAGCTAGTGCTGAATAACCATAATCACTTGGGTACATTAAGCCAATATAACCAGTTGTGCTTGTAGGAGCCGGTGAAACTACATTACTTCCTCTTTCATATCCATATAAAGCATCGGTAGTAACATTATATGTTGTGTGTCCACCCAAATACCATGTTACATTTGCTATCATTTTTCTATATTTATCTTGAATTCCTATTTTAGTATAATTACAATTATTAGTTATTACATTTGAATAATTATAGCAATATCCAGACTCAGTTCCGTTTGTTGCATTATAATAATTTTCATTTAATAAACTTCTTAGTGATGATGTTGTCCAGTTGCTACTATTGTTTTTATCAAAAGCTAAACCAGATAACAATTCTTCTCTAATAATTTTAACTAAATTTTTACCACTTTGGCCATGTGAAGTATTATCAAATACCCCAATTATACGCCAATATTCATTATTGAACCATACATAGTTATTTGGGTTTTTACCCTCATATCTATATCCTTTTTCATTTACTACTTGGCCTGTTCCTTGTGTTGTTCCAGAAAGTCCAATAATATATGTTGCAAGGTTAGTTTTTGATGTACTATCAGTATAATTTAAACTGCATGTTATATGGTCACTACTCATTGCTGAAATTTCTATTCTATTATATTGTTGGTTATATAATGTTGTACTATTATCACAAGTTAAACTGCCTAACTTACCATAGGTTGTGGGATTATTACTAATATTTATCATAACATCGGAATTAAGCGCATCAAAATAAGCATAGCATTTATCTTCACTATTACCCACTAAATTAACTATTTTTTTATCAGAATCCCAAGAAAGTTCTCCACCGTTTTTGCAACCAGATAATTCACTATTAAATTTGTAACCATCTGTTGGCCATGAATCGGATGTATATTCTTTATAAACTTGAGTCTTTTTACCAGTTTCCACCATTATAGCTAATATATTTTGTTTTTTTATTTGTCTCGTATTTTCTAAAATTTCTTCATCTTTCGGAGGTAAACACAAAACAATTGTTAAAACTATTATTAAAAATGATAAAACATATATTATTTTTCGTTTCATGCAATAACCATCTTTCTTATTCTTTATTTAAATTACTCTACTATTTAATTTTACTATATTATTTTTATAATGTAAATATACAAACGCACAAAACTTAAATTTCTAACGAAATTCAAATAACTGTGTTACCTTCACAATAACGCTTTTCTGTTTCATTGAAACCTTGGGTTTCTCCATAGACCAATTTCGGACGATCGCCCCTGCTTATATCCATAATCTAATCAAAACATTTGCTTAGCCATATATCAAGACTTTTATTTGCAGAGAAAGTATTACTTTCCTAATATATAAAAAAGCAATATGTTTTGCATATTACTTTTATTTCTTTTTATCTTCTTTTATTACTTCTTTTAAAGTTGTTCCAAATGTTGCAACACCTTGTAAATCTGCAGGAACTATAATTTTAGTTGATTTACCATTAGCAATATTTTCTAAAGCTTCATATGATTTTAAACGAATCACTGATTCATCAGCTCCAGCTTCTTTTAAAAGTTCAATTCCTTTAGCTTCTGCTTCTTTTATTTTAATCATCGCTTCTGCTTTACCTTCAGCAACTTTTATTTCACTCATCATTTGCGCTTCTGCTCTTAGGATAGCACTTTCTTTTTCACCTTCAGCTATTAAAATACTTGATTTCTTTTCTCCTTCGGCTTGAAGTATTTTTTCTCTTCTTTCACGTTCTGCACGCATTTGTTTTTCCATTGCTTCTTGAATATCTCTAGGTGGTAAAATATTTTTTACTTCCACTCTATTTACTTTAATTCCCCATGGATCTGTTGCTTCATCTAATATAGCTCTCATTTTAGTATTGATAATATCTCTACTTGTAAGAGTTTGATCAAGTTCTAATTCTCCGATAATATTTCTTAGGGTTGTTGCAGTAAGAGATTCAATAGCACTTACCGGATAATCTACTCCATAAGTATAAAGTTTTGCATCTGTTATTTGAAAATATACAACGGTATCTATTTGCATTGTAACATTATCTTTGGTTATCACTGGTTGAGGTGCAAAATCTTTAACAATTTCTTTTAATGTTACCTTATTTGATATTGCATCTATAAAAGGTATTTTAAAATGTGGTCCATGTTGCCATGTTGCGTGATATGACCCAAGTCTTTCAATTACATAACACTTTGATTGAGGTACAATCTTAATATTAGGTATAATGATGATTATTATTATAACTAAAATAGCTATCAATATTTGTGGCATTATTTTTCACTCTCCTTTTCCACTATTAGCTTAACGCCATCAATTTTTAAAACTTTAACTGTATCACCTTTTAAACATTTTTCTTTAGATACAGCACTCCATCTTTTGCCATCTACTTTTACTTCACCTACGACGTTTTTTTTAATGTCTTCAGTAACAATGGCAGTCTCACCAATGATGCGATCTAAGTTTGTTTTTTCATTATCTTTACTTCTTAATTTATTTACTATTGGTCTTGATATAACTAATAAAAATATTCCTAATAAAATAAATATTGTTGTAATTATAGCAGTATCTTCGATAAAAAATGATAAAATCATCGCTACGATACCACTTGCTACAAACCAAATAGAAACTAAACTAACTGTTGCTATTTCTACAAAGCTTAAAACAATTACTAAAACTAGCCAAAAAATCCAATTCATAAAAACTTCCTTTCATTTATATTATACTATAAATTTATGCAGAAAAAAAGAAACTTTTTTCAGTTTCTTTTGAATTATGACTAAAATTCTTCAGGAATACTATCTACTAGTTTTCCAACTTCTTTTGTGAATAACTCAACAAGTCTAGCTTGAAGATTTGGATCTGCAACAGCTTCAACATAGTTTTCGTTATTTTCAATTATTTCTTTAAAAATTACATATTCATCACTTGGTTCTTCGTCTTCATTAAGAACTACTGATAAAAAGTAGTTATCTGTTTCAAAATTGACTTTTTCAAGTAATAAGCAATTTACATCATTATCAAGAGTTATCACACTATCAACTGTCATATTATCTTCCTCCCTTGCTTTCTTGTTCAAGCGGATATACTTCACCACTTATATTAGGTAATACCGGTGCTTGTTCAGGTTCTCCAAATATTTCATTTATTCTTTGATTGAATACTTCTTCGAAATTTTGACTTTCACTCGGAGTATCTAATATTTCTTCTTTTTGTTCGTTAGCTACTGGTTCAGGTTCAACAGGTGTTTCAACTGGTTGTTCTATTTGTTGTCCCTCTTTTTTTCTTTCTTTTGCTTGTTTTAAATTTTTAAATAAATTTTTTCCCTTTGTTATTAAAGCATCAATAGCTGCTAAACCCCAAACATCTTCTTCAAAATTAGGATCATTTTCTCTTTTATCTTGATTTTCTTTATCAACCATTCCATTTGCTGCCATTTTATTATATATCTTTTGGCCAATTACTCCGATACCAGCTCCCACTGCTGCGATTGGAATTAATGGTGATACACCTACACCAGCGGCAATTCCTAAAACTACACCTAGTCCTGTAAAGCCTAAGACTGATTTAACATATGGCGCCACAACAGCACGACGAATTTTTTTAACTTTATATTTTTTACCAGGTTCTACTTTTCTAGTTTCTTTACTAGATTTTGTTGGTTCAACAAGTTCTTCTGGTTTAGAAGGTTCATCAGCTGTTTTAATTTTTTCTTTAACTTTAACTGGTAAACTAATATATGGTGTTTTATCATCAACTTTATTATTTATACCAAGTACTTTATCATAACTAAATCCTTTTGGTAATACAAGTTTACTTTCACCATCATAAATAATAGATTCAATAAATCCTTTTTCATCTGTAGATATTTCAAGATGAGAATTTAATAATTTCATTTCTTTAGCTAATTCTTCAACAGTAGTGATATTTACTGTTTCAGTTGTTTTTTTAGGTTCTATAGTTTGTGAAGTAGAATTATCTCTAGTTTCATTTACTTCTTCAGGAGTTCTATCTTCTTTTTTTACTTCAATTTTTTGGTTAGTTTTTTCTAAACCAAATTTTTTACATAACTCATCAAATTCTCTTTGACTCTTTTGGGCTTCAAAACCGAATACTACTATTTCATCTCTTGTATCACGGATAAGTGATGCCATTTTATCCATTGTTGTTGGTTCCATTGATAGTTTTCTAAATGAATCATCTAAAGCATTAATTGATTTTAATAATTCATTTTTATATTCTACTACATCAAATGTCTTTAATGATTCATCATATAATTTCTTTTGTTCATCATAAAATTTTTCTGCTTCTTTTGTAGCATTTTTAGCATGATTTAAAGCAACAGATAATTTAATTGTTTCACTAGTTCTAGTTACATCATCTAGAGTATTATCTGCCTTTAGTTCTATAATTCGTTTATTTACGTCCTTTAAATTTTCTTTTCTTTCATTCAAAATTTCTAAAGCTCTAGTACAATTTTTTGATAAAGCAAATTTATCTTTCATACTAGCAACTAATGTTTGAAAATCTTTAGCACCCATACTACTTTTAAAATATGGATCACTATTTGTTAATCCTTCAATACTGTTTAATCTTTCAGTAATTTTGTTAACAAAATCACCTATGTTTATTCCTTCACTAGCACTTGCAGATAATACATTTAATTTATTAATTATATCTTCTAAATTTGTATTATCTATAGCACGAATAAAACTATCTGTATTTTTTATTACAAAGCCATTTTCTACAAGTAAAGATGTTGTTTGTTCAATATTTTTTAATTCTTCATCTGTCATAATTCATTTTCCCTTCTATTATTAGATTATCACAAAACCTATGAAATTGCAAGAAAAAAACGCAATGTAAATATACATTGCATAAATTTCTTATTCTTCTTCGTTTGCAACATTAATTACAGTTTTACCATTGTAATTTCCGCATTTAGTACATGCTCTATGTGGTCTTAGTGTTGCACCACATTTTGAACATTTTGTTAATGCTCCAACTTCTTTCTTTAAATGAGTTCTACGCATTCTTTTTTTTGTCTTACTTGTTCTTCTAAAAGGAACTGCCATGTTTATTCACCACCTTTAAATAATTCGTTTAATTTTTCGAATCTTGGATCTACCCCATCATCTTTTTTTTCACTATTTAATTCCCAACCTTTACCTTTTAAATGGACACCAGTTGTGTTTGTAACCCTAATGGGAACTTCCAATACAATATTTTCCCATAAAAATTCAATTATATCAAGTATATTTTGACTTTTTTCAAAATATTTTGTTAAATTTTCATCATTTTCTTCTAAAATTTCATCTATTTGAAATGAAAATGGATATTTAATTAGCTCATTTGTTACTGCATCAATTAATTTCATATTACCATTTACATCTAGATTAATTTGTATTTCATCTGCTGCATTATATTTTATAGTACCATTTACTTTTACTTCATCTAATCCTTTAATACTTGTATTTTTATAAAAGTTTTCAGGTATTATGAATGTATCATCTATTTTAATTGGTAATAAATTTAAATTTAATTTCATTACTTCACCTTCCAAATATATAAATACTTATTATTAAATTCTTTTACATCTTTTACTTCTTCTAAATCTATTATAACATACTTTTTGTTATCACCTAGTACTAAATTCATGTAATAATAATTATCATTTATATTTATACTCTTTTCTACTTCATAACCATTAGTATTGTATATTTTAGATGAAACTCTTCTAGTTATTAGAGAAAATGTTTTTATTCCTTCAGAATCTTTAAATATTAAAGCTTCATCTTTTTCATCTACATACGTAAATGGTTCTTTTATATATTCTGAAACATTAATTTTTTCTGCAGAATCAATTTTATAAACTATGTATTCATTATTTATTATTGTGTATACGTATTTATTATTAACACTAATTAGTTTTACTTGATCCTCTAGTGTTTTATCTGTGATTTTATTTGTTTTTTCATTATTTAAATTGAATTCATATATGCCATCTTCTGATACATAATATACTTTATTACTATATAATAAAAATTCATAATCGATTGCTTCATTAGTTATATTTTTCATTTCTTTGCTATTATATTTTCTATAATTTATTATTTTATCTTCCTTAGTTACAATATAGTCTTTACTTAATAACACTTTGTATTTATTACTATAATTGCTATCTATTTCATAAAAATAAAATTCCTTAGTCTTTTTATCATATCTTAATTCATTGACAGCATCTGAATATATAACCAATTTATTATTTTTTATTATCATATCTTCAACATTATAAAATGTTCTAACATTTAAATATTCTTCTTCATCACCACTGATACCATACAATTTATAAATTCCATCTTTATCCATTGTTATACCAAAATATTCATACTTTTCAGGATATGCATCATTTCTTCTTTCATGATTTTGATTTTCATGCCTAGATTTTATGTAATTTGAAAGTAAAGCTAATAATATAACAATTATAATTATAGCAAATGTAGCAATTATTCCAATTATTAATCTTTTTTTCTTTTCTGGTAACATTATAATACCCTCCTAAACATTTTTTCTAGTTCATAATTAGTAAATTTCATTATTGATGGTCTTCCATGACAGCAATTATATGGATTATCACACTTTACTAAATCATCGAGTAATTTTTCCATTTCTATCATGCTTAAGTGTTCGTTGGCTTTAACACTCATTTTACAACTAACCATTTTAGCTAAACTATCTAAAAATTTATCTTTATTAAAGTTCTTGCTTGAGTCTATTACTAAATCAATTATATATTTTAAATTATCTCCTTCATAATTACTTTTAAGCCAAGTTGGATGACTTTTTATAATTACTGTATTTATACCAAATTCTTCAATCTTAAAACCTAATTCTTCTAAAATACTTTTTTTATCCATAAAAGCTAAATAATCACTTGTAGATAATTCAAATTTCATAGGCACTAACATATCTATAATGCTTATACTTTCTTCTTGAAACATCTTTGTAATCATTTCATAATTTACTCTTTCATGGGCAGCATGTTGGTCTAATATAAACATCCCATCTTCATTTTCTGCGATGATATAAGTGCCATGTACTTGTCCAACTGGATAAAGTTTTAAGCTTTTAAATTCTTCATTTTTTACTGGTTCGATATTTTTACTTCCGATATCTAGTGATGTTTGAACTATGGTATAATTATCACTTTCTTCTTTAGTCTCAATATCAGAATTTATACTTAAATCTATAAAATTATCTTTTATCTTATTATTATCTTCATCCATTATAGCGTTTGGAATAAGCAAATTATTATATAATACTTTTTTAATATTTTGATAAAGTAAATCTGTTAATACTTCCATTTTACTCATTTTTATATCTTGTTTTGTAGGATGAATGTTTACATCCACAAGTGTAGGATCTGTTTCAATATTTATTACTATAATCGGATAGAATCCTTCATGTTTATATGTATTATAAGCATCATTTATAGCTCTATTTATTTCAATATTTTTTATAATCCTACCATTTACAAAAGTATTAAAATGATTTCTATTTTTCTTTAAAATACTGGGCTTTGAAACAAATCCTGATACAGAAAAATCATCTGATGAACATTTTAATTCCAACATATTACTTGAGACATTTAAGCCATATATTTCATGAATCGTTTTAAGTAAATTATTACTTCCACTTGTTTTAACAATCATCTTACCATTATTACTTAAACTAAAAGCAATATTTGGTTTTGACAAGGCTAATTTTTCAATAAAACTGGTACAGTTATTAAGTTCAGTTACTTCACTTTTTAAGTACTTAAGTCTTGCTGGAGTATTATAAAAAAGATTTGTGACATGAATTTCTGTTCCTGCTCTTAAGGGAGCATCACTTACACTTAATGTTTCTCCCCCCTTAATATGTACAAAGGTTCCTACATTTTTATTACAAGTAATTAACTCAACTTCCGATACACTGGCAATACTTGCTAATGCTTCACCTCTAAACCCTAGAGTTTCAATAAAATATAAGTCATCATCTTTATATATTTTACTTGTGGCATGTCTATAAAATGCTAGTGTTGCATCTTCTTTATCCATACCTACTCCATTATCTATAACAGATATTTCTTTTAAGCCACCATCTTTTAATACTACCTTAATGTTGCTAGATCCAGCATCAATTGAGTTTTCTACAAGTTCTTTTAAAACTGATGCACATTTTTCAACCACTTCACCGGCTGCTATTTTATTGGCTAAATTTTCACTCATTACTCTGATTTTAGTCATTGTAATCACCTACTATTGATGGTCTTATTTCATAATCTTTAGTATTTAGACTAATCATACATGTATTTTTAAAATTTATAAAACAAAAACCTTTAATTATGACATCACTATTTTTAGGAACAATTATTTTACACTCAACATTTTCATTTTCTTTTCTTCTTATAATATTTGCTTCATTACCAACATATATGGTAAAATTTGAATTCTCTAAAATATTTAATTTAATATCTTGGATAAGTAAATAATGTTTACTTGGAAACTGATATGTAATTGGTCTTATAATACTTCTGGGAATATTTTCTCTATTTATGTTACTCATAAAACCTGGAGCATCATAAATATTTATACCATCAACATTTAATTTAATAAAGTCTTGAGTTGTATTGGACTTTTTACTAACTGTAATATCACTACCCACTAAAGCATTTATTAAGCTACTTTTGCCAGCATTTGTAAAACCTGCTAGACAAATATTTTTTTCTTCTAGACATAATTTAGTAATTGTTTTAATATTTAATTTTGTTTTGCTACTTGTTAAAATAAGATCTTCTTTTATATCATAAATATTTTTGATATTTTGAATTAATTTTTGATATTTTATATTCTTAGGTATTATATCAGCTTTGGTAATAATTAAAATCTTTTTTGATTTAATCTTTTTATAGGCATCAATTACTTCACTATCCAAATTTATAAAATCCACTAGAAATAAAACACATGTATTTAATTCATTAATTTTATTTATTAGTTTATCATTATCTATATTTATTCCTTTGTTAGTTAAGATATTATAATTTTTTAATTTAAAACACCTTTCACATAATGCATTATTTAAATTTGGAGTGTAACCTAATTCATTTTTATCTTTTTCTTGTAGTTTTATACCGCATCCAACACATTTAGTCATAATACTCACCACTTATTAATATGTTTTTCTTTGCTAATTTCTTTAATACTATTTTTTCAAGGAAACGATTAATGCGCGTCGGAAATATTTCATTTTTAGATATACGATTAACTAATATACTAGTAAAGCCCATTCTATTGGCACCAAGAATATCTGTAAATAATTGGTCCCCAATGCATGCTATTTCGTCAATTTTAAATTTATATAAAGTTAATATTTTCTTATATTTTCCTTTTAAAGGTTTTTTGCTACTGAAGGCTACATCAACATTTAATTTTTCTTTAAATGGTCTTAGTCTATTTTTTCCACTGTTAGATATTATTATTACTTTGAAGTCTTCTTCAAGTCTAGCAAACAATTCTTTAACCTTTTGATCTGGCATATTAGCTTTATAAGATGCTATAGTATTGTCTAAATCAAATAACAAACATTTTATTCCATTCTTTTTTAATTTTTTATAATTTATTGTATAAATACTTTGGGCGTATACATCAGGTATTAATAAATCAAGCATATAATCATTCCTTTTCTTTTAAAATTATATCATAGTTTTTTAAAAAAATTAACATTAAATTATATGAAAAAGCAACAAGACGAAAAACGACTTTGGTAAGTGTGTACTTGTTGCTATATAAATAATACCATATGCATTCTTTTTATGCAAGTATTTGTTGCTATTTTATGATTATTCCATTCTTGTTTTTTGAATACGTTTTATTAATAATTTCATTGGCTGACTTATTAGTTTGAATATGTTTTTTTTAAGATACTTCATTTTTAGCTCCTCTAACTTTATTATAATTATTTTTTCATTTTTATTCAAGATAAAAACCCTAAAGTATAAGTAAATGTATTTGCCAAAACAGAACTCCGTAAATACGGAGTTTAATACTTTATGGTGACCTTTTGATGGAAGTACAACAACCACTAGGCATAAATTTCTAGGTAGTAATAACTATTCAAGTATACATAACATTTACATTTTGAGTAAAAAAAATTTACATTACTATAAAAAATGTTATAATTGAAATAAGGAGGGAGGTTATTATGAAATTAGACGTTAATTTTAAAAAAGAAATTGAACCTTTAATTAATTCTTCTGAGGCACTTGCAAATTGGTTTGAAAAAAATCAAGAAATGATGGCATATTTTGAAATGACACATCCTGGTTGCTTACATTTTGAAAATACAAATGCAAATTATGATGTTAAAGTTCTTGGAAGAATGGCAAATGGTTGTTTAACTTGGCTAGAATCAAAAATTCCATATTCTGATGAAGATAAAGTTAAATATGCATCAGTGGCTATTGCTTCAATTTATGATATAGAAAAAGATTTTTTATCTGATGTTGCAAGAGATAAGTACTTTATTAATATTGAAGGTTTAGAAAAAAAAGAATCGACTGGAATGCATAGATAAAAGTCGTGGCAAGTTATAAAATATCAAAATAAAACTACTTTCAACTTAATTTGAGAGTAGTTTTTATATTATCTTGAAAAAGTTCGAGTATCAATCAATCTGGTGTCCTTGATGAGGATCGAACTCATGACCCTATGCGTCGGAGGCATATGCTCTATCCAACTGAGCTACAAGGACCCATAAACATTTTAACATTATTTTTTTAAAATAGCAAAGTTATTTTCTATAAAGAGGTAGAATATTTCTTGTTCTTTTCATATCTTTTTTTACAGTCATTCTAATTGGTCCATAAAACACAAGACTTTCTTTATTTAAATTTTCTACTTCTATAAAGAAATTTCTGACATCATCTTCAATTAAAGGCACTAAATTTATAGTTATATTTTTTAAACTTTGATTAGATTTTATATTCATTTTGAAAAATCCATCACTCACCACAAAAGTAAAAACAATTGATTTTCTTTCATTATTCTTTTCACTTATATTTAAGGATAAAACACTTTTATTCTTAACCTTTTTAAAAGACATAGTTCTTCCTAAAGGATTTATGCCAATACTTTTTAAAGCTATATATATTTTTTCTCTTAAATCATCAACTAAACTAAAATAATCTTTATTCATATTTATCTTCCCCCAATGCCTAAATAATAGCAAAATTAATTACTTTTGTCAAAAAAAATCCCACATTTGTGAGATTTTTATCATTAATTTTTAGAAACAGCTATTAATACTCTTTCATTATCAATAAAGAATTCTTCATTGGCATTTTCGCTAAATTCTATTTTAGTTGCTAAAGTTTCTTTTTTGATATAATCACTAAATTCTTCAATAGCATTCTTAACTTTATCACTAGCATTATAAGTAACAGTTATTCTATCTGTTAGTTCATAATTATTATTTTTTCTCATAGTTTGTACTTTAGATATAATTTCACGTGCAATACCTTCATTAATTAAATCATCAGTTAATGTATCATTTAAAATAACAAAGTTATTATTTTCCATTCCTACATCAAAGCCATCTTTAGCGTTTATTCTTATATCAA